>Ga0257111_1000360_pt1 | contig 19099 bp, 19 predicted proteins | sample LP_taG_6_FD_191567 | JGI IMG/M metagenome (GOLD analysis project Ga0257111, IMG submission 191567) | Marine microbial communities from Northeast Subartic Pacific Ocean, Canada - LP_J_2015_P26_500m | ecosystem: Environmental > Aquatic > Marine > Oceanic | place: Canada: Northeast Subartic Pacific...
TCAACATCGTTCATCGCTCTGTGTGAATCATAATAAAAACCATGCCAAATGCAAAGAAGTTCCTGTTTACTACTAGTGAAACCGCGATTCAGCCAGTCAATATCGTTCATAGTACAGGCCCATAGTTTTTCTTGGGACAAGGGTAGTGATTTATCCATAAATGCCCTGTCAAAACTTGCATTATGTGCTACTATTAAATCTGAAGTTTCAAACAATAAACCTACATTATACCAGTCGATGTTTTTTCCGGCGACCATATCATTGGTTATACCATTTACAAGTGATGCTTCATCAGAGATTGGTATTCCTGGATCATTAAATGACTCATAGACATTTGTGATTTCAACAATCTCTCCAGATTTTTTATTTGCCGAGATAATTTTCAATGCAATTTCAATGATCTGATCTTGTTGTTTGTTTAAGCCGGTCGTTTCCAAATCCAAAAAACAAATTCGTTGAGTATATTCATCTGAATCTGTGCCAGTCACTTCAATATCTTTCCCATTGAATTTTGCAATGGTAACATTTTCATTTTCCTGTATAACTGATTTAATAAATGACATGAAATTTTCCTTTATGTTAATTGTGGTACTATTGATGAAATCTGTTCATAGAAATATGGGGTGATATAACTTGTGCAATTATCATCCTTAAGATGGCCAATCATTTGAATATGAACCTTTGTTCCATAATAACTTTCCAGCAGATACCTATAAAGTGATAACTGCATAGCATAGTGGTTATGATTACAGTCCATTATATTTGCAGTAGTGGGGTGGATGCCCATTTTACTGCCGTATGAGACAATATTGATTTTTTTGCTGGTCTTCCAATCTATGATTTCATAATGATCATGAACTTTATCATAGGCCAGAATATCAATAGTGCCAGCTATTTTTAGATCAGTACTATAGATAATGACTTCTGAAAATATTTCTATATTTGACTTCATAGCGTAGTTATCTAGCCACTGCAGTGCTATTTTTGCTTTTGGCTCAGATGGTGCAATCCCTTTTTTTAAAGCTAGTTCAATTTCTTCATGTACCTTGCTGCCGTGATCCCTGGCCGCATGCCATTTTGAAATAAGCTCATTAGGTTCCATGCCCATGTATTTTGGGATTGTGGCACATAGATTATCTGCGATCGCGACCTCGTCAAACGGTTCAAACAATGTATGAATAAGTGTTGTTACACTGGTGAATTCTATTTCAGGATCTGCTAATAATCGATATGTATGAGTATCTTTTATCAGTTCAATTTTATTATCTAGAAAATTATTCAATATTTTCTCCTATTTATTGAGAATTTCTAATTCTCTTTCACAAGGTGTTAATAGGTATGGACTCACAACGTGAACACCAATAATTTCTTGTATCAAATAGAGTGTTTTAACATCAAATATGTCACTCAAAGCTGAAGAAAAGAAAATCATAAAATACCTAAAGCATATAAGTCTAACGATAGTAGCGCTGTTAATAGCAGCAGTATTATTCGGATTATATCATGGAGCTAGTCTGCATTATGGATATCATGCCATGCAAGGAATAATAAATAATGAAGGACCTTATGCTTTTTACGAAAACGATAGTACACCCAGTATCGGGATTTTTTGTTTATAGAGATTTAGGACTGGTGGGGTGTAATTTTGTCTTAATGAAACGTATCTACCAAAATCAACAATTAGAGAATGAATAGAAAACAAAAGTTTATAATAGTGACTGTTTGGATATTATTAACCAGAGGATATGATACATATGCAACTTTCCAACACACTCCAGATTTAGGTAAAGAAGCAAATCCATTAGTTTCAGTTTTTGGTTTTAACTGGACTCCTTTACTGGTTGTGGTTGCAGTTTGTAGCCTATATGCGATTTATACTTATTACTTAGCAACCTTTCAAACATATAATTTAGAACCTAAAGAAAAAGGTTATAGCCTTAGTCATTTTATCGGATATGTTTACACTGGAAAGAAACAAAGCTGGATTTCAGTGTTTTATAAAATTCCAAAAGATTTGAAAAGATTTAATCACTTTATGGGTCAACTACTTTCTAGATGTTTGGTATTTGCAGGTGTTTTATCAACTATTATGTGGTTGCTAATAAATAACACAGAATTCTATAAAAATATTCATAGTGCAACAATGATATATCTAATACTCATAATTGGAAGTGTTATTATATCTTATAGATGGTTCAAAAAAATATATAGTGAATATATAACTACCGCCCATTAGCGGTTTTTTTTGTTTGTAAAGATGAATGGTAGATTTGGATTTGATTAACCGCATTAAACCACTATTGTTGTTGATTGGTTTAGCTTAGGTATAAAATCATATGTGGAAGAAGGGGAAACCTAATTATGGATTTTATGTATATGGCTAGAAGATCTGCTCAGGAAATGATTGACTATTCAAATAAATTAGCCGGAATAGAAGTGGAAAGTATCCTTGAAAGAGAAAGAAACTGGTATGGAAAAACGAAACAAGTTGAATACCGATTAATTAATGGTGATATAAAGTCAGAAATGTTTTTTACCAGTAAAAGTATTTATTATAAAAGAGATGCTGAATACTATTTTCAGATTCATTACCATAAGAATGGAAATATTAGCAGTATAGCTGAGGGATTCATTGATGAATCAGCGGGTGGAACAACCCATTTACGAGGTACTAATATACACTTTTTCGAAAATGGAAATATAGAACTTGATAGATACTATAAGCCTGCAGGCTGTATATCAGGGTATTACAAGTCTTACCATCCAAATGGTAAAATTGCTATAACTGGACGATTTGTTAATGATGGATACCCAGATTCACAATCGCCAGATGGAAAATGGGTTTGGTATTATGAAAATGGAATTATTGGGAAAAAAATATATTTTAAGAGAGGGTTTTGCGTTGGTGAGTTCCTTTGGTATGATAAAGATGGATATATAGTTAAAAGGAAAAGATATAAAGAAAAGGATGCAGTTGGTGTTAAAGATATTTCCGGGGATTTCTCTGTGAAATTTGGTGGTATCGTTTCCAATTTTTCATATAGATAAAGTAGAAATTAAACCTACCTAGGCACTTATCTAAAGTTCAAAACCCTATTAACCCCGCCCAGTAGCGTGGTTTTATTTTTTTGGAGTAATATTTTGTAAATTGTGTCTGAAATGAAAAAACTATATCTATTACTTCCAATCTTATTTCTGATTTACTGGTCTTGTGGAGATGACTCATCCAATAGTGAGGAGGTAGTTACATTTGAAAGAGATTTAGGTAATGGAAAATTAGCTGTAAAACAGACAAGTGATGGAGGGTATATCGTTGCTGGAGGCACTTCTGATGCTTGGTTATCAAAAATGGATAAATATGGAAATACAGAGTGGGAGAATACATATAGCCTAGGAGCTTTTGGTAATGGTAGAGCGGTGATTCAAACGCAGGATGGCGGATATTTGTATGCTGGTTGGGAAGGGATCGTGAAAGCCGATGCAAATGGAGTAGAAGAATGGAAAAATACAACCCATGGAAACGGTGTGTACCCCTATTATGAAGATGTAATGCAACATAGTAATGGGAATTATTATGCGGTCGGTGGCCCGGGATCGGGTCAGGCTCAATTGGTAAAATTTAGTCAAACAGGAAACGTGCTCACACGAAAATGGTATGGAGGACAATGCGAAGATGATATATTTAGATCTATTGTTGAAACTCCTGATGAAATGTTGATTATTGTAGGAGAAAAATCTCATGGGAATCAGAGTTTTCCTTGTGCTTTTAACTTCATGTATTATAAAGATGTTTGGATTGTAAAGACTAGAAAAAATGGTGGTGTCGAATGGGAGCAAACACATGGTGGCCCTTATATGGAAATGGCGAATGATATTGCGCCGATCAAATCAGGTGGATATATGTTAATTGGAAATAAATGTGCTCATCTCTATGATATAGGTTCTTGTGGTCAAAAAGCCAAAGTCCTTATAATGCAGATAGATGAAGAGGGAAACAATTTGAATCAAGAGGTTGTTTCGGGACTAAAATGGATGGAACGTATCCCATATTATTCAATTGCTACTACTAATGATGGTTATGCTTGGGTGGCAGAACATAAGAATAATGGTACATGGATTTACCAAGCCGATCCAAATGCAGATCCATCATATATATTCACTGATGGATTTGGTGGATTTGAAATCAATCATACGACAGATGGAGGCTTTATTATAGGTACTATGGGTGGAATTCTTATAAAAACCGACTCAGAATTATTTTATGAATAAGCATCTTTCGTTACTTTATCTATAGCCCCGCCAATTAGCAGTTTTTTTGTTTATAGACATTTTTGTACACCAAGCACACCATAAGTAGAGTATAAATATCCTGCGTAAATTTTTGCCTGTAAAAAGGTATTATCAAAATAACAGAGGAGGTCATTATGAAAGATTTATTTCCAATATCTGTCTTCACAATCATAGTTCTTTTCAGCATTTACCAAAATTTTAAAATATGGGATAAGGTTGCAGATGATAATCAATTTACTCATCAGGTGATTATTGAGAATAAAAAACTCATTAAACAATTAATAATCGAACAAAAAGAACTGATAAAACCGTTAGATACACAATCTGCTGATATTATCCGAAATCAAAAAATAATGATAGGGAAAATGGATACGATTCGGTCAGATTTAATGTTTTTTAAATAGATTACAAAATTAGAATGAAAAGACCAATCCAAAGGGATAGGATTTAAGCAAGCGGCCCCCACCCAGCAGCGAGGTCTTTTGTTTATAGTCCCCCGTACCCGCATATCCGTAAAGTCATAGGGGTATGTATATAATACCCGTGTAAATATTTTGAGACATGAATATTGGTTGATATATTCTTTAATAATAGATTAGGTCACTAATCGAAGAACGGTCCATCTGGAAAATTTTTCAAAATATTCAAAGGTATTTTCAGTTAAAAAGATTAGAGCAGTTGCTATAGTATACAGTACGATAGTCAATGCGATGAATTGTATTTTTAAAAATAATTTTATTAGTCTTTTTGATTGCATATATGAAATTAATTAAAAATATCGCCCCCAAGGTATCTTATTAGTAATATAGTTTATATTAGAAGTGATATACCAATAGTCCCACACACATTGTACTATAATTTTTTGAGATTCGTAAATTAGATCAATGAGAAAACACTTCATTGACTGCTGTCAGATTTTGATTTCACGCAGTGAAGAGTGGTGGGATAAAGCTGAAATACTGGATCAAAAACTAGGCTATACTTATAATCCTTTGTTTATTGGTGAATGATTACTGATGTTATAAATGTTGTTTTGGCTCTGCCCAGCAAGCACCTAATATTTGGCATTATTAGTACAGTTCTCTGTATCGCTGCAGCATGGGTTTACAGCCATGGTTCAAACAAATTGAAAACTATTATACTTGAAACGATCAGCTGGCTGGTGGTATTCAATGAGATTGTCTTCCAGTTGAATATGATCTATTATGGTATCTGGTCTTATCGTACATCCATGCCCCTGGAAATGTGCTACCTGTCTGCTTTGCTTGTTCCTGTCTACACTCGCTTTCAACATTATCGTTCTCTTCAGAACTGGTTCTTTTTTGCAGGTTTTGGTGGTTCATTATTTGCACTTATTAATACCAATTTATCCGAGATGGCACAAATTTATATGTCCATTCACTATTTTTTTGCCCATGGCCTTGTCATTTTTGTAATGCTTACACTTGTGATAGATGGCTATCGGCCACGATGGGTTGACTATTTCAATGCCATACAATGGACAACGTTCCTTGTTGTGTCCATCATTATCATTAATCTGATCCTTGGAAGTAATTATATGTTTACTTTTGAAAAACCACCGGGGGTTAATTTTACATTGCTGATGCCTGAATGGCCATATTATTTTATGATTATGTTATTTATTGGCCTTATGGTTTATACTCTATTAATGCTTCTATCCCTGGTGCCTGAACGAAATGAAGATTGATGAACAAGTAGTTGTAATACTAGCAAGATAATCAAGGATAACCCCCACGCCCAGTAGCGGGGTTTTTTGATTATAGCCTGTTTCTTATTTAAATTATTCAGTAAACAACTCTAGCTTAAATAAATAAAATAAGTGTTTATTGCTTTCAGGTAGTGACAAATTTTTGCGTATTTTTCAGGCATTAATCATAATTTGCTATACTAACGAAACCATAAGGAGATAATCATGAGGAAACTATTTTTTATATTATTGATAATATCAATATTCGCGGTTTCATGTACTCAATCAGATACTGCCAGTCAAGTTCCTGAAGGCGAATATATTCAATGGCGCAGTGAAAATGAAACTGCAGATGCATTAGTACTAAAAGGAATGTTCCTTTATATGAATGTTGAACAAGAAATGGCATATACTTATTTCAAAAGTTCTCTTGATTTTGATTCAACACTGTTTGGATCACATGTAATGCTTGCTTGGATGTCGCCTCCAAGTGAAGTTAAAGATATGCATCAGAAAAAAGCACGGGAACTGGTAAAAGGAAAAAATGATAATTCGAACCTACTTGTATCATTTTTTAATGTGCTTCCCGGGGACGATTTAAGAGCTAGGAGGCATAAAGTATGGTCAAAAATGTATGAAATTGAACCTGATGGGCGGTTCATTCACTACTATTATGCTATAACGAAGCCTACACTAGAAGAAAGAATATCTGAATTAGAAGTTCTTTTAGAAAGGCAGAAAAGTGACAACAATTTTCTCGGTGTTGGTCATATCTTAAATCGACTTGGGTATTTCAACTACGATTTGGGCAATAAAGCCAAAGCAAAAAATTATTTTGACCAATATATTAAAGCATACCCTGGTGGTTATAATCCATATGATTCAATGGGAGACTACTATTCTAACGAAAATGATTATGAGAATGCATTATCCTATTATCAAAAATCATTAGACAGGTATCTAGCAAATAGAAGCAGTATAAATAAAATTAGAGAAATCAATGATCTCAAAGCTGACGAAGCAGCAGCATTGACAAAACAGAAAAATCAAGATAATTTTGATCGGAATGTGGCCACCATTAAGGCTTGGATTAAGGGGTTTGCGGATAAGGACCTGGAAGGACAATTGGCTCTATATGCAGATTCGGCCAAGTGGAGTCCGCCTAATTACAATGGGAATGTTTTGGTTGGGTTAAAAGGTCAGGTAGATGCCTTATCGTTTTATCATAATAATTTCGATGATATTACTTTTCAGGAAGGCGTTGGTTTGCCAGGGGATGATGGCGCAGGGTTTTACGCAGGTTCCTATTACCCGGACTTGGATAATCCCAATGCCGTAAGAGTCTATGGGACATGGAAAACCACGCATAAGGAAACTGGTAAAAAGGTTTCGAATAAATGGTATGGACTGATAATATTTAACGAAGACGGTAAAATTGCCTATTTTTCAGACTGGTTTGATGTGAACGGTATCCAGGTTCAAATTGAGGCTGAATAGATTTCGGCAGCGGGACTGAAAAGCAAAAAAGCTGCTCTTGCAATGAAGAAGCCTCCAGAATTTTGGGGGCTTCTTCATTTAGGGTAGATTTATTTTAACCATCACCTAGCCCTTTAGTCTAATTCACAACATTCAAAAGATAATTATACTGTTTATATTTGCTTCAAATTATTGATCAGAAACCATTGAACTACAAAAAACATAATTTTATTTATTATTTATTATCTTTGATCCTTTTTGGCTGTTTTGAATCAGAGCTAATAGTAAATAATAATGATCAACTTCTACAAAAGGATCGAGGCATTATTTATTATGATAATGTACCGTTATCAGGTATTGTTAATTCACAATATCCAGATAATAAAACGAAGTCAAAACAAACCTATAAATCTGGAAAGCTTAATGGGCCATATACTGAGTGGTATCCCAATGGAAAGATACGCTATAGCAAGAATTTCAAAGACGGTCTGCAAGAAGGAGAACAGAGGGAATGGTATTGGGATGGCACCCTTGCTAGAACAATGAAATTTCAAGCAGGAAAACAGCAAGGTGAGCAGATCGGTTGGAAGGAAAACGGTGATTTACGTTTCAAGTATACCTATGTGAATGGAAAACGGTATGGATTTATGGGATCAACGTTATGTCAACCCCCAGAAGGATAGAAAAATGAGAACTGGATTACTCAGCATATTTGGATTGATCGGGTTGATCACTTTTTTCAGCATTAGTAAGGGCCATAACACTAACTTTCGGCTACCCATATATACCCCTGCGGATTTGGATCCTGATTGGGTCGATGAGTCGATACTAAATAGTACTGGGCCACATATAGTTCAGGATTTTGAGTTTATAAATCAGAATGGAAAGATAATAGATGAAAGAACTGTCTCAGGGAAAATCTATGTGGCGGAATTCTTTTTTACGACTTGTCCGGGTATCTGTCCTACCCTTACCAAACACACCAAACGAATACAGGACGCATTTATTGATGATGATGATGTATTAATCTTATCACATACTGTATATCCAGAGCATGATTCAGTACAAGTTTTAAATGCTTTTGCTGAAATGCATGGTATCAAATCTACAAAATGGCATTTACTTACAGGTTCGAAAGAAGATCTTTATGGTATATCCAGGAAAGGGTATTTTGCCATTTCCTATGAGCCAGACCTGAGTGAATATGGCTTTATCCATACTGAAAATGTAGTGTTGGTGGATAAAGATAGAAGACTGCGCGGGTTTTATAATGGTACCAAGCCCCATGAGATCAATCGCCTGATAGAAGATATCCATGTACTTAAAAAGGAGTATGAATCATAATGACCGAAAGAATGAAAACAAGCCAAACCTTGCTTTTTTTGATACTATCAGTAACAATGTTTTTAAGTGCGCAGGATCAGCCAGACATGACCATCCTTTTTAATTATTTTGACTCAACTGTAACAATATATGTTGATAATGATGAAATAGTCATCGAAGGCGACGGAGTGCCCAGTCACTTAAGCCCTTACTTTGTACAAACGTATGGTCAGACCCAAAATGGATTTTATTACTGGCTCGATAGTGATGGGGATGGTATCAATGATTTTTGGATGCAGACACCAGCAAATATGAATTTGAACCCTAATCGTATTGCTCAGCAAGGTTATGAGTTTCGTATCCCGTTATATCCTGCAATAAATCCAAATGGACCAACGGACACATTCCTGGGGCCTATTGGTGTTTCCATAAACGGGGTACCATTTTTCAACGAATATGAGTCACCAACGGAAACATTAACCAACCAGGTTATCCAATCGTTTGACCCTGGGAACGGACATCCAGCCCCTCAGGGACGATATCATTACCATTTTCCTCCAGAATCGTTAATCACAGTTACCGAAAATAATTTTCTAGGATTTGCTGGAGATGGATTTCCAGTTTATGGTCCGAAAAATCCCGATGGCAATAATGCCCAAAATCTTGATGATTATCATGGTGAGTTTGGACCAACACCCGATTTTCCGGATAGTATCTATCATTATCATACAAATTTTACGTCACCATATATAATCGGTGCTTTCGCTGGTACCCTTGGTACTGGATTTGGCGGAGGCGGAGGTGGCGGAGGCGGAGGAGACCCTCCAGATTGTGGTGAAGTACCTCCTGGCGCACCATGTTGTGGAGACGGTAATTGTGGTGGCCCTGAAACAGAGACCAACTGCCCTGAAGACTGCGCTACTACAATTGATTATACGATAATTGTCAATGAATTCATGGCTGCTAGTCAAAACTGCTGCGATGATGGGACGGGAGAATATGAGGATTTTATTGAATTATATAATTATGGTATGGAAGCTATGGATATTGGTGGATTTTATTTTACTGATATCATAACGGGTTCTTTCCTGTATCATATCACTGATTCTTCAGCCAGTGAAACAACTATCAATGCAGGTGGGTTTCTGGTTATCTGGGCAGATGCAGATCCTGAGCAAGGACCGTTACACGTGGATTTTACACTAAGTGGTAGTGGAGAGGATATAGGTATTTACGATCCAAATGGAAGCGCAATTATAGAAATGTCATTTTCTTCTCAGGGTGAAGATACATCCTATGGGCGTTATCCAAATGGTGCGGGTACATGGCAGTTTATGAATCCAACCCCGGGGATGACCAATACAGAAGAATTAAGTTTGAATAATAATATAGTTATGCCGGACCAATATATACTCCACCAGAACTACCCCAATCCATTCAACCCCGTCACAACACTGCGCTACGACCTACCAGAGACAGGTCTGGTTACCATTACCATCTACGATATACTGGGTAGACAGGTAAAGACTCTAATCGACAAAACCCAAGATGCTGGCTACAGGTCAGTGATCTGGGATGCTACCAATAATTATGGTAAACCAGTAAGTGCTGGAATTTACCTATATCAGATACAGGCCGATGATTACATGCAGACTAAGAAGATGGTGCTGTTGGAATAATTGCTTTAATTAGGTAAACATCAAACCTCGCCCAGTAGCGGGGTTTTTTGTATAAAAAAGAGCCCCTTAAATAAAGTGGGGCTCTTTGATGAATCGATTTATATTTCTGGAATTAGTTTTTGGATTTCGATTCTGTGTTATTTGGGTTATGCCAAGCAGACAATCGACCTAATTCCAAAGGATTCTCGTTAAAGCGAATTGGTCCCCTAGACCGTTTCAACCTGTTTAATATTCTATCAAGTAACTTCACTGGAATAATTCTCCTAAAAAAGGTTAATACTTATTCACTTCATTTCAACTGGTGGTTGATTCGTGCAAAGTGAAAATTGTGATTACTATTCTAAAATAGCCGGCGAAGGTATTACAATTATTATTAATTAAAAAAGAATTATCATATAAGAATCTATAAATAATTAACTAATTCATTTGAATTATCAGTGTCCCCGCCCAGTAGCGGGGTGTTTGTTTATAAAAACTGACTAATTAATAATCTAAATTATGGTATGAAACTTGATGAAAAATCCAGAGACAATTGGAAAGATTATATTCTACAAAGTGCTTACGCAGCATTTACAGTATTATTTATCACACTCATACTGAAATTGGACCATGCAGTCATTATTGCCAGTATCGGTGCAACAGCTTTTATCGTCTTTTCTATGCCAAATAATATTGCCTCTGAACCAAAAAGAATCATCGGTGGGCATACAGTTTTATTGTTGGAACTTGTTTTTCAATTTTTCCTTTTTCGGATTTGTTGTTTTTTTCTGGATTATGGTATGCTTTGGCGGTGGGTATAAGTTTCTTTATTATGTCAGTTACAGATACTGAACATCCGCCTGCAGTTGGTACTGCTTTGGGCATGACCATCGTAGGTTATTCTGATACGGCTGCCATTGGTATTTTTATGGGTATTATTATTTTGGCATTGATTCATCACTATTTGCGACCCTATATCCGTAATTTGGTTTAACCAAGGATTCTAGAATGAACTGCCGGCGCACAAATCTATGTCAATCACTGGTAACAATACTGACGAAATAGGCGGATAGTTGTCTAACCTGATTCGATTTATTCTACTGAGCGGAGTTATATTGACATTGTTACCAGCCCAGATTGATTCCACTCAGATTGATTCTATCAGAACGCACTGCAGCCAAGATCCCTGGGTTGGTCAGGATAAGTTTATCCATGCTGGAATAAGCCTGGGATTGGTTGTTGGCATCAATCAGATGGAAGGTATGAATCATCGATCAGCGCTGGCCGGTACTTTTACCCTCGGAATTTTAAAAGAATTCTATGACTATAAATATGGTAGTGGTTGTTTCAGTATCAAGGATATTTTTGCTAACACATTTGGGATGATTGTGGGATTTATCATTATTTTAAATACAGGATAAAACATGAAAAAAATATTTACGGCGTTATTATTTGGCCATTGGGAAAATATGGTGCAAGCTTTAGAAATATATTGGCCCAGTAGTAAGGTTTTTTGTTTGTTGGAAGAATACTAGATTTGAGGATAATTATTTTTATCAAAATTGAGTATAAGAAATTATTATTAAGAAATATCTCGTAAAAAGGATGAGAAAATGAAAAACAATATCAAAATAATATTGACAGGATTACTTTTTGTTTCCCTGGCTTTTTCAGGTGGATTAAATAATGCTGAAAAGAAAATACAAAAATATGTTGATACGCATATGGAAGAAGCGATAAGCCTGGTTGAAAAAGTGGTGAATATCAATAGTGGTACCCTCAATATCGATGGCAATAAAACTGTCGGAAAAATATTTCAGGCCGAACTGGATCAACTTGGATTTAATACATACTGGGTGACTTACCCTGAGACTGTCAAGCGTTCCGGGCATCTTTTTGCGGAAATGCGCGGTGGCAAGGGGAAAAAAATTGTTATGATTGGTCATTTGGACACGGTGTTTGAGCCTGATCATCCATTTCAGAAATTTACAAGAAGGGGGGATACTGCTTACGGACCAGGTGTTTCTGATATGAAAGCGGGTGATGTATCCATGATCTATGCCATGAAAGCGCTAGATAATGTAGGCGTATTGAAAGACTTAAATTTGACACTTGTATTTATTGGTGACGAAGAAAAAACGGGCGGCCCACCATCAATTGTCCGCAAAGAATTAATCGAAGCAGGGAAGTGGGCTAATATTGGACTGGGCTTCGAAGGGGCCCATGGCCTAAATACGGGAACGATAGCCAGACGCAGTTCTTCTTCGTGGATGCTGACAACCACAGGCATTCAGGGCCATTCTTCTCAAATTTTTAAAGAAAAATTGGGCTACGGTGCCATATTTGAAGCAGCTCGAATTGTGAATGCTTTTCGTGAAGAACTGGTAGGAGAGGAATATTTATCGTTTAACCCCGGCACCATCGTCGGTGGCACAGATGTAGATTATGATCCTGTAACAGCGCGTGGTACAACTTTTGGTAAAACAAATGTCGTATCTCAATCGGTAACGGTTCATGGTGGTATCCGTACTATATCAACAGAACAATTGGATAAGGCCATGGCAAACATGAAGGATATTGCGTCGCAAAATTTACCCGGCACAACTGCAAAGATTCAATTCAGAACCAGTTACCCGCCAATGGCTCCAACAAAGGCAAACTATGCACTGTTGGATAAATTTGAATCTGTGAATGTTGATCTTGGATATGGTCAATTGGAACCTCTTGACCCTGGCAAACGTGGCGCAGCAGATATTTCTTTTGTGGCGCCGCATGTAGATGCTTCTTTAGCGGGAATGGGTCCTGATGGATTTGGAGAACACTCGGAAAATGAAAGCCTGGATTTGACATCATTTCCGAAAACTACGGCTCGGGCAGCTATATTGATTTATCGATTAACACGTTAATTCAACGGCGTTCATTGTTAATATTTTATTTCTTAATTATGTGAATATTGACCCACGCCCATTAGCAGGGTGTGAAATTGGTTTGTATGTCCAACTTTTGTTTAAGATCTAGTCCAGTATTTTTTCAAATAAAAGACCTTTTCTTTTAGAGGAACCCGTTTCTTCAAATCCCAATTTTCTGTACAATTTTATTGCTGGTTTATTCTTTGGCACTACCCGTAAAGTCATAACTACCATTTTTTCGGACCGCCCCAACAATTCAAGGTGACGGATCATCTTTTCTGCCAGACCTTGCTGACGATAATCCGGGTCAATAAAAATATGAAGTGCTTGTGCTTTTTTAGTGTCAGGTATAATCATAAGATTCCCTATACCAATTATCCAATCCTCAGATTTAATCACAAAACTATGAATTTCCTGATTTGCATAGGTTAGAGTAACCCATTTTTTAAAATTGAATGGATAGGACATATTTGGACTTGTCAGGTTTAGTTCCTTAGGGTCCTTGAACCAGTTTGTAAGCACTGCCTCAAGAATTCGCGCATCCTTTTTATTCTGATAACTGATTTTTTCGATTGTAATGGCCATGGGTCTTAGCTGATATTTTCCTCAGTTTATCTCTGAAATATATAACCAAAGAAATCCTCTTTCTACCTATGTATAATTAACAAACCCCGCCCCGTAGCGGTTTTTTTTGTTTATAGACATTTAAGATGGTTGAGGCGTAATATTGTGCTGCTGGAATAATAACTGTACTAGGAAAGAGCTATGAAACACGTTCTAATTAGTTTTCTACTTTTTACAACTGTTATTTTTCCTACTCGAATTCTTTCTGGTCAAAATTCAATTAACGCCCATACCATCTCAGACAGTGCTCATGAGGCTCGTTCTGTCTCTGCAGCCGATGTAGATGGCGATGGGGACATGGATGTACTCTCTGGGCATAATAACATTGCCTGGTATGAGAATGATGGTTCTGAGAGTTTCACCATCACCCATACCATTTCAACTTCAGCAGCTTCATCTGTCTATGTGGTTGATTTGGATGGTGATGGGGATATGGATGTGGTGGGGTCATCCGCCGGTAGTGTTGGTTGGTATGAGAATGATGGTTCTGGGAATTTCGCCACACATACAATATGCAATCATTATTGGCATCGCGGTTTCAGATCTGTCTATGCATTGGATGTGGATAGAGATGGAGATATGGATGTGGTTGCAGCTTCAAGCTCGCCAAATAACAAAATCATGTGGTATGAGAATGACGGTTCACAATATTTCAACCACCATATCATCGCAGACAGTGTTAATGGGGCTCGTTCTGTCTCTGCAGCCGATATTGACGGTAATGGATACATGGATGTACTCTCTGGGCATAATAACATTGCTTGGTATGAGTATGACGGTTCAGAGAGTTTCAACACTCATACCGTCGCAACCTCAGGTGTTTCATCTGTCTGTGCAGTAGATGTGGATGGTGACGGGGATATGGATGTGGTGGGGTCATCCGCTGGTAGTGTTGGTTGGTATGAAAATGATGGTTTTGAGAGCTTCAACACTCATACTATCGCAACCTCAGGTGTTTCATCTGTCTATGCGGTTGATTTGGACGGTGATGGGGATATGGATGTGCTGGGATCATCTGCTGGTAGTGTTAGTTGGTATAAGAACGGCGGTTCAGAGAATTTCACTACTCATATCATCACAACTGCTGCAAATGATGCACAATCTGTTTATACAGCGGATGTCGATGGTGACGGGGACTTGGATGTGCTATCTGCAACACTCGGCGACAGCAAAATTTCCTGGTATGAGATTAATTATTCCCCTGTTGCTAATGATACAGCTATAAGCTTGAGTGAGGATAGAGATTACACTGGAATGTTACCAGCATCTGACTCTGATGGCGATGGATTAACATATAGTATCATAATTGGTCCAGACAATGGAAGTGCGACAGTGTCTGATAATGCCACAGGTACATTCTCGTACCGCCCGGAGGAAGACTATACAGGGCTGGATAGCCTAATATTTAGCGTTACCGATAGTGTGCTTTCGGATATAGCAACGGTTTCAATTACGGTTACTGCAGTAAATGATGCGCCTGTAGCGGCAACTGCAGCGGTGACAATCGAGGAAGATATGGATTATGGTGGGCTAGTATCTGCTTTTGATATTGATAATGATCCGTTGACTTACAGTCTACTAACTGAGCCATCGCATGGTACGGTAGCTATTACTGATAGCTCAGCTGGTACATATACCTACAGTCCTATAGTAAATTATAATGGCAGTGATTCATTTACCTTTACTAGCAGTGATGGTACGCTTTTGGATACAGCAAAAGTTTCACTTACAGTAAATTCTGTAAATGACTCACCAATAGCGTTTGTGGAAATATTTTCAACCAATGAAGATACCGAATACAGCGGATCAGTATCTGGTTTCGATGTTGACAACGATATGCTGACATATAATATTCTCACCAATCCATCAAATGGTACTGTATCGATTACCAATAGTTCATTGGGGACATTTACCTACAGTCCTACGATAAATTATAACGGGGATGATTCGTTCAAATTCACCGCCAACGACTATAATTATTCAGATACGGCGACAGTTTCAATTAGGATCATTGCCTGGAATAATTATGGGCCAGATCAATTACCAGCAGTTCATTGGGGTAGCTTACCTGTAGTCTTACGGCAAATTATGACGGTAGTGAGGCCAGGTATTTACCTATATAAAATACAAGCTGGTGAATACATTAGCACTAAGAAGATGGTGTTGTTGAAATAGTTTCATTAAATAGGTAAACATCAACCCCCGTAGCGGCGGGGTTTTTTGTTTATAAGGGCGGAATTAGATTCAGAATATGAAACGATACTTCGTATATGTTATAGAATTAGACCCAGCAGTAGCGGACTTGAGAAAATTCCGAGCTAAAAACCCAAAATATATTAGCGGAAATGGCTGTGTCTATGTAGGTCAATCTTCAAGAAAACCAGCCCTCAGGTTTGAGCAACATAAAGAAGGCTATAAGTCAAACAAATATGCAAAGTATTATGGTATTAAACTTAGACCGGACCTCTATGAGAAGTATAACCCAATTCCAACCAGAAAAGATGCTGAAGAAATTGAAGAGATGTTGGGTAAAGAACTACGAAGCCGCGGCTATGGCGTCTGGTTTAATTGATTAATCCCCGCTGAGCAGAATGTTTTGCCTGTAGATATTTAGGTATGGTGAGGTGTAATATTGGTTACACTATGAAAATTAATCCCCAACTTTTACTGTTTTTTTGTTTAACCATCTTAAATGGGCAGGTTGACTACACATCCCAGATCCAGACTATTTTTAGTAGTAGTTGCACAGATTGTCATGGTAATTCAGGCGGGTTGAATCTTACATCCTATTCAAATGTAATGGCAGGAGGCAATAGTGGCGCCGTGATTGTGGCAAATGATCATGCAAATAGTCTGTTATGGCAAAGAGTAAATAATGGTGAAATGCCGCCTGGCAATAACCCTGATCTTACCGCAGCACAAGTTTCTCTTGTGGCGCTATGGATAGATGAAGGTGCTTTAGAGTTTCCAGCTATTACAACCCCAGCATTAGTCATCAATGAGTTTATGGCGAGCAATGATACCACAATCGCTGATACGAGTGGTGAATTTGCTGATTGGGTTGAAATATACAACCCCAGTGATGAAGCTGTTGATCTCGCCGGCATGACATTCTCTGATGGTGATGATGGCAGTGCAATTCTAACTGGTTTTCCTGATATAACAACTATTCCGGCAGGTGGATTTATATTTGTTTGGTTTGATAAGGATCCTGAAGAAGGTCCTTTGCATATTAATGCAAAACTATCCGATGTTGGCGAATCGGTGATTCTTTTTGATACAGATGGGACAACGGTCATTGACTCAATTGATTTCGGCGAGCAATTTACAGATGTTTCAACGGGACGTTTCCCTGATAGCAGCGACACTTGGGATTTAACCGTCACACCGACTCCAGGCGCAACCAATGTATACACAACAGCTGTCTTCGGCTGTAATGACCCGGATGCGATAAACTATAATCCAGATGCCAATGTGAATGATGACAGTTGTGAATATCCAACTATATTATGTGTATTGGGTGAAGTATATGTAAGTGAAGCAGCTACATCTGGCGACCCTGAAGATTATATAGAGATATTTAATGCAGGTGATGTTGAATGCTCACTTGCTGGTTTCCAGTTAGATGATTCTGACGATCTAGATGACCTCATATTCGGTAATGTTATTTTGGAACCAGGTGCATATTGGGTGGGTTATGAAGATGCAACTGACAGTTTTAGTTCTGGGTTAAGTTCGAATGGAGATATTATTGTCTTGGCAGATACTTCTGGTAATATGCTTACAGTAATATTAGAAGCATCAGTAGAAGTTGACGGAGTTCAGTTATCGCAAAGTTTTGACGCTACTGGAACCGGGTGTTATACAATGCCCACGCCGGGGGCAGTAAATGATACCTGTGTTACACTGAATATTAGTAATGCAGGTACGATTCCAACTCAATTTACATTGCACCAAAATTATCCAAATCCCTTCAACCCAGTCACAACACTGCGGTACGATTTGGCAGTGAATGGCTTTGTTAATATTATGGTCTACGATATGCTGGGTAGAAAGGTAAAAACCTTAATCAACCAAACCCAAGACACAGGTTACAGGTCAGTAATCTGGAATGCTACGAATGACTATGGTAGGCCTGTAAGTGCTGGTATTTATCTATACCAAATACAGGTTGGAAAATACATTAGTACGAAGAAGATGGTGCTGTTAAAATAGATTCTTTAATTAGGTAAACAAAAAATTCATCCTCAGTGGCGAGTTTTTTTGTTTATAGACATTTAGGAATTTGATTTCGTAATATAAGACCCTTTTAGATATTGTTATCTAGAGGATGGTATTGTGAGGGATATAGAAATGCGTTTAATATTTATACCAATCATTATTTTGACCGCAACGATTGTTATTGCGGATGCATTCCCTATCCAGCAGTCTCTGAATAATCAGAAAAAAAGTAGTAGTACCAAGCAGAAACAAGCGGTTATTTCTACCAAAGCTATTGAAAATTCCTATTTTGATTTTCTTAAAGCGTTGCATGAAGAAAAACCAATGAAAGGCGGTAAACTTTTGGGGCGTTTGGGGTTGACATCTAAAGGTCTGTCATCCTATAAGATTAAAGAGTATAATTCATATCTTACTTCCTATTTTCCAGGATCATCCTCAGATCATGTACAGATGTTTCTGATCGAAGCCTACACCGTAGAGAAAAAGTGGGATGAAGTCCAGGTAGGCCTGTTGAAGTTTGCCTACCTTTATCCAAATTCTTCTATCTATAAGAAAGTGTTGGATAATGGCTATACCTTATTGCAAGAAGAAAAATATTTTGGTTCCGTTCGGGATAAGCTTATAACTTTGTTAAATGATGCGCCGAAAACAGGGAAAATACATAGCCGCTATTTTGATTTCCTTGCGGTAGTTCACGGCTTTAAAGATAAAAGGTTAACATCGAATTTTGAGCGGGAATCATGGGAATTTCTCACACTGTATTCTAATCGGTCTAGCTGTAGTACAGTTCTCATGTGGCTGGCGCAAATAGAGCAGGAAAATAGCGCCTTTCATCCTGCAGTTATGATCTATGAAAAATTGATGACCTTATACCCAGCTAATCAGGATTA
>Ga0257111_1000363_pt1 | contig 19066 bp, 18 predicted proteins | sample LP_taG_6_FD_191567 | JGI IMG/M metagenome (GOLD analysis project Ga0257111, IMG submission 191567) | Marine microbial communities from Northeast Subartic Pacific Ocean, Canada - LP_J_2015_P26_500m | ecosystem: Environmental > Aquatic > Marine > Oceanic | place: Canada: Northeast Subartic Pacific...
GCACCTTCGGATGACCAGGGTCGGAGGTCTACCCAAGGCGCTGTCGCAGATGTCGGAGGCCGGCGTGTGGTCCGTGGGCCTCGACGCCGGTGGAGATTCGGCCATCCACCACCTCTCGGTGGCCGACCAGCCGGTGGCCCTCGTCATGGGGGCCGAGGGGTCGGGCCTGTCGCGCCTGGTGCGCGAGCGGTGCGACACCATTGCCCACATCCCGCTGGCCGGCGTGCTGGGTTCGCTGAACGTGTCAGCCGCCGCCGCGGTCGCCCTCTTCGAGGTGGCCCGCCACCGCAGGTGAACTGGCCTCGAGCCCGGAGTCGGATTCGAACCGACGACCTGACGCTTACAAGGCGCCTGCTCTGACCAACTGAGCTACCCGGGCGGGGGATGGTGCGGCTCTTCCGACCGGTTAATCGACGTGGCCGGGCCTCCCGCCCTGACGAGGCTACTGAGACGGGCCGGACGTGTCGTCCGACCCGTTCCGCCGAGTGCTTCCCGGCTTGACGTCTCCGGCCCTAGGCCGAGGTAGACGTGCTGGCACCCCGGAACTTCCCGGTGGCGGCGACCAGCATCCAGGCCATGGCCAACATGACGCTGGCGAAGGCCACTTCGTGGAGGATCAGGGCCATGAGGGCAAAGACGTACCCGGCCCGGGCCAGCCACGACGGGATGAGGCCGGTCTGCTTCGCGCTGGCGCCCACGCTGACCAGAATCAGTACCTGACCCACTACGTAGGGGATCCCCATCGCCGGGGGTACTTGAATGGGCACCCCCGGTGAACGATCATCAGGGTGTGGCACTGACGCAGCGAGACCGGGACATTCTGGACTTTGAACGATCGTGGTGGTCGGCCACCGCGCCCAAGGACGTGCAGATCCGTGAGCGGTTCGAGCTCTCGGCCACCCGCTACTACCAGGTGCTCGGCGAGATGCTCGACACCGACGACGCCATGGTCTACGACCCGCTGGTCGTGCGTCGCCTCCAGCGCCAGCGTGACCGCCGCCGTCGGGCCCGCCTCGAGCCCCCGGTGATCGAGGAAGACGGCACCCGATGAACACCCGCCGGCGCGGTGGGTTCGGTCCGAGCAACGCCGCCGCGGCTCCCCGGGCCTTCCTGCTGATCGCCATTGCCGTCCTCCTCGGACTGGTTCTGCTCTGGAAGGCCGTCGACTCGACTCCGGGGACCGTGGCGCCGGCTGCCGACCCGGCCGCCACTGCCGATTCATCGACTGACGACGCTGGCGATGCCTCTGCCAACGAGATGCCGGCCGACACCGACACGGACGCATCAGCCGATTCCGGAAGCGATGCACCGGCCACCACCGAGGCCCCGGCCCCGACCACCACCCAGGATCTCTTCCCGAAGCCCACGCACGCCCCCAACGAGGTGAATGTCCTGGTGGCCAACGGCTCAGGCGTGTCCGGCGCAGCCGGCAAGGTCACCGACATGCTCAGCCCGCTGGGCTGGGCCATGGAGTCCCCGGCCAACGCCGACAAGACCTCGGTCACCGGGATCTACTACAAGACGGGCTTCTCCAGCGACGCTGAGGTCATCCAGGAACACTTCGGTGAGGCCCCGAGCATCCTCTCGCAGTTCCCGGCGGGCGGCCTCTCGGTCCCTGACGGCACACTGGACCGGATCGACAACGCCGACATCGTGGTCATCCTCGGATCCGACCTGGCCATCCAGGGCGGCTGACCCCGGTCGACCTGTTGATCGGATAGGGCGATCCGGAACGGAAACTGGTCGCTCCGATGAAGGTGGTCGCCGCCCCCGACAAGTTCCGGGGCACCTGCACGGCCCGTGAGGTCGCCGTGGCCATCGGACGGGCCGCCGCCACCGCCGGTGCCGACTGCATCGAGGTGCCCATGGCCGACGGCGGCGAGGGCCTACTCGACGTGCTGGGTGGACCGGACCGAACCACGGTGGTCACCGGGCCGCTGGGCGCTCCGGTGGAGGCCGGCTGGCGACTGGACCGGGGCACGGCGGTCATCGAGATGGCCCGGGTGGCCGGCCTGGAATTGGCCGGAGGCGCCGACGGAAACCATCCCTTGGACGCCACGACGGCCGGTGTCGGCGAGCTCATCCTGAGCGCCGTGGAGTCCGGGGCTCGACGGATCGTCATCGGCATGGGCGGGTCGGCCACCACCGACGGTGGGCTGGGTGCGCTCGACGCCATGGGCTCACCGGCCCGGTACCGGGGAGTGGAACTGCTGGTGGCCTGTGACGTGCGGACCCGGTTTGCCGATGCGGCCGAGGTGTTCGGCCCTCAGAAGGGCGCCACCGATGCCCACGTCCGGATGCTGACCGGCCGACTCGAACGTCTCGTGCAGGTCTACGGGGAACGCTTCGACGTCGACGTGTCGACCCTGGACCGGGCCGGGGCGGCCGGTGGACTGGCCGGAGGCCTGGCCGCCATGGGTGCTGAACTGGTCGACGGGATCGACCTGGTGGCCGAGGAGCTCCGACTCGACGAACACGTGGCCGACGCCGACCTGGTGGTCACCGGTGAGGGCTGGCTCGATACGACCTCGTATGAGGGGAAGGTGGTCGGCGGCGTGGGCGTCTACGCCGCGGCGGCCGGGGTGCCCCTCCTGGTGGTGGTGGGAGGTGCCGAACCAGAGGTGGCGGGCCGCGATGGGGTCGTCTCGCTGTCAGAACGCTTCGGGATGGCCCGGGCCATGGCTGAGCCCACCGCCCTCGTGGAACTCGTCGTCGGCGAGGCGCTGGCCCGTGGATAGCGTGCCGGCTATGGCCGTCACAATCCGCATCCCCACCACCCTCCGTCCGCTGACCTCCGGTCAGCCCGAGGTCGACGTCGAGGCCGGCACCGTGGGCGAGGCCCTGACCGTTCTTGACGCCGCCCACCCAGGGTTCACCGAGCGAATCACCGACGAGTCCGGTGCCCTGCGCCGCTTTGTGAACGTGTTCGTGAGCGACGAGGACGTCCGTTTCCTGAACGGGCTCGACACCGAGGTGCCCGACGGCGCCACGGTGGCCATCGTCCCGGCCGTCGCCGGAGGCTGACCCGGCGACCATGCCGGAGGCTGAGTCAGCTTCTGGTCGGCCGCCTCAGCGGCCGACGGTGGCCTGTCGGACAACCTTCCGACGTTGGAAAACCGCCGATCCGCTGGTTGGATTGGCACTCGTAGCAAGAGAGTGCCAGCAGCCGCGCCCGTGAGCTGCCGGCCCTGTCGACCGGTCGCCGACCGACCGGTCATCACTTGAGTACGTACCGAAAACCTGACTGAGAGGCATTCCTGATGGCGAAGATCATCACGTTCGACGAGACGGCCCGCCGTTCCCTCGAGAGGGGCATGAACCAACTGGCCGACGCCGTGCGCGTCACGCTCGGCCCGAAGGGTCGCAATGTCGTCCTGGAGAAGAAGTGGGGCGCCCCCACCATCACCAACGACGGCGTCTCCATCGCCAAGGAGATCGACCTCGAGGACCCGTACGAGCGCATCGGCGCCGAGCTGGTCAAGGAGGTCGCCAAGAAGACCGACGACGTCGCCGGTGACGGCACCACTACGGCCACCGTTCTGGCCTGGGCAATGGTCCGTGAGGGCCTTCGCAACGTGGCCGCCGGTGCCAACCCGATGTCCATTAAGAAGGGCATCGAGGCCGCCGTGGCCGCCGCTGTGGATTCCATCCGCAACTCGGCTCAGGACGTCTCCAGCGACAAGGGACAGATCGCCAATGTGGCCGCCATCTCGGCTGCTGATCCCGAGATCGGCGCCATGATCTCCGAGGCCATCGACAAGGTAGGCAAGGACGGCGTCATCACCGTCGAGGAGGGTCAGACCTTCGGCATGGAGATGGACCTCGTCGAGGGCATGCGCTTCGACAAGGGCTACATCTCGCCGTACTTCGTGACCGATCCCGACCGCATGGAAGCCGTCCTCGAGGACCCGTACATCCTGTTCGTCGGTTCCAAGATCACCGCCGTGCGCGATCTTGTGCCGGCCCTCGAGAAGGTCATGCAGACCAACCGTCCGCTGCTCATCCTCGCTGAGGACGTCGAGGGCGAGGCCTTGGCCACCATTGTGGTCAACAAGATCCGTGGCACCTTCAACGCCGCGGCCGTCAAGGCCCCGGGCTTCGGCGACCGTCGCAAGGCAATGCTCCAGGACATGGCCATCCTCACCGGTGGTCAGGTCATCTCCGAGGAGGTCGGCCTCAAGGTCGACGCCGTGACGCTCGACATGCTCGGTCAGGCCCGCAAGGTCGTGGTCAGCAAGGACGAGACGACCATTGTCGAGGGTGCCGGCGACGACGCCGAGATTTCGGGTCGCATCGCCCAGATCAAGGGCGAGATCGAGAACACCGACTCGGACTACGACCGCGAGAAGCTCCAGGAGCGTCTGGCCAAGTTGTCCGGCGGCGTGGCCGTCCTGAAGGTCGGCGCAGCCACCGAGGTCGAGCTCAAGGAAAAGAAGCACCGCATCGAGGATGCGGTGAGCACCACCAAGGCAGCCATCGAGGAGGGCGTCGTGGCCGGCGGTGGCGTGACGCTGCTGCGTGCCCAGGCGGCAGCCCTGGAGGCCGGCGAGTCGCTGGATGCCGATGAGGCCACCGGTACCCGCATCGTGGCCAAGGCGCTCGAGGCTCCGTTGAACCAGATCGCCGTGAACGCTGGCCTCGAGGGTGGCGTCATTGTCGACAAGGTTCGCAACCTCGAAGGCTCGGTCGGCTTCAACGCCGCCACCGGCGAGTACGAGGACCTGGTCGCCGCCGGCATCATCGATGCCGCCAAGGTGACCCGCTCGGCCCTCCAGAACGCTGGCTCCATCGCGGCGCTGTTCCTCACCACCGAGGCCGTCGTCGCCGACGCCCCGGCCGGCGGTGCAGGCGGCGGCATGCCGGACATGGATTTCTAGAACGGGATTTCCCGTTCCGAATACGCGAGACGGGCGCCCTCCGGGGCGTCCGTTCCGCGTTTTGGTGGCCAAGCCTGTTCACTGGTGGGCATGAGGCTGGTGAACAGATTCGCCGGGGCCCGGATATGAGCCGGGGCCGGACCGCCCGGGTGCTGACCCGCCGGGTCGACGCCGACGGCAACCGTCGCGTCCCCGACGATCTGATCGTCGAGGAGCCCATGTCGATCCGCCTCGACGGCGAGCTGGTGGCCACCACCATGCGAACCCCGGGCGACGACTTCGAGCTGGCCGTCGGGTTCTGCATCACCGAGGGTGTCCTGGCCGACGCTCCGGTCCGCTCGGTCCGCTACTGCGGACAGGGGTCGGCGTCGGAGGCCGAGTACAACGACGTCACCGTGGACACCGGTGGTCGGGCACCCGTCCCCACGCCCCGGCTCGGCCCCGCCTCGTCGTCGTGCGGCATCTGCGGAACGGTGGCCATCGACGAACTGCGCGAACGCCTTCGCCCACTCGACGTCGAACCGTTCGACCTCGAGGTACTGGCCGCCATGACCGACCGCATCGATGGTCAGGCCCTCTTCTCGACCACCGGGGCCGTGCACGCCGCCGTGGCCTTCGACCGCACGGGCCAGCCGCTGCTGCTGCGTGAGGACATCGGTCGTCACAACGCGGTCGACAAGGTGGTGGGTCGACTCCACATGGACGGCCTCCTGCCGGCCGGCGAGCTCGGCCTGTGGGTCAGCGGCCGGGCCTCGTTCGAGATGGCCCAGAAGGCGTGGGCCGCCGGATTTGCCAGCCTGGTGGCGGTCAGCGGACCGTCGGCACTGGCCGTCGAGACGGCCCGGACCGCCAACCTTCAGCTGGCCGGCTTCGCCCGTGGCGACCGGCTCAACCTCTACACCGGCGACTGAGAGGGCCGGCGGGGCCGCTCCCTAGACTCGCCGCGATGAGCGAACCCGTTTCCCCCTCCGACGGCCTGGCCGTCCTCCACCTGTTCCTCAAGGTGTGCGGCCACAGCGATGCCGCCGCCGTACGTGTCGCCGTCGCCGCGGCCACCGAGGCTGGCGACCAGGTCGTCCCGGTGGCCATCCTCGGGCACAAGGCCGACGTGGCCGTCATGGCGCTCGGCACCGACCTGTGGCGGCTCCGGGCCCTGCAGACCGCGCTGGTGGCCGCCGGCCTCGAGCTGGTCGACAGCTACCTCAGCCTCACCGAGGTGTCGGAATACGCCCAGGGCGTTCCCGACGAGATGAAGCGGGCCCGCCTCCACCCGGTGCTGCCGCCCGAGGGTAAGCCGGCATGGTGCTTCTACCCGATGTCCAAGAGTCGTGACGTGGGCGCCAACTGGTTCGAGCTGCCCTACGACGACCGCCACGAGCTGATGATGGAGCACGGCACGTCGGGCCGGACCTTCGCCGGACGCATCCTCCAGGTGGTCACCGGCTCGACGGGTATCGACGACTTCGAGTGGGGCGTGACCCTGTTCGGACAGCACCCCGATGACCTCAAGGACGTCGTCTACACGATGCGTTACGACCGGGCCTCGGCCCGCTTCGGCCAGTTCGGGACCTTCTACACCGGGATGGTCGACGAGTTGGACGTCGTGCTGAAGCGGGTTGGCTGCACCTGACCATGGGATCGGCCCCCGCCTTTCCGGAACCCGACATGCGCCGTCTAGACGCGTCGGAGCCGAGTGCCCTGAAGTCGGAGGCGCTGCATCGGGTCCTGCGCGATCTGGATCGGGTGGTGGTGGCCTTCTCCGGCGGTGCCGACTCGGCGCTGCTGGCCCACGCCGCCCACACCGTGCTGGGCCCCGACCGGGTCCACGTGGTCACCGCCGTGTCGTCGTCGTTGGCCGGCGACGAACGGGTCGACGCCGCGGCGTTGGCCGACGAGTGGGGCCTGCGCTGGTCGGCCGTCGAGACCGACGAGATGGCCCACGCTGCCTACCGGATCAACGATGCTGACCGCTGTGCCCACTGCAAGGACGCCCTCATGGACGTGCTGGCCCCCATCGCGGCCGCCGAGTCGGCCACCGTGGTGCTCGGTGTCAACGTCGATGATCTGGGCGATCACCGGCCTGGCCAGAAGGCCGCGGCCGACCGGGGAGCACGCTTCCCCCTGGTGGAAGCCGGCCTGACCAAGGACGACGTCCGGGCGTGGTCCCGGGCCCTGGGCCTGCGGACCGCCGACAAGCCGGCTGCCGCCTGCCTCGCCTCGCGGGTGCCCTACGGGACCGAGGTCACCGTCGGCGTGTTGTCCGGCGTCGAGCGGGCCGAGGCCGCGTTGCGGCGCCTCGGTTTCGACGACCTCCGGGTCCGTCACTACGACGACACGGCCCGCATCGAGGTGCCGACGGATCGCCTGGCCGACGTGGTTGAACGCCGTGACGCCGTGGTGGCCGCGGTGACCAGCTCGGGGTACCTCTACGTCACCCTGGACCTCGAGGGTCTGCGGTCCGGCAACCTCAACGCCGCCCTGGGGCCCGATGGAGCCTGATCCGGGACCATCGCGGGAACCGGAGGCTCGCCTCGCCGAGTTGGCCAACGCGCTGGTCGACGGGCTAGTGGCGGCCCTTCCCGGCTGGGTGGAGAAGTGCGTGTCCCGGGTCGCGGATGCCTGGAGCGGAGATCCGGCGGGCGACACGGTCGAGGTGCCGGCCAAGCAGTTGGCCGATGCAGGCCGTCGGGCTGCCGACGAGGTGGGGGAGCGCCTGCGGGTCCTGCTGGCCGCCGACGTCGACGAGCAGTGGACCGGACCGCTGGCCGTACTGCGCGACGCCGTTCGATTCCCGACCGACCTGCTGCGGGCTGCCGGTGTGCCACCGGTGGACCGCGACGGCGATGCCGTTCGGATGTTCCCCGACGATCTCTACGACCTGACGCCCTCCTCTTTTGCCGATGTTCATCCCGACTTGCAGGGCCCCGGCCTGGCGTGGGGCGCGGCCAAGGCCTTCGTCCACCGTCGACGTCACCTCGAAGGAGACGGGTCTTCCTAAGCGACGGGCCATCTGACCGGAACAGTTCACCGTCTCGAAACATTGGCGTGACCGAGGCGTGATGCGCAGCGGTCAACCTGTCGACCGACCACCCACATCCCGCGCCTGTCGCGGACCCTGAAAGGACCCCCAAATGGATTCTGGTGACATCGCCTGGATGCTGACCAGCACGGCCCTCGTCGTCTTCATGGTGCCGGGACTGGCCCTGTTCTACGGCGGCATGGTCCGTTCCAAGAACGTGCTGAATATGTTGATGATGAACATGTACTGCATCGGGATCGTGCCCATTGTGTGGGTGCTGGTCTCGTACTCGATCGGCAACTCGCCCGACGGGGACGGCTTCTTCGGTGGCGACTGGATCGGCAACTTCGACTTCATTGGTCTCAAGGGCATGGCCGGCGACACCGAGGGCCTGGTGTTCGTTGCCTTCCTCATGACCTTCGCCTCCATCACCCCGGCGCTCATCTCCGGAGCGGTAGCCGACCGACTCAAGTTCTCGGCGTGGGTGCTGTTCGTACCCGTCTGGCTGGTGCTCGTCTACAGCCCGGTCACCTACTGGGTGTACAGCGGATGGCAGCACGGCAATGGTGCATTGGACTTCGCCGGCGGCACGGCGATCCACGTCAACGCGGCGGCCGCCGCCCTGGCCTTTGTCCTGGTTCTGGGGAAGCGGAAGGGTTGGCCAACGGAGGCCATGCCCCCGCACGACGTGCCGCTGGTGATGATCGGTACCGGCATCCTGTGGTTCGGCTGGTTCGGGTTCAACGCAGGGTCGGCCGGTGCGGCCAACGGCCAGGCCGTGCAGGCCCTGCTGAACACGTTCCTCGCCGCGGCGGCCGGCATGGTCGGCTGGCTGGCCACCGAAAAGTTGCGTGATGGTCAGGCCACCTCATTGGGTGCCGCCTCCGGCGTGGTCGCCGCGTTGGTGGCCATCACCCCGGCCGCAGGCTACGTGGGTGGGCTGGCCGGCATCGTGTTCGGCCTCCTGGCCGGCAGCGTCTGCTATCTGGCTCTGACCCTCAAGACCCGGTTCGGCTTCGACGACAGCCTCGACGTGGTGGGCATCCACGGCGTGGGCGGCATCCTCGGCGGTCTGCTGCTGGGCCTGTTCGCCGACTCCAGCGCCATCCCTGGTGGTGGCTTCGATGACGGCCTGTTTTTCGGTGGCGGCATCGAGCTCTTCCTGGACCAGGCGGTGGCCATCGGTTCGGTCGTCGTCTTCTCGTTCGCCATGACCTGGGTGATCGTCAAGGCGATCGACGCGGTGGTCGGCCTCCGGGTCGACGAAGAGACCGAGGCGGTCGGCCTCGACCAGCGGATCCACGCTGAGTCGGCCTACAACGAAGGCCCGAAGGGCTCCGTGGTGACCTGATCGGCCCCGGGTCGACCGTCTGGAACGTGTCCGTGTTCGACACATCCGACCTACTGGACGACCGGTCCCTCCGGGGGCCGGCGTTCTGCGCCGCGTTGACCAGCCGATTCGACGACCACCTGGCTGCGGTGTTCGCGGCGGCCGACGTGCCCCCCGGGGTGGCCCTGGTAGCCGTCGGTGGCTACGCCCGGGGCGAGCAGTGCCCGGGCAGCGACCTGGACGTGGCGTTGGTGCACGTCCCCGGCATGGACATGGGCGGCATCGCCGAACGGGTCTGGTATCCGCTTTGGGATGCCGGCCTGAAGCTCGGCCACCAGGTGGGCACGGTGGCCCAGTTGCTTGACGTGGGCGCCGAGAATCTAGAGACGGCCACCAGCCTGCTGGCTGCCCGGACGGTGGCCGCCAGCTCGGCCGACGGCGCGGCTCTGGTCGACGACCTGGCCGAGCGGGCGCTAGCGCAGTGGAAGGGCCGGTCCCGCCAGAATCTCGACCAGCTCCAGGGGGCGGTCGCGGAACGCCACGCCCGGTTCGGTGAGGTGGCGTTCCTTCTGGAGCCGGATATCAAGGAGGCCCGCGGCGGTCTGCGTGACGTGCACAGCCTGTTCTGGGTGGAGCAGGCTACGGTGCCGATCCTGCGCGAGGCCGAGTCGGCCGGCCTGGCCGCCGCCTTCGAGACGTTGCTGGCCGTCCGCGTCGAACTCCACCGGCTGACCGGTCAGCGGGCCGACAAGCTCCTGTTGGAACTCCAGGACGACGTGGCTGCCGCGCTGGGCCTGGCCGATGCCGATGTACTGATGGCGGAGGTCTCGGCAGCGGGCCGGACCATTGCCTGGACGGGGGAGGGCGCGGCCCGGCGGACCCTGCGGGCCTCGCGTCGACGCGGACCGATGAAGGCACTGTCCGGGATTCGACGCCGGGAGGTGGCTCCCGGCCTGGTGCTCGATAACGGTCACCTCGAGTTGGCCGATGATGCCGATCTGGGGGACCCGCTGCTCGTCCTGCAGTACGCGGCCACCGCGGCCCGCCACGACGCCTACCTGCATCGTGGATCTCTGGAACGCCTTGCCGATCACGCCGAGCCGGTACCCGTGCCGTGGCCCGCAGAGGCCCGGGACCTGTTCGTCGATCTGTTGGCGGCCGGCCCGGCGGCCATTCCGGTCATCGAGGACCTCGACCAGGTGGGCCTCTTCGTGCTGCTGGTGCCCGAGTGGGAACCCTGCCGTTCACGGCCCCAGCGCAACGCCTACCACCGGTTCACCGTGGACCGTCACCTGATGGAGGCGGCGGCCGAGGCATCCCGGCTGGTCGGCCAGGTGGAGCGGCCCGACCTGTTACTGGTCGGTGCCCTGTTCCACGACATCGGCAAGGGGTATCCAGGTGACCACACGGTGGTCGGCGTCGACCTCCTGACGACCATTGCCGTCCGAATGGGCTACGACGTCGACGATGTCGACTTGCTGGTCGCCATGGTCGAACACCACCTGCTGCTGCCCGACGTGGCCACCCGGCGAGACCTCGACGACGACGGCACTATCCGTCAGGTGGCTGACGCAGTGGGCGGAACCGTTCTGCTGGGCCTCCTCGGGGCCCTCACCGAGGCCGATTCGATCGCCACTGGTCCGTCGGCGTGGAGCAACTGGAAGGCGGGCCTGGTCCGTGAGTTGGTGGAACGCACCTCCCACGTACTGGGTGGGGGCGACGTCGGCGACGTGGTCGGAGGCTCGTTCCCGGATGCCGCCCAGCAGGCCCTTCTTGACGACGGGACGTTCGTGGTGCGTGGAGAGGGGCTCGAGCTGACCGTGGTGGCCGCTGACCGCCCGGGCACGTTTGCCAAGGTGGCCGGCGTCCTGGCCCTCAACGGGGCTGATGTCCTTGGTGCGTCGGCCCATTCCGAGCATGGGCGGGCACTTTCGGTGTTCCGCGTCGGATCGGTGCTGGGCGGCGAACCCGACTGGGCGCGGATCGCCGAACAGGTCGACCGGGCCCTGGCCGGCCGCCTGGCCGTGGCGGCCCGCCTCGGTGACCGGTCGCGAACCTACCGACCCATCCGCCTGACCGCCCGTCCGGCCCGCCCGACCATGACCGTCGACAACGTCTCGTCGGCTACCGCCACCGTGCTGGAGGTGACGTGCCCCGACGGCGTCGGCGTGCTGTATCGGATCACCCGGGCCTTCGCCGAACTGGACCTCGACATCGTCCGGGCCCACGTCCAGACCCTCGGATCGGACGTGATCGACGCCTTCTACGTGCGGGATCCGTTCGGCGCCAAGATCACCGACCCTGAGCACCTCGCCGAGGTGGAACTGTCGGTGCTGCGATGGGTGGCCGTCGACTTCTGATCCCGCCGGGATCCCCGTCGGTAACCCGTCGGCGACCCCGTCATTCACCACGTCATGCCGCCCGCCTACGGTGCATCCATGACCTCTGATTCTGGTGCACCCCCGCCCCCCGGCCAGGCCGACCTGCTGCGATGGGCTGAGGCGCTCTCGGCGTCGGCTCGCACCGGCATGGGCTTCACCGAGTCGCTCTACGAGAAGGAGCGCTACGAGGAGGTCCTCCACGTGGCCGCCGAGATCCGGTCCCGGTCCGACGCCCTGTCGGGACGCACCGTGGATCCCGACGACCTGGTGGCCGAGTGGTACGACACCGTCGGTTCTGGTGTCAGGGGATACGTCACCCCCAAGACCACCGTCGGTGCGGTGGTCGGCAACGACGCCGGCGAGATGCTGCTGGTCCAGCGGTCCGGGTCGGGCGTGTGGCTGTACCCCACCGGGTGGGCCGACGTCGGCTACTCACCGGCCGAGGTGGTGGTCAAGGAGGTCCTCGAGGAGACGGGCATCGAGTGCGAGGTGGTTCGCCCCATCGCCATCCTCGACGGGCTCCGCCTGGGTATCACCGGCATCCCGCTGTATTCGCTGGTCTTCCACTGTCGGATGACGGGCGGCGAGCTGGCGGCCCACCCGCTCGAGTGCCTCGACGTGGGCTTCTTCGCGGCCGACGCCATGCCCGAGGGGCACGCCCTTCCTGCCGAGTGGGTGGACGAGGCCTTCGCGGCCATCCGGGGCGAACCGATGGAGGTCCGCTACGACCGTCCTCGAGAGCCCATGTGGGAGGGCGACGCGCCTTCGGAGGGAGAGGCCGCTTCTGAGGAAGACGTGACCCTCAAAGGAGACCTGGGTATTGGCTGATCTACCGTAGGGGCCGGTCGGGATCCCGGCCGGAGACGACTCAGGTGCCGGGCTGGTTCCGGAGGAAGTCCTCGACCTCGGCCACCAGACGGTCTGGAGCGTCAGCCGTCTCCTCGTCGAAGTCGGCCTCCAACTGCTCCACGTACTCGACGGTCTCGTCGTCCTCGGACACCAGTTCGGTGACCTGGCGTTCGTAGTCGGCGGCCAGGATTTCCAGGTCGGTGCGGGCCACATCGACCTCGAACACCCGGCAGAGGCGCTCCACTAGGGCGAGGGCCGCCTTGGGCGACGGGGCGTTGGACACGTACGAGGGGACGCTGGCCCAGAATGACGCCGTCACGACGCCGCGGTCCCGTAGACCGGCGGCCAGCACGCCCACGATGCCCGTCGGGCCCTCGTAGGTCGATGGCGACAGGTCGAGACGCTCGGCCAGGTGGGCATCCTCGGTTCCGCCGTACACCTGGGTGGGGCGGGTGTGGGGAACGTCGGTGAGCAGGGCGCCGAGCGTGCAGACCATCGCCGCATCGAACGCCTCGGCGGTGTGGGCGATGTGGTCCACGAAGGTCCGCCAACGCAACTGGGGTTCGTGGCCGATGGCGCACACCAGGTCGTGGTCGGCGTCGGGTACCCGGGCCACGTAGATCGAGGTCGACGGCCACACGATCTGGCGGACGTCGTCCTCGTCGAGGCAGACGCTGGGGCGGGCCACCGTGAAGTCGAAGAAGTCCTCGGCGTCGATGGTGGCCACGTGGACCGCTTCGTAGTGGTCCCGGATGTAGCGGGCGGCCGTAGAGCTGGCCTCGCCGGCGTCATTCCAGCCCTCAAAGGCGGCCAGCAGGACCGGTGATCGCAACTCGATGGGCATCTCTTTGACGTGCCACGAGAGGTGCGGCGCGAGGTGCGGAGCGGGGTCGATGGGCATCCAGTCGGAGGCTAGCCAGACGCGCTCCAGCGCGCGCCGGCGCCGTCACGACCCGTCCGCCTCTGGCGGGCCGGGGCCGGGGTTCTAGGCTCGCCGCCCATGGGAACGCAGGAGGCCGGATCGCTGGACGAGGAATCTTCGAAGGGGGAGGCGGCCCCGGTCGAGGTTCGTGAAGCCACCGAGGTGGACGGGACCCTGCTGGGTGCCATGGCCCGGCTCATTCCGCAACTTTCAAGCTCCAATCCGCCGCCGGATGCCGTGGCGCTCGAGGCCATCGTGTCGTCCGACGCGTCGATCCTGCTGCTGGCCGTCGACCCGGCGACTACCGGTGAGGCGGCGATTCTGGGGAGCATGACGCTGGCCCTGTTCCGCGTCCCGACCGGCCTGCGGGCCTGGATCGAGGACGTGGTCGTCGACGAGGGGGCCCGCGGCCGTGGCATCGGCGAGGCGCTGAACCGGGCGGCCATCGAACGGGCCCGCCGCGAGGGCGCCACCACTGTGGACCTGACGTCGCGCCCCTCGCGGGAGGCCGCCAACCGGCTCTATCGGCGGCTTGGCTTCGAGGAACGATCAACCAACGTCTATCGCCTAGGTCTCTGACCGGCTGATACCTTCCGTCGCATGACGGACACGACGATCACCGAGGCTTCGAGCAAGGCCGCGGCCCGGAAGGCCTTCGGTAAGGTCGAAACCGAACTCCGGGACCTCTCGCGGTGGATGTACGAGAACCCCGAGCTGGGATACGAGGAGTTCGAGGCGTCGGAACGCCTGAGCTCGTTCCTGGGGCGCAACGGCTTCGACGTGACCTATCCCAGTCACGGACTGGACACGGCCTTTGAGGCGACCGCCGGAACCAGCGGGCCACGGGTCGTCATCTGCTGTGAGTACGACGCCCTGCCCGAGGTGGGGCACGCCTGCGGACACAACATCATCGCCACCTCGGCCGTCGGTGCCGGCGTGGCCCTCGCCCCGCTGGCCGAGGAGCTGGGCATCCGGGTCACCGTGCTGGGCACCCCGGCCGAGGAGGGTGGCGGCGGCAAGGTCGAGCTGATTGAGGCCGGTGCCTTCGAGGACGCCGCGGCGTCGATGATGGTCCACCCCGGCCCCTACGACGAGCTGGATCCATCGTTTCAGGCGTGTCAGCACTACGACGTCGAGTTCTTCGGCAAGGACTCCCATGCGGCCTTCGCCCCGGAGCAGGGGATTAACGCCCTGGACGCTTTCGTGCAGGCCTACGTGAACATCTCCACCCTGCGCCAGGCCATGGTCGACGACGATCGGATCCATTGCATGGTGACCCACGGTGGCGACGCCGTTAATGTCGTGCCGTCGCATACGAAGTCCGAGTGGCTGATCCGCTCGGGCAGCGTGGAGCGTCTCGCCGAGTTGATCCCCAAGGTGAAGGCGTGCTTCGAGGGGGCGGCCATTGCCACGGGCTGTCGGTTCGAGTGGCACGAGACGGCCCATCCGTACGAGAGCATGCGAAACAACGACGTCATGACCGACCTGTACGCCGCCAACTCGGAGGCCATCGGTCGCCCCATGCCCACCCACGCCGAACAGGGCGGGGGCTCGGGTTCGTCCGACATGGGCAACGTCAGCCAGATCGTCCCGTCGATCCACCCGATGCTTGGCATGGACTGCGGCGACGCCGTCAACCACCAGCCCGAGTTCGCCGAACGGACCGTGGAGCCCGGCGGCGAGTCGGCGCTGCGTGACGGGGCGCTCGGCATGGCGTACACCGTCATCGACATGGCAGAACAGGACGTCTGGGACAGACTTGGGGCCTGAACTGATGACGGAGTACGCCATGCCGGTCCTGCGGGTCACCGACCTGACGACGCGGTTCAACACCCAGGACGGGACGGTGCACGCCGTCAACGGGGTGTCGTTCGACTTGGCCGACGGCGAGGTTCTCGGCGTGGTCGGAGAGAGCGGCTCGGGCAAGAGCGTCACGATGATGTCGCTGCTGCGGCTCATCCCCACGCCGCCCGGCGAGATCTCGGCCGGCCAGGCGATCTTTGAGGGCGACGACCTCCTGTCGATGGACCTCGGGGACCTGCGGAAGGTCCGGGGCGGCAAGGTCGGCTTCATCTTCCAGGATCCGATGACGTCGCTGAACCCGGTGGTCACCGTGGGCGACCAGATCGTGGAGTCCCTCACCGTCCACCAGCCGGGTCGCCGGAAGGCGATGCGGGCACGGGCGCTTGAACTGTTGCAACTGGTGGGCATCCCGTCTCCGGAGGAGCGCCTCCGGTGTTACCCCTACGAGCTGTCCGGTGGAATGCGCCAGCGGGTGATGATCGCCATTGCCCTGGCCTGCAACCCGAAGGTCCTGGTGGCCGACGAGCCCACGACAGCCCTTGACGTGACCATCCAGGCCCAGATCCTGGAGTTGGTGAAGGGCCTCCGGGAGAAGCTCGGCATGGCGGTGATCTGGATCACCCATGACCTCGGCGTGGTGGCCGGCCTGGTTGACCGGGTGCTGGTCATGTATGGCGGCCAGATCGTGGAGGATGCTCCGGTCGACGAGTTCTATGCCCAGCCCCGACATCCGTACTCCCAGGGCCTGCTGGCTTCGCTACCGTCGGCCACCTCCCCTGGGGAGAAGTTGGTCAACATTCAGGGTCAGCCTCCGGATCTCCGGTCGGCGCCCGCCAGTTGTTCATTCGCTCCCCGGTGCCCGCACGCCTTCGACCGGTGCCACCGGGAGAACCCGGTCCTGTCGGCCGTTTCGGTGACTCGGAAGGTCGCCTGCTGGTTGGACGAGGTGCCGGTACTGGTCAGCGCCCAGAGCGACGAGACCGCGGAAGGGCAGGCCGGCCATGGAAGCTGAGATGACGGTCGTGCAGGAACAGGCACCTGAGGCACCCGAAGTGCCTGAGGTACCTGAGGTACTGGTCTCGGTCCGTGATCTAAAGAAGCACTTCCCTGTGACCAAGGGCGCGCTGCGCCGCAAGGTCGGCGCCGTGCGGGCCGTCGACGGCGTGTCGTTCGACATCGTGCGTGGTCAGACACTCGGCCTGGTCGGCGAGTCGGGGTCCGGCAAGTCGACCATTGGCCGCACCCTCCTGCGTCTCGAGGAGCCGACGGAGGGCACGGTGATCTTTGATGGCGGCGACATGGCCGACCTGTCGACCAGTGGGCTCCGGAAGCTCCGGCCGCGGATGCAGATGGTCTTCCAAGATCCGCATGCCTGCCTCAATCCGCGGATGACCGTCAGTTCGATCATCGGTGAGCCCCTCGTCGAGCACCTCTCGATGACGTCGCGTGAACGCAACGAACGTGTCGAGGAGTTGCTCGGATTGGTCGGGCTGAACCCTGAGCACGCGAACCGCTACCCCCATGAGTTCTCGGGTGGGCAGCGTCAGCGAATCGGCATCGCCCGGGCCATTTCCCTGAACCCCGATCTCATCGTGTGCGACGAGCCGATCGCCGCCCTCGACGTCTCCATCCAGGCTCAGGTGGTCAACCTGATGGAGGAGCTCCAGGACCTGCTGGGCCTGACCTACCTGTTCATCTCGCACGACCTGGGCATGATCCGTCACATCGCTGACCGGGTGGCCGTGATGTACCTCGGCCGGATCATGGAGTTGGCCGACGTCGACGGCCTTTACGACAACCCGTTGCATCCCTACACCCGGGCGTTGCAGTCCTCGGCGCCCGTTCCCGATCCGGCGGCCGAGGCCATCCGGGAGAAGATCGTGCTCGAAGGCGATATCCCCAGTCCCTCGTCGCCCCCACCAGGTTGCGTGTTCTCCACCCGGTGTCCCGAAGTCGTCGACCGGTGCCGGAGAGAGGTGCCCGTCTGGCGCGAGGTGGCTCCCGGCCACGGCGTGGCCTGTCACCTGGTACCGGCCACCTGATACCGGCCTCCTGACAGAGGTTCTTGGGGCTTGATATCGAGCCGCGTCGCCACCCAGGACTCCGACTAGCGGGAATTGTCGTCCGATCGTCATGGGCGACAAGTTGAGCGTTCGGGTCCTAAGTGGTAGAAGTCTCATCATCATTGGAGGGGAAGCTCGGCTGAATGGCCGTGCTCCGAAACGAGGGGAAACACCTTGAAGAAATTCATTCGTCTGGTCGCCGTACTGGCGGCCCTTACTTTGGTTGCGGGGGCGTGCGGCAGCGACGATGACGCAGCCGCTCCGGCAACCACGGCGGCTCCGGCAACGACCGCTGCACCGGCGACCACCGCTGCACCGGCCACGACGGCGGCTCCGGCCGGCCCGACGGCTGGCGAGGGTGGCACCGTGACCATCCTGTACTGGCAGGCCGCATCCACGCTGAACGCGTACTTGTCGGGTGGCTGGAAGGACCGTGATGCTTCTTCCGTGATCCTCGAGCCGTTGGCCGAGTTCAATGACCAGGGCGTGCTCGTTCCCGCGCTGGCCACCTCGATCCCGACGGTTGCCAATGGTGGCGTTTCCGAGGACTTGACCAGCATCACGTGGGAGTTGCACGAGGGTGTGGTGTTCTCTGATGGCACCCCGTTGACCTCCGACGACGTGGTCTTCAGCTGGGAGTACTGCTCGAATCCCGATACCGGCTGCACCGGTGCATCGGGCTTCGACGGCGTGACCTCCGTGGTTGCTGACGACGATCTCACGGTCACGATCACCTTTGCTGAGGCGACTCCGTTCCCCTACGTGCCGTTCGTTTCGAACAGCTTCCCGGTCATTTCTCGGGCCCAGTTCGGCGACTGCGTGGGCGCGGCCTCGGCCGAGTGCACGGATGAGAACTTCGGTCCGATCGGTACTGGTCCGTTCAAGATCGAGTCGTTCACCACGAACGACACCGCGGTCTACGTCATTAACGAGAACTACCGCGGCGTGTCCGACGGTAAGCCCTACTTCGGTCGGGTCGTCATCAAGGGCGGCGGCGACGCCCCCTCGACGGCCCGCTCCGTTCTGGAGCTAGGTGAGGCCGACTACGCCTGGAACCTGCAGGTCGAGCCGGAGATCCTTGCCGGCATGTTGGCCGGCGGAAAGGGCAAGGTCATCTCGGCCTTCTCGACCATGGTCGAGCGCATGATGGTCAACCAGACCAACCCGGATCCGGGCCTCGGCGACGACCGTTCCGAGTGGCTCGACGGCACTAACCCCCACCCGTTCCTTACCGATCCGGTGGTCGGCCGTGCCCTCTCCATTTCCTTGGACCGTCAGACCATGGTCGACGTCGGGTACGGCGAGGCCGGTCGTCCGACGTGCAACGTGTGGCCTGCGCCGCCCGCCCAGACGTCGACGTCCAACGACGAGTGTCTGACCCAGGACATCGATCTGGCCAACCAGTTGTTGGACGATGCTGGCTACCTCGACACCGATGGTGATGGGGTGCGCGAGACGCCCGACGGCGTGCCGATGAAGATCCTGTACCAGACGTCCACCAACACGGTGCGTCAGGCCACCCAGGAGCTCGTCAAGCAGGACTGGGCCAAGATCGGTGTGGATACCGAACTTCGGAACATCGATGCTTCGGTGTTCTTCGGTGGCGATCCGGGTAGCCCGGACACCTACGGCAAGTTCTACGCCGACATCGAGATGTACACCAACGGTGCAGCTGGCGTGGATTCGCAGGCCTACATGGGCAGCTGGACCTCGTCGAACATCAGCGGCGAGAGCACCAATTGGCAGGGCAGCAATGTTCAGCGCTTCCAGAGCGACGAGTATGACGCTCTGTACGCCGAGCTGACCCAGACCGCGGACATCG
>Ga0257111_1000367_pt1 | contig 18959 bp, 17 predicted proteins | sample LP_taG_6_FD_191567 | JGI IMG/M metagenome (GOLD analysis project Ga0257111, IMG submission 191567) | Marine microbial communities from Northeast Subartic Pacific Ocean, Canada - LP_J_2015_P26_500m | ecosystem: Environmental > Aquatic > Marine > Oceanic | place: Canada: Northeast Subartic Pacific...
TTGCCCCCAATCGACATGGGAAGCACTTGCCGCATGACTCATGAGCCGTGAATGCAAACAAGTGTTTTGCATACTCAACTGCCGAAAATGATTTAGGAATACATACAAAACTTGCATGACCAAGCAAAAATCCTCCTTCAGAGAAAACTTCAAAATCCAATGTCAAAGTTCGCAAGATATCAACTGGAACAACACCACCCAGTGGTCCGCCAATCTGTATTGCCTTAATGGTGTCATTAAATCCACCGCCAATTTCATCAATAATAAAACTCATTGGTGTGCCCATATCAACTTCATAAAGACCTGGATTATTGAAATAACCATCTAGAGAAATTAATTTAGTGCCTAAAGATCTACCGTTACCAATTTTTTTGTAGGCTTCACCACCAAGTTTAAATATTGCAGCGACTGCTGCTAAACTTTCAACGTTATTTACTACGGTTGGTTTTTTGTATAAGCCTTCAACTACTGGAAATGGAGGACGTACATCTACCTCAGCACGACGACCTTCAATAGAGGCTATCAGTGCCGTTTCTTCACCACAAATATAAGCGCCTTGACCTTCAACAACATTCATATCGAAGTCGAAACCGGTACCTAAGATATTTTCACCAAGTAGCCCCGATTCACGAAGCTTTGCTAAGGTATCGTTAGTAATAGAAATTGATTCAGGATACTCGCCTCGAATATACATAAAACCCTGCTTTGAACCAATAATATAGGCACAGATTACCATGCCAAACAAAACTTTCAGCGCTTGCTCTTCTAGTAAGTAGCGATCAGAGAATGCGCCCGGGTCTCCTTCGTCAGCGTTACATACAACATACTTAGCTTTGGCTTCTTGAGCTTTACAAAACTCCCACTTCATTCCAGTTGGAAATCCTGCTCCGCCTCTTCCACGAAGTCCTGAATCTTTAAGAGTATTGATTAGGTCGTCTTTATCTGTAGCAAAACAAGTTTCTAATAATTCTTTAAAGTCTTCATAGGTAGAAAAAACCTCATCTTCGACTAGAAATGATGTATCCGAATATGATTTCATTGTATATGAAGGACTAGTATGTTTACCTGAAACAATTTGCTCAAGTTTATTGATATCATCACCAGAATAGTTTTTACCTTCGTAATGAAAGGCACTATTTTCATAACACCTCCCCAAACAAATCATTTCGCCAACATTGTCGGCGCCAAATTTTTCATTTAATTTACTAGTTACGGAGTCTTGAGTACCGCGACAAAGACAAGCACTTCCAGTACATACATATACTTTTTTACTTTTAAAATCTTCAGCCAGGAAATCATAAAAACTTTTAGTGCTATGGATTGTTGAAATACCCATATTATATTCACCAGCGAGTTGGTTATCACTGGTATCAGATGGGCTGACAGCAATCTTACCAAACAAACTATTTTTGTCGTCTTTTTTACCTGACAATAAACTGATATTTCTAGACATTGATTCTCCTAAGACCTTTCTTTGATGCGCCATGCACCAGTATAAATATTATATTTCTTTTTTTTAATAAATCCAACTAAAGTAATGTCAAATTTCCTTGCTAAATCTAGGGCTAATGAAGTTGGTGCCCCAATACCTACAATCATTCCTATACTTGACATCAATGCTTTTTGAATGATATCGAATCCCAAACGACCCGAGCACATTACAAACTGTTCAAGAGGGTACAACATGTCATTACACCTAATATGACCAATCAGTTTATCTAACGCATTATGTCTTCCAACATCTTCGGCCAAATGAAGGATCTCACCTTCCTCAGTCAATAAAGCACTGGCATGAACACCTCCAGTATTGGCGAACTGTTCTTGCCTCTCCCTTAATATATCAGGCAATTTTGTAATCAAATCAACACTCACCATCGGACCTTTTTTATCTATCTCTGGCTCATAAGCAATCTCTATTGCATTTAGAGTACCTTTACCACAAACACCACAACTAGAATTAACCATAAAATGACGTTGCAAATTCTTTAAATCTAGCTGATTGCCTTTCGTTAAAGTAACAATCAGTGAATTATCAATATCGTACTTACCTTCATTTTCTCCATTTGGAGCAATCTTATCAATTGCAGCTTTATCGTGAATAATGCCTTCAGAAAAAAGTAGCCCACTTACAAGAGATTCGTCATCACCTGGCGTTCTCATGGTAACCATTAATGGTTCAACTATCCACTCGTCATTTTTAAAGTAACGAACAGCTATTTCAAGCGGCTCTTCTATGGCAATACAATCACTCGAATCCTTAAGGACAGAACTCTCGACCCTATGAATCTCGTAGTCAACTGTATCGCTAACGCTCATCTGTTAGAAGAGTCCTTGTACTAGTCCGTTCTCGTCCAATTTAATCTTATCGGCAGCTGGTACTCTTGGTAATCCAGGCATAGTCATAATAGCGCCACAAACAACCACAACAAATTCAGCACCTGCTGAAAGTCTTACCTCACGAATCGACATTGAATGACCGGTGGGTGCGCCTAATAACTGTGGATCCGTTGAAAAGCTGTATTGCGTTTTGGCAATACAAACTGGTAAGTGTCCAAAACCATTATCTTGGTACCAGTTCAGTTTGTCTCTAATCAACTTGTCTGCCAACACTTCATCTGCATGGTATAGAGTTTTAGCTATCGTTTCTACTTTTTCTAAAAGTGGCATCTCGTCATCGTACAACGTCTTGAATTGAGAGGCACCTGAATCAGCCAATTTAACAACCTTTTCTGCTAAATCAATTGCACCATCTCCACCGTGCTCCCAGTGACTAGTGACGCTTACTTCAACATTAAATTGCACGCAATAATCTCTGATTACTTGGAATTCGGCTTCAGTATCAGCAACAAATTTGTTGATGCCAACAACTAGTGGTACGCCAAATTGGCTTAAGTTACGAATATGTCTACCTAAATTTGTACAGCCTTTAAAAAGAGCTTCGGTGTTTTCGGTATTTAAGTCGTCCTTCGCAACTCCACCTTGATGCTTAAGAGCTCTAACGGTTGCAACCAATACAACTGCATCTGGAGCTAGTTCTGCTTTACGACATTTAATGTCAAAGAATTTTTCGGCACCCAGATCTGCACCAAAACCCGCCTCTGTAACAACATAGTCTGACATCTTAAGTGCTGTCTTAGTTGCAATCACCGAGTTACAACCGTGTGCAATATTAGCAAAAGGCCCACCATGAATTAGTGCAGGGTTGCCCTCTAAAGTCTGCACTATGTTGGGCCTAAATGCATCTTTTAATAGCACAGTCATAGCATGATGTGCGTTAATTTGTTTTGCTCTAACGGGAGTCATGTCACGAGTATAGGCAACGATAATATTGCCCAATCTTTCTTCAAGTTCTGTCAAGTTTTGTGACAAGCAAAAAATAGCCATCACTTCAGAAGCAACTGTAATATCAAAACCATCTTCGCGAGGGTAGCCATTAGTTGAACCACCCAAAGAAGAGGTGATTGTGCGAAGTGAACGATCATTCATATCGACAACACGACGAAAGGCGACTTTTCTACTATCAATATTGGTTGCGTTACCCCAATAAATATGGTTATCAATCATTGCAGAAAGTAAACTATGCGCTGATGTAATTGCGTGGAAGTCTCCAGTAAAATGAAGGTTAATATCTTCCATTGGTATTACTTGAGCATATCCCCCACCTGCAGCTCCACCTTTCATACCAAAACATGGGCCTAAGCTAGGTTCACGCAGGCAAACTGTCGTTTGCTTACCAATTTTATTAAGACCATCTGTAAGACCAACAGAAGTAGTTGTTTTACCTTCACCAGCTGGCGTAGGAGTTACTGCAGTCACTAAGATAAGCTTACCATCTTTGTTTTTTTGTACGCTATCAATGGCATTCCAAGAGATCTTGGCTTTATCATGCCCAAAAGGCACCAAATCCTCTTTCCTGATATTGAGTTTTGCACCAATTGCATTAATATGCTCACCTGTAACTTCTCTTGCAATATCAATATCTGTTTTATATTCGCTCATCCCTTCTCCTGACTATGTACGAAAGAAAAAAATAGAAAGGTATAAAAACTCATAACCACTTGGAATCGCTCTGCTCCAGTGAAAATGACCTTTTAATCCTCTCTATAAATGTAATCCGAAATATTATCTTACAAAATCAAACATACATGAATAATAAAATTCATAACTGCTTGAATTCAAATCACTGCACGCTTCACCCTATCATTATATATTAGAATCTTCAAAACTATCTTTGCGTTCTTTTATGTAGGCTAGTAGAGCCTCATCAATCTCTGGATCAAGTGGTGGCAATTCATAATCTGAGAGCATTTGCTTATATTTCTCATTGGCAATCATTGCGGTATCCCTTGAACCATCTTCAACCCACTGCTCAAAACTATTATCATCGAGCACATCTGACATATAAAAGGCCGCCTTATAATTTTTCTTGGTGTGCTCACATCCTAGAAAATGTGACTGTGGACCAACTTCATGAATGGCGTCCATTGCTTGACCATTTTCGCTCATGTCAACACCTTCAACTGAAACTCGCATCATGCCTGCCTGGTCCGCATCCATTACAAACTTTTCATAACTCATACATAAACCACCTTCTAACCAACCAGCCGTATGCAAATTAAAATTAACGCTTGAGTTGATGGTTGCCTGTATAGTGTTTGCTGCTTCATAGCCCGCTTGCGCGTCAGGCATCTTAGCACCATTAAAACCTCCACCACTTCTGAATGGCACACCTAGACGTCTAGCTAGGGCACCAGAAATGTTCATCATGTGACCTGCCTCAGGAGTGCCAAAAGTAGGAGCACCTGACTTCATAGACATTGCAGTTACAAAGTTGCCATAAACGATTGGGGCACCGGGCCTTATTAGTTGTGTTAATGCCATACCGGCCATACCTTCGGCAAGACTTTGAGCAGCAACGCCTGCAGCTGTCACTGGTGCCATGGCACCGGCAACAATAAATGGCGTTACAACCGTTGCCTGATTATTACGCGCATACACTTTTAGTGCACCCAACATAGTTCCATCAAATGCCATCGGTGAACTCGCATTAATTAGGCTAATTAGGACGCAATTATTGTCTACAAATTCATCACCAAAAACAATTTTTGCCATGTCAACACTATCTTGAGCTCTCTCAGCTGCTGTCACTGAACCCATAAAAGCCTTGTCGGAATACTTAATATGACTATAAACCATATCAAAATGACGCTTATTTACAGGCAAATCTACAGGTTCACAAATCGTACCACCCGAGTGATGCAGGTTGTCCGACATATAAGCTAACTTAACAAAATTACGAAAATCTTCAATCGTTGCATAGCGGCGACCTTCATCAAGGTTATGCACAAATGGAGGGCCATAAGCAGGAACAAGCACCATATTATCACCGCCAATGACTACACTTCTTTCTGGATTACGTGCATGCTGGATGAATTCTTTTGGTGCCGAGTTTTGTATAATTTTTCTGCACATTCCTCTCGGGAAACGAACACGCTCGCCATCAATACTAGCACCAGCTGATGAAAGAATGTCAAGAGCTTCTTGGTCTTCAGAAAATACAATTCCTATTTCTTCTAAAATAGTCTCTGCATTTTCTTCAATAACACTTAGTTCATCATCACTAAGAATACTGTAGTGAGGTATTTTGCGTTTAATATAAGCTGGCGCTTTAGGCACCTCTTGTGCTTCAGACTCTACAGGACCTCTTCTTCGCCTTCTTCTTTCTCTGGCCACTACCGTCTCCTTTTTCTATTTAATAGCTATGACACTCTTTTTCGGCGTCTTACTTTGTTTGTTTTTTGTTCCTTAATGGGTGATACACTGAATTTCATTGCATCAACAAAAAACTCTTGGAATCTTGGCTCAGTAGCAGTCTCAATTTTGACAACTTTTTCTACTGCATCAATAATTATTTTTCGTTTACTAACATCCAATAGGGCGGCACTTGCACCAATTCCTGCGGCATTTCCTACAGAAATAATTTTATCTTCTGTTGCGGTTGGAATAATATCCAATAGGGCGACATATCTAGCATCCAAATGAGCGCCAAAGGCTCCTGCCAATAATACTTGATCAAATTCAGTGCATTCAAGGTAGTCCATCAATATCGAAACGCCTGCAGAAAGTGCGGCTTTCGCTAATTGAATTGAGCGTATATCTACCTGTTCAACATAAATTGACTGATCACCTTGATCGACCAATAAAAACCTAGTCATGTTGCCATTTTTTGAGAAACGTTCTGGCGCAATTGATTCAACAAAAAGACCACTTTGGTCGATAATGCCAGCCTCAGCAAAAGAGACAATAGCTTCGATAATGCCACTACCGCAAATCCCTATAGCCTTCATTTTAACTAATTCAAAGTTCGGTTCGTCAGACCAGGCATCGCAACCAATAACTTTATAACGTACATTTAACGTATCTTTATCAATTCTAACTCTTTCAATCGCACCGTAAGTTGCCCGCACTCCAGAACTAATTTCCGCACCTTCAAAAGCAGGACCGGTCGGAGATGAAGTTGCATAAACCCTACCTTCCTTTGCAAGCACAATCTCAGCATTAGTGCCAATATCAACAAGCAAAGCTGTTTTGGAATGCATTATATGCATCTGACTCAGGTATGCAGCTGCAGCGTCTGCTCCAACATGGCCAGCAATCAATGGCAAAAAGGATATTCTAGTTTTAGGATATAAATCGAAACCTAAGTCTTGAGCATCAACGTCCAGCCAGTTCCTTGTTGCCACCGTAAAAGGCGCCTGTCCGAGCTCGACTGGAGAGATGCCGAAAAAAATATGATGCATAATTGGGTTGCCTACAAGAACAACCTCTAATAATTTATCTCGTTGAAGTTCTAAAACCTCACAAGCTTCATGCAACATTTCAGTAATTTTGGAGCGTACAGCAACTGTCAATTTTTTATCGCCACCCTTATTCATCATCACATAAGAAACCCTACTCATGAGATCCTCACCATAACGAATCTGTGGATTCATTGCAGATGATTCATACACCAAACTTCCATTTTGCAAGTCATAAACATAAAGTGCTAGGGTTGTAGAACCGATATCAATTGCAGCACCAATAATTTTTTGTTTACCTTGGGGGTAGACTGCCACAACTTCATTTTCATCACGCACTGCAACAGTTAAATTACCTTTACTTTCATGAATCAAAGGTTGCAGTCCTCTCAACAAACTGAAGTCAACTCTTGCTTTTGTACCTTGCTTTTCAAGCTGTGCTAACAAGTTTTCTGTAGCTGAAGGATTTTCGTCTAATGTTGATTCTTCTAGTTCACAATCGAAAAGACTGATTGCGCTAGAAATAGAGTAATTTTGTTTTGCATTTTTTTTACTGATATAGGCCTTATGTTCCTGACTTTCTTCTGGGACATCTATAACCAAATCTCCCTGAATGCAAGTTTGGCATGCCAAACGTTTACCTTTGTATCTAGGATTATCAGCAATTAACTGCCTTTCAATGCTGGTTATGCCGCTAATATTTTCAGGCTTACAGTCAACTCCAAATTTAGAGTGCTTGCCCTCTGAAATCTCAATCCAGCATTGATGACATTGACCATAACCACCACATAAGGAACGAACTGCTACTCCTGCATCCTGTGCAACCTGCAACAAGGTATCACCTAACTCTCCTCGGTGTTTTAAACCTGAAGGAGTGAAACAAATTTGCTGAGTATCCTCCACGACTATACTGCTCCGTCTATTTTGTTATCGCCATAACCTTCAGATTGTGGCTCGTTTGGATTAATTTCGTAATAGCAACCTTTCTCTTCGGTGAATATATGGTGCCACACTCCCAAATTTTTAGCATCTTCAAGACTCCCTGCTGTGACGCTGATGGTTGGTTTTGTGTCGTTTTGCCAAAACATATGTGCACCACAATTATCGCAAAAACCATGTCGTGATCCTTTATGAGTATAGAACCACTTAATCTCACCTTTGATTTTTATTTTATCTCTTTTTACTTGGCACGCTGCCATATAATGACCCGTCATTTTGCGACACTGTTCACAATGACAATACGATACATCTTCCAAGTCAAACGCCTCATAGGTGGTCTGACCACAAACACAAGATCCTTTATATTCAACACTGTTCATAGATCTAATCATGCACGTCTTCTTCTTCGCCTCTCCTCTTTAGGATTACTTCCTTCAGCTGCGGGCTCTCTGTAAGCTTTAATCCAGCTACTGCAACCGTCATCAACGCCAGTTAAAACATCGCCTGCTCTAATTGCTTGTACTAATTCTGGGTGTAATGGATTTACAATGGCAGAGGTCATTCCTGCTGCAATTAACATAGGCAAGAAAGCGTTATTAATACCATTACGCTGTGGCAACCCAAAACTAACATTTGATGCACCACAAGTTGTGTTGACTTTTAATTCTCTGCGAAGCTTTCTAACCAACTCAAAAACCTGGTTGCCCGCTTGAGAAATCGCACCAATAGGCATCACCAAAGGATCGACAACTACATCTTGTGGCTTTATTCCATAATCAGCAGCATGCTCTACTATCTTTTTTGCTATTTTGAATCTCTCGTTTGGATCTTCACTGATTCCAGTCTCGTCATTCGAAATTGCAACAACTGCAGCATCATATTTTTTAATCAAAGGTAGAACTCGTTCAAGCACCTCTGTTTCACCTGTTGTAGAGTTGACTAATGGACGACCCTGATAAACAGCAAGACCAGCTTCTAGAGCTTCAATGATTGATGAATCAATAGAAAGTGGAACATCTACAACAGCCTGAATACGACGAATTGATTCTGCAAGAATTGCTGGCTCATCTGTAAGAGGGATGCCTGCATTTACATCAAGCATTTGAGCACCTGCAGCTACCTGGGCAATTGCATCAGCCTCTACACGAGAGTAATCACCTTCCTTCATTTCAGCAGCTAGAATTTTTCTCCCTGTTGGATTAATCCGCTCCCCAATCATGACAAAAGGTAGTGAAAAACCAATTTTCACCTCTTTTGTTGCTGATGATAATGTTGTTGTTATTGACACTTTTATTTACTCCATAAATTAATTAATATTCATCCTTCGGTGACCAGGGCTTTCTATCACCCAACACACCAGAATCTTTTACCATTTGTGCGACACACTCTTCTTGCTTATATGCCATTACATGTACACCACTGACACCTTCAATCTCTTTCACTTGTTGCATTAGTTCAGTACAAATTTTCTGTCCTTCTTTTTTTTGATCCTCTGCACCCTCTAAACGTTTAAAAATTGAATCTGGGATATGAACTCCAGGAACGTTATTTTTTATCCATTTTGCAGTTCTCGCCGAAGCCAGTGTGCCAACACCAGGCAAGAAAAAAGCTCTTTCTGTTAAACCTTTATCAACCGTTTTCGACATGAAATCTTTTAACATTGGTAGATCAAAGCAATACTGAGTTTGAATAAAGTCTGCGCCGGCATTTATCTTTTTTTCAAGTTGCAATATCCTCGATTCAACTGGTGGCACAAAAGGATTAATTGAAGTTCCAACAAACATTTGTGGAGGGTTAGTTATTGTTCTACCACTCAAAAAAGAACCTTCATCTCGAATTTTTTTAATAAGTGTAATCAGAGAGATGCTGTCTAAATCAAAAACACGCTGTGCTTCAGGATGATCACCCGCACTAACATCATCTCCTGTTAATGCAAGAACGTTACAAATACTTAGAGCACCTGCACCCAAGAGATCTCCCTGTATGGCTATTCGATTTTTATCACGACAAGAAATCTGCATAATAGGAGAATAACCAATATAACTGAGTAGCGCGCACACCACAACACTCGACATATGGCAATTCGCTCCAGATCCATCAGTCGCATTAATGGCATCAACAAAACCATCAAAGAGTGCAGCTTGTTCAAAAACTTCATTTCTGTCTGTAGAGTCTGGTGGCGCAAGTTCAGCTGTCACTGCAAAATCTCCATTTCGTAATACGCGCTCAAACCTACCTCGAGAAATATGCCCTTCTAGCTCAGGTAGCAACTCTCCCGGGCGATAGGTATAAGCTTGATTATTTGTATCTGGAATACTCATTGTTAAGTTATCTGTTTATTGTCTTTTGCAAGCCTAATCCAGGCGCTGCTTCCACGATGTGTATGATTAACAGCAAATTGTATTTCTTGAATTGCAAGATTATTTTTCATTTTTTCCGAACCACTCCAAGCCTCAACCCAAACGCATTTCATTTCCGGTTTGACTTCACAATTACCATTTTCTCGTACCCCACCACATGGACCATTTCTAAGTGTTTTGGGGCAATTCATAGGGCAAGCCATACCTGTGGAAGAGAGTACACAATCACCACACATTTGACAATCAAAAAGAAACCCCTTAATAATCTTTTCGGACCAAGTAATTGGTCTATCTAGCTTTCCCTTTATGAGTTTATTGATAACTTTGAGGGTCGATAATATTACTGGTGATGTCGCGTTATATATCACCTCATACGCCCTAGCATGTCTACTGGCAAAAAGTCTGGCTCTGTACATATTATTTCTCTTCTTCAGTTTCCAAAGGCACTAAATCGATTTCTTCAAAAACAGAATCAAGACCGCCTGTACCGACCAATCTGTATTCATATTCGAATCCAAAATCTTTAGCATACTGCTGTGCATCTTTTTGCAACTGTTCATTTTCAGTTTGCGCCAAATAGACCAATTTTTTATAATGCTCAAAGTATATATCAAACAACTCAGGATGTTTATCAAGACCCAAACCCTTAATCATTATTCGATGAAAATTTTTGACCAAGTAATCTGTAAGATAAAAAGTGCCTAACTCTTGTTCTGATAATTGTTCGAATACATCAGAGCCAGCAAAAAATTCATAACAGTGTGCGCCACTAATACGCTTTGCATTATATTTTTTCAATACCCGGTCTAGAGCTCCACCAGTTCCACAGTCAGCATAAGCTATGTATATTTCCTTATAAAGATGGGAATTCTCGGCCAAGTACTCTTCAACACCGGGGGCAATCAGTTGCGGTGTGTTATGCCAGCTGGCCGGTAGACACTGCAAATTAACTTTATCAGATAATGCTGGATTTTGTTTTATCAGTCTCTGTAGATCGTATACAAGTGCCCCACAGCCTAAAACCAATCGTTTTTTAGCTGGATCGATATTTTTCTTATCGGTGACCACGCTTTTTACCCAAACTGCGCACGTGCTCTTCAGCCATTTCGGAGCTCCGTGCAGCATCTCGACCATAGGCTGGTACACCTATAGAATCAGCAAACTCCTGATTAAGCGGTGCACCTCCACACATGAGGTGAACATCTTTACGCAAGCCCCTTTTTTCCATTTCCTCAACCACTACACCCATATAAGGCATTGTCGTAGTGAGAAGAGCAGACATACCTACAATAACAGGCTCATGTTCATCGATCGCTTCTAAGTAATTTTCCACAGGATTGTTGATTCCTAAATTAATTACCTCAAAACCTGAACCTTCACACATCATGGAAACTAATTTTTGACCAATATCATGAATATCACCCTTAACAGTGCCAATTACAAACTTACCTAAAGAGGTATCTTCTGCAGATTGAGCAAGAATTGGACGTAAAATTTTCATACCACCTTTCATTGCTCCAGCACACTTAAGCACCTCGGGTACAAATAAGATACCGTCTCTAAAATCAATTCCAACAATTTTCATACCAGCAACCAAGGCATCACCCAAGACATCATTCGCATCCCAACCACGTGCAAGAAGTATTTCTGTTCCTTCAGTGACTTCTTCATCGAGGCCATCATATAGGTCGTCTTGAATTTGCTCAACAAGCTCTTTATCATCTAGGTCGTTTAAATCAAAATCGTCTTCTTCGCTCATTGCGTACTCTCAGAATATTAAACTGGTGAAAATCACGGAAAGATACCTTGAATTATTTTCGATGTCAATCATTAAATTTACAATTTTTTTATATTTGTTAATTTACTAAATCAAACTATTGTAATTTATCTTATAACTAATTGAAATTTATCATTAAATTAAGCAATTAAACCTGTCTCAAAGTTTGCATAAAATTTTGATAAATTTGCCTAGCGCAATTCAAGCACTGACTCATGTTAGCATCAGTGTCAGCTTTCAAAGTTGATAAAGCACCGTCACCCAGTGTTGTCCTCAAAGCTTCAGCATAAGCTGGAACCGCTCCCCAATTATCTACAGTGTCTGGTTCAATCTCAACATGGTATTGCATAGACCAGGCATTCGAGCCTATTCTCATTGCCTGAACAGAACAGACATCAGATTTTGCTAAAATGATTGCTCCCTCAGGGGCCTGTGCGACTCTTACTGAATGCCATTGGAGGCATTGTTGTTTATTTGCTGTACCTTGAAAGAGGGGGTCTACTTTTCCCTCTTCCGTGAGCTCTATTTCAAGGACCCCAATCTCAGGGGTCTTTTGGGGTCCACAAGTTCCTCCCAATGCATCAGCTAATAGTTGATGCCCAAGGCATAACCCTAAATAAGGTTTACCTAAAACACTCACCCATTCACGAATGGCTGCTTTTTCCGCAACTAGCCAAGGACATTCTTCAATATCCCAAACATCCATCGGGCCACCCATCACCCAAAGTGCATCATAATCATTTAAATTAGGAATCGGCTCTCCAAGGTGAAGGTTAATCGCATCCCATTCGACTTTGTCTTCTGCTAAAAACTGCCTCAGTGAACCTGGATGCTCACAATCGATATGCTGAAAAACAAGTACACGCATTAATAAACTCCTATTCTATGATTATGTAATTAACAGAAAACTATACCAGTTTAGTAACCATCAAGATTAACTAGAATAGCTAGATTTTATATCAGTAATAATATATTAGAAAATTAAATAATTGTGGTTATACTGTCGCTTTGTAGCTGCTCAAAAAAAAAGAACATGAGTCAATATAAGAAATTATTAAGTTTTTCAATCATTGCCGCCTGCATACTTCTGGCAATTAACTTCGGTTTTAGGTCATCACTCGGTCTGTTCTTAAAGCCTGTATCAGAGTCATTCGGTTATGGTCGCGAAATTTTTGCCTTTTCTTTGGCTTTGCAAAATCTCTTTTGGGGCTTATCTCAACCTTTAGCAGGAGCCATTGCTGACAAATACGGTACTGCAAAAGTAATAATAGTTGGCACAATACTCTATGCACTAGGTCTCTACATTACGGCAACTGCGGATGGATTTCTTGACCTTCACTTAGGTGCTGGCATCTTAATAGGAATGGGAATTGCAGGCACAGGTCTAGGCGTTGTACTACCCGCAATGGCTAGAATGGTTAGACCCGAAAAAAGAGCTATGGCTTTAGGTATTGGAACAGCAGCAGGCTCAGCAGGACAATTCTTATTCATACCAGTAGCAAGAGAATTTCTTGTGACATATGGCTGGCAAATGGCACTCGTGATAATGGCAATCGGCTCCCTATCCATGATTCTTTTTACACCCGCTTTCAAGAAACAAGAAGAAAGCAGCTCTATGATAGACAACGAGCTAAGACAAAATCTTCGGGAGGCGCTTAGCGAGGCAACTAATCACATTCATTACTGGCTGCTTATTGCAGGTTTTTTTGTTTGTGGTTTTCAGCTAGCCTTTATTACTGTTCATATGCCTTCTTATCTCTCAGACAACGGTTTTGATAGTTCTGTAGCTGCGGCAAGTTTATCAATTATTGGACTATGCAATATCATAGGTTCTCTTGCTGCTGGTCATCTTTCTGGACTCTACTCGAAAAAATGGATTTTAGCTTTTATTTATGGAGCAAGGTCAATAGTCATTGTGCTATTTCTTATAATTCCTATTACAACTTTCACGGTCTATGCTTTCTCCTTTGCCACCGGATTGCTTTGGTTAGCAACAGTTCCACCAACTTCAGGCTTGGTAGCACAGATGTTTGGACTTAAATACATGGGTACCCTATACGGTATTGTGTTTTTAAATCACCAAATTGGATCCTTTACAGGGGTATGGTTAGGCGGATACCTATTTGATACTACTGGTTCTTATGACCAAGTGTGGTGGTGGGCGGCAATAATTGCTGCAATTACCGCGATTATTCACGTCTTCATTGATGAACGCCCAGTTGAAAGACTAAGGCTTGCTGAAAAAGTTATCTAGACTGGTTACCTCTAACGTTCAAAAGCCTTATTAATAGTGCCTATGATAACAATGCAACACTCTTGATTTGTGCATATACTTCTTTTCCAGGATTAAGGTCAAGCAATTCAGCTGACTTACGTGTTATACAAGACAACATAGTAACGTCTTTTATTTTTAGTCGAACCATCACTTGCGATCGTCCCTCTGGAACTATTTCATCCACTATTGCTGAGAAAATATTTAGAATGCTGGTATCAGTTTGTAGCTCTTGAGTTAAGCTCACGTCACGTGCTGAAACTCTTAAACGCACTTTACTTTCCAAGGGCAACTCCCTACCCGTTACAGTGAACTGACCACCAGAAAAATCAAGGTACATCAGATTAAAATGGTCATCATGGCCAACAACTACGGCTTCAATCAATGAGGTCGCATCACCACCATGAGAGATGGAAAGATCAAACCTAGTCAACATCTCGTCAATGGCACCACTTCCAACAACACGACCTTCCTCCAGTAGCACTAGATGGTCCGCTAATCGTGAGGTCTCATCGGATGAGTGTGTGACATAGATGAGTGGAATATCTAGTTCATCATGAAGAGAATCAAGGTAAGGCAAAATTTCCTTCTTTCGCTTTAAATCTAGAGCTGAAAGAGGTTCGTCCATCAATAAAATATCGGGATTAACTGCCAATGCTCTCGCAATAGCTACTCGCTGCCTCTCTCCTCCAGACAACTGTTCTGTTGTTCTCTCAAGTAATGGTCTTATATCTAATAAATCCAGTGCACGTTCCATGAAATCTTTTCCTGATTCTTTTGCTCGCCTAGCTCCGTACTCAAGATTCCCTCGCACATTTAGATGATCGAACAGGCTAGCCTCCTGAAAAACATACCCGACTGAACGCATATGCGGTGGTACAAAATTTTTGCCATCTTGCCAAATCGAGTCGCCCACTTTTAGAAACCCGTCATCACTTTTTTCCAGGCCAGCAAGGGCTCGTAATAATGTGGTCTTACCACAACCCGAGGATCCAAAGACGACAGTGACCCCCTTAGCAGGAGTACAAAAATCCACATCTAGAATAAAATCCCCTAGCTTAATTTTTAGCTGACACTCAATCATTTGTTACTACCCTGCATAATTGAGAATCGACGATTAAAAACATAAACCATCATCAACATTAAAAAGGAAAGTAACAACAATCCTCCAGCAAGCCAGTGCGCCTGTCCATACTCAAGTGCCTCAACATGGTCATAAATTGTAATCGAGAGGACTTGAGTTTCACCAGGGATATTGCCACCAATCATCAAAACAACGCCAAACTCTCCTACTGTATGAGCAAATCCCAATACAGCAGCAGTTATAAAACCAGAACGTGCTAATGGTACTGCTACACTAAAAAAACGGTCTAGTGGCGAAGCACGTAAAGTGGCAGCAATCTCCATTGGGCGACGACCAATTCCACTAAAAGCATTCTGCAGAGGTTGAACCACAAAAGGCATCGAGTAAATGACAGAGCCGACTACGAGTCCTGTAAAAGTGAAAGCTATCGAAGCTCCTCCGAGCGACTCCAACATTCCACCGACTGGACCGTTAGGCCCAAGAGTTATCAGCAGATAAAAACCTAGCACTGTGGGAGGCAGCACTAATGGAAGTGCAATTATAGCTTCCAATATAGTTTTTAGTTTCCAACGGGTTTGCGAAAGCCACCATGCAAGAGGTGTTCCTAATAACAAAAGAATAAGTGTGCTAACTCCTGCCAGTTTAAATGTAATGAAAAGAGCAGTAATATCAAATTCGTTTAACATTATGGTAAGCCATATCCAGATTCATAAATAATACTCAAAGACTCATCGCTTTTAACAAAGGACAGAAATTCTCTCCCAATATAACTGTCCTTTAATAGAACTGCTTGTTGCTCTATTGGTTTATAAATTGACTGAGGCACTTCCCAGAATGAGCCATCAATGGAGAGGCCTGGGTTCATAATTTGTGAATAAGCAACAAATCCTAGTTTAGCATTACCAGTGCTGATAAACTGGAATGTCTGTGCGATGTTTTCACCCTGCACTAATCTCTTTTTCAAATTCGTCCAAAGTTTGAGTGATCTTAAAGCTTCTTCGGCAGATTTTCCATATGGTGCAAGTTTAGGATTGGCTATCGCCAAATATCGAAAATCTTTCTTATTGAGTACCTCTCCTTTTGAGTCAACATAGTTATCTATCGAACTCCAAAGAATTAATTTACCAAGTGCATAGGTGAATCTCGTTCCAGCTATTGCCTTCCCTTCTTGCTCCAACAATCTTGCTCGATCTATGTCTGCAGAAAAAAATACGTCAAAAGGGGCTCCATTTATGATTTGGGCGTAATGTTTACCTGAAGAACCAGGAATTAGTATCACTTTGTGTTGTTGACCTGAAGAGCCAGCTGTTTTTAATTCAAAGTGCTTTGCAATTAGTTTCATGGTTGGATAAAAGTTACTTGCTACGGCAACTTTTAGCTCGTCAGCAACTGCCTGAGAAGCACCCATTAGCAATCCGAAAAAAACAAAAAAACAAGCGAACGACTTAAGTTTAGTTTTTCTCATAATTTATAATTTGTTGCCATAAAGATGCATATTAAAAATGAATAAAATTTATTGCGCTGCAGATAATAACGGAATATTAGATGATTAACATAAAACTAGCATTCCATTTTAAACTGAAAGGGTTATTTATTTAATAAAAACAGCTCTTTCTAGACCGCATCATTACATTCAAGTATGTTAATATAGCGCCCTAACTATCGTTATAATTTATGTTTTTGAAATTTAAAGGTTAAAGCTATGTCACTAAAAAAAATACTATCACTTTCTTTATTATCATTCATTCTAATTGGAAGTTCTAATGCTGACTACGGAGATGGGGATAATGCTTATGCAGAAGGTGATTATCAAGGGGCGATTCTAGAATGGCTTCAAGTTGCCGAGCAAGGAGATGCACGAGCACAATATAATGTAGCTTGGATGTATGCAAACGGACAGGGAACAGCTCAGGACTTTCAAGAGGCCGCTAATTGGTATGAAAAATCTGCTGATCAAGGCTATACTGATGCGCAATACAATTTAGCAAACCTGTACCTTAGAGGAAGTGGTGTAACTCAAAACGATTATCTCGCTTTTAGTTGGTTTATAAAGGCTGCTGAACAGGGTGATGCTGCTGCACAATACAACCTTGGTCGCATGTATCTTGAAGGTAAAGGTTCTGATAAAAATATACTTGAAGCCAGATTTTGGATGAAACTTGCCATTGAGAATGATGATGAGTACATTCAAATCCTTGCTCAAGAAGTTTGGGATGAATATAAACTTGGTTCTTATTAACTAGGATAAATAATCAAGTGATCACAGTTCACTTTATAGTTTTTTATTTGTAATTAAACACTTAAAGTAACAACTGAACAAGATTTGATACTTACCATCTCAGCCTCAATAATTGCAATTGATTCAGCTGCCTGCTTCAATAAATTTATATTGATTGCTTTGTTGCTTAGAATGTCATCTACAAAAGAACGGATTTCAAATTCATAACCCATACCTTCATCTAACCTTATGATTTCAGGTTCATAACCTGATCGAAATAACCTGAGTGTTTCTTCATCATCTAATAAATAACAAGCCGTCGCCTTTTCAAAATTTGCTGTATAAGACATATTGAATCCATAGCCTTCTTGCATTGTCCATGTCCCTTCAGCAGTCACTAAAGGGGTATTCTGAGATTGGTCATAAATGTAATGAGTAGCCACATGATCAATACCGCCACTTGGTCCTTTGTAGCCCTGACTGAAAACCGCACTTGGCATGCCAAAACAATAATTAATAAAATCAGTGTCATGAACATGAAGGTCTAATAGCGCTCCACCGCATTCATCGTCATTGGAATAAAATGTTCCTGGCGGGTGACTGGTTTGACGCTTACAAGTCAAAGATAGGCACTCGCCATACTCTTTGTTGTCTATCACTTTCTTTAGCCAAACCCAAGCAGGCCAATAGCGTAAACACATCGCTGACATGATATTAGTGGAAGAATTCAATGCTAGCTCAACTATCTTTTTGGCTTCATCATAAGTCCGCGCCAATGGTTTTTCAACTAAGACATGTTTGCCTTTCGCTAACGCAGCCTCAACGAAAACGAAATGTAAATTTGTACCAACACAAATATCGACTAGTTCAATGTCTGGGTCATCAATCAAATCCATTCCGTCAATATATTGTTTGGCTTCAAGTCCTGCAACACTACCCTGTGCCTGACCGCTAATGTTGCCTTCGGCTCTGCTAGAACCATCAAGCCGACTTTTGTTTGGGTCGGCAACAGCTACCACCTCTACTTCACTAATTTGTGAATAAATATCTAAATGGGTTGAGCCCATGCTACCTAAACCAATAACGCCAACTTTTAGTTTTTTAGCCATAATACTTAATAGATTTAAGTTGAACTGTTGAAATCAAATAACTGATCCATTGCAGTCGATGTGCGAGCCAAAAGTGTCTCATCCCAAGGCAACATTTCTGCAACAATTGTACTTTTATAGTTAATCGCTTTGATGGAATCTATTGTCTCTTTCCAAGGCACATCACCCGTGCCTAAATCACAGAAACTAAAGCTGCCAGTCCAATCAAAATTTTCTCGATAATCTTTGATCTGGACTCTTTTAATTCTAGGACCTAACAACTCAACCCAATGTGGTGGGTATTGCTGATAGCCAATTAAGTTACCGACATCTAAATAAACACCCAACTTCTCTGAATCAAAAGAATCTACAAAATCTCTCAGTTCAATTGGTGAATAAAATAGACCATTCCATACATTTTCAA
>Ga0257111_1000370_pt1 | contig 18887 bp, 20 predicted proteins | sample LP_taG_6_FD_191567 | JGI IMG/M metagenome (GOLD analysis project Ga0257111, IMG submission 191567) | Marine microbial communities from Northeast Subartic Pacific Ocean, Canada - LP_J_2015_P26_500m | ecosystem: Environmental > Aquatic > Marine > Oceanic | place: Canada: Northeast Subartic Pacific...
TCGGACGTCGACCGGACGGGACCTCGTGGCCTGGATTGCCGAGGTCGTGGATCGGGGAGCCGGCGAGATCATGCTGACGTCCATGGACCGTGACGGCACCCGTGACGGCTTCGACGTCGAGATGCTCCAGACCGTGGGCGACGTGGCTACCGTGCCCCTGATTGCCAGCGGCGGCGTCGGGAATCTCGGCCACCTGGTGGCCGGAGCCGTGGACGGTGGGGCCGATGCCGTGCTGGCCGCCTCGATCTTCCACTTCGGGGAACACACGGTGGCTGAGGCCAAGGCCTACCTGACGGCGGCCGGCGTGACCGTTCGACCCGTGCCGTTACCGTGCACCTTGTGAGCACACAGAAGACCTCGTCGGACAAGCCTCTGGAGAGAGGCTCCTCGGGCGGCAATGGCGTCATGCCCGGCCCGACGGATCACGAGGGTCTTCCCATCAAGATGCTCAACGACCGGATACTCGTGCGGACCGATTCCGAGGAGGGTGAGCGCCGCTCCACCGGCGGCATCCTCATCCCAGCTACCGCCCAGGTGGGCAAGCGTCTGGCGTGGGCCCAGGTGGTGGCAGCCGGTCCCAACGTGCGAGCCATGGAGGTCGGCGACCAGGTGCTGTTCAACCCGGAGGACCGCTACGAGGTCGAGGTCCGGGGACACGACTACATCATCCTCCGGGAGCGCGACGTCCATGCGGTGGCCGCCCAGCGCCTGGAAGAGGGAAGCACGGGCCTGTACCTGTAACGGGGCGGGCAACTCGTGTCGGCGGCGGGCGTAATCCCGGGCCGTCAGCGCAGGGGGGCGACCGTAGGCTGACCCACATGCCTCCCGCTCCCTCCACCATCGAGTCCACCCCAATCGCTGCCACGGCTGAGCAGTTGGAGGGCGTGACCTTCAACGAGGACGGCCTGGTGCCGGCCATTGTCCAGGAGGAGCACACCGGGCGGATACTGATGATGGCGTGGATGAACGCCGACTCCCTGCGAGAGACCATGGCCACTGGCAGGACCTGGTTCTGGAGCCGCAGCCGTCAGGAGTACTGGTGCAAGGGTGAGACTTCAGGTGATCGCCAGTACGTCCGCGAGGCCTACTACGACTGCGACGCCGACACCCTGCTCTTCGTAGTTGAACAGGAGGGGAAGGGCGCGTGTCACACCGGCGAGTACAGCTGCTTCTTCCGTTCGTTCGGGCCCGAGATCGCGTTAGACGCGGTCGCTGACGCGGGCTGAAACGGCGACCCACCCCGTGATCAGCCCAGCGCGCGAGGAATTTCGGGCACTGGCCCGCGGCCACGCCGTCGTACCGGTCTGGCGTGAGTTGCTGGCCGACCTGACAACCCCCGTTTCCCTGTTCGCCCGTTGCGTGGGCGACGGAGAGGGCTTTCTGCTCGAAAGTGTCGACCGGGGCGAGACCTGGGGCCGGTGGTCGTTCATTGGCCGCAACCCGTCGCTCACCCTCACCTCCTACGGCGCCGGGGGCGACCTGGTCACGAACGGTGACCTCCCAGCGGGAATCCGGACCGACGCCGGGATGCTGGCCGCCCTTGAAGACCTTTTGGACCATTTCCGGTCGCCGGCCATCGAGGGTCTCCCTCCGCTGCACGGGGGCCTCATGGGCTACCTCGGCTATGACGTCGTGCGCGAGGTCGAACATCTCCCCAACGTGCCGCCCGATGACCGGGGGTTCCCAGATGGGATCATGTCGGTCATCGGCGAGATGGTGGCTATTGACCACTGGCGCCAACGGGCTGTCCTGCTGGCCAATGTAGTGGTGCCCGAGCTCACCGGTGACGAGGTGACTGACACAGCGGTACTCGACACCGCCTACGACGAGGCTGCTGCCCGACTCGACCAGCTGGCATCCGACGGAGCCCGGCCGCTCGACGAACCGCTTATGGAGCCGCCCGATCCCGCTGACGAACCGCCCGAAGTGACCTCCACCATGGGTGCGGACTTGTACAAGGCCGCCGTGGAGGCCGCCCGAGAGCACATCCTGGCCGGCGACGTGTTCCAGGTCGTCCTGTCGCAACGCTTCGACGTGGAGCTCGACGCGGAGCCCTACGACGTGTACCGGGTGCTTCGACAGGTCAACCCGAGCCCCTACATGTACTTCCTGCGTTACGAGGACCTCACCGTGGTGGGGGCCTCGCCCGAGCCCATGGTCCAGCTACTCGACGGCCGGGTCGTGTCACGGCCCATTGCCGGGACTCGTCGTCGGGGCCGCAACGAGGTCGACGATCGCCGGATGGCCGCCGAGTTGGCCGAGGACCCCAAGGAGGTGGCTGAGCACGTGATGCTCGTCGACCTGGCCAGAAACGACGTGGGCCGGGTCGTGGCCTTCGGCACCGAGGAGGTTGAGGAGATGATGACGCTGGAGCGCTACAGCCACGTCATGCACCTCACCAGCCAAGTGGCCGGCGAGTTGGCCGAGGGCTGCACACCGATCGACGTCCTTCGGGCCACCCTGCCCGCCGGCACGGTCTCTGGTGCCCCCAAGGTGCGGGCCATGGAGATCATCGACGCCATCGAGCCGGTCAAGCGGGGCCCCTACGCGGGCGTTGTCGGCTACTTCGATTTCACCGGCAACATCGACACGGCCATTGCCATCCGTACCATGTTCGTCCGCGACGGGATCGCCTCGGTCCAGGCCGGAGCGGGGATCGTGGCCGACAGTGTCCCGGAGTTGGAGCACCTGGAGTGCCAGAACAAGGCCCGGGCGCTGCTGTCGACCATTCCGGCTGCCCGCCGGATGACCGCGGCCCGTCGGGCTGCGAGGAGCGACTGACCTTTCCCATGGGAGACACCGTTATGACCGCCGTTCGTCGGCCGCGCGACGTCCTACGGGTTGCCGGGCCCGATACCCGGACGTACCTCCAGGGCCAGCTCAGCCAGGACGTCGACGCTCTGGACGTCGGCACCGCAGCAGACACTTTCGTGTTGCAGCCCACCGGCAAGGTCGAGGCGTGGATGCGGATCTCGAGAATGGCCCAAGACGTGTTCATATTGGATATGGATGCTGGTTGGGGAGCGGCCGTACTCGCCCGTCTGACCCGTTTCTTACTGCGGACCGACTGCACGGTGGAACCCGTCGACTGGCAACTGGTCACGGTGCTGGATGCCGAGATGGGGTCGCTGGATGTCCCTCCAGGCGGGCTGGCGTTGCCTGTGGCCTGGCCTGGCCTACGAGCCGTCGACCTGCTCGGTCCGTTGGTTGATCTTCCTGAAGGCCTCACCGATGGTGACGACTCGATGTGGGAGCAACGCCGGATCGCTGCCGGCATCCCGATGATGGGTGCCGAGATGGATGAGAGGACCATTCCTGGTGCCACCGGAGTGGTCGACCGGTCGGCCAGCTTCACCAAGGGGTGCTACACCGGTCAGGAGCTGGTGGCACGGGTCGACAGTCGGAGCGCCGGAACCCCGACACGAATCGTGCGGGCAGTCGGACAGGGTTCGCTGCCGTTGACCGGGGCAGAGATCACGCTTGACGGTGTTGCGGCCGGTCGGCTGACCAGCGTGGCCACCCGACCCGGGTCCGGACCCGACGACGGGTTCGTGGCCCTCGCTGAGGTCAAGCGGGCCATTGTGGTGCCGGTGATGGTCGACGCCGACGGCACGCCGGTCTCACTCCTCGCTGACTGAGGGGATCCGTACCACCATCTCGGTGCCTCCGTCGGCAGGTGCCATGGCTTCGACCTCGCCATCCATGGCTTCCACCAGAGGGAATCGGCTCCGGGGCGCCTCGGGGGTGTCGGTAGCCTCCGGTCGTGGCCACCTACCTCGATCGGATCCTCGACGTGCATCGCACGGTCGCCGCTGCCGATCGCCGGCCGGTCGACGCACTGATCGACGCGGCGCTCGGGCTAGCCGAAGCCCGGGGCTTCGCTGACGCTCTGGTGGAAGTTCCGGCCGGAGAGCCGGCGGTCATCGCTGAGGTAAAGCGCCGTTCCCCCTCACGGGGAGACCTGGTCGCCGACCTGGATCCGGCGGGCACCGCCATGGAATACGTCGCCGGGGGAGCGGCCTGCCTCTCGGTCCTGACCGACGTCGACCACTTCGGAGGATCACCAGACGACCTAGCCGCTGCCCGAGACGCCGTGGGGGTCCCAGTACTCCGAAAGGATTTCACCATCGACGCCCGCGACGTCTGCGACGCCCGTCTCATGGGGGCCGATGCGGTCCTCCTGATCGCCGCGGCGCTCGACGATGCCGAGCTGGCCGACTTCCACGCCCTGGCCGTCGAGGTGGGCCTCGACGCTCTCGTGGAGATTCACGACGAGGCCGAACTGGAGCGGGCCCTGACGGTCGGCGCCCGGCTCATCGGGGTCAATCAGCGGGACCTGGCCACCTTCGAGGTCGACACGGCCCGGGCCGTCCGCATGGCTCCGCTCATGCCCGACGGTGTCGTCCGGGTGGCCGAGTCGGGCATCCAGGGGCCCGCCGACGCCCGCACGCTGGTACACGCCGGCTACCACGCACTCCTGGTGGGCGAGTCGGTGGTGACCTCGGGCGACCGCACGGGCGCTGTGCGTGCCCTCCGGGGAGCACCCGAGGGGTCCCGAAATGAGCGATGATTCAGCCGTGTTCATCAAGATCTGTGGCATCACCTGTGCTCAGGACGCGTTGCTTGCCACTGCACTGGGCGCCGATGCCCTCGGCTTCATCTTCGCTCCGTCGCGGCGCCAGGTGAGCGAACGGGTGGTGCGTGACATCGTGGGGCAGCTCCCACCCGACGTGATGACAGTGGGGGTGTTCCGCAACACCGGGAAGGCCCGGGTGGTCGAGACGGTGAACCGGATCGGCCTGCGGGCCGCCCAGCTCCATGGCGACGAGTCGCCCACGACCACCCGCTGGGTGGCTGATCGGGTGCCGGTGACCATCCGGGCACTGCCAGCCGGTTCGCCCGACCTGGACCGCTTCGACGAGTTCGGCGCTGACCTGCTCCTGCTGGATGCTCCGATCCCCGGTTCGGGCAAGGTGTTCGATTGGGCCATGGCCGACGGGCCGTCGGCGGCCCGACCGATGCTGCTGGCTGGCGGTCTCACACCGGACAACGTGGGTGAGGCCATCGAGCGGGTTGACCCCTACGGCGTCGACGTGGCCAGCGGCGTGGAAGCCGGGCCGGGGCGCAAGGATCCCCGCCTGTTGCGGGCGTTCATGATCAATGCGCGGGCCGCCCGACCGGCCCGGGTCGAGGGCTATAGGGGCGACCCGGGGAACCGTCCGTTCGATTGGCAGCAGGACGAAGACGAGCCTCCCGGTGGGGCAGATCGAGGAATGGACCGGCCATGACACTGCAGGAGCCCACACCAGACGGGAGGTTCGGCGAGTTCGGCGGCCGATTCGTGCCCGAGACGCTGATTCCGGCCGTCCTCCAGCTCGAGGTGGAGTTTCGGAAGGCCTGGGCCGACCCGACCTTCCGGGCCGAACTGGATGCCCTGTTGGCCGACTACGCCGGTCGGCCGTCCCCGATGACTGAGTGTCACAACCTGTCCGAGGAACTGGGCTGTCGCCTGTTTCTGAAGCGGGAGGACCTCAATCACACGGGTTCACACAAGATCAACAACGTGCTGGGTCAGGCCCTGCTGGCCCAGAGAATGGGAAAGACCCGCCTGCTGGCCGAGACCGGGGCGGGTCAGCACGGCGTCGCCTCGGCAACCGCAGCGGCCCTCCTGGGCATGGAGTGCTGCGTGTACATGGGCGAGGTCGACGTGAAGCGCCAGGAACTCAACGTCTTCCGGATGCGCCTGCTGGGTGCCGAGGTCCGGACGGCCATGTCGGGCAGCCGGACCCTCAAGGACGCGGTGAACGAGGCCATGCGGGACTGGGTGGCCACGGTGACCGAGTCGCACTATTGCCTCGGATCGGTCATGGGCCCCCATCCGTATCCGTGGATGGTCCGCACGTTCCACGAGGTACTGGGTCGTGAGGCCCGCGAGCAGAGCGAGGCCCTGTTGGGTGGCCCGCCCGACATGGTGGTGGCCTGTGTGGGTGGTGGCTCCAACGCCATCGGTATCTTCTCTGGCTTTGCCGACGCGGCGACCGAACTGGTCGGAGTCGAGCCGGCGGGTGGCGCCGCTATAGGGCGTGGAGTACCCGGGGTGGTCCACGGCATGGACTCCTACCTCATGCAGGACGAGTTCGGTCAGGTGCTGGAGGCCGAGTCGATCAGTGCCGGCCTGGACTATCCGGGGGTCGGTCCCGAGCACAGCTATCTGGCCTCCATCGGCCGGGCCCGCTACGAGGCGGTCACCGACAACGAGGTGGTCGAGGCCTTTCAGCTTCTGAGCCGGTCGGAGGGGATCATTCCGGCGCTGGAACCAGCCCATGCTCTGGCCTGGGTCTCCCGAGAACGGGCATCACTGGCCGGAAAGTCGGTGGTGGTGAATCTGTCGGGACGTGGCGACAAGGACGTGGCCCAGATGATGGACATCTTGGCGTGAGTGCCCCGAACGAAGATGGGGGCTCGCGGGTTATTGGCCCGGTCGAAGCGGTACTACGTGCCCGACGTGATGGCGGAGGCAAATGCCTCGTCGTGTACGTCACCGGCGGCCTTGGCGACGACTGGCTGGACACGGCCCGGGCGGTGGCCGCCGCCGGTGCCGACGTGATCGAGATCGGGGTTCCGTTCTCGGATCCGGTCATGGATGGTCCGACGATCCAGGCCGCCAACGACGCCGCTCTGGCCGGTGGCGCCACGCCGGTGGGAATCCTCGACGCCCTCCGGGGTGCCGATGTGGGCGTGCCGCTGGCTGTGATGACCTACTACAACATCGCATTTCGCATGGGCTTGGAACGCTTTGCTGAATCGCTGGTCGCCTCGGGGGTGTCGGGCTGCATCCTTCCCGACCTTCCCCTGGAGGAGGCTGGTCCGTGGTTGGAGGTGGCGACTGGTGCCGGCGTTGAACCGATCCTGCTGGCTGCTCCCACAGCTCCTGACGACCGCCTGACCCGCATCTGCGAACGGACCCGAGGTTTCGTGTACGGGGTCGGGCTGCTGGGGGTGACCGGGGTGCGGTCTGAGTTGGCGGCCAGCGCCGTTGAGATCGCCTCGCGACTCAAGCCCATCACCGATGTGCCGGTACTGGTCGGCGTGGGCATCGGGACCCCATCACAGGCGGTAGAGGCATCGTGTCACGGTGACGGGGTGGTGGTGGGTTCGGCCGTCGTGCAACGCATGGTGGATCGGGCCGGTCCGGAGAGTGTCGCCGAACTGGTGGCGGACTTCCGTGCCGCCCTTGACGCCGGCTGACTTCACGTCAGTGACTAGCCGCCAATGACGAATCAGAGCGTTCCCATGGGGCGACAGCAGCCCTGGGTGCGGATCGGTCCCGATAGCACAGAGATCGTGGCCGACACGCTCTTCGAACTGGTGGGGCCCGAGTGGTTCGACGACTTGGCCGGCCGGTTCTACGACGGCGTGGCGGAGGACCCCGTGCTGAGACCGCTGTATCCCGACGACCTCACCGGTTCCACCGGTCGACTTGCCGGGTTCCTGCGCCAGTACTGGGGCGGCCCTGCCGACTACACCGCCGAGCGGGGACACCCCCGGTTGCGGATGCGGCACGCCCCCTACGTCATCGCCTCGGTCCAGCGGGACGCCTGGCTGGCCTGCATGTCGGCCGCGGTCGCCGGCGGGGGTCTCACCCGGTCCGCCGAATCGGCGGTCATGGAGTACTTTCTGAACGCGGCACAGCACCTGGTGAATGCTCCGGATTGACCCTGCCGCGCTGCTCCAACGGCAGAACGGACCGTCCGAAAAGGAGCATTGTCATTCCCGGCGGGCCCGAACCCCGAGGCTGGATCCTTGGAATGAAAGGGCTCAGGGATCGGAAATGCTTGACATTGGGCGCTAGAAGTAGTCGGATGTTATTTGACCACGAGGTGGGCATACCCATCCCGAGACCCAAAGGAGATGGTCGATGAACAAGAGCGATGTAATCGCAGGAATGGCGGAGCGGGCTGGGACGTCCAACAAGGACGCCGGTGCGTGTCTGGATGCCTTCTTCGATGTAGTGGCTGACGCGGTGGCCGCCGGCGGTGACAAGGTGTCGATCCCCGGCTGGATCTCGTTTGAGCAGGTCCACCGGGCGGCCCGGATGGCTCGCAACCCGCAGACCGGCGAGCCCGTCCACGTGGCGGCCCGTAATGCCTGCAAGGTGTCTGTCGGCTCGAAGTTGAAGGCCGCCGCGAACAGCGGTGGTGGAGCAGCCGAGGTGCCGGATGCACCCGCACCCTCCTCCTGGTGAGCACTGCGGGTCGCCTACTGCGACTCGACATCATCTGAGAAGTTGGCCGAGGCCGGGGTGGCAACATCCCGGCCTCGGGCATTTCGGCCCACCGACAGATTCCCGGCTCTGATCGGAAGGAACTTCCAACGTGTCCGACATCCTGCTGCCACCTGAGGCGGTCATCCCACACCGCGATCCTTTCCTGTTGTTGACCGAGGTCACCGAGGTGACCGTGGGGGAACGGGCCGTGGGCCACTGGGATCTGACCGGTGAGGAGCCCTTCTTTGCCGGACATTTTCCTGGCCGACCGACGCTCCCCGGCGTTCTAATGTGTGAATCGATCGCCCAGTTGGGGGCCTATGCCCTGCTCACCCGTCCGGACTTCGTCGGTCGTCTGGCTCTTTTCGGCGGTCTTGATGGGGTTCGATTCCGGCGTCAAGTGGTACCCGGCGAGCGATTGGACCTGGAGGTGGAGCTGGGTCGGGTCTCGGCTAGGGCCGGCAAGGGAACGGGACGGGCCTCGGTTGGCGGTGAGGAGGCGTGTCGGTGTGAGCTGATGTTCGTTTTCGTGGACGCTGCCTGATCAACTCGGCGGGTCGCCGACTGGCTGACCGGTGCCTGGAATTACGCAGGGCCGATGACCAGGCTGCCGTTGTGGCCGCCGAACCCGAACGAGTTCGACATGGAGACGCCGGGCGTCCAAGGTGCGGGTTCGCCGGCGACGATGTTGGTCGCCGGCATATCCGGATCGGGCGTGGCGTAGCCCGAGGTCGGTGGGATCAGGCCCTTCTGCATGGCTAGGACCACCGCAACGGCCTCAATGGCGCCGGCGGCCCCCAGAGCGTGACCGGTGATCCCCTTGGTGGAGGTGACCTGCGGGCCGTCGTCGCCGAACACCTCCTGCATGGCGAACGCCTCGGCCATGTCGTTCAGCGGTGTCGACGTGCCGTGGGCATTGATGTGGACCACATCGGCGGCGTCCACTCCGGCCTCTTCGAGGGCCAGACGCATGCAGTTGATTGCCCCCACTCCGCCAGGAGACGGTGCGGTGATGTGGTGGGCGTCGGCCGTGCTGGCGCCGCCCAGGATCTCGGCCAGGATGGTCGCTCCACGAGCCTCGGCGGTCTCCCAGTCTTCCAGCACGAGCACGCCTGCACCTTCGCCCATGACGAAGCCGTCGCGCTCTGCGTCGAACGGCCGGGAGATCCCGGCCGACGAGAAGGCCGTCATATTGGTGAAGCCGGCCATGGCCGCATCCACGAACGGGGCCTCGCTTCCGCCGGCCAGCACCACGTCGCAACGCCCGTGGGCGATGAGCCGGGCGGCATTGGCCAAGGCGTGGGTTCCGGCGGCGCACGCCGTGCATGTGTTCTCGGCGGGGCCCTGGAAGCCGTGCTTCATCGACACGGCGGCCGGGGCGGCATTGGGCATCATCATGGGGATGAGGAACGGGGACACTCGTCGGGCGCCCTTCTCGTTCATCACGAGGATCTGGTCCTCGAGGGTTTGGATGCCGCCGATGCCGGTGCCGATGAACACGCCCCGACGGGTTGGATCAGCGGTCAGTTCACCGGCTTGTTCCAGGGCCATCTCAGACGCAGCGATGGCGAACTGCGTGCAGCGGTCGCTGCGACGGACTTCCTTGGGGTTCTCGAACCACGGGGAGGGATCGAAGTCGGGGACCAGACGGTCGCCTTCCGGGGCCGGACCACAAAGGCCTTCCCAGAAAGCGTCTATGCCGATGCCGCACGTGGAGACCACGCCCAGGCCGGTGACGGCGACCCGACGACGGGTCATTAGAGCTTGCCGGTGATGAGCTTGTAGGCACCGCCGATGGTGGTGATGTCCTCGAGCTCCTCCTCCTCGACGTTGACACCGAACTCTTCCTCGAGGGCCATGACCAACTCGACGAGGTCGAGGCTGTCGGCATCGAGGTCGTCGGCGAACGAGGCCTCCATGGTGACCTGGTCGGCTTCCACCGACAGGACCTCGACCGCACACTTCCGGAACTTCTCGAAGTTTTCTTCGCTCACCGTCATTCTCCGTTCTGCTTGGTGATCGTGAACCGCTTCACCCTAGAGCGGAGCGATCCACGGGGGTATGGATTGTGGCCGACGACACTTGGGGCCGTTTCCTTGTCGCCACTCTCGGGCCGCGGGTTCTCAACCCATGAACAGGCCGCCGTCCACGGGGAGAACGGCCCCGGTCACGTAGCCGGCGTCCTCCGACGCCAGGTAGGTCACCGCAGCGGCGATCTCGGAGACCTCGCCCAGGCGACCTAGCGGTACGGCCTCGGCGTAGGCGGCTTGCTGGTCGTCGGGGAGGGCGGCCAGCATGTCGGTCAGGATGGGCCCCGGGGCCACCACGTTGACGGTCACGTTCCGGCTGGCGAACTCCTTGGCTAGGGAGCGTCCTAGACCGACCAGGCCCGCCTTGGACGCCGAGTAGTTGGCCTGACCGGTCTGTCCGACCCGGCCGGCGATCGACGAGACCAGGACGATTCGGCCCCAGCGGCCCTTCATCATCCGCTTGACGGCCCGACGGCAGACCCGGAATGCACCGGTCAGGTTGGCGTCCAGCACGTCGATGAAGTCGTCGTCGGACATTCGCAGCACTAGGCCGTCCCGGGTGATGCCGGCGTTGGCCACCAGTATCTCGACGGGCCCCAACTGCTCCTCGATGGCGGTGAACGCCGCGTCGACCTGTTCGGTGTCGGTGACGTCACACGGCACGGCGAGGATGCCTGACTCGACGACCTCGGCCGGTGCCTCGCCCCGGCAGGTCACGGCCACCCGGTGCCCGGCAACTGCGAACGCCTTGGCGCAGGCAAGGCCGATGCCGCGGTTTCCACCGGTGACCAGTACGACTCGACTGATTTGTTCACTCATGATTGCTCTGGGTTCCTGACTGGGTTTCTCGGGTGGGTCTGGCTCGGGCGTTCACGCGGTGGGAACTACTGGGCGCGAAGCCACGCAATGGGTTTGGATGCGGTGACCCGCTCGGTGTCGACAGCAAGCCAACCCATGAACTCACCGGTGAACGACGAATGGACCTCAGTCGTGCCGATGTGGCCCAGTAGGGCACCGGCGGCCACCACCTGGCCGGGTCCGATGTCGGCCACCGGAGTGAAGACGCCGGTGGCCGGGCTCACCACCATGCGGTCGGTGGCGAAGAGGTGTTCGCCCTCGACGGCCTCACCATCAGCCTCCGCTACAGCGGGGGCAGCCAGTGCGTCGAGGAGCAAGTCGAGATGGTCCGGGGTGTTGACGGTGAGTCGGGTGGCCCCCTTGATGGTCCGCTTGACTAGCCCGGTCAGGACACTGCCGGGACCCAGTTCCACGAACGTGGTGAAGCCGGCGGCGTCCAGCGTCTCGAGGCTCTGGGCCCACCGCACGGGGCTACACAGTTGGGCGTTCATGAGGGCCCGCCACGTCGCCGGATTCTGGTGGGCGGTGGCATCCACGTTTGCCACCACGATTCCCTCCGGCGTCCGGATGTCGGTGCTGTTGATGGCTTCGCTGAGTCGATCCCGGGCCGGCGACATGAACGGGGTGTGGAAGGCGCCGGACACTTCCAGGGTGGTGGCCCGTTTGGCGCCCCGGTCCTTGGCATTCTGGCCGGCTGCGGCCACCGCTTCGGGATCACCGGCGATGACCACCTGTCCGGGGGCGTTGTAGTTGGCCACCCAGACGTCACCGTCGACCGCGGAACACGCTTCTTCCACGCTGGAGTCGTCGAGTCCCAGTACGGCGGCCATGGTGCCCTCGGGTTCCTGGATCGCCACCTGCATGGCTTCGCCCCGTTCGACCACCAGGGTCACTGCGTCTGCGAAGGCCAGGGCGCCCGACGCGGTCAGGGCGCTGTACTCGCCGAGGCTGTGTCCGGCGTGGCCCGCCGCGTCGATGCCGAGCCGCTCCACGGCATCGAGAATCACCATGCTGGTCACGAAGGTGGCCAGCTGGGCGTTACGGGTCTCGCGGAGTTCGTCGGCGTCGGCGGCGAGTAGCAGGTGGGTCACGTCGCGTTCCGCTGCCTCGGATGCCTCGTCGACCAGCTCCCAGGATGGGTGGTCAGACCAGGGTGCTCCCATGCCGGGCTGCTGGGAGCCCTGGCCGGAGTAGGTGAAGGCGATCATCGGTCTCCTCGAAGGGACGCGGAAGGGGTGGCGGTTCCGTCGGTGACGGAGCATTGAACCCGCTGCGTAGACCCATCGTAGGGGCCCGTCAACGGTCGGGTCACTGGTTGCCCCGAGGTCGTGGGGCGGGCCTCCAGTAAGGGGCCCACCGGTAGGCTCGAACCGCTCGCCCGGGTGGCGGAATTGGCAGACGCGGAGGACTCAAAATCCTCTGGCCGAAAGGTCGTGCGGGTTCAAGTCCCGCCCCGGGCACCAGATGTTCTTCGTACAATGATCGCTCCCATGGCACGACCGGTGATTGAACGACGCCTGACCGAGGTTGGCGAACGCCTCCAGCGACTGCGGTCCGATCTCGCGGTGGCCGAGGAGCAGTTGGCCCACCTGTCGGCCGACGCGACCGATGCCCGGGTGCGGGCCCTGGTCTCGGAAACGGCCCAGTCCGGAAGCGTCCATCGTGACGCCGAGCGCCACGCCCGGGCCATGGAACGCCACCGTGATGACGTGCTGGCTGATATCGCCCGCCTCGAGGCCACCCAGGACGACCTGCTGGATCGGATGGGTTCCGATGACAGAAGAGACCGAGATGACTGATTCGCACGAGGTCCCTCCAGCAACCGGCGTGCCACCGGTACGGGTGGTCCTGGCCGAAGACGAGGCCATCATCCGTCTCGACCTCAAGGAGACCCTCATCGATGAGGGGTACGACGTGGTGGGCGACACCGGCCGGGGTGATCGCGCCGTGGAACTGGTGGCCGAACTGAACCCCGACGTGGTCATCCTGGACATCAAGATGCCGGGACTCGACGGGATTGAGGCGGCATCGCGCATCGCCGACTCCCACGACACCGCGGTGGTGATCCTCACCGCGTTCAGCCAGCGGGACCTGATCGACCGGGCCGTCGAGGCCGGTGCGTTGGCCTACCTGGTCAAGCCGTTCCAGCGATCCGAACTGGTGCCGGCCGTCGAGGTGGCCCGTGCCCGCCACCGAGAGATGCGTGCCCTGACCGACCAGGCCCAGACGTTGACCGACCGACTCGAGGCCCGCAAGGTGATCGACCGGGCGAAGGGCGTCCTTCTAGACGAGGCCGGCCTGTCTGAGAACGAAGCGTTCCGGTTCCTGCAGACCTCGGCCATGTCAGGGCGTCAGACCATGGCCGACGTTGCCCGTGCCGTCATCGACGAGGGCATCCGACCTTCTTGAGGGGTGGGACCGCCGGGCGGGTTGGTCACCGTTGGGATTAGGGTCGCCGCGGTGCCCGGACTCCTCCTCCTCGACGGAAATTCACTGACCTACCGGGCGTTTTTCGCCATTCCCAGAGACATGGTCACCCGCACCGGGCAGGAGACCAACGCCGTCTTCGGTTTCACCCAGATGCTTCTGTCCCTGCTGCGCGATCACGAGCCCGAAGGGGTGGCCGTGGCCTTCGATCGGCCGGGGGGCACCTTTCGGCACGAGCGCCTGCCGTCCTACAAGGCGAACCGTGAGAAGCAGGAGGATTCCCTCTACCAGCAACTCGATCTGGTCCGTGAGCTGGTCGACTCCCTGGGATTGCGGGTGGTGGATGCCGAGGGGTTCGAGGCCGACGATGTCCTCGCCACCCTCGCCACCGTGGCCCGCGATGCCGGTCGGGACGTGACCATCGTGACCGGGGACCGGGACAGCTACCAGTTGGTGGAAGATCCGCATGTACGGGTGCTCTACAACAAGCGGGGGGTGTCGGACTACGCCCTGTACGACGAGGCGGGCATCCTTGAACGCACCGGAGTCCGGCCCGTGGACTATGTGGCCTACGCCGCGTTGCGGGGCGACCCCTCTGACAATCTGCCTGGGGTTCCCGGGGTGGGGGAGAAGACAGCGGCCAAACTCATCAACGCCTACGGGGGACTCGACGGTATCTTCGCCGCGGCCGACGACCAGACACCCAAGCTCCGGGAGAACCTGAACGCCAGCGAGGACCTCGCCCGTCTGAACGAGGAGATGATGGTGCTGGTGCGCAATGTGCCGCTCGGGTTGACCGCGGACGACCTGGACCAGGGCCCCGTCGACGTGGAGCGGGCCGGTGGGCTGCTCGACGTGTTGGAGCTGAGCCGGGCCCGCGAACGCCTGGCTGCCCTGCTGGGCGTCGACTTCGGTGGTGGTGGGGTAGATGCACGGGAGGGCGCAGACGGATCCACGGGGGTCTCGGGCGAGTTGGAGGTTTCCGTCGACGTCGTCGCAGATGCGGCGGGGATCGAGGCCATCGGAACGGCAGCGTCGGCCACCGGCCCACTTGGCCTGGCCGTGGTGGCCGAACCGCCGTCAGGGCCCGCCGGCCCCGACCTCGGGCCGGGCCTGGCGGTATCCGACGGCCAGCAGGCCTGGTGGATTCCCGCCGAGCTGTTGGCTGATCCGGCAGTCACCGGTGCGTTGGCCGAGCTCCTGGGTGCTAACGGTCCGGGTGTGGCGGCCCATGATGCCAAGCCGATGTTGCGGGCCCTGCAACGACAGGGCATCGGCGAGGTCCACCTAGTGTTGGACACGGCGCTCGCCGGCTACCTGCTGGACCCGGCTGACACCACCTATGACCTCGGGATGCTCCTGGAGCGTCATGCCCGACGGATGCTCCCGGTGACCGGGGCACCCGATGGGCAGTTGGACCTGAGTGGCGAGGTGGCCGACCCGTCGGTGGAGGCTGGACACCGGGCGGCCGCGGCCCGGATCCTGCGGGACCCGTTGGTCTCGGCCATGGAGGCCCAGGGACTCCTTTCACTCAACGCCAACATCGAGGTTCCCCTCGTCGCCGTGCTGGCCCGCATGGAGGAGTTGGGAATCGGCGTGAACGTCGTCGAGTTGACCCGCCTCCGTGACGAGCTGACCGCCAGTTGCGAACGCCTGCGAAGCCTCGTCCACGAGGCTGCCGGGGAGGAGTTCAACGTGAACTCCACCAAGCAGCTCAGGGAGATCCTCTTCGAGAAGCTGGGTCTTACCCCCGGCAAGAAGACCAAGACCGGGCTCTCCACCGACGCTGCCACTCTGGAGCGCCTCCGGGACGACCATCCTGTGGTTGCCCACCTACTCGCCTACCGCGAGGTCGAGAAGCTCCGATCCACGTATGGCGAGGGCCTGTTGGCTGAGGCTGGTCCGGGTGACCGGATCCGCGCCACGTTCAACCAGACGGTCGCCCGGACGGGTCGGCTCAGCTCGGACGCACCGAACCTCCACAACATCCCGGTCCGCACCGAGGCCGGGCGGGCCTTCCGCCGGGCCTTCGTGCCGATCCACGGCTGCACGTTGCTGGTCGCTGACTACAACCAGATCGAGCTGCGGGTCATCGCGCACCTGGCCGACGACCCGGGCCTGATTGCGGCGTTCGAGGCCGGCGATGACATCCACACCGCGGTGGCCTCCCGGACGTGGGGAATCGACCCGTCCGACGTGACCTCCGAGGTGCGGAACCGGGCCAAGATGGTGGCCTACGGACTGGCCTACGGAATGGAGGCCTACGGACTGTCCCAGCGGCTGGGCTCATCGGTCGACGAGGCCAACGAGATCCTCGAGTCGTACTTCGCCGCCTTCCCGTCGGTCCGCGACTACATGGAGCGGACGGTCGATGAGGCCCGCCAGAAGGGCTACACGGAGACCCTGTTCGGGCGGCGTCGACGCATACCGGAGCTCTCGTCACCCAACTTCAACGTTCGTCAGGCCGGCGAACGCCAAGCTATGAACGCCGGCATCCAGGGTCTGGCTGCCGACGTCTTCAAGGTGGCCCTCATCCGGATCGACGACCGGCTCCGGGCTGACGGGTCGGCGTCCCGTCTCGTGCTGCAGGTCCACGACGAGGTGATTCTCGAAGTTCCGCCCGACGAGTTGGCCGACGTGGAGGACATGGTTCGCTCGGAGATGACGGGGGCCTACGACCTGCGAGTGGAGTTGGCCGTCGACGTAGCCACCGGCGCCACCTGGGCTGACGCCAAGGGCTGAAGGTTCAGGCCTCCGACAGATGGATCACTGGTTCGAGGGGGTCGCCGACCACTTGGGAGACGCCTACCTTCGCTACTCGTTCACCTACGGGACAGTCCGGGAGGTCGACGTACTGATCGATGTGCTGGGCCTCGCCGAGGGGTCCCGCCTACTGGACGTCGGTTGTGGCCCCGGGCGCCACAGTCATGAACTGGCCCGACGGGGCATCGAGGTCGTGGGGATCGACGTGTCGGAGACCTTCGTGGACCTGGCCCGTCGGGACGCCCCGGAAGGGGCCACGTTTGTTCACGGTGATGCTAGGACCATGGTTTTCGACAGCGAGTTCAACGCAGCTATCTCGCTCTGCCAGGGAGCTTTCGGCCTGGCCGGAGGGCCGGGCGCCGACACGGCCGTTCTGGACCCCGACGGGGCCATCCTGGAACGCATCGTGGCCGCCGTTCGGCCGGGAGGTGGCGTGGTCCTGAGCGCGTTCTCGGCCTACTTCCAGGTCCGGATTCTGGCTGAGACCGACGACTTCGACGCCGATGCCGGCGTCAACCGGGAGCACACGGTGCTCCGGAACGACGACGGCGCTGAGACGCCTGCTGAACTCTGGACCACCTGCTTCACGCCGCGAGAACTCCGCCTACTGGCCGACAGGGCCGGGTTGGTGGTAGACGAGATTCGGTCAGTAACTCCCGGCGACTATGCCCCTCGTCCGCCGGATCTGGAACATCCCGAGTTCCTGGTGATCGGACGGCGTGCCGACTGACGGAACCCAACCTGATTTCGGTCGGGTTCCGTCCGACTGGGTCTCGGTGGGGCCCCGGTAGGCTCGCCGGGTCCGTTTCGCATGTCCACATGCTGTCTTCATGCGTCCGGAATGACCTGTCCACCTACTCCCATCCGACGAGAAGAACACGTGCCCGAACTGACTCTGATCCCCTCCGCCCTCGACTCCCCACCCATGGGGAGCTTCGACGAGAGCGGGGAGTACATCCCCCGTCCCATCACCGAGAATGATCTTGGTTCCCTGACGCTCGACGAGGCCTACTCGGCCACCATGGTCGATGTTCAAAACGGTCAACTCGTCGAGGGCACCGTCGTCCGGGTCGACAAGGACGAAGTTCTGCTGGACATCGGCTACAAGTCCGAGGGCGTCATTCCGCCCCGTGAGCTCTCGATCCGCAACGGCGTCGATCCGAACGAGATCGTGTCCGTCGGCGAGAAGATCGAAGCCGTCGTTCTTCAGCGTGAGGACAAGGACGGTCGTCTGCTCCTGTCCAAGAAGCGGGCCCAGTACGAGAGGGCCTGGGGTCGGATCGAGGAGATCAAGGAAGGTGACGGAATGGTTTCCGGCGCCGTGATCGAGGTCGTCAAGGGCGGGCTGATCGTCGACATCGGTCTCCGTGGTTTCCTCCCCGCTTCACTCGTGGAGCTTCGCCGGGTCCGCGACCTTCAGCCCTACATCGGGACCACGATCGATGCCAAGATCATCGAGCTGGACAAGAACCGAAACAACGTGGTCCTGTCCCGCCGTGCCTGGCTCGAAGAGACCCAGAAGGAACAGCGTGAAGAGTTCCTGCACAATCTTCGCTCCGGAGAGATCCGCAAGGGCACCGTGTCCAGCGTCGTCAACTTCGGCGCCTTCGTCGACCTCGGCGGCATGGACGGTCTCGTTCACGTGTCGGAGTTGTCGTGGAAGCACATCGACCATCCCGGTTCGGTGGTCACCGTCGGCGACGAGATCGAGGTGCAGGTTCTCGAGGTTGACCTCGGCCGCGAGCGCATCAGCCTCTCGTTGAAGGCCACTCAGCAGGATCCGTGGCAGGAGTTTGCCGGCGCGCACCAGGTGGGCGAGCTGGTGTACGGCCGGGTCACCAAGTTGGTGCCGTTCGGCTCGTTCGTTCAGGTGGGCGACGGGATCGAGGGTCTGGTCCACATCTCGGAGATGTCGGCCCACCACGTGGACCTGCCCGAGCAGGTCGTGACGCCCGGCGAGGAACTGTGGGTCAAGATCATCGACCTCGACCTCCAGCGTCGACGGATCAGCCTGTCGATCAAGCAGGCCGCCGAGGGTGGGATCGTGGCCGCCGAGTATCAGGAGCACTTCGGCGAGCATGCCTACGACGATGAGGGCAACTTCATCGGAGACGAGAGCTCTGAGGGCCAGGAAGCCTGGGCCGACTTGTTCGATGCTTCGGCTGCTGTTGACGGAGAAGCCGCTGCAGAGGAGGCGCCCGCCGAGGACGCCGCTGCAGAGGAGGCTCCAGCCGCTGAAGTCGCCGTCGAGGAGGCTGCCGTAGAGGGTGCCCCGGTCGGGGAAGCTGACGGCGAGGAGGCCCCCACCGAAGAAGCGGCGGCCGAGGTCGTGGTGGAGGCTGTCGAGGTTGAGCCCGAGGTTGAGCCCGAGGCTGAGCCCACCGAGGTCTGACCCGAGGGACGGTTCCCTTCGGGAATCAGACCTTCGCCATCATCGGACAGCTTTGATGCTCGAGATCGGCCTGACCGGCGGCATTGGCTCCGGCAAGTCCACCGTCGCAGCGCTCCTCGTGGAGCGCGGAGCACTGCTTCGGACGCCGACG
>Ga0257111_1000372_pt1 | contig 18756 bp, 19 predicted proteins | sample LP_taG_6_FD_191567 | JGI IMG/M metagenome (GOLD analysis project Ga0257111, IMG submission 191567) | Marine microbial communities from Northeast Subartic Pacific Ocean, Canada - LP_J_2015_P26_500m | ecosystem: Environmental > Aquatic > Marine > Oceanic | place: Canada: Northeast Subartic Pacific...
TCACAGACAACTTGCGGACCAACTTTATGCTGCTTATGCTCAAGGTAAAGATGCAAGAGCACTTGCTGCCATTGTAGGTGAAGGTGCACTAAGTGATCTTGATAGAAAATTCCTTATTGTTGCAAATGACTTTGAGAAAAAATTTGTTCATCAGGGACCTAATGAGAATCGTTCCATTGAGCAGACACTTTCACTTGGTTGGGATCTCTTAGCAGGGCTTTCAGAGACTGAACTTACCCGTATCAAACCAGAATTTATTGCTAAATATGCAAAGAAGATCAACGCCGGTGAAACGGACCAATCTGATTAGGTGATTTGAGTTGCCATCCAACGCTGACATACGTCCGACTCGCCTTGAATATTTACGTACAAAAAAACGAATTAAGATTGCAAAAAAAGGACTTAAACTGTTAAAACTAAAACGCCAAGCTCTGATTCTAGAATTTTTCAGTATTAGTAAGGCATCATCTAGATTGCGGGGAGAACTAAATGCAGAACTAATCAAAGGTTATCAAAGCATTAGGATGGCAGAGATGATTGACGGTGAAATGAGATTGGAAAACGAAGCAATGAAAATCCCACAACTGAAAAAACTATTGATCACTCCAAAGAATGTCATGGGAGTAAAGATTCCAAGACTAGAGGGTGGAAGAAGGGAACAATCACTTACAGATTATTTATTAGAAATTCCTGTTTCCATAAGTGAAGCAATGAAAGCATTCCAAGAAGTGCATAAAATAGTTCTAGATGTTGCAGAAAAAGAGACAACACTACGAAAATTACTCTATGAGATTGACAAGACAAAACGAAAAGCTAATGCAATTGAAAATGTGTTTATCCCAAGATTAGAGTCTGCTGTTAAATTTATCACCTTTAGACTTGAAGAGATGGAGAGAGACACTTTTGCCATGCTAAAAACTGTAAAACGAAAAATGCGTGAAAGAGAAGAAAATGTAGAGGTAGAAGTAATTGCAAATTGATTTCAAAAATTCACAACAAAAAAAATTTTATTATATTAAACGTGCAATGATGATAGGAAATGTCGTATTTGCTATTGCAGTAATGTTGTATTTCGGTAAGGATCTTCTGGGTGTATAATATGTCAACGTCACAAGATCAATACATCGATTCTCTAAAGAAGATAAAACAAGTAGAAGAAGTGGCTCAAAAAGAAATTGATAGTTACAAAAGCAAGATCGAGGATCAAATTATTCAGTTAGACTCAGAATTAGAAAAAGCAATAGCTGCAGCAAAATCTGCAGGTGAAAAACTAGTTGATTCAAGTGTAGAAGAAGCAACAAAAAAAGCAAATGCTGAAACACAAACTACAATTGATGAAGCAAAAACAAAATCTAAGAATATTGCATTAGAAGTTACGACACAAAATGCACAAGATATTGTCAGTACTTTACTAAAAGGAGTAGAATAAAGTGTTCAAGCCTGTTGCAATGGCTAAGGTAGCCATTATGGGTCTACGAAAAAACCAACAAACTGCAGTTTCTGTTTTACACGATATGGAAGTTTTACAATTAGAACCATTATCAAAAGAAGTTTCAGCCATTGTAAAAAATGAACGTGATAACGAACTAACAAGACAAGTTTCCGATGAATTGCTACGAGTGAAGGCATTAATGGCAGTTCTTCCTGGGAGGCCAGTTATTGCTAGAAAGCGCTTTGATTCTATTGATGATCTCCTGCGAACTTCTAGTAGTATTGATGTTGATGAACAGGTTTCAAATCTTGAGAAGGAAAAGGAATCATTGCTAACTGAAATCAAGGAAACTGAGAATAACCTAAAACTTGTTGAAGAGTTTAGCTTCTTTCCAGAAGACCTGAAGATTCTTCAATTATCATCTGCAACATCCTATTTTGGTAGGATTTCATCCGATAAATTCGAGGAATTTAAGAAAGCGATTGATGCACATCACAAAGATGTCATGCTTTACATTCAAGCAGAAAAGAAACTAACTCATCTAATTTTAGTAGTATTTCCTACTATTTCATCTGATGAATTTGCTAACATCATACAAACACATAATGTCAAGATAGAGGCAGTGCCAAAAATAACCGGAAAGCCAAACGAAATTATTAGTAACCAAAAAAGTAATTTACAGACACAAAATCAAAGGCTTAAGGAGATTAATGACGGACTAAACAAGATTTCAGAAAAGCATTTTGCCACTTTAGTTGAAGTTGAAGAACAATTACAGATAGAGAACAAAAAACTTGAAGTAATTTCTAATCTCGGTGTAACCAAAGATGCATTTGCAATGGAGGGTTGGGCTCCAAAATCAAAGCTTGGACAGATTGAATCAACATTAAAAAAATTTACAGATGGTACAACAATCTATGAACTAGAAACTAAGAAAGAAGAGAAAGCACCAACACTAATGAGTAATCCAAGAAGATTTAGATTATTTGAAGCATTCATTCGATTTTATTCTCTACCACAAAGCAAAGAGTTTGATCCTACAATGGTTTTTGCTCTTATCTTTCCAGTCTTTTATGGATTGATGATTGGTGATACGGGATATTGTATAGTGATATTACTTGTTTGTCTGTGGGTTATTAGACGTGTAGAGAAAGGAAAACGTAATCTGAACATAATGCCGAGACAACTGCGTAGTTTTGCACTGTTGATACTAAAAAAACGACAGATGGTAAAACTATCAAAAGCAATGATTCCTGGCTGTGTTGTTGGAATAGTTTTAGGATTTATTTTTGATTTACATTTTGGATTCCACATGAACGGTTATCTGTTTGATTTTCTAGCAAGTGTAGGGGTTACTGGACTCCCAGAAGCTGGTGAAATCTTAAACCGACCTTCACAGGCATTTCTTGATCCAATTCATAATGCAGGCACACTTTTGCTTTATGCAGGATATATTGGAATTGGATTTGTATCATTTGGGCTCATTTTAGGCATTATTGATTGTATTAGAGAAGGTGAAAAGAAAGAGGCATTAGTCAAGGTTGGTTGGTTGATGGTTGGTTGGGGAATAGTTCTTCTTGGACTTGCTCTAATACATGGTGACGCTATCAACCCGACATGGGATAGACTGATTGAAGTTAATCCAATAGCATACATGTATTTTGGATTAATCTTTGGAGGTATCGCATTAATGGTTGCTTGTGATAAGAGTAAAGGACCTATGAAAGTTATGGCATTGATGGAAGTAGCAACAATCATCAGTCACATTCTTTCTTACACAAGATTGATTGGTATTTTACTCGCATCTGTAATACTTGCCCATACAATCGACTATGTTTTCTTAAAATCAATTAACATAGGAATTCCATTAGTTATTCTTGGTACAATGATATTATTCATAGGACATTTGTTCAACATTATCATTGGGGTATTTGAACCTGGAATTCAAGGAGCAAGACTAGTCTATGTTGAATACTTTTCCAAGTTTTACCGTGGTAACGGTAGAGGATTCAAGCCATTTGGTTCATTACGAAGATTCACTGAGAATCAATACAAATCTGAAGAACCGTCAATAACTGAAAAGAAAAAGAAATCTAATAAGAAAAAATGATCTAGTGATATTTTATCTCATTTACATTAAGTATTCGATTACAATATCTGCATTTTAGAACAAGTTTTTCCTTATCGATTACATCCATTATTGAATCAATATGCTCATTGCTGTTTGATATACAATCAGGATTAGAGCATCTAAAAATCCGGTCTATCTCATTTGGAAGTGCCACACGACGTTTTTCCACCAATTTGTAATCTTTGATAATATTTACAGTTGATGCAGGTGCAATGACTGCCAGTTTGTTTGTATCATCATCTTCTAGAAATCTACCCTCAACTTTTATCATATCTTTCTTGTTTAATTTACCACTGGGCATGTTGAGTGCAATTGTAATTACATTGCCCCTACTACCATCAATGCCTAACGCCTGAAGGACTTTGAGACCTTTTCCTTCGTTAATATGGTCAATTACAGTTCCATCACGAATACGTCTGACTAGTAGGTCCGATTGCTCCATAGTATGGTTTGTATATCTGCCTCTATAAAATGTTCAAAGGATGAATGAATTTTTCAATAAAGACATCATATCTATTCGTGATTTAACCAAAGAAAATCTTGAGTCAATCTATGATTCAACAAACAAGATTATTGAAATGGATTCATCAGAAAGAAGAGAGATTGCACGGGGCAAGGCTTTAGGATATTTATTTTTCGAGCCAAGTACCAGAACTAGATTAAGTTTTCAATCAGCAATGGCATTAATTGGTGGAACATCATTTGGAATTGCAGATGTACAATCTTCATCAATACAAAAAGGCGAAAGTTTAGCAGACACTGTAAAAATAATGTCAAGCTATACTGATGCGCTAGTTTTACGACACACGTTAGATGGTTCAAGTAGATTTGCTGCTGAGATTTCAGAGAAACCATTGATCAATGCTGGTAGTGGAACAGAAGAACATCCAACACAGGCAATACAAGACTTGTTTACAATAAAAAAAGAATTAAAAAAAATTGATGGATTAAAAATTGGAATTATTGGTGACTTGAAGTATGGTAGAACAATTTACTCTTTGTTATACGGACTGAGAAATTATGATGTAGATGTACATCTAATATCACCTGAGTCATTAAAAATTCGCACCGACTCTACATATGATATCAAGAACGAATTATCATACACAGAATCTGAAAATCTTGATGAGTATATTGAAGATCTTGATGTTCTTTATGTAACACGAGTACAAAAAGAAAGATTTCCTGATGAAGAGGAATATGTCAAAGTTAAAGGAAGTTATGTTATAGGACATGATGTTGTAAAGAAGATGAAAGACGATTCAATAATTTTACATCCACTTCCACGTATAGATGAAATTTCAACAGATGTTGACTCTATGCAACAAGCACGATACTTTCAACAAGCGGAATACGGAAAATTTACACGTGCTGCTATATTGGGTCTAATCCTAAACAAAGATGGATTCTAAACAGTTCAAGAAAACCTACACTCAAAATCAGCATTAAATACTAATTCTGATAGTAATGCATACTGAATCAAAATGGCACTATATGACTACAAAAGAGGAAATCTGTTGGTTTGTTTTGATTGTGGAGAATCATCAGAGAAATGTACGTGTAAAGAACCACATCTAGATAGTGATATTCCTACATATGTTTCTGAATTTGAATAATTTTTTTAATTATTATTAACTACAATAATTCCAGCTTTTATCAAGAACTGAATTCCTTGTACGAAAGTATCATCATTAATCTGTCCATCAGCCCACCATCCAGCATTGTTTTTTACCCAAGCTGGAATTTCTTGCGAATCTGAGGATTCAGATGTCTCTGTTTCTGGTATTATCATAACTCCCTCCTTGATCAAAAACTGAATTCCTTGTACAAACGCAGAGTCTGGAATCTGTCCATCAGCCCACCATCCAGCATTATTTTTAATCCAGGCTGGAATAGAGGATGTTGGTTTTTTATCACCAATTACAAATGCAAATTCAGTTTCTTGTCCACTTCCTGAAATATTTGAAAATCGTGCAACTGTTAAACCAGTTTGCTCTTCTGAAAATGTATATTCGGAATAATCTGCTCCAATCACTGCATTAGTTGATCTTGAAAAAATTTCTTGTCCATTTTGTAATAATGTAAATGTGTAATCTGAATTTCTTATAGGTCCTAGATCTACAGGGTTACGAATTGTATAGATGAATTTGACAGGAACATTTGGTTTGATTTCTTTTGGGTCCCATGATAAATCAACTCGAAATTCTTCACTCAACGTGAATGTTTTTAATGGGAACTGAAGTTCCTCACCTCTTGTGAGTGTTAATTCTAAATACTCGGGAAGTTCAGAGTCGATCTTTGTTAATTGTGTCTTAAGATGTCTCAGATGATCCTTTAGCAATATAAAATGCACAATTCTATTTTCTTCTTCTGAATAATCATCTACAAAGACAGATGTCTTGAAGAGATCAATTCCATTTGCAATTCCAAAGTAATGTGGGGCTAAAAACTCTACAAAGTCTTTTGGAAACATTACCTCCGCATGAATAACATTTGTGTGTGAGATATTTTTCTCTGTAAAATCAAATGGAATTATAATAGTTGCAGTTTTTTGATTTGTATTATATTCAAATCCCAATATACTGTCGTAGTATGATTTTACTCTGAATTCCATTGGTTCTGCTTGAGTTGCTTGTGTGTGATATGTTACCTCAGTCACGCTAACCTGTGCCTCAAGTTCCAGATCATTTATCGTTCCAAATTCATCTTCTGCGTTAATTATTATTCTGAATGTAAAGACTCCTCCCTTATCAAATATTGGACCAGTTGTATTTTCATCAATAATCAAAATTCCGTCTTCAGCAAAAAATGAATCATTTAACAAAATACTATTGTCTTTACTAATCTCAATATTGAAATTAGTGTTAGTTAATGGTTCTCTGTTAGTTTGATCATAAGCATTAATCTTTATAATTTTTTGATCAGATTTATAAAAATCAAAAGGTAATAATTCAACCGTTAATTTAATTTCTCTGTAATTAGAAATGCCATCTGATGATTCAATTCCTATTCCGTGACCATATGCAGTTCCAACTGAAGCAACTATAACTAAAGTTAGAATTATTAGAAAAACGGCCTTCATGCTCTACAACAGGTTAGACCATTATTCTACTTACCTGAAATTTCATTCGAAATTACACTATCAATCTTTCTTTTGTCACGTATACTTTTAACATAAAATAATGATGTTGCAATAATTCCTGCTGCTACTAACGGCGCAACTATTTCAACATATTTTATCTCAAATGTAGATTCTTCTTCGATTATTGTTGGTTGACCTGGTACAGCACTGATTGAGACTTTGCCTAGTTTTGCACCGCGTTGCTCAACAAACCAGACATCACCATTATCATCAGCTGTAACAAACTGTGTAAATGAGCCTTCAGTTGGTATGACTACTTCGGTAATTCTATTATTGTAAGGATCATACATTATAAGACCATCAACAACATGTTGTGCAGCCCAAAGATTATCGTATTTGTCTAGTATCATTCCAAATGGTAGCGATTCAGGATTTGCAATCTTTACTTTATCAAAACTTTCTAAGATTGGATTAAATTTTGTTATTGCAGGACCAATGTGTTCAGCAACCCAGATGTTTTCATCCTTATCAATCATTAATGCAAATGGCTCTGCAAGTGGTCCATCATCAGGCGTAAACTCTGTGATTTGTCCGGTCACTCCATCAATTTTTCCAAGATTTCCTATTAATGATTCAACAAACCAAACATTATTGGAAGAATCAATCTCTATTGCAGTTGGTCCAGCTTCTTCAGTTAACGTATTGTAAAGACGGAACTTCTTGGTTGTTTGATCATATTCTAACAATATGCTTTTATCAATAACAGCAATCCAGACATCGTTATCGTGATCAACTGCAATTGACGTAGGAATAGATTTTTGAGTAAAAGCATTTCCTAACGTAAACTGTGGAAGATTAATTATTTCAAATTGTTCTGTTTTTGGATCAAAATTTCCAATCTTAGAGTTTGGTGTGTCAGTAAACCAAATCTTTCCATCCTTGTCAATATCCATGAAAATTGTAGTTAGACCATTGAATGTGTATGGAGTAAATTGTTCATCTTCAATTGAAAACTTCCAGAGTCGTGGTTTCTGTGCATCTGAAATCCAGATATTTTTCCCATCATAAACTGGATATAATGGAGCAGTATCATCTGCTGGTAAATCATATTCTGTAATATCAGTACGAATGTCATCAATTGATGGTTTGACTAGTACATCAAAAAGCACATTCTCATTTGCATTCTCAGTTCTTTGGGCTTCTAACTCGATTTGCCAAACTCCACCAAAGCCGAATGAAGTATCAGCAGTAAATTTTGTTGTTGGTTGATCACCATCAACTATTGTTTCTGTAACTTGAGCTTCAATCGGTGCAATATTTTTCTGAGGATTAGAAACTTTGATTTTAAGACCAGAGATGTCAGCAAGCGGTTTATCATCAATTGATGAAACCATTACACTAATCTTGTTTGCGCCAATTCCTACTGGCACGACGTTAACATCAAATTTTGCATTCTCAGAAAATAATGTACCCTCAAATCCATAGTTTGATTGTAATGCATCAGCAGTTTGTATTTCTCCTGCTGGCAATGATGAATTTACCAAAAGTGCAACTACAGCAAGAAGGGCAACACCAAGCCCAGCCTCCAATCTTAATGGTCTTTGCAATTTTTTATAGACACCACTTGATTTCAGATTATTTTTAGCCTGTGCTACAAACTTAATTTGATAGAATCCACCAAATGCAATCATAGTGGATGCGATTGCAATTTTAGCGAGAATTAACTTTCCATAAGTTGAACCTGTTAGAGAATCCACGTTACTATCTAAGAACCATAATAGAGTGGGACCTGTAATGATTAAAATTCCTAGAGCAATGATTATCATTGCTGAAAATCTTGGAAGTAGACTCGCAGTAATTTTATCTCTGACATCGTAATCTAATTTTGTGATTGCTGGTAAAACAATGAATCCAAAAAATATTACTCCCCCAATCCATATTGATGAAAGTAAATTGTGGACATAATCTAAAATAATCGGTGGAGCCATTTCTGTTGATGCACCATGACCCATCATTGTTGTGGTTGCAATCAAAATTAGTGCAGTGACAAGCATTGGAATCTGAGTTTTGATTGAAATCTTATTTTTTCGTTCTATCCAGAACCATATGCCAATAAGAATTATTGTAAGAATCATTCTTGTAAGCCATGTTGACCCAAACGTTGTTTGAATAACATCAATTGGTGACACTTCTAATCTCCATGTCTGTACAGCTAGCATAATGAAGTTAGATGCAAACACTGCAATTACACCAAATCCAATTATTTTTGAGAATCTCGTTTTAAACGAATCCTGAATTAATCCAATCTGATCTCCAAATCTAGTTTGTCTTGTAGACCAAATTGCAATAGATGCAATAACTCCACCTAAAACTATCGTCTGACCAACTAAACCAGGAAAACGTGCAATTGCTTCTGGAATAAATGTAGTTTCAGATTGTTCTTGTGATTCAAGTAACGACGAATCAATCTGTACATCCCCTACACCAAAAATTATTGCTGCCTGAACCAAGTGACCATCAACCTTTGACAATACTTTGCTTGCAACTGTATACACTCCATCCTCTAATGGTGGTGTAGTAACAACAAGCGATGACTCTTCATTATTGTATACAGTGTCTTTATTGTCAATCTGGTTACCATTAGAGTCGTAAATCTTTAGCGAGGAAAAATCAATCTCAACTGCTTCAGAATAGTATGTGATAATTTGTGTCGTACCTATAGGCACACTTTGTCCTTGTGTTGGGTCTGAGTCTAAGAGAAATGGATGTGCACTAGCTAAAGGAAATCCTAGAAAAAATACCAGAACAGGGATTATCCAAATCTTTTTCAATTATCTTGAAACTTAGTGCTGATAATTTAAAGAATTGCGAATTCGAAAGTTGTACTATCTTAGTAAAGATAATAACTCGTCTGTCCAAGCTGAAACTGTTGAAGAAATATTTTCTCTTGCTTAGTGTTTTACTTGTTTCAGGCTTTGTAATGTCAGCGGCATATGCTCACACTACCATCCACATAGACAAATATGAAATTGAAGCTGGATGGGGAGAGGAGCCTCCAGTTGTGGGATTAGCTAATACAATTGTAGTAGAAGTTGCAGAGTCTGGAGAAAAAGAAGGTCTTAGAACTGGTGTTACCAGTGCTTTCAAAAGCATGACTGCAACTTTAATTTCTGGCGGTGCAACCAAAGTGCTTGACATCAACTCTGATCCAAGACCAGGTCATTATTATTCAAAGATTCTTCCGACAAAGATTGGATCTATTTCTGTAAAGCTTGTGGGAGAACTAAATGGATTACCAATTGATGTAATTATACCAATTGAAGATGTCGAAAGTCAGTCACTTATTGAATTTCCACCAACTTCTGGTTCTTCCTCTGCAGGAGAAATTGGTGCATTAAAGAATGCACTATCTTCACTTCAAAAGGACGTATCTAACATAAAATCAAATGTTGGAGACGTTAGCCTTAGTGCAGGTGGAGTTGATATTGAAAATGCATATAACTTTGCTGTCTTTGGTTTATCACTTGGCGCAGCAGCTGTAATCCTGGCAATTATAGCAATGCTTAGAAGAAAATAAAAAAAATAAAAAAAGAAGTTTTGTTTAGAGTTTTGGTGTTAAACTAAGTCTTGATTTTGAAGTAATTGCAATTATTGAAACAATTGCTACCACAAGAATCATTGCTGCTATCGTACCAAATTCTGGAACTGCTTGTGCTGTGTTTGTTAATCCTATTGGACCGGTTTTATCATCGTCTGGGAATCCAAATCCTTGGAATGTTACTGTAACATCAATTGGATTGTCATCAGATGCGTCTGCAGAAAGTGCACTTGTTGTGTGGCTACCTGTTCCATCATGTGAGTGATTACCACTCTCATCTAGGATTGTTTCACCATTGTGAGTTGCAACTATGTCATAGTTAACGTGTTCACCGTTAATTGTTACATCAACTGCTACTTTCTCACCTGATTTTGCACCGTCATTTACACTAATTGCGATATCTGCTGCAGTTAGTGAAACCATTTCCATTACTGGCTCTGCCTCCACTTCTTCAACATGTTCCTCAACAATTACCAATCCTTCCATCCATGGATGAACCATACAGAAGTAAGGATATTCGCCTGCTTCTAATGCAGGAGTTGTAAATGATGCACCTGGCATAACAAGACTGCTATCCCATACACCGCTTGGACCATCAGCAGGACTTCCTGCAGTTGATGTGTGTGCTGCGGTGTCGCTGTTAACAAATTCTACCATTCCACCAACACCTATTGTTACTGTGGCTGGAAGGAAACAATCTGGTTCACAACCAGGGACCATACTGCCTTCAGCGTTTTCAACTACTGCATTCATACTATGTTCTGCAAATGCACTTGGTGCAGAAGCAACAGTAGTTGCAATAGCTAAAAGAACGATTAACGAACCTATAGTCTTCGTTTTCATTAGCAATAATCAGTTTTAGATCAATATTAATGATCTTAGGATTTTTTTACATTCAACTAGTGTATTAGGATAATTTTTATTCAATCTAAAATTTCAAGCCATATGCGATATAGATTAGCATTTTTGGTATTTTCCATGATGACACCATTATTGATGGCAAATGCCTTTGCCCATCAGAGTGATGCGGTTGGTGATTATCGCATAGAGATTGACTGGAAAAATTGGCCAGTAGTCACTGGTGAATCAAACGCAATTCTTGTTTATGTTAGTACATTAGACAAGAGTCTTGATCCTGCAGATCAAGAATTTGTATCTACCAAAGGCATTGAGGGCTTGAAAAAAACTTTGAAGATAAAACTCATAGTTGATGATGACTCAATTACACTACCATTACAACCAACTGATATTTCTGGCAAGTATGAGGCACCAATTACCCCAACATTTTCCGGATGGTCACAACTAAATTTTCTTGGAACCATTAATGATACTAGTGTAAACCTAGCACTACACCCTACAAAAGTAGAAGATCCACTATCTCTACAATTTCCATCACTTGAACCGAATCAAGTAGAGATTGACGATTTTAACAGAGAGATTGACGATCTACGTGGAGATATTAGAGAATTGCAAGAAACAATTAACGAATTGGAAGAACAACCAACAAATGACGACTCTGGAATTATGTTTGCGGCGATTGGACTTGGAATAGTTGGAATTATAATTGGTACTGCATCATTTGCAAAGAAAAGATAATTTTATTTTCTAAGTTTTTTTCGTAGTACTGTAATCAAAACTGCTGGAGCAACAAAGTACATTCCAATGTTGAGTAGTATCACACCAATACCATATCCTAACATTTCCTGTTCAGTGTCAATTGGTACATGTGACAAAATAGAAAACGATGTAAGCATTGGTGTTAGTGTAACCTTAACAGTTTCTTTAAACACAACATTTTCTCTTTCAAAATCTGCCACATATGGTGAGAACGAATAGTAAACTTGGTTGAACGTTGTCATAAACGCATGACCTGATACGGTTTGCATTACAACATTATCACGGACTTCTCTTAGTTGCTGAATTTGTGGTGTCATTTCTGAACCAAATGCTGCAGTTGCAATTAAACATCCACCACCCTCACTGGTATTTTCATCTGGCTGAGGAGAATTATCTCCTCCCACATTAATTGTAAAAACAGTTGTCTCTACTGGTATTGGTTGAAATAATATTCCCTTCATCTCAATTATCACTTGATGTTCTCCTGAAGATGTAAACTCTACAGGAATCTTCACCTTTCCAACTGATGTATGTGTGAGTGGTATTGGACCAAATATGTTCTCACCGTCTTTTACTACCGTCACTGTATAGTCTACGTGCTCTTGAATTTTGTTAAAATTTGGTTTTATCCAAGCAATGTGTAATTTTGAAACAGAGTTTGGTTCTGGCTCAGGAACAACTGATAATCCAATGTTTAGCGTTCCTTGTTCTGATGGCAAGATTTGTTCGTAATCTTCAGTAACATCAGCAAATGCTGGAGTCATTAGTAGTGGAACAAGTAAAAGTGCAAAAAGATATTTCATCACACCATCTCAAGCTTAAGATAATAAAAAGGAAGGTACGGTAGGCAATGAAATTTATCGAATCATTAAATAGGGATTTTCAACCTACTTCAGTAATTGTACTACAAAGTTATTTTCTTACTTGCACTTAGTATAACATCAATACCATTTTTTGTTGACACTGCCTTTGCACACGGACTTGGTGGTGATATTGCTCCTCCAATAAGTTTTGGTGACATGCAGGTTACAGTATTCACAAAATTAGATCCTGCTGATATGACTGTAGGTGAAGTAGAGTCTGCTAACATTGCAATTCGTTTCTATGATATGCTAACAGATACTAATCTTGATCAAGTAACTTATCGTGTTGAGATATGGAGAGCTGGTGACCTTCTGGTTAGAGAATATTTCTACGATGAAGATGGTACACTAAATGTAGAAGTTAGACCAAAAACTGATTGTTATGACCCTAAACCTTGGAAGTGCACTGAAACATTTGGTGAAGTACATGGAACTGCAGGAGGTTTGTTTGCAAGAGGTGATGGTAGACCATTAGTTACTGGTCCAATATTTGATAAGGGAGGATTATACAACGTAAAAGTTTCAATCGAGGGTGCAACAAGTCCAAGAACTCTAGTTGCTGAGCCACTTTACTTTGATACTTTTGTTAGTGTTGCACAAGAACAAAACTTCTTCATTAAAACTGCATCAGCACAAGAGATTCCTGTAACTGTAAAAACCTACTATGATGACGTAGAAAATTTTTCTTTTAAACCAAATAATAATTCTATAACATTTGACATGCCATTTGATTGGACTCCTGACTACATTGAACTTGTACAAGTCGTACACGAAGAGATTAGAGTTCCAAAATCATTCCAGCCATACAATCCTGAAACATCATTCAAAGGATATGTTGATGGTGTTGAAGTTGATCAACGTGTTTTGTTAATTGATCCTTATTCATCTGAAACTGAAAACATTATTCATTTTCTGGTAACTGGAAGTGAATTACAACGAATCAATCAAGTACTTGGTATTTCCCATGAGTTATCTGAAACAATGAAGTTTGAATTGATACCACAAGGTAACATAGAAAAAAATTCATTTGATATGTCATTTGATAATGGATACAGCGCTGTCATATCTTGGGAATCAAAATATGGAGTTGGAGATGAAATTCCATTTGAATTTTCTTTCTTTGATGCAAATGGTAATCTGGTAAAAGATGTAATCTATGCATTTGCTCTAATTGATCCACAAGGTAATCAATTCAATCTTGTAACAGGTGACAATCCCGAAGAATATGTTGGTGTAAAATCATCAGAAGGAATTGCAACGTATATGATTACAATTCCAGATGATGGTCTTTACACAATTAATCTGGTTCTTACAGGAGAAGGATTTACAAATTATGATACATACTTGAAGTCTTCTCAAATGTTTGAAGTAGGAATTTCAACTGCACCATCCAATACTATAACACCATCACAGACTGTAACAATTCCTGAATGGGTGAAAAATAATGCAAAGTGGTGGTCTGATGGAGCAATTGATGATAATTCATTTGCAACTGGACTGGAGTATATGATCAAACAAGGAATAATTGTTGTTCCAACAACTCAGAGTGGAGCACAAAACATGGATGCAGTAATTCCAGATTGGGTTAGAAATAACGCAGCGTGGTGGGCTGATGGGCAAATTGACGATAACACTTTTGCAAATGGAATTCAGTTTTTGATTAAGCAGGGAATAATTTCAGTTTAAACTGAAAATTCTTATAGAAATTAAATAAACTTTGAGTGATACATGCTTCCACTAAAAGATGAGAATCCACACCCTCCAGGCTTTAAACCAAAACTCACTATTGCGTTAATTATCATAAATGTAATTGTATTTGGTATTGAAGTTGGAATGACAGGGCAGTTTCTTGATTTCACAATGGTAGATCAAAATATGGTTTACCCAGATACAATCAAAATGTACTTTAGCTGGGGTACAGTTCCAGGTTGCGTTACAGGTGAAATTAATGCGATTAATACAGGCATACCTGAAATTGGTGTACTAAACTGTCCAGCATTTCCAGAACTTACATTGTTAACGTCCACTTTCATGCACGGCGGTTTGCTACATCTTGGCGGCAACATGTTATTTTTGTGGATATTTGGTGACAACATTGAAGCAAAGTTTGGTCGTGTAAAGTATCTTGGAATTTATTTAATGTGGGGCATTGGTGCTGGACTGATTCACATAATTGGTGATCCTGGAAGTGGAGTACCAGCAGTTGGTGCATCAGGAGCAATCTCTGGAATACTTGGTGCATATCTTGTAATGTTTCCACGTGCAAAAGTTTTGACATTTCTTATGTTAGGATTCTTTTGGAGAATGATACACATTAAAGCCATGTACTTTCTTCCATTCTGGCTGATCTTCCAAAATTTGTTACCATTTTTCATTGGTGGGTTTGGTGCAGCAGGTGGTGGTGTAGCATATCTTGCACATATTGGTGGTTTCTTTTTAGGTTTAGGAATTGGTTTCTTGTTCAAAAAAACTCATCGCTCCAATTTTAGTTATGGTACAAGATATGGGTACAGCAGAGATGATTGGAGATAATTCAATCAATTAAATTACTGTAGTGTAAAATAATTTCATGCCATACATACAGGTATCACTTTATCCTGGTCGTTCAGATCAACAAAAACAGGATTTTGCAAAAGCTATTACCAAATCTGCAGTTGAGATTTTAAAAACAAAGGAAGAACATGTGATAGTAGTCTTTGATGAAAATCCCAAAGAGAATTGGTTTCTAGCAGGAAATCAACTCTAAACTACTTTTTTATAATATTACCAATCATCTAGAAACTTTTCTATGTTTTCCTTACCTGAATATCTGTATTTTCTTCGTGGTATGATATCACTACATCCACATTCATTTTGTACTTCTCCACACTCGACACAAATCAAAAGTTTTCCTTTTGAACTATTTTTTTGCATAGATAACTTATGTCAAAGTATAATTTATTGAGTAGGTATGCAATGCATACCAACAATCAATCATAAAATAAAAAATTTCATAAATGATAATCATATACTGGCTTTTTAAATGATAAAGACCATTATGTAATATCGTGTGATTGCGTTTCGGGAAATAACTATTTCCAAAATGTGAAGGACATTCTGTCAAAGTTCTGTGGTTCTTCACATTTTTTCTTGTAAACTAGAGTGAATTATGATTATCAAAATATGAAATCAACATACTAGTTTTATCTATAGCAAGATAATAATCTCTTGTGAAAAAATGCCAGCAATGTAAAAAAATATTAGATAATGATATTGCTACACATTGTTCTGACGAGTGTTTATTGAAAAGTATTAAAAAAAGTAAATCTATGGATGGAACAGACGAATGGAAGGTTCATTGAATGAATATTTTCACTAAATTCAAGAATAATACTATCGTATTTTCTACATTATTATAAATTATAAATCCTGAATATCATATGCTACAATTTTAACTATCTTTTTCTTTTTTATTTTTTTGCCCCATTCATTCTCTGTATGGCCAAAATTACTTTCCATCATACTAGGATATACTATTAAATTTTAAGCAGTATGATTGCAATGTAATGCAGTGCATACATCTTGATTATATGTTACAGATTAACGGTTTAATCATTGCAATCAGCCAAGTCTGTAAAATTAATTATTGATAATGATAACGAAGATGCCATTTTTACTGTAAGCTCTGATAGATTTTGTAGAAAAGTTATTAGCTATATTATTGGAGAACAAAAATCAGTAAAAGAGATCAGTAATGAGTCAGGCATTCCAATTGGCACTGTATACAGAAAAATTCATCTATTGAAAAAACAAAATCTATTAAAAATTACAGGTGTTATTACTACCGATGCAAAAAAGGTGTTCTATTATAAATCACGAATAAGAACAATATATACAAAATATGAAAATGGTGTTTTTGATGTTGAAATAATACCAAATTCTTTCTAAACTATAATTAATATAATGCCGAAATAATTTGAATCATTGAAAAAATCTACAATGAGAAAACTACACACGATAGAAAAAAAACCAACAAGAAGTACAAGTTATAGATTACCTATTGAGATATTAGATGAGTTAGAGAATGAGGCTAGGGCAAAAAATATTTCAGAAAATGTTCTCGTAAAACAAATATTAGAAAAGCATAACAATTGGGATAAAATGGCAGAAATGCTTGGAATGGTTCCAGTTCCTCATGGACTTTTAAAAATTATTGGAAAAGACATGTCAGAAAATCAAATTGAAAAAATTGTTGACGCTCTATATCCTGTAATAATAGATTCTACCATGTTTGTAAAAGGTGGGAATGATCTGGAACGAACAATTGAGATGTTAGAAGACTATATGAAGGCATCTGGTATGAAATCTGATCATAGAGTTGAAGGAACAGTACATCATTTTATTATTCAACATGGTATTGGAATGACATGGTCATTGTTTATTGAAAAACTACTACGACGAATTTTCAACGAACGTGTTCCAGATAAAGAACTTGCATGTCAACTAACTGAAACAACAGTTATCGTGTCTATTCCGCTTGGTTCTGATTTTGATGAACATAGTTACTGATTTTTCTAATTTGGCAAATACAGTTCCATTACATAATTAGACTATCTTTTTATTTTAACTCTCTTTTACATTGATCATGTCAAAGATTGCACTTGTACAATTCAAAGCATCTACCGATAAAAAAAAGAATCTCCCAAAGATCTTAGATTACATCAAACAAGCTGCAAAAAATAATGCAGACATGTGTACGTTTCCTGAATATATGATGTTTTACACTCCTAAGACACAAACGGCTAGACAAGTTGCACAAGAAGCAGAAACAATTAATGGAGAATTTGTTTCAGCAATTTGTGATTCTGCAAGAAAGAATTCAATCACCATTGTTGGGACAATGTACGAAAAAAGCAGAAAAAAAGATCGAGTATATGATACTTCATTTATTGTAAACAAGAACGGTAAAGTTACTGGGAAATATAGAAAGATCCACCTTTATGATGCTTTAGGCTTCAAAGAGTCAGACAAAATGTCTTCAGGTAATTTGATTCCTATGCCAACAAAAACAATTGTAGGAAAGATAGGCATGATGATCTGTTATGATTTACGATTTCCTGAAATGTCACGTTCATTAGCAGCACGAGGAACAGAAGTTTTACTTGTGCCATCAGCATGGGTTAATGGTCCAATGAAAGAAGAACATTGGATCACACTAAACAGATCACGTGCAATTGAAAATGGTTGTTATGTAATAGCACCAGATCATCTTGGACATGTTTACTCTGGACGAAGTCTTGCAATAGATCCCTACGGAAGAATACTTTTGGATATGAAGAAGCGACAGGGAATTGGATATGTTAACATTTCATTAGAAAAAGTTTATGAGATAAGAAAAAAACTTCCTTTGTTAAAAAATCGAAGAACTGATATCTATTCTGACTTTAAGCGTTAGTCTTTCTGCCTTCACAATTTATGTTTGCACACTGTCTTTGCCATTTTTGCTTTCTAGAATACCTAAAGACTATTGTTGGCCATGCACAAGTGGTACACTTTTGCTTGATTACTCGAAGCATGGCTTTTTGTAAAAGTGGAGAAGAAGCTTTACACCCATTGGAATAATTTGAGCAACCAATGAATCGTTTTTTTGTTGTAGGTGACTTGATAACCATTAGCTGCCCAGTGTTACATTCTGGACATTCACATATGCCGTCTTTTGGAGAATTTGTTCCTAAAATTATGTATTTGTGTCGTTTCTTGGACCAAGAAAGAAAACCACTACTATCATAATACTGATTGATTTCATTTTTGAAAGTCTCTACAATTTTTTTTGTTGACCTTGTAACACTTCTTATCTGGTTCACATCTTTTGAAATTTGGCGTGTAATTTTTTTTCCCACACTATATATTTTCATTATACCTTTATGTAATTTTTTGATCAATTTTTATAGGGAGTGGGTCAGCAATTTTCTGTGGAAAGTGTTTGTGTTCTAGGTGCAGGAAGCACAAAATATGGTAAATTGGATGATAGTATTTCAGACATTACATTACAAG
>Ga0257111_1000376_pt1 | contig 18625 bp, 16 predicted proteins | sample LP_taG_6_FD_191567 | JGI IMG/M metagenome (GOLD analysis project Ga0257111, IMG submission 191567) | Marine microbial communities from Northeast Subartic Pacific Ocean, Canada - LP_J_2015_P26_500m | ecosystem: Environmental > Aquatic > Marine > Oceanic | place: Canada: Northeast Subartic Pacific...
TAGAAAAAGAATTTAGATCAAGATGAAGCCAGATATAAATATAGCTTTAATGCTTTGTGGTCAAGAGATAGCTACTCGTTTTCTTCCGTTATTAAAAGAAGAGTACGACCAGTCTCGTCTAGGATCATGGGGTGCTCTGACGTTACTTTCTTCTCTCCAAATAGATGGAGCTGCAGATAATCTAAATAAAGAAAATAAACTAATGCTTGAGTGGTTAACAAAGACTAAAAGTATAATTAACACTGAAGATTTAATACAAAAGGTAGAAGAAGTTGAATCTTCTCAATTATCTGACATAAAAATCTCAACCTTAGATCTTTTTAACCAAAAACTTAGAATGATATTTGTAGAAATACAAGAATACCTTGAAGATTCTGAAGACTCAGAATACCTAAAAGAAAGTTGGATAATTTTACGAGAGATGCATGGTCATCGAAAGGTAAGTCACATGCTGGATCTATTAAAATCTGATACTTAAATTTCCTTTCAATTCTAACTAGACCACTGCATGAAAGATATAAAACTCCAAGACACAATCACCATTGGTGCTGAGTAAATTGCAGGTAATATAGCTTTAATGAGAACAGTAGCTTTTCTTTCTATTTTTTTCATTTCTATAAAATCTAATACATGAATAACAGTTTATATAATATCATTATAATTTATATAAAGATATAGATATAATCAATATATTATGAAACCCCTATTAAATGTACCTTTTTATTGGCCTAAGCAATAAGATTGGTTACTTACTAATCAATTATCTCTAGATCTGGTATAGCTATGCCATTTTTTCTTCTTACGAATCAATTTCTTTTTGGTAGATAGCTGGGTTTCTCTATCGCTGCAACTAAGTAATAAAGTTGCTACTGAATAAACAAGAGTATTTATAATTAATTTACACAAAGTTCATTTCTATATAAGTAACTTAAAATTCTAAATGTATAATAAGCCAAAACCTCAATGCCTAGAGAATACAACGCAGAATCTATAGAAGTCCTATCAGGACTAGATCCGGTACGCAAGCGGCCAGGCATGTATACCGACACTTCTAGGCCTAATCACTTAGCTTTAGAAGTTATTGATAATAGTATTGATGAAGCACTTGCTGGGCATGCCTCTTGTATCGATGTAGAACATTATAAAGATGGATCCATTAGTGTTTCCGATGATGGAAGGGGCATGCCCATTGATATTCACCCGGAAGAAGGTGTTCCTGGAGTTGAACTTATACTTACACGTTTACACGCTGGAGCTAAATTCTCTAGTGAGGATTACAAATTCTCTGGTGGATTGCATGGAGTGGGGGTTTCTGTAGTAAACGCATTATCTACAACTTTATCAGCTGAGATAAAAAGGGGAGGGTTAAAATATTTAATAGAATTTGAAAATGGAGAAAAGACTTCGGATTTAAAAGAGATTGATTCAGTGGGGAAGAAGAATACTGGTACAAAAATATTATTCTCTCCTGATCCTCAGTATTTTGACACACCAAAAGTGTCAATAAGTCAGCTTACATCTGCTCTAAAAGCTAAAGCAGTCTTATGCCCCGGTCTAACTATCTCTTTCAAAGACCATTTTACTGGAGCTTCAGAAACCTGGTGTTTTATGGATGGTTTGGCAGCTTACTTGGTTGCTAATAATGCAGGAGCAGAATTAATTCCTTTAGAGCCATTCGAAGGTGACCAAATGACTGAAGAAGGCGGTCTAACTTGGGCATTGCAATGGGTTCAAGGTATTTCAGATCCAATTTCTGAAAGTTATGTCAATTTAATACCTACAACTCAGGGAGGGACTCACGTAAATGGCTTAAGGTCTGGTCTTACAGATGCTTTAAAAGAGTTCTGTGAATTTAGAAATCTCATCCCAAGAGGAGTTAAATTAACCGCTGATGATATTTGGTTAAATTGTAGTTCTATTTTATCAGCCAAAGTTGTAGATCCTCAATTTACTGGTCAAACAAAAGAGAGGTTGGCGTCGAAAGATTTCAGTGGCGTAGTCTCTGCCATTATTAAAGATGCCTTCAGTCTCTGGTTGAATCAGCACACAGCGGAGGGAGAAGAGATCGCTCTGATTTGTATTGAAAATGCCCAGTTAAGACAAAAAAATAATAAAAAAGTAATTAGAAAAAAAGCAACTGCAGGACCGGCTCTGCCTGGTAAGTTAACTGATTGCACAACTGATGATGCCGAGAGAGGAGAATTATTTCTGGTAGAAGGTGATTCGGCAGGTGGCTCTGCTAAGCAGGCTAGAAACAGGGTGTTTCAGGCTATTTTACCTTTAGGTGGAAAGATCCTGAATACTTGGGAAGTTGACGTCGGTGATATTTTAGCTTCACAAGAAGTAAATAATATTGCTGTAGCTCTGGGCGTGGAACCTGGTAGTAATAATTTAGACGGTTTAAGGTATGGAAAAGTTTGCATACTGGCAGATGCTGATCCGGACGGTTTGCATATAGCAACATTGCTATGTGCTTTATTTCTCCGACATTTTCGTCCTTTGGTCGAGTCAGGGAGAATATATGTTTCGATGCCTCCTCTTTTTAGAGTTGATCAGGGCAAAGAAGTTCATTACGCATTAGATGAAGCTGAAAAAGATAAGTTGGTAGAGCAGCTTCAATCTTCCAATAAGAAATCAAAAATTGAAATACAAAGATTTAAAGGCCTTGGAGAGATGAATGCCTCTCAATTAAGAGAGACAACTATGCTGCCAGGAGCAAGACGGTTAGTGCAACTGACAATTAAGAACGGAGATAAGTCTATGCAAGTCATGGATATGTTGCTTTCTAAGAAAGGAGCTCCTGACAGGAAAGAGTGGCTGGAAGATAAAGGAAATTTAGCTGATGTCTGAAAAAACTGAACAACAGCCTTTAAGTCAATACACAGAAAAAGCGTATCTGGATTATTCCATGTATGTGATTTTAGACAGGGCTCTGCCTCACATAGGAGATGGATTAAAGCCCGTGCAAAGAAGAATAATTTATGCAATGTCTGAGCTAGGCTTGAGTTCTTCCGCAAAATTTAAGAAAAGTGCAAGGACAGTTGGTGACGTGATTGGAAAGTTTCATCCTCATGGAGACGCTGCTGCTTATGAAGCTATGGTTCTTCTTTCTCAGTCTTTTACAACACGATATCCTCTGATTGAAGGTCAAGGCAATTGGGGCTCCGTTGATGATCCTAAATCGTTTGCTGCGATGCGTTATACGGAATGTAGGCTTTCAGCTTATGCAAAGAATTTACTTCAAGAACTGGGTCAAGGAACTGTAGATTGGGGTAGTAACTTTGATGGAACTCTTTTAGAGCCTTCACTTCTTCCCGCTAGGTTGCCAAACCTTTTACTAAACGGGGCATCAGGAATTGCAGTGGGAATGGCTACTGATATTCCTTCTCACAATTTAAAAGAAGTTGTAACAGCTTGCATTAAGCTCTTAGATGAACCAAAAACTACTTTAGAAGATCTCTATAAAATTATACCTGGTCCTGATTATCCTACTGAAGCAGAAATAATAACTCCTGTTGAGGATCTTAAGAATATTTATCAAACCGGAAAGGGCTCCATCAGAATGAGGGCCACGTACACAATAGAAGATAGTGAAATTGTTATATTGGCATTACCTCATCAAACCCCAAGTTCAAAAATCATGGAGCAAGTAGCCGCTCAAATGGATGCCAAGAAGCTTCCTATGATCGTGGACTTAAGGGATGAAAGTGATGAAAAAAATCCAACTCGATTAGTGTTGGTTCCTAAATCCAATCGTATTGATAAAGACGCTGTAATGAACCACCTATTTGCAACAACTGACTTGCAAAAAAATTATAGAGTCAACATGAACATTATTGGTTTGAATGGTAAGCCTCAAGTCAGAGATATCAAATCTGTTTTAAAGGAATGGTTAAACTTTCGAACTGAAACAGTAAAGAGACGCCTGCAATATCGCTTGGATTGGGTTTTAGATCGACTCCATATATTGGAGGGTCTCATGGCCATTTATTTAAATATTGACGAAGTTATTCGCATTATTAGGAATGAAGAAGAGCCCAAAAAGGTTCTTCAAAAGAAATTCAAGCTAAGCATAATTCAAGTTGAAGCCATACTGGAAATACGTCTGCGTCAACTTGCAAAATTGGAAGAAATAAAAATCCAAGAAGAACAAGGTAAGTTGGACTCTGAAAGAAAAGATTTAGAGAAAACATTAAGCTCTAAAGCCAGACTCAAAACTCTAATAAAAAATGAATTGAAAGCTGATATTGATATCTATGGAGATGATCGTAAGAGCCCGATAGTTTCTAGGGATGATGCAAGCGCATTTGATGAAACAGAGCTGATTTCTTCAGATCCAGTAACGGTAATACTGTCTAAGCGCGGGTGGGTGAGAGCTGCTAAAGGTCATGATGTTGAGGCAGAAAAACTTAATTACAGAGAAGGTGACGAGTTCTTTGCCTCAGCAAAAGGAAGAAACAACCAGAATGCCGTCTTTCTTGATTCAAAAGGTAAGGCTTATACATTGCCATGTCATTCTCTCCCTTCAGCCAGAGGACAGGGTGAGCCGCTAACAGGCAAACTAAATGCTGAATCAGGAGAAACTTTTGCAGGTGTAGTCTCTGGCTCTATAGATTCTAAAGTGGTTTTAGCTACCAATGCAGGCTACGGTTTTGTAGCAAGATTGGGTGATTTACAAACTAAGAACAAGTCAGGAAAAGCAGCGCTAAGAGTTCCTGAGGGAGCAAAAGTCCTTCCTCCTCAACTAGTTCTTTCATCTGAATCTAAGATAGCTGCAATAACTAACATAGGGAAATTATTGGTTTTTCCAATTTCAGAACTTCCAGAATTGTCTAGAGGCAAGGGCAATAAGATCATCGGCATACCCAAACCGAAGTTTGAATCAGGAGAAGAGTATTTAAAATTTATAGCAGTAATAGAAGATGGCGTGAGTATTAAATTAATAAATGGCAAGACCCATTATTCACCCAAAGCCAAAGACCTAGAGAATTTTTTAGGGACACGAGGTAAACGAGGACTGTCATTACCTCCTGGTTATAGGAATCTAGATTCAATTGAAATAAATTTAAAAAAGAATGTTGAAGATTCCGAAGATTAGAATTTGTAACTTACCGTGAAAGATAAAATTTATTTATGTAGCCAAAAGGAATTTAATGCTGCTAGAAAACTGGAAGTTTTACCGACAAGCCATCCTTTTAACAATTTGCACGGCCATACTTTTAGAGCAGGATTGAGACTGCAACTGGAAGATAGTAATTCTTTTTCCTTGGAAAATTTAAAAGAAAATTTATCAGATATTATCGATCCAATTAACTACAGTTTCTTAAATGACGGATTTAAGAATACGTCTGATATTAGTTTAGCCGGCCAATTGTTCAAGAAATACAATCATAACTCGTTAAGTGATGCCTATATTTCTAGTACCTTAACTCAAGGAGCTTGTTTTAGTCGCTCTGAGAATCCGTTAATCTGGAAAAAGTTTTCTTTTCAGGCTGCACATAAGCTTCCCAATGTTTCGCAAGGTCACAAATGTGGGAATATGCACGGCCACACTTTCGAGGTGATAGTATCTGCAAAATCATCCAATAACACCCAACAAGAATTAATTGAGTTGGATAGAATTTGTAACTTGCTCTATCAGGAGTTAAATAAAAAATGTTTAAACGACATGGAGGGACTTGAGAATCCCACCAGTGAGATCATCTCTTCATGGATTTTCTCTAAAATTAAAGAATCTTATAATTTTATTTCAAAAGTAGAAGTCATGGAAACAACTCATGCGGGATGTTCTTTTGACGGTAAAGATTACAAGATTTGGCGAGACCAAAAATTAGAATCGGCAGTTTCTTACGAATCAGAAGAAAGTGTGTATGGCTTTGGTTATACGGCTAGACTTTACGTGGAGTCCCCGATTGATGAAGTTTTTGGATGGGTTATGGATTTTGGAGATATCAAGGAAGTCTTTAAACCAGTCTTTTTACAAATGGATCATCACTACCTTAATGAGTTAGATAATCTAGATAACCCTTCAGTTGTTGGTTTGGTAGAATGGATGGGTTCTCAGTTAAGGCAACTATTTCCTCAATTAAGTCGCGTGGGTTTATACGAATCCAAAGGCAATGGTGCAGAGTTATTTATAAACAAGGAAAAAAATGAAAGATAAATTCCCTTATGTGGGTGACCCAGTAACAGTAACAAACGATATGTGTGATCTTAACGGTCACATGAACGTTGTTTACTACAATCACATCTTTGAAGATGGTTGTTGGGAATTTTATAAAGACATGGGATTTTCCGAGAGCTATTTTATAGAGGGCTTCTCGAGTTTTACTTTAGAAATGAATATACGTTATCTAAAAGAACTTAAGGAAGGAGAGAAGGGGTATCCGTGTTTTAGAATGATAGATGTAGGACCAAAATTAATACACTACGGTGGTGTTTTGTTAACAGAAGATAACCAAGTCTCTGCAACAACTGAGAACATACTGGCCCACGTTGACATGGAAAGTAGGAAATCATCTGTAATGCCTGAGCATGTATTTAATAATATTAAAAAGATGCGTGACGATCACTCTCAAACTGGTGAACTCGATTTTGATCTAAGGTTAAAAATTAAATAGCAGAAAGTTTATTCAGAATCCCTTCGTCAAAGAGGGACAACACTTCGGTAGACTTTAGATTCTCTTCTAACTGTTCAATTTTTGATGCTCCTAATATTACAGTTGAGACATTCTCATTAAGAAGGCACCAGGCTATAGCTAAATTCGAAAGATTCACTCCCATCTCATTCGCAATCGGAACTAGAGAGGCAACTTTTTTCATTCTGTCTTTACCGCGCTCTGAATCTACCATGCTATTTTTTAGCCATTCATAACCTTCAAGAGATGCTCTCGAGCCTTCCGGAATGCCTTCTAGATATTTTCCTGTGAGAGATCCAGATGCAAGAGGTGACCATGTAGTGGTCCCCATTCCGTATTTCTCAAATATAGGTTTGTATTCAATTTCAAACCGTTTTCTGTCTAGCAGATTGTATTGAGGTTGTTCCATGGTGGGTGGACTTAAGTGGTTTTTTTCAGCAAACTCATACGCCTCTGTTATTTCTTCAGCCTTCCATTCGGAAGTGCCCCAATAGAGAATTTTACCTTGAGTAATCAGGTTATGCATTGCCCATACGGTCTCTCCAATCGGAGTGTCTGGGTCTGCTCTGTGGCAGAAATACAAATCTAAATAGTCCACTTGCAATCTTTTAAGAGCCTGATGGCAAGCTTCGGTAACGTGCTTCTTACTTAATCCAATTTGCGTAGGACTAGGTTTCTTATTAGAACCAAAAAAGACTTTAGAAGAAACACAATAGCTGTCTCTGGGTCTGTTCAAGGCACTTAATGCTTTGCCCATAACAACTTCAGATTCGCCCGCCTCATACCCTTCGGCATTATCAAAAAAATTAACCCCTGCATCAAAACAGGTTCCAAACATTCTTTCTGCCAGGTCTGAATCGACTTGTTTATTAAAAGTAACCCAAGATCCAAATGATAATTCTGAGATTTTGAGTCCTGATTTTCCTAGTTTTCTGTATTTCATAATTAGTAATTTAATTTAAGAAGAAAGGGCTTCTTCAAGTCGTTTTATGCCTTCCGATATCTCATCTTCACTTATATTTAAAGCGGGTGCAAATCTAAGCGTTGAAGACCCGGCAGAGACGGCTATTAATCCAGCTTTATAACACCTATCTAGTAATTTATTAACTTCTCCGTGATTGCGGAGCTCACAACCCACCCAAAGCCCGGAAGATCTAATGGCACTAAAAGCTTGGTATTCTTCAGAAATATTTTCTAGCTTTTCGACTAAAAGAGTTTCTTTTTCTTTAACTTTATCCAAAAAAGAAGGCTCTGAAATAATATCTATAACCTTGCTAGCTACAGCACAGGCCATGGGATTTCCTCCAAAAGTTGAGCCATGCGAACCTACGCTCATTGCAGATGCGATCTTATCTTTGGCTAATGTTGCGCCTATAGGAATGCCTCCACCTAAACTTTTAGCAGAAGTTAAGATGTCTGGTTCAATATCAAAAGCCATGTATCCAAATAAATGACCCATCCTTCCCACGCCACTTTGAACTTCATCCATAATTAGAATAATTCCATTTTGAGTGCACAAATCCCTAATCCCTAGCATAAATTCATCTTCAGCTGCTACCACTCCTGCTTCTCCTTGAACTGGTTCAATGATAATCGCAGCGGTTTTATTGCTTATAAGTTCTTCAACGGAACTTAAATTATTATAATTTGCGTGAAGTATTCCCCCTGGAAGCGGTCCGAAACCTTTTCTGTGGTTATCCGAGGCTCCCAAGGAAATATTCAGCAACGACCTTCCGTGGAAAGAATTATTGAATGCTATGATTTCATTTCTCTCACTTCCGTTCTCATGATGATAACGTCTTGCCATTTTTATAGCCGCTTCATTAGCTTCTGACCCTGAGTTACTAAAATAAACCTTGTCTGCAAACGTTAGATCTACCAGCTGCTTGGCTAAATTAATGGCAGGTTCATTCGCAATATAGTTACTTAAATGCCAAAGTTTTTGAGATTGATCGTTTAATGCTGATATAAGTTCCGGATTTGAGTGACCAAGGCTTGTAACAGCAATGCCTCCACCTAAGTCTATATATTTCTTATTGTTCTTGTCCCATACGCAAGATCCGCTTGCTTCAACAGGTATAAAACTAGCAGGTGCATAATTAGGTAGCATGACCTCATCGTACAAATCTCTAAGTTGTTTATTTTTATCTACATCATTATTCATAAGGTGTAACGTCCTTGAAGGAGAGGTATTATAGTTACCCTTCATCTATGGTCAAAATAGAAAGTAATAAAGAAACCAATACTCATCGTATATTACTAAGACCTAATCAATCAATAAGCTGGCGTTTAAGTTTAATTTTTATAGGCTTTATAACAATAACCTGTTTAAGCATAGGAATTGCTTTTACTTTTTTAGGAGCCACTTTAATTCTTCCTTTCGCCGGTTTAGAGGTAATACTTGTAACCGTTTGCGTATACTTAGTTTTACAAAAAGGTTACCGACAAGAAGTCATTATCATGACTCAAGACAAGTTAAGAATTGAGAGAGGCATTGGGAAATCCGAAAAGATATGGGAGTATTTCAGGATATGGTCCTATTTTTTAGTAGAAAGACCAACACACCCTTGGTATCCAGCACACATCGTTGTAACTTCCAAAGGAGAGCGTGTGCCCGTTGGAGGCTTTCTAACAGAAGATGAAAAAGAGAAACTTGTGATTAGTTTAGAAAGTATTATTGATTCGTTTAATAAAAATCCGATTATCTCTGATTAAATCTTTTTCCGACCATTGCGGAGGCAATGTTGATTTTTTGTATATCAATGGTTCCTCCAGCAATTCCCCAGCCCCAAACATCTCTATATCTTCTCTCCATGGTGTACTCTTTATTAAAACCATAACCACCCATTAATTGCATTGCTGAGGCAACAACCTCCCTAGCAGTTTCATTTGAAAAGCATTTTCCAACGCTAGACTCAAATATACTCGGAAAGCCTTCTTCTGCATTGTGTGCAGCTCTATGAATTAGTAATCTTGCTGCCTCTACCTTCATTGCCATCTCAGCAAGTTTCATTTGAACAGCTTGAAATTCTACAATTGGTTTTCCAAATTGCTCTCTTTCTTGCACATATTGTAAGACTTGTTCAAGAGCTCCAGAAGCTTGACCTAGACACATAGTCGCATTGCCACATCTTTCCAGGTCAAAAGCTTCCATGAGTTTTTTAAATCCTCCGTCTGCATCAACGACCATGTTTTCTTTTGGCACCTCAACCGAGTCTAAGAATATATCTGCAGAAGGCACCCCATTCCATCCCATTAAATTCTCTTGTTGCCCGAAAGAGAGTCCCTTTGAATCTTTTTCGACGTAAACTGCACCTATTCCTTTTGCTCCTGGTGCATCAGACATTTTGCAGTAGACAACATACCCTTCTGAATGACCGCCACCCGAGCACCAACGTTTAGTTCCGTTGATCACAATTTTATCCCCTTGAATTTCAGCTTTTGTTGTCAGGTCCGTTAACGCTGAGCCTGCATTAGGCTCTGACATGGATACGGCTATAATAATATTACCCTGGCACACCTCGGGTATGACTCTCATCTTAAGGTCTTCGTTCGCAAAATGTTCAATGGCTTTTACAGGACCTACGCAACTCTCAAAAATTGGAAAAGCAACGGCAGAAGATATTTTAGCAAACTCCTCTATGACTAAAAGCGCTTCTAGATTTGAAAGACCCAGGCCACCGTATTTTTTGCCTACATTGATACCCAAAAAACCCATTTCAGCATATTTTTTTAGCCAATCTTTTGGTAAAGGAATATTTTTTTCTTCCATTTCCAATGCGACTGAGACCATTTCTTTTTGAGCAAATTCTCTTGACACTCTTTGCAATTCTGTTTGCTGTTCATTTAGCGTGAAATCCATATTTATCTCCTAATTAGACGATCCTATTCTTTTTAAATTCTTGGATTTCATCACCTGAATATCCTAAATCTTGAAGGATCTGATTATTGTGTTCCCCTAATAATGGTGCTCTTGTTTTTAATTCGCCAGGGTTGGCCGAGAGTTCAATTGCAGGCCCAACTATAGGCACTGGTTGTTTTACTTCCGGGTATTTCATATCTTTAAAGACTTTTTTCTCTTTTATGTGATGATCACTCATAACATCTTTAGCTTTAAGGACTTCACCAACAGGTATCCTAAAAGCCTCAAGTTCTTTCATTGCTTCTTGATTGGTTCTTTTAGCGCACCATTTGGCCATTCTTTCACTAATAAGCAAACTATTATTCCCTCGACTTAGATCATCTTTGAAGCGTTCATCATCAAGCCAATCTTCTGCTCCTACTAGTTCAGTCCATCTTTTAAACAGAGGCTGGCCTACCGTCGCAACAAGAATCCAACCATTTTTTGTTTTGAAGGTATCTGAAGGACCTGAAGTTTGGGATCTATTCTGAGAGGCTACTCGATTGACTTTAAGAAGTTCTTGTTCAATTACTAGACTATTTGTCATTGTTAAAGCAGATTGCAATAAGGATGTTTGTACTCTTTGTCCTTTGCCAGTTTTTTCTCTTTCAATCAAAGCCAGTAAAGTTCCATAAGCTGCCAATGATGCACTGCAGAAATCTACATAAGGAGAATATGCTTTGGATGGAAGGTCGGGATCTCCTGTCATATCCATGGCACCCGACATAGCTTGTGCCACTCCATCAAACCCAACCCTCTCAGCATAAGGCCCTGTGGTTCCAAATGCAGTATTTGAAGTAAGAATAATAGCAGGATTTATTTTTGTAAGTCTTTCGTAATCAAGACCCATTGAATGTAATGTATTATCCGGAAGATTTGCAATCACAACATCTGCTTTTTTAACCAACCTTTCTACTATCTCTTTCCCTTCTTCTTTTGTAGGATTTACAGTGAAACCAAGTTTATTCCTATTTAACTGAAGAAACATTGCTCCTTCTCCATTTTTAGTTACAGGAGTTACAAAACGATCTTCACTTCCATCAACTCTTTCAATCCTAATAACTTCAGCTCCGTAATCGCCCAGCAAGGCTCCACAAAAAGGTCCTGCTATATACCTTCCAAAGTCCAACACTTTTATTCCGTCTAATATCCCGTGATTACTGTTATCCATTAACTTTCCTGTGTTTATTAAGAAACTCCCAGATCATATCATTTCCCCAGTTCACTTTAGAAGGGTAGTCTTTTTTACAATTGTAATAATTAGAAATGGTGTTTGCTTGTATATCATTCCTACAATAGCCAGCATCTGAAGATTGCCCTGGCCAATGATGGCCTCCTTCTGGAATCATACAATTTACTACTTCGTGCGTTGAAATTTCACATTGTTTTCTTGAATAACAAATCAACCCTTCTTTTTTTGCTATTAAAAGATCATCTTTTATAATTTGGTTGTTGCATTTCATTGAATCTGACCATGAATTGAATGAGGTGAGAGGGTTTTCATAGAAATATCCTCCGGCAGCCTGAGAGTCATCAGAGGGAGTGATTTTATCGTTCTCACCAAAAATTTGTAAGTAAGGAAGAGATGAATCTGGGGTGCAAGAACGCCCCTTTGCAATGGAGGGAACAACAGCGACTGCTGCTGCTAATAAATCAGGGTAAGTGCATGCAAATCTATGAGTCATTGCACCGCCATTGCTTAATCCAACCATATACCTTCTTTCTATATCAACTTTGTAGGATTGCGAGATTACTTCTATGATTTGTTTTACAAACCCTAGATCATCGTAACAACTTGTCCAAGCACACAAGCCAAAGGTTGAGCACTCTTTTGGCCTAGGAGCTGGGTTAGTTATATGAGAGCAGCTCGGAGGCTGACCTGGAGCAGGTTCTGCGTTACTGATAATATCATTCCAAGAGCTTACAAAAGTGCTTTTATCATCTTCTGAAGTATTGAAATGAGATCCTTGAGGATAGACGGCTATATAATTTTCTTTTTCAGCATGAAGATTAAGACCTTTGCTGGTTTCTCTCTCAAAACCGCTAGAAGTGCCTACGTATCCATGCAAGCCAATCACCAAAGGAAAGAATTCTTTTTTTGAATCTTCATATTCGTCTGGTAAATAAATTAAGTATTCTCTTTCTACTCCTTGCCAAAAAATTTTATGGGATGAGAAATTGGTTTTATCAATACCAAAGATATTGAAGGACACTATCCCCATTAGTAAGATTTTTGTTATTAAAAGAAATTGATTCATTAGCCCTAAAAGTTATCTCATGATTATAATAAAGATATATGAGTAAAGTAGAAATACCAGAAGGTTATAAAGAGTTATCTTTTAATCAGCCACACATAGAAACTTTAGGGCCAGGTTATTACAAGCGAGAAGACAATAATTTATATATGGCTTTTTACGTAAAACCGGAGAATTGCAATGGCTATGGAACAGCTCACGGAGGAATGTTAATGGCTTTAGCAGATTTCGCCATGGCTTCATCTGCAATGAAAGACAGGAGTAGTCTAATAACAACCGTAAGTTTTCATTCAGAATTTGTAGCCCCAGCAGAACAGGACAGTCTTCTAATTATTAGAGCTACTCCAACAAAAGTTGGAAAATCATTGGGCTTTGTTGAAGGAGATATTACAGTTGGAGAAAAAGTTATCATTAATTTTGGAGGAGTCGTTAAAAAGATTTAGCATTTATGAATAAAGATCTCGATATAGTAATTTATGGGGCCACCGGATTTACAGGACAACTTTGTGTTAAATATTTAAAGTCCGTTGCTGATGGTATTACTTGGGCTATAGCAGGAAGAAATAAGGAAAAGCTAGATGAAGTTGCTAAAAACAATGACATTGAAGTGGAAATTATTGTTGCAGATTGTGAAGATGAAGAAGCTCTTGGGCTGTTAACAAAAAGATCTAAGGTGGTGCTGTCCACTGCTGGACCTTTCCATAGGTACGGATCCAAATTAGTGGCTTCTTGTGTAGAAAACTCTTCTCACTACGTTGACATCACCGGAGAAAACTTCTGGGTAAAGGGTTTGATTGAAAAACATCATGAAGAAGCAGCAACCAAAGGAATTAGAATAATTCCTTCTTGTGGTTTTGATTCTATTCCGTCGGACCTAGGTACTTACTTCGCTTCAACTCAAGTTGATGCTCCTATTAAAAGAGTGGAATCATTCCATTCTTTCAAAGGAGGGGCGTCGGGAGGAACTCTCGAAACCATGTTCTCAATGGGAAGTCTTGGGCTGGGACCGGAAATGCAAGACACCTTTTTACTCAACCCAAAAGATTCTTTCTCTGAAGAACAACGCGAGTTGAGCAGTGACAGGGTTGGAATAGCTAAAAAAGAAGAAATTGATGCGTGGTCAGGTCCGTTTATTATGGCTGCAGCCAATACCAGGGTGGTTAGGCGAACTGCAGCACTGCTTGCAGAAAGACAAGAGAATTACGGAACAGAGTTTACTTATCAAGAGCATGCCTTTCATGCTTCCAGGTGGAGTGCAATAAGCTCTTTATTTTCTACAATTGCAATAGGTATTGTTCTCATTACTCCTCTAAAACACTTGGTTAGACCTTTCATGCCAAAGCCAGGAGAGGGGCCAAGCGAGGAAGTCCAACGAACAGGTTTCTTTGATTGTAAATACATAGTCGAAACCGAAGACGGAGCTAAAAGTGTTTTTAGAATGTTTGGAGAAGGTGATCCGGGGTATAGAGTCACGTCAAAATTAGTAACAGAGTGCGCTTTAGCACTAGTTAAAGATATAGATTCTTTGCCAGGAGGCAGTGAATACGGTGGCGTGCTAACAAGCGCTTCAGGATTAGGAAAAACTCTGATCAATCGTTTAAGTAAAGTCGGTATTTTATTCGAAGGTCCTTTGGAAGATTAGACTAAACTTTAAAATTCTTAAGCTTTTTTTTCACCATTCTTTTTTTAAGTCTCGCAATCTGAGGTAAGCCATCTTTAAAAGGAGGGTATGCCTCGCCCTGAATCAAGGGGCTAAGGTAGTTTTTGCATGATTGGGTAATCCCAAATCCATCTTTAGTAATAAAGCTCTTTGGCATTTTCTTTTCAAAATTAGCAACTTCAGATAAGTTAACTTTACCTATTTCCCACTCGTATTTTTTAGATTTCTTCCTGATTATTATTGGCATAACGGCATTTTCGCCTGATAAGGCCATCTTAACGGCCGCCTCACCGACTGCGTAAGCTTGATCTAGATCTACTTGAGATGATATATGTCGAGCAGATCTTTGGAGATAATCTGAAACTGACCAATGATGTTTATAACCAAGCTGATCACCTACCAAGGAAGCTATGTACGGTGCTACTCCGCCTAATTGAGCATGTCCAAAAGAGTCAACCAAACCTGAGTCAGCTAAAAAATTACCATCTTTATCTTGAGCACCTTCTGAGACAACAATTACGCAATAGCCGCATGCCTTAACAGTTGATTTAACCTTTTTTAAAAAATCCTTTTGATTAAAAGGAACCTCTGGGAAAAGAATAATATGAGGAGCATCATTCTTCTTTTCTGCTGCTAGACCTGCAGATGCTGCAATCCAACCCGCGTGCCTTCCCATGACTTCAAGTATGAAAACTTTTGTCGAGGTTTCTGACATGCTCTCAACGTCGAGGCTCGCTTCTCTTGTTGAGGTTGAGACGTATTTTGCAACGGAACCAAATCCAGGGCAGTTATCGGTAAAGGGAAGGTCGTTATCAATGGTCTTTGGTATACCAATACACGTAACTGGAAATCCAAGATCAACAGTGATTTTGGCTATTTTGTTTGTGGTGTCTTGAGAATCTCCTCCTCCATTGTAAAAGAAATAGCCAATATTATGAGCTACGAAAACATCCATTAATCTTTTGTATTCTCTTTTATTAGTATCGAAGTCTTTTAATTTATGTCGGCAAGAGCCAAAGGCTCCGCCCGGAGTATGAAGCAGTTTCTTGAGCTGAGATTTATCTTCTAAACTTGTATCAATAAGATTTTCTTTTAATATTCCTATGATTCCATTTTGACCAGCATAAACCTTGTTAATTCTTTTTGATTTATTTGCTGTCTCAATAACGGCAGCAGCAGTAGCATTTATAACCGAAGTTACCCCTCCTGATTGAGCATAAAGTACATTCCTTTTATTCATATTTGAGATAGTACGTAAAAGTTCTCTAAGTTGGAATAGCTGATGGTAGGTATAATTAAAAAATGATAAATAAAAAGATACATATTTTAGGGATATGTGGAACATTTATGGGAGGTCTTGCTCTTTTGGCAAGAGAATCAGGGTATGAAGTTTCTGGATGTGATGAGAATATCTATCCTCCTATGTCCGATCATTTGAGTGAACAGGGTATCCAAATTAAACTCGGCTATGCTGTTGAAGATTTACCTGAAGCCGATGTTTATTTAGTAGGAAATGCTTTGTCTAGAGGCAACGAAGCAGTAGAGTATTTATTGAGCAAGAGAGTCAACATGCTTTCCGGACCAGAATGGCTTTATAGTTCCATTCTAAAAAATAAGAAAGTTATTGCCGTCTCCGGTACTCATGGGAAAACGAGTACAACAGCAATGATTGCTTGGATTTTCGAATATTTAGGAAAAAATGTTGGTTATCTAATTGCAGGTAAGCCAAATAATTTTGAAGCTTCTTCAAGATTAGGTTCGGATGAAATTTTTGTAATTGAGGCGGATGAATATGACACTGCTTTCTTCGATAAAAGAGCAAAATTTATTCATTATCATCCAGATGTCTTAGTGCTGAATAACATTGAGTTTGATCATGCTGATATATATTCTGATCTTTCTCAAATTTTGAAGCAATTTCATCATCTTGTTAGAACAATGAAGGAAGAGGCATCAATAATTTTTCCTGAAACGGATGTCAATATTAAGACTTTACTTGAACTTGGTTGCTGGAGTAAAAAAATAGGCTTTAGTGGCAATAAAGACTCTTCAAACTATTATAAAGCCTTAACAGAAGATTTTTCTTCATCTCAAATAGTCAGTGGAGAAACTGTAAGTACTTTAAATTGGTCTATGCTTGGCGAACATAATGCCATGAATGCGATGAGTGCTATATTAGCGTGTAAGAATTTTGGTACAAAGGTTGAAGATGCTCTTAAGGCTTTGGAATCATTTTTAGGTGTTGCTAGAAGACAAGAACTTATTTTAGAAACTGACGAAGTGATTCTAATGGATGATTTTGCTCATCACCCTACTGCTATAAAGACAACTTTAAAGGGTTTAAGAAATAAATATAAATCTAGTCGCATAATTGCTCTAATAGAGATGAGATCTAATACTATGAAATCAGGTTTTCACGATGATGTCCTTCATTCAGCTACGGAAGATGCTGATGTAGTTTATTGGAAGAGCAACAATAATGATCAATTAAATTTATTAAAGGTTAATGCACCTGCTAAGACTAAGATTATTTCTTCTATCGAAGAAACAGTTGAAGATGTTATGGGATCATTGCAACCCAATGACCTGCTTATAACTATGTCAAATGGTAGCTTTGATGGCTTGTCTGCTTCCTTATTCAAGGCGTTAAAGGACAATGATTAGAATTTTATACGTAAGTTTAGTTTTGTGTTTCTTAATAAGCTGCACCAAAACGGATCCGCCCAATTTAAGTAAACAAATAGCTTCAGAAATGCTAATAGTTGATACACATATTGATGCACCTTACAGATTGTGGGAACAACATCAGTCGGGTCAGGAAATTGATGATATCTCTAAAATAACGACAGGTAATTTTGATTTTACTAAAGCGAAAAGTGGGGGGTTGAATGTTCCATTTTTTTCAATATATTTACCGGCTGAGACAGAAGAAGATGGAAGTGCGTATGAAGTGGCTAATAATCTCATCGACATGGTTGAGGACATTGTTACTCTTAGCCCTGATAAATTTACCTTAATTAAATCAACAGATGACATATCTTCTCTTGATATTAAAAATACTTTAGGAGTGGTCTTGGGAATGGAAAATGGAGCACCCATAGAGGGTAATTTATCAAGAGTTCAGTTTTTTTATGATCGAGGAATACGGTATATAACTTTAACTCACTCGAAAACTAATCATATTAGTGATTCATCTTATGATGAAAATATCCAATGGGGTGGTTTAAGTGATTTTGGAAAGCAATTAATAGAGGAGATGAATTCCGTCGGGATAATGGTAGATATTTCACATGTTAATGATGATGCTTTTTACCAAGCCATAGAAATTAGTAACACGCCAGTCATAGCAAGCCATTCATCTTTAAGACATTTTACTCCGGGGTTTGAAAGAAATGTTGATGATGAAATGTTGAAGGCTTTAGCAAAGAAGGGCGGAGTGATACAGATAAATTTTGGTAGTAGTTTTATTTCAGAAGCTCCTGGTCTCTATTTTGATAAGATAAAGAAGTATATAAATGATCAAGTTATTGATTTAAAAAATGCCTCCAAAGAAGACATAGATAAAGTGAGAGCTGAATTTATGAGTAACAATCCCTTCCCCTATGCAAATGTTTCGCTTGTTGCAGATCATATAGACAGGGTTGTGGTTCTCGTTGGAATAGATCATGTTGGTTTAGGTTCTGATTTTGATGGGGTAGGGGATTCGCTCCCCGAAGGTCTTAAGGATGTATCTATGTATCCTAACCTTATTAAGGAACTCCTTAATAGAGGCTATAAAAAAGAAGATATTAGAAAAATCTTGAGCGGCAATCTTCTAAGAGTGTGGAAACAAGTAGAATCTTATGCAAGAGAAAACTAATAGGCCAGAAGAAGTAGCTTTATTTCCTTTAACAATAAATGTTCTTCCAGGTGCATATTTACCATTACAAATTTTTGAGCCTCGTTACCTTGATATGGTGAAGGATTGTTTAGGTAAAGGGAAAGGGTTTTGTATTGTTTTGATCAAGAAAGAGGAGGGAGTTAGCCTTAAATCTGAACAACATTCAGCAACAGGTACTTATGTAGAAGTTGTGGATTTCAATCAATTAGAGAATGGACTTTTAGGTATAACTGTTCAGGGAAAACACAGAGTACAAATATTAGATCGAAAAGAGCAAGAAGATGGTCTACT
>Ga0257111_1000378_pt1 | contig 18612 bp, 12 predicted proteins | sample LP_taG_6_FD_191567 | JGI IMG/M metagenome (GOLD analysis project Ga0257111, IMG submission 191567) | Marine microbial communities from Northeast Subartic Pacific Ocean, Canada - LP_J_2015_P26_500m | ecosystem: Environmental > Aquatic > Marine > Oceanic | place: Canada: Northeast Subartic Pacific...
TGGTCATACTAAACTCGTTTGCAAAGCCCAGCGTCTCGGTGCATGCGCCTCTCGATGTGTCAACTACGATCAGCTCGTTGCAATCAGTATTGGCCGCGCTGTTATTATCATCAGCCTCCTTGTCACTGCAGCTAAAAACAAAAAAAGTAAAACATAGTAGTGCGATCTTGGTCTTCATGGGTATCCTTATTTTTTATGAAAAAGTAAATTATCTGGTATGGATTGTTTCTCAAAACTTGCACTTTCATAATAGACATCCAACAGGTTAGCTCCGCTCTTTTCAAAATAGGTGACCCGTATTGGATGGTATCCAGTGTCAAGAGCGACAGAGCCTTTGGCCTCGGTCATCGAGTGCAGGCCGTCATTGTCAACGACAAGGTTTTCACCAATAAAAAGCTGGCTCCCGTCATCAGAGTCTGTAAAAAAAGAGTATACCCCCTTAGCCTGGATCAGGATTAATCCTTCAAAAACGAACCCAAATAAATTATCCTGGGCTCTATCAGAAATATCAATATTAGAGATGACCCCGGTCTTTGCCTTTGTTAGTTTGTCAAAATCAGGAAGGCTGTCCCAGGATCCTTCAAAATATTCATAGCGCAGGCCTCTCTCGGCCCTTTTTACTTTTACTCCCTGGTGAGGAGCAACCTTGGTAAACAGTGCCCGCGTTGTGCCGCTTACAGGTCTTCCATCTCTAAAATTTTGTGCGGTGACCAGACCTGTCTCTTTGATCGTAATACCACCGGCTGCCGATCGTGATCTTTTATCTGGATCTTTCCCATCCAGCGTATAATATATCTCTACATTTTCCCTTTCTGTGGTAATTACAACATCCACCTGATCGATAAATATATTCTGCAGGTCATCAATCACCGGGGGATCGTTCACGTCCGGCTTTCCGACCAGATCTAGCACGACCACACTGTTACTTGGATCCGGCTGAGAAGCGGGAACCCTGATTACAATATTATCTTTCTGGTTGAAGGCTCTTAGCTCGCTATTGTTATCGGCCAAGAGAAAAGCCCGCTCCGTTTTGTTGTATATGCCGGGCAATACCAGGCGGCCATTATCCGGCCAAGAGAAAACGTGTAAAAATAATCGCGTGCCGCCTTTGATTACTTTTTGTGTACAACGCCCCCATGGAAGATGCAGAAACGGGCTGGCCGTTGTCCCATAAATAGCCTCACCATTGGCACTCATCCAGTCGCCTATTTGTTCTAACCTGTCTACACTTTCCTGAGGAAATAAACCCTCTGATGTTGGCCCCACATTTAAAAGAAAGTTGCCGCCCTTGGAACATATATCTGCAAGCTTCTGGATCAGGTCCTTGCTAGACTTCCAGTTGTCATCATTCTTGTTGTGTCCCCAGTGGGTGTTCATTGTCATACAGGTCTCCCAGTCCACCCCAGGGAATCCGGTTCCAGGAATCTCCTGCTCTGGGGTGCCAAAGTCGCCTACATAGCCGCCTGACCTGGTCAGTCCTGCCATCCCGCTTCGGCCGATATCAACCCGGTTGTTGACAATAATATTCGGCTGCAGAGTGCGCACATAATCATACAGGTCTTTACCATAGTCGTGGTCCCAGGTTCCTTCCCACTCGCCGTCAAACCAGAGCACGCCTATGTCTCCATAGTTATCGATAAGCTCCTCCAGCTGGTTCTTCATGTAGGCCACGTAGCGATCATACTCTGCCCCGGCTTCAGACCGACTCTCCCAGTTTCTGCGGGGCAAATAGTCCGGATGGTGCCAGTCCATGATAGAATAGTACCAGCACATTTTTAGCCCATATTTTCTGCAGGCGGTCGCGAGCTCGTCCATGATATCCCTCTTGAACGGTGTGCTCATAACGTCAAAGTCCGTGTGCTCGGAATCAAAAAGGGAAAACCCATCATGGTGCTTGCTGGTAATAACAATGTACCTCATTCCCGCATGCTTGGCCATCTGGACCCACTTGTCCGCGTCAAACTTTTTCGGGTTAAACTGGCCGATGAATTTATCATACTGGTCAATTGGGATCTGGGCCGTGGTGCGGATCCACTCCCCGTGGGTTGTCTCTCCGCCCCACTCTCCCGCGGGGATCGCGTAGAGGCCCCAGTGTATAAAAAGTCCAAAACGGGCCTCTCGCCACCAGGACATTCTCGACTCATGATCGAGATCATCTCCGCCAGTTTCAGCGGCAAAGACCTGGCAGGTGAATACAAAGACGAATAGTATGAATAGTTTGTTCAAGAAATATAAAATTCTGGTGACACTATCTAGCATCCTCTGTTTATGAAATATAAATATCTAATCCAATATCTTTAGGTCAACAATCTCTTCTTTTTCTATACTGATTTTTCGCTGGTCGTCATCCGTCTTTATGGTAAAGTCCTTGCCCCTTGGCAGCATCAGGGTAAGGTGATCATTCAGGTCGCAGGCCTCGCTCTTGCTTGTGCCCTCAAAAGAGAAATCGTCCTCACCGGTGACCACAACCGTAACCGGCTTCCTCTTCCCGCTGGAGTCGAGTGCCCGGATACGGATCGGCACCAGGCTGTCATCAATATTTTGAATATAGTTGAGCGTAACATCTACCGCATTGTAGTCTCTCATCTCCGGCATCCAGTCCATCGGAAAGTGCAATTCTGACCTGGCCCATGTGGCAGCATATATCCCATACTTTGGGTGTCCCTCAACCGCCCTTCTGGCGAGCCCAGAGAACCAGACATTGTTCAGCTCATCAGCGGTTGGCTCAGCCGCACCGGTATAGTGCCAGCCGTCGTCCCAGATCTCAACCCAGGAGTGGTTCCCGGCGTTGTTGTACCACATCGGGGTGCCGACAAATCGTGCAGGAACTCCGATGCTGCGGCAGGCATCAATCAGCAAAATACTGAGGCCCGTGCAGGACGCCAGTCCGGCCTCCATGCTCTCGTACGGGGCCTGGTCTGCTTTTGGCCTTTTGGTAGAATATTTTACGCCAACCATTTCAAACATTTTGTTGTTCAAAATCGCCGCGGCCTCATAGGCGGATGAAGCGCTCTTGGTGACGCTAGAGAACCTGTAGTAGAAATCCTTGCGCCAGTTTTCACGTCTCTCATTGAGACTGGCAAAGGGCAAAACATATTCAAAGAATATTGAGTCCGGGACGCCACTTCCCCATGAATATTTTTTCCGTGATTTGTAGGCCAGGTCACAGTTGTCAAGCAGAAACCTGGAGTTGACCGTCTTCAGGTCCTCTTCCGGCATGTGTTTTATCAGCCACTCCATTCCCTCGCGCTGGCTTTTCGGAACCCCGCGGATGGCGCTCTGAATCTCTTTCTTATTCTTCCCAGCTATTTTTAGCTCACGGTCTATGTCTCCGCTAAAAAGAAACCCAAAACAGAAAAAAATTATAAGCCTATTTATTTTCATTCTTCTTCTCCAGTGTTATCGACCCAGCCGTCGTCCCCGTGGTCACGGTTCTCAGACTGGAGAGATTTTATCATATCCCTAAGGTCGCTGAACCCGCCTATGGTGAACCATACGATAATTACTGCAGACACAGCAATATTAATATAAATATAATATTTCCAGTATACCATCCACGAGCTATCGCTCACCGGATTTGAAAGGTTATACGCTGTCCCAATAATAAACACCAGGGTCCACATCCCGGTCCAAACATAATTAATAATATATATGAGCTTGTCTGTTTTGGTAAACTCCTTGCCCATGCCAAATATTTTCCATCCCAGATCTGGCTCCTGGTTCACTACTTTCATTTCCCCTTTTATACTGTATTTTCCACGATTTAATAGCCTGTCCATGTTTACCCTGGTGCCATTGCCCGCGAGCGAGACAGACACATAAGAGAGTGACGATGCTGCCATACCAATGCCCCAGTACTCTTGGCCATTAATATCCTGGAGGAAAAGGATAATAGACTTTATGGTTGCAAACGATGATGGATCCGCGAGCCACTCGCCAGAGACCTGCTTTACCAGGGTCCCCCCGACGCCTATCACGGCGCCGACAATCATCGTTGTCCAGGCCGCGGCCGTGGTCCCCCGGTCCCAGTAGAGACCGCCAATGATAACCGCACCGCACCCGCCCGAAAAGATAGCAGCGGTCACCGCAAAATAGAGCGCAATCTTTTGGCTCTGGCTGAACAGCAGGCTAAACAAAAATATGAAAACAGCCACCCCAAATATCGAATACCTCAATACCTTTAGGTGGGTCTCTTTGTCAAACGGTTTGTCCCGGAAAGGCATAACAACATCCTGGATAAATATAGAGCCCCAGGAGTGCAGATAGGTGTCGTGGGTACTGATAAAGGCCGCAAGCATCAACGCCGCAAAGGCGCCCAAGAGGCCAACCGGTAAGATCTCGGAGAGTACAAAAGGTGCACGCATCTGACTGCGCAGCGTGTCTGTAGAAAGATTGTCCAACGAGCTGGTCACCGAGTCGGCCACAGACTGATAGTCAGGGTGGGTCATCAACACATAGATCAAGACAGGAACGATAAACATAAAAAGTCCCTGCGGAAGACCCCTGAAGCCCGCAAGCACAGAGCCCATTTTTGCCTCATGCGCGCTCTTCGCCGATGAGTTATAGCCCTGCGAACCCTGCCAGCCGAGGGTGCCGTACATTATGCCGATGATACCGATCAGGAAATACCAGAAATTAAAGTCCTCGACGTGGCTGGTCTTAAAAGGATTGATCCTGGATGAGTTTTCATACTTCTCATTGATCTCAAAAATCTTTTTATTCTGCTCAGCATCAGAGAGTCCTTGGAAAGAGTCATCGGCCCTTAGGTCTGCGACCTGTTCCCGGGCGAGTGTGATCGGTGTCTGCTCTAGAGACTCTGACACCTGGTCCCATCCTATAGTAAAAAATAAATACAGCGCTATCCCAAATAGAACAAACGTGACAAACACTCCCTGAAAAAAATCAGCAATGATCACGGCTATCTGCCCGCCTGTGTACACGAAATATAGAGCAACCCCTAGAAGTAAAATCATCACCAGCGGGTAGACCGGTATGCCCATGAACGAATCAGGGAGTCCACAATAGTTAATAAAAAACTGGGCCCCTACCGCGGGAAATATCCCGAAGTTAATAATCCCGGCAAAGAACGCGACAATGCCCGCAAAGATCCGAAATTTTCTGCTGTACCGTTTCTCAAAAAATTGCGCCAGCGTGAGACACCTTGTGGACCTGAAACGGTAGACAACCCAGCCAGACATGGTGATCGCGAGAATGATAATCCCCTGGCTCAGGCCCCACCAGGACAGAGAAAACCCTGCCACATAGCCCATCTCTAGAAACATTACGATCGATATCGCGCCCAGTCCGGCGACCCCGCTTGAGACCGATATTACATACCTCCCTGCTGTCCGTCCTGCGGATAGAAAGTCAGCAACACTTTTCATCAGGCCCTTGGTCATGCTCACAGAGTAAATCATTCCACCAAGCGCGGCGGCTACAATAAGCCAGTCAATAAACGATAGATTCACTTGGTCCAGACCTTTCCATCTTTTCGGATTATCACCTTCTGATCATTCCAATTAAGAGCGGCCTCCCAGCCGGAAGGGGTCACCACAATTTTCGGCGGCCAGGGTATGCCCTTGGCCGGTGCCTTGCTCAGTATCAGCGCCTGAACAGAGGCGGTATACTTCTCGTTTTTAAAGTAGTGATTTCTCTGCCTATAGTAGACCTGCCGAAGCGCCCACTTTATCTTGTCGAGATGACTCTCTCTAAACTTAACCCTGTTGTTTTCCGGAGGGAGCTCTGTAAACTGGACAAGGCCCCACAGGTCCGGCATGTGCATGTAGATCAGCCCCTGAGGAGACCAGACCCAGTTAAACTCTGGAGAGTTTGTTTTCACATATTTACCATCAACAATATCTGTCTCCCAGTGTACCCTGCTGAAGTTTACTTTCCACTGTTCGCCCTCTTTTGGAGGGCTATTTGAGCGGAAGTTTCCAATCAACGCTTTCCATGGAACCGCAATCTCCACGCTCCAGGCATTGTCCGTATCAGACGGATCATTCAGGGTGCCATCAACATGGACCTGGGTAATTAGGCCAGGGATGTCCCAGGAATCAATCACTACCTTGTCATCATCATGGTAGGGTTTTAAAAGAATCAGGTCCCACTCTGTCTCCAGGGCATTAACCTCAATCTCATAATAGTTGTGGGTGTCGCCATCTGGATCTAAAAATATTTCAAAGTCGTTGTCCTTGAAAATAACCTCGTCCCTCTCGGTAATCGTGGCCCAAACATGGGGCTCCTCTAAAAGAGCCGCAAAGTAAAAATAATTTTCATCCCAGAGCATCTTAACCCTGGTGTCGTGATAGGGGCTGGGCTTTAGGTCGCCCTCGATATCAACAAAGGAGTCTGTCCAGGGAACACTCTCCCAGGCCTTTTCAGTAATTTTTCCATCAAGAATTACAGCATTTGTTGTTCTATAGCAGACATACGTTTTCGGCTCGTACTTGATCTTTCCCTCTGGAAACTCATTGCCCCAGAAGCCCTGCGCAAAAGAGAACGAGGTCGCGACTAGTGCGACAAATAGTTTCTGAATCAGCTGCAGTATAATAAGGCTCCTCTTATCTAAACGGTACCCGGGATAACATTTTTGATTGCCTTTTCCATCACCTCATAGCCCTCTTTTATTGGGTGCACACCGTCATTACCATACTCTGATTTTAGTCCCTTTTTTTCATCAACCATAGATGAATAATAGTCGACATAGATGAGACTATTCTTTTTACAATATTCCTCTAATGCAGAGTTGATAAACGAAATAATCTTTGGCGGGTCTGCTACCTCATCGTTGCCCGGATATTTATACACCGGAAGTATTGTCGTAAGTGCGACATCAATATTATTCTTGATCGCTATCTCGGCCATAGAACAGATGTTGTCTATAATCATCTCAGGGGTTGACGGCCCCGTGTTCCCGGCGATATCATTCGTGCCCCCATTAATAACAATCATTTTGGGATCAAGGTGCACAGCGTCCGGCTTGAGCCGGATCAGCATCTGGGGCGTTGTCTGCCCACCGATTCCACGGTTAACAAAATTATTTTGTTGAAAAAATTCTGGACTAAAGTTCGACCAGCCTTCGGTGATAGAGTCTCCAATAAATACGATTCTGTCTTTACCCGAGTTCGATTTTTTTAGCTCCAGATTGGCCCCTTTATATTTCTCCAGATTGGCCCAGTCCAGATCATTCTCGATCGTCATTATTTCTCCTTAGTCTAGGGTATAACTAACACTGATTACTTAGTCCAGACAGACTGTTACACTCAAACTCAAGCGGCTTTGTGCTATGTTTTTCCATATATTCATCTGATGGTTGATACTCTATTTTAGCCATATCTCCGGGAACCATTTCAAAAAAGTTTCTACTAAAAGTGCCGGAATCATTTTTACAGCATATGTGCATCTTATACAAAAAGGAAAGTGCCTCTATATATATAATGTGTTTACCCAGCTGGTTTTCATATGTATACTTAAAACTTTGTTCAGGGAGTTTTAAATCTTTCGGCCTAACAAAAATATAATCGCCTGCGCATACCGTTTTATTATCGACCAAGACTGAGCTTCGAAGGATAACCTCGCTCGGGCTCACAGAGCCTAAAAAGGAAGCTCTTTTTACCTCGCATACCATGGAAGACGAGTTTGATGGAAAATGAAACTCGGTTCTTTTACTGGTTACGGTTTTGCCTTCAAGGTTCACCAGGTCCACTACCAGTTCCGCCTGCTTCAGCTTGTCACCGTCATAGACAATGAAGAATAATATATTTTCCTCTTTCTCTGTTACTGAGATCAGTATCGGATGAAAAAAATCTTTTGCAGCATAGTGCAGCGCTTTCCAGTTACCATCATAATCCAGTGATGACCAGGAGGCGACAGGCCAGCAATCGTTTAGCTGCCAATAGAGCGAGCCCATGCAATACGGCATATTCCGCCTGTGGGCCTCGACCGCACTTTTGATGGCCTGGGCAGCCATAATCTGTGTTGTCATCACAAAAGAGTCAAAATCCTTTGGCTTTGGGAAATACATTTCTACATATTTTACCACGTTCCCATTTCCCAGGGACGCTTTCTGGTGAGATTTTATCACATCAGAGTCCAGGTCTTTATCTTTTTTCTCACAGAACGAGTCTACTGTTTTTAGATCTGGAAAAGACTGCATCCCAAACTCGGACATAAACCTGCCGATATTATCATCGAAAGCCTGGAAATCTTTTCCTCCGTGCCAGACATCCCAGAAATGGTTGTCGCCGCTGCCATAATCTTGACCAGTCACCGGCAGACTGTGACCGTCCCCTGGGGACGATGGCCAATAGAGCCTTGACGGGTCCAGCTCACCACACACGCTTGGCAAGAGCTCGTGGAACAGCTTGTTGTAGTCTTGGCTGTAGACTGTTTCAGGATATTTTTCTTTCCAGCCCCAGTTGTGCCAGGCCCATGCGATCTCATTGTTTCCACACCAGAGAATAATACTGGGATGATCTTTTAAGCGATCCACCTGGTACCTTGCCTCCTTTTCAACGCTGTCTAAGAATTCCTTGTTGCCCGGGTATAGCGAGCAGGCAAACATAAAATCTTGCCAAACGAGGATACCCATCTCATCACACAGCTCATAAAATTCATCAGGCTCATAGATTCCGCCACCCCAAACGCGTAGCGTATTCATGTTTGCTTTTACGGCACTGGCCAGCAAGCGGCGGTAGTCTTCTTTCTTCAGCCGTGTCGTGAAAGAGTCTGCCGGGATCCAGTTCGCGCCTTTTGAAAATATCGGTTTTCCGTTTACAATAAATGCAAAACTTGTTCCGCGCTCGTCTTCCTTTTGCTGAACCTTAAAATCTCTTAGGCCGACCCGCTTTGTAAGCTTATGCTGACAGCCTTCTGAGCGTAAGCTTATTTGAAACTCGTAAAGACTTTGTTCCCCGTGGCCAACCGGCCACCAGAGATCAGGATCATTAATAACGATGTCCTGACTGAATCTGTTTCTCCCCTCTGTTAGCGGTATCATTTTGACAATATCTGTCCCGGATCGATCACCAGCGATGGTTAGTTCAGCATTAGTATCAACCGATGAATCAACACGTATTTCTAACATCAGTTGAGCACACTTTCTGCTTATTTTTTCTTGGATAATGTGGGCACTTTCTAGAGACCATGTTCCCTCTCCAATAAGCTCAACGGGCCGCCAGATTCCGGATGTCGCAAGGCTGGGCCCCCAGTCCCAGCCATAGTGATATGGCGCCTTTCTTGTGTACGGGCTCGTGTTTTTTATCTGGTCATTATCAGCAGGAAGGATATAGTCTTTTGACTCTAGTGAAGGTAAAATCTTATTTATCGGGGAAGCAAAATGGACCAAGAGCTGGTTCTCACCTTTTTTTAGCAGGGCAGTTACATCTGCGCTCCAAGGATGAAACATATTATCAGACTCTAGTATTTTCTGATCATTAAGAAAAACCTCTGCATAGGTGTCTAGCCCTTGGAAGGTTAAAATTATTTTATCCCTGTCCAATAATTCTGGGTCCGGATGAAAAATTAATCTGTAGCTCCAGTCTCTGTCCGAGACCCACTGAATTTTTTTTTCGTTTGTCCCAAAAAATGGGTCAGGGATCAGACTATTGTCTAACAGATCAAGGTGAACACAACCCGGAACGTTTGCACTAAACCAATCGGCTTTACTTTTTTCTTGAAATTTCCACCCACTGTTCAGGCTCTGTCTGATCATATTAACCATACTAATATTATTTGATGTTTTTCTAATTCAACTGTGATTTTGTGCTATCAAAAATTTCTGTTGTCGGCAACAATAAAATGTTATTAATATCCCGGTCACTCTATCCATTAATAGAGACTATAAAATCTATAGTATCTAACAATTAATAGACTAATAAAAAAACAAGAAGGAGAAACAAATATGATAAAATCGATATTAATTCGTATTTTACTAACTATTGCTGTCTTGCTTCCAATAACTAAACTTTCCGCCGCTGATACTACTATGGTAGCATGGTCGGCAACCCCCGGGGCGTGGGAGAGTTTTATTATGGGAGATACAGCTTCAACCGGAGCGCAAAATGCTGACGTTTACGTACTCGAATCAAGTAAAGTTCATTTGCAGGTTAATATCCTGAGACTTTATAGTAGTTGTGAAATACGTGGCGCAGATTACGATGAATCTGCTGGAGGATTTCCCGCAACTATACAGCAAATACCAGGCGCTGATGGAACATCTCAATTTGATAATTGGCCAGCTTCTAATATTCTGACATATGGCGCACATCAAAGTTACAAGCTACATAACTTGTTATTTAATGGAGCAATGGCTGACCAAAGCGGTACTACATTCGGTGTCATGGCAACTTATGGACAATATAATACGATTGTTGTTGACCATGTAACATCTGTGCACAACCAGGTTATTACTTATTTTAATTTTGGTAAGAAGGAGAAATGGACCTTAACAAATAATACGGCTATTCAATATACCTGTTACCCTGCTGGAATGTACTTCGGTGGATTTTTCTGGGGTGGTGGTTCATGGGTTGGTACCCTTAGATCTTTATATGTTCAGAACAATACGATTGAAGGTGCTCATGCAAACCCTCTTGTCATATATAGTAGTGGCGGTGGTATAGGCGTGCCTGGAGCTGCAACTGTTCACGTAGACCACAATACCTTTGCGAATACAATTGACTTACCGAAATATTACCGTGATGGTAATAATTCTCACCATACAAATAACCTATATGTAAACTCTATTTCGCAGGGTCAAACTAAAAACAATGCAAACACCTCACTGTCACAGAATAAACCAGGTGGTTTAGGTAAGATGGCTACTCTAGCACAGGGAACTTGTGCAGACAGTACCTTGCTCGCAAATGGTGATTGTTGGGATAATGCAGCCAGAAACATAAACTACGCTAACAACGCATGGTATGATACCCCAGAGCTGATTGCACTAATGGAGTGGGGAGCTGATGGTTGGTGTTGGAACTTGCACGGCGCAGATGGAAACGACTCTCTCGATGCTGACGGGAATGTTGTTTCGCTTTGTGATACAATGTTAGCTGTAGCTGACCAGAGTAAGTGGTTGGATGATTCAACTAATATTCAGATAGCTAGTCATGGAGTCTCTGAGAGCAATAATATCAATGCAACTGACTTAGGTTGGAACCTTGATCCAATGTATATTAACAAACAGATTGAAAGAAACAAGGATTGGTTAGATAATGGCGTTCATAACACATTTACAGATTATTGGTGGAATGTACAGGAAGATAACAATGCGGTAGTAGTTCAATGGCCAATCCCAATGGACTTTAGCTATAGCGCGACTTCATCAGCTGCGACTGCATGTTCACACGGTGGGCCAGTTGGATCTACTGAGCATATGGATCACTCAGCTACTCTAGGAATAGATGTCTCTAGTGAAACGCTACCAAATCGTTTCGGACTAAAGCAAAACTATCCTAACCCGTTCAACCCGACTACCGAGATTGCTTTTACTCTAGATCAGACAGCTGATGTAAATCTATCGATTTACAATATGCTTGGTCAGAAAGTAAGAACGCTCACAAATGGATCTAAGAATGCTGGAACGCATACGCTTCAGTGGAACGGTCTTGATGAAATGGGTCAGAATGTATCCACAGGTATTTATCTTTACAGACTAACCAGTGGTTCAAAATCTATCACAAAGAAAATGGCATTTATGAAGTAATCATAAAGGTATATTTTTTAGTGATCTTTAAAGGGGGCAGTGGCACTAACACTGCCCCTTTTTTTGTTTACATTAAGAATAAAAAGACATGAAAAAAAAATTTAGAAACTATCCAACACTTATTGGAATCACACTAGTAGTGCTATTAATTTGTGGTTGCTCGAAAAAAGATGAGAGTAAAACCAAACAGATTAAACCAGTTGCAGCAATTCCTGTAGAAAATTTTTCAAAATTAGATGTCTGTGGATGCAACAAACAGGCTAATATTATTTTAGACGGATCCATTGCACTAAGAAAAAAGTTCATGGATATAAAAACATTAAAAGAAAATAAAAATGCCATACAACAAATTAGAATTCGGGCCAAAAATTGGACGAGCTTAATGAGTGCATGTTTTATGAACCATGGTGCCAATATGTGGGTGCCTAGTGAGTGTAACAATGTCGAAATAATTGAAGAAAAAAAAGATATTTTATATGATCTAGGGATTCAAATTGTACAAGGGGAGAAAATGAGATTATGAAAAAATATAAATTGAATTATTATCTTTTTATCTTGTTGATGCCAGCGTCAATTATTTTTAGTCAAAATGCAATCTTAACTGGAACTGTTGTAGACAGCTCAAATGGCAAACCATTAGTTGGTGCAAACGTTTTTATTGTTGGGACAAGTCTTGGTAGCGCCACCACCGACAAAGGTGCATTCAACATCAATAATATCAATACTGGATCCTACAAAATTAAAGTTTCTTATATCGGTTATGAATCAAAAGAGATAGAGATAGACTTACCAGAGGCAAAAAAATATGAACAAAATTTCTTTTTAAAATATGCAACTATTGAAGGAAAAACAATTTTGGTTACAGCCCAGGCTAGGGGACAATTGGATGCCATTAATAAACAATTAAAAGCTAAATCAATTAAAAATATTGTTTCATCAGATAGAATTCAGGAACTCCCTGATGCTAATGCCGCAGAAACAGTTGCACGAATCCCTGGTGTATCCATTAGAAGAGAGGGCGGTGAAGGAAATAAAGTAGTAATAAGAGGGCTGTCACCAAAATATAATAAAATCACTGTAAATGGAACAAACCTCCCCGCAACAGATGAGGATGACCGTAGCACTGATTTAAGTATGATCTCTCAATACATGCTCGATGGAATCGAAGTAACAAAAGCAGGGACACCAGATCAAGAGGGTGATGTGTTAGGCGGAACTGTTAATTTTATACTAAGAAAGGCTCAGCCCGGACTTCATTTCAATATTGTTACACAGGGAATGTATAATGAACTAAGACAATCATCCAGTGACTACAAATTTGTTTGGGATATCAGCAATAGGTTCTGGGATGATAGGATTGGGTTATTAGCTCAGGCGGACTTTGAAAAAAGAAATAGGAGTTCTCAGGAGCTTGGAGCTGGATATGGAAGTGTTAATGCCGAACTAGACTCAATTAATATCCTTAAACTTACCTCTCTTAATCTATCTGATATTAACCGGGTAAATGATCGAGCGAATACTCTTTTTGTTGTTGATATAAATATTCCTAATGGAAACATAAGCTATAGCGGATTAAATAGCACAATTGAAAAAGATGAAATAAACCGTACCGATAATTACCCAGTCACAACAGATTCGAGGTATTACAATACTGGAGACGGTGAAGGTCATATTAAGGTTACCACTGAGACTTGGAAATATGAACAAAATATTTTACCGAACCTAAAGCTAGAACTATATAAATCATTTTCATCATCTAGTAATGACAATCAATTAAATGTATTCCAAGCGCAAAAAAGGTGGGGATATGGAGAATTATTAGAATCTAGTTCTGGTGAACTAGATAGTGCTGGTGGAAATGTTAATGCTAATAATAGAAGTATAGAAACAATTCAGGATATAATACTACCCTGGAACAAGGGTGACAGACTTGCACATTTTAGTCGGTATGATTTCAATCAATACTTTACTGAAGAAAAAGAAAGCGCATCTGGTATTAATCTGCAATATGATTTTAAACTAAATAATCAAATCTCAGGAAATATAAAACTTGGAACTAAATCGAAAATAAAAAATAGAAAGCATAATCGCGACTATCAGTATGCATACTTTGGCTACGTTGCAGTACAAGATAAAAGAGACTCGACAATTAAACATTTTGATTGGTTAAGTGAACGTGTAGCACTTGGAACAATAGACCCAACATATGGAGCGTTTATTGATTATGATTATAATATAGGCGAAATTTTTGATGGTAGATATACTATTGGTCCATTTCTTGATTTAGATAAAGGGAACCAATTGCTCGACTATTGGAGTGGTAATTCATTCTATACTACGGCTGCATACCATGAAGAAATTATGCACCATAAGCATAAGACAAACTCAAAAATCTATGATTATTGGGGTAAGGAAGAATATACAGGAAATTATGTTATGGCTGATTTAAACATAGGTTCAAAGTTAAATGTTATCTCAGGTATACGTTCAGAGGAGAACATTACAACATATAAAGCATTTACGGGGTTACAGGGTACATTGGGTCATTTTACTGCAGCTGGCGCAGACAGCCTAGTTACAGATGTGAGAGAAAATACATACTCCCTTCCTGCACTTTTTTTAAAATATGATGCTTTTGAATGGTTAACATTACGATATGCAAGTACAAAAACTTTGACTAGACCAAATTATACTGATATTTTACCGTTTTATCATATTTCAGGTTTAGGTCGTACAGTTGAATACAGTAACCCTACATTGACTCCAGGAGTTTCTGATAATATAGATTATGTCATATCTTTAAATAATAAAAAACTAGGACTGTTAAGTTTAAGTATTTTCACAAAAAAAATAGATGGACTTATTTATTCTGGAGGTTTTAGATATATCACTGAAGGAACAGCAGATTCTCTTTATGGGCTGCCAGATTACGCAGATAAATATCAAATAATTGAGTATAAGACAAACAATCCTTATCCAATAGATTTAAGTGGTTTTGAAATTGACTATCAAACACGATTTTGGTACTTACCAGGAATGTTAAAAGGCCTTGTCTTTAATGCTAATTATACCAAAACAACATCAGAAGTAAAGTATCCGAGGACAACTATTGCTTATGATTTCAGCCAGGGTTTCCCTTTAACATATGTAAATACAGATAGTTTTTATGTTGATCGATTAATTGACCAGCCAAATGAGATTATGAATCTTTCACTAGGATATGATTACAAAGGGTTCTCAGGAAGACTATCGATGTTATATATGGGTGATGTTTTTATGAGCACAAATTTTTGGCCTGAGCTTAGACAAACAACTGATGCTTATAAACGATATGATTTATCTTTGAAACAAAAACTACCTGTTAAGGGTCTAGAGATGTATCTAAATGTTAGCAACATCAATGAGGCAGTTGATATAAATCGTTATAATGGTTTTAATCCAAAAGATCCATATTTCGATGATGAAATTCTTGAAGATTTAGCATCACAAAAAGATAAATCTATCGAAGACAGATTTGATATGATACCAAGATCTAGCCGAGCTAAAAGTTTAGAGCAACACTACGGGAAAACCATAGACCTAGGCTTCAGGTTCTCGTTTTAATAATTAGCTAATTATAACCTAGTGCAATATTTAACGGCAGCGATAATATTGATCTCTGCTACTGTTTCGTTTACAGGCTGCAACAAATCAGATCATCTATCCGATCTCTATCCAGACTCAACAGCTGTAATTAAGTATCAGCTCGACTGGCAAAGAAACTTCTATAAAAAAAAGATTAAAGAGTATAAAGACAATCCAATAGGAAAAAATAAAATTGTATTTTTAGGTAATAGCATTACCTATAGCATGAGACACTGGGATAAAAAGTTTAACGTAAAAAACATAGTTAACAGAGGAATCTCTGGAGACTACTCTGATGGAATTCTTGAGAGGCTTGATGAAATCATATATTATAAACCTATGGCTGTATTTTTGCTTATTGGATTAAATGATTTTTTTGATGACAACACCACCAGGCCTGGCAGAACTCCAGAATATGTTGCAAAAAATATCCTGACCGCTGCTAAAATAATTAAACAAGGATCACCAGAGACAAAGATATTTATTCAAACAATTATGCCAATTAATAATCAGCAATATTTAGATGAAAAACCGCAGGTTAATTTTTTATGGACAAATTATTATCCATCAGTCAATCAGCAAGTAAATGAAACAAATAAAATTCTTAAAGAGAATAATGAGTTTGAGATTATTGACCTCCATCCACTTTACTTAAATAATGACCGATCAATGAAAAGAAACTTAAGCAAAGATGGTGTGCACCTGAATGAAAATGGCTACAATATCTGGATTGATAGGGTGAAGCCTTTGATTGATAGGGTTAACTCAGCAGCAAATTGAAATACTATGATACAAAATCGCTGCGTGCCCAGGGCCTTGCAGAATCTGACCTAGCTAGAGAATACCCTTTTCAAAGGCTCCCTCAAAAATATAAAAAATCAGTTAGAAAAGAAGTATGGGAATTATCCGAAAACTCAGCAGGTGTAAATATATCCTTTTTTAGTGACACTACTGAGATAGTCGTTAAGTGGTCTATAAAACACGATCTAAAAATGAATCATATGACCGATGCTGGGATAAAAGGGGTTGACCTCTATGAAAAAAAGAATGACACCTGGCACTACATCGGTACAGGCCTGCCAAATGGGAAAGACAATGAGCATATGCTTTTGAAAGGGGCGTCAAAAACTTTGAGAGAATACTGCCTCTATTTACCACTCTATGATACGGTCACAAACCTGCAACTTGGATTAGATGATGATTGTATATTTGAAGAGGCTATCAATAAAAACCGGCCCATAGTTTTTTATGGTACCAGTATAACCCAAGGCGGGTGTGCATCCAGGCCTGGTCTTGTGCATACCAATATTATTTCTAGAAAACTAGATCATGAATGCATAAACCTTGGTTTCAGCGGTAACGGACACCTTGAAAATTCAGTTGGATCTATAATGTCAAATGTTGACGCAAGCCTATATATTATTGAGTGTATGTATAATGTAGACAAAGACATGGTCACTAATAATACTATACCACTCATCAAAACAATTCGAAAAAATCCTGTGGCTAAAAAAACACCTATCGTTTTCATTGAACAGTGTATTATTGACCTGGACAGTATACATAATGAATTTATATACAGTATAATAGAAAAAAACGATGAGCTAAATAAACAGGTTGATAACGCTATTAATAAAGGTGAAAAAGATTTATTTATGATAAAACAAATCGGCGGCATTGATGAAGACAGTGAGGCTACCGTTGATGGGCTTCATTTTAATGATTTAGGTTTTCAGAGATACGCTAGTCACCTCATTAGTAATATCAATAAATTAAATATTCTTTAATTATAGCAGGCCCTTGACCTCGTGGAGCTTGCTAGTTCCACTTTTGCTTACCATATAGCCAAAGCTCCATTTTAAACACGCAGACCCTACTTCACCATCCTTCCTCATCGCGATATAACCAATTTGGAAATCTGGATTACCATTATGCGATTTTATTACCCTCTTTAATGCTTCTTCACAGGCTTTTGTTGGACTATATCCTTGCCTCATTAGCTCAACAACAAGAAAACTGCCTGTTGTTTTTATTACTTCTTCACCAAGTCCGGTCGCGGCGGCGGACCCTACTTCATTATCCACAAACAGTCCAGCTCCTATGATCGGGCTATCCCCTACTCTACCGTGCAGTTTATAGGCCCAGCCACCAGAAGTACATGCGCCAGCTAAGTCTCCATTGCCATCCTGGACCAACATTGAGATTGTATCATGTGCCTCATGCGGGGTCATCTGCCTTCTGTCCTTTAGCCAATCCCTCCATGCTTTTCTAGATTCTTTGGTCAAAAGATTCCTCTGCTTAAAACCCTTTGAGATCGCAAACTTTCTGGCACCTTCACCAACAAGCATAACATGCTTTGTCTCTTCCATTACCTTCCTCGCCACTGATACCGGGTGGACAATGTTTTGTAAAAATGCTACCGAGCCACAGTCCCCATTGCTATCCATCACGCATGAGTCTAGTGTAACCTTGCCAGTCTCATCTGGCAGACTTCCAATACCTATATAAATATTTTTTTCATCAGCCTCTAATACTCTGCAGCCTGCTTCCGCTGCATCCATAGCGTTTCCATTATTATTTAATGTTTTTATCGCAGCTTCATTCGCCCCGGGGTAGTTCCAGGTTGTTATTATAACCGGGCTATTTTTATTTCTGTTTACAGTTGATTTTCCAAAAAGAAATGATGGCAGAGATAAACCGATAAAACTACTTTTAAAAAAATCTCTTCTTTTCATATTACACTGCTCCTTTCAAAACGATTTAATTTTGCATATTATATACCTAGTATAGAATAATAGTTTTTAACTATTTTAGTAATAAGACAGTAATAATTTTAGCCATTCTATGTTCAAAACCACATATATAATTATATTCTAATTCTATGAATCATTTCAGCCCTGTAGAAAAACATTTTTTTAGTCTTCAGGATATTCAAAAACAAACCACTAACATACCCTATATAGTATTAGAAAGTTTCCCCCAGCTTGGGCTGATAACTTCGTTACGTTTTTTAGAATGGGCTTCAGAAAATCCTGAGGGTGTCATAAGCCTGCCTACTGGAAAGACACCTGAATATTTTATTAAGTGGACCCATCATATATTAAATAATTGGGACAAGAAAGATCTGGCCGATCTACGAAAAAATAATGGACTGATGCTAGATAATAAGCCAGACTTAACCGGTTTAAGATTTGTACAGATTGACGAGTTCTACCCTCTTAATCCAAACCAGCATAACAGCTTTTATAACTATGTTAACAAGTATTATATAAATGGAT
>Ga0257111_1000379_pt1 | contig 18585 bp, 16 predicted proteins | sample LP_taG_6_FD_191567 | JGI IMG/M metagenome (GOLD analysis project Ga0257111, IMG submission 191567) | Marine microbial communities from Northeast Subartic Pacific Ocean, Canada - LP_J_2015_P26_500m | ecosystem: Environmental > Aquatic > Marine > Oceanic | place: Canada: Northeast Subartic Pacific...
TGGTTGGACTAGGGTGATTATCGAGACGGTGGGTTCGGGACAATCTGAGATCAGGGTGGTAGCGTTTGCCGATAGGGTGCTTCTGATTGACGGGCCTGACAGGGGGGATATCGTCCAAGCCGAGAAGGCGGGAATTTTGGAGCTCGCGGACGTCATTGCGATCAATAAGGCCGATTTGCCCAATGCCCAGTCCGCCGCTGAAGCTGTTCGAAAAGCTCTCGATATGGGTGAAGGGCCTAGTGCCCAGGTACATTTGGTATCAGCCATTGAGGGGACGGGGGTTTCGGAGTTGATTGCCGATCTGGAATCATGTGAACTAGAACCCAGTAGGGACATGCTCAGGATTCGCGAGCGACTCATCGCGAGTTGGGATGCGGCGTTGCTATCTCACTCCCAAATTAAATCATATTTGGGAAAAATAGGTGACGGTTCTTTAACCGTCGGTGAAGCGATAATAGACATAGGATGTTCGCTCAAAGCGGATGGTGAGAAGCTTTGACACAGACAGAGATGACTCAGTTCGTCGATCACGTCGAACATTCTATTGGGGGCCTTGGTGGTCATGCCTTCAGACGACTTACGCACATCTCCATGTCACTCATCCCCGTGGCATACTACCTTCACGGGGAGTCAATCGCGGCTGTCGTCTCACTCAACCCAAGGGAATTCGTGAGTGCTGCCTGCATTACGATTCTACTAATTGAGGTTGCTAGGCTCAGGCTAGGAATCGTTATCATAGGTCAGAGGGAGTACGAGTCTAGGCAGATCTCGGCATTAGCCTGGGGGGCCCTCGCAGTTTCTCTGGCACTTCTGCTTTCTCCAGAGGGAGAAGGCGGGGGACTGAAGTCCGGAATGTACGGGATACCTTTGATATTCGGTCTGACGTTCGTAGATCCCGTCATGGGTGAGGTGAAGCGAATAAAGAAAGACATGAGAGCCGCTATCTTCGCAGGGCTGGTCGTTTCCTACCTCGTATGGATTGGTTGTCACTTTTGGTTGGGAACCGAACTATTGGTTGCGATTCTACTAGCACCCCTAACGGTAGCAGGAGAGGTGCCAAAGACCAAGTTCATCGATGACAACGCGACCATGGTCCTGCTGCCACTGGCGGGACTCGTTCTGATGATGCCGTTCCTGTGATAGTCATCTCCCGTTATCTTTACAATCCGATTTACTTTGGTTAGGCCGAGCAAGATGCCCGACGAGCCCGATCGAGTGGAGATTGTCGAATCTTCACTTTCCCAGAATACCTACTTGGTTATCTGGGCCATCGCTTCAATACTGTCTTTCGCCATATTTTTCGTCTACTTCTGATTTTTTCCATCACCTTGATTGATTGTCGACGCGTGCCCCGTGTGTGTGCGGAATTGCGGGGCTGCTTGGTAACGGGGATGCTGACCTTGCGTTGCGCATGGCCGCTTCCCTGTCACATAGGGGACCCGATGGCATTGGAGGTTTCGAGGAGGTTATGGATTTCGGCTCAGTTGCCTTTGGTAGCACCAGATTGTCTATCCTCGACTTCGAAGGATCTAAGCAACCCATAGGGAGTGACCACGGTGCAATTCTAGTCCAAAACGGAGAGATTTACAACTATCTCACTTTGCGGAAAGTCCTCAGAGACTATCCTTGGCGGACCTCGGGTGATTCTGAGGTCATCCTCGCACTGCATCGCGCCACCTCTGTAGGATTGACCAGCACCCCCCAATTGGTTTCTGGAAATATGGAAGGACGAGTTAGAAAAAGCTCCCGGGCCGGTGAGCTAGGAAATCCTGCAGAGTCGCATGTGGACTGGCTGTCTAAACTAGATGGGATATGGGGTTTTGCGTTATGGGACCCATCGCGTCGGGAACTCCTTCTCTGTCGGGATCCGCTAGGAGTGAAGCCGGTGCTCCGGACCATCCTGCCGGATGGAACGCTCTTATTTGCCTCCGAGGTAAAGGCGTTTTACGGGCACCCCGATTTTGTGGCGAATCCGGATATTGACGCATTGGCTGTTCGTTTGGCTTACGAGTATCCACTCGACAGGACGACTCTCTTCGAAGGCGTGTACCAAGTCGCACAGGGCACCATCGAGACGTGGTCTCTTGATGAGCATGGACGTGCGGTATTGACTGGCGTCGCAAGATATTCGACGGACACAGTCGATCCACAACAGGGACAGGCTTACTCAAGACAAACCAGTCTCCTACTAGACAGCCTCAGAGACAGCATAGAGGACAGGATGATGACCGATGTCCCATTGGGAGTAGTCCTCTCGGGGGGTCTGGATTCGAGCCTCGTTGCTTCGCTGGCCAAAGATGTGGCAGATGCTACTTCGTACGAAGTACCTGCGTGTTGGACTGTTGCTGGGAGCGAGGACAATCCGGACTTCGTTTCAGCCAAGATGGTAGCCGACCATCTCGACTTGGAACACCACACGCGGATCCTACCGGAGGATTCGTTCTGGAAGGGCCTACCGCACTTCGTTTGGCACGGCGAGGACCTTGACGTGACCGTCCTTTTCTGGCAGCCCCTGTTCGAGAAAATGTCATCCAAGGTCAAGGTTGGATTGTGCGGTCAAGGCGCGGATGAGTTGCATGGAGGTTATGAGAGGTATCGTAAGTTGCATGACCATTCCGTCATGGTAAGCAACAGGCTGAAACTCATTGGGGGGGTGGACACAGAGCATTTTCCGAAAGGTCCAGGACAGCCTTGGGTAGATGCTGACTTAACTCCTGAACGACATTTTTCAAACCTCGAATCAACTCTTCAGTTTGAACTAGACAGGGGCCAACTCTCCAATTTCCAACTCAGACTAGCAGATAGGCACAGCATGGCATACGGTCTTGAGGCGAGGGTTCCGTTCCTCGCCTCAAGACACAGGGAGATTTCACATAGGCTACCGATGAATTGGAGGGTCTCTGGTTTCCATGAGAAGATTGCACTCAGGGAGGCCGCCTCGAAAACAAACCTTCCTAGAGAGATTGTTAGCAGGCCGAAATTACCAGCGGGCACGGCCACAACCCCCTCTATGGTCAACGATGTGGTTGATGAGATGAGACCGCATGCACTCGAGTGGGCTGAGGATTATGGAAAACTTGCGCCCATGCTCAGGAATCAGCCAGACATGGCACTCGGGCTTCGTCTACTCCATGCGTTGCACTTCACTGAGGGCGGGGCTTCCAGAGCAGGGAGAAATCTCTTATCAGCTCTGGAAGATGTCGGACCATGGCCCTCTTGAATATATGAAAACACGAGGGTCTAGAATGCCTCTTCATCACTCAAGAGCCTGAGTTTCGTCTCCACGCCCCCCTCTCCACTGTATCCGCCCAATCCTCCATCCGAGCGGATTACTCTGTGGCAGGGAACGACATCCGGACGAGGGTTCTTCGCACAGGCATTGGCTACGGCCCTCGAGGAATTCGGGTGCCCGATGGCTTCCGCCACCTCCTTGTATGATCTGGTCTCACCAGATGGGATCTTCCTCAATTCTTTCCACACCTTAATTTGGAATTCAGTTCCTGTGAGTACGATCGTCTCACCCCTCTTCGTTGGTGTCTTCTCCACCCAGTTCTTCCATCCCGATGATTTCGTAGTTAGATGGGAATAGGGCAATTGCCACGCCGGCAACAATGCAAGCCAGGCCGAATCCGAAGGACTGTTTGACCACCATCAGTTCGAGACCGATTACACACAACAAGAGCCCACCGAGGTTGGAGACCCAGACCAGTGTCTTGAATGTAGACAAAGATACTCCACTGGAGCCCCCAGTCCTCTTGGGTCCGAATTCGGCACCAAACCTGACAGGATCATCCTTCGCCATTTCCTCACCTGTCAATCATTACAATTGCATCTGTAGGGCAAGCTAAAACACAGAGCTTGCAACCGGTGCATGGATCCCGGAGAATCCTTGCCTTCCTGTTGACGTCGACATCCATGATTGGGCTGGCAAGCGGGGTGTCGTACAATTCGATTGCATCGTCATCACAGACGATCGTGCACTGGTCACAACCAATGCAGAGCCCTTCTTTTACCCAAGCAACGGCTTCGGGACCCCCCTTGATGCTGGCCATCTCCTCTGCCCGCAACGAATTTAGCAGCATCCGAATCCTCGCTTGCTCGATGGCCCTCCTAGCCAACATGTCAGGAATTCCTGTCATCTCGTTCCCCTTGATTCCAACCTAGGTTTTCCGTTCTTAAGATAGTCAGTTTGATTCACTTGGTTCTGTACGGGAGATCGTGGAGGAATTCGAAGGTCCGTGGTGGGTGGACCCCATGGTCTGGCTAGGACTACTGCAAGGGGCGGCGATTTGGTCAGTCATGGCATTGCTTCTGGGCCTCACCGTAGCGTGGATTTCAATCGCTTGCGGTGGATTGATTGGATTCTTCCTTCTGCTGGTGGCGCTTGGCTACGAGAATCAGAGGTTCGCGAGAGCAAGTGTAGGGGGAATCATCCTAAACGCGATGCTCGCCGGTGTGTCAGCGTACTATGCATTCTCGTAGTCACTTTTTGTTGCATCGACTTGCCGGGCGAGGAAGCTCACTACGTCGAGGATTTCGAAGTCGTGCCTGGGATCACCCTCAAACTTCAGGCACTCGAAATGACTGACGCATTTGGGGCAGGACGTTAGCATTATCTCCGCTCCAGTTGCCATGACCTCGTCGAAACGCTGTAGTCTGAGGGCCCTGCTGTTTTCGTTGCATGCCATCATGCTAGAGACGCCACAACACAGCCCATCCTCACCGTGGTGCTCCATCTCGACGAGGTTGACTCCCTCCACCGAACTGACAAGGCTTCTGGGCTCGTCGTAGATGTTCATCTGTCGGCCCAGGCGACATGGGTCATGAAATGTCACTGTGAGTTCGTCTTTGGCCTGCAATTGCATGTCAAAACCGTTCTCAAGCAGGAACTCAGTGGTATGCATGACCTTCATATCTCCTAGCTCATAGTCCATGGCGAAGGTGCGGAAGCACTCCGCGCACGAGGTTACTAGGGTATCGATTCCGCTCTGTCCCAGTTTCTTCTGGTTGTAGGCCTTCAATTTCTCGAAGACCTCGCTCATGCCCTGCCACTTCTGGTCGTGTCCACAGCACTTGAGGAAGTCCCTTCCTAGATAGGTGACTTCCTGACCCATCTCCTCGAACAGGGTGAAGGCCGCGGTTGTTGTATCACCGAGATCCATAGTGCCTTCATTGACGTGGCTGAAGATCATCTCCTGATCGATGTAGTCCACGCACCCAGGGTAGTAGCCAACACTGGAGTCGATTGGGTAGTCCTCAACCGAGATGAAAGCCTCGTCGGCATCCTCCTCCGCCTCGGCTGCCAACACAGCCTGAAGCACGGTGTGGGGAATCTCAGTCGCAGGGGGCCCACCTACAATCAGGTTGCGCCTGATGTCGATGTAAGAGTCGTAGTCTACTAATTGTGGGCATGCGTTGGTGCAAGCCGTGCAGGTTAGGCAGGAGTATAGTGGAACTCCATCGTCCTCGTTGTTCCACGTGTTGTAGATGATGTTGAGCTTGTCTCCAGCGTTGAACAGGCGAATGGGGCAGGCGTCGTCACACAGGTCGCAGCCGTAACACTTGTTCATCTCCCACTCGTATCCCCTAGCCATGCTACGCATGAGCATGAACACCATCGCCCCAACACCGAGGCAGGGAATGAACAGCGAGTAGACCAGTTTGGCATCTAGGCTCTTCGGGTTCTTGTGGAAGGTTGGATTTGAAATGGACATCGCTGCCAAAGCATCGGCATCGTGAGTGCTATCGGCACGCACCAGTGCGGTCCCATCCTCTTTGAGGAGCAGCGGTTGGTAAGCGACAGCAGAGAAATCCGTAATCATGGTCACTGTCTCGTCGACTCCCAATGAGGAGGCCACGAACACTATCGTGTAGGCTTGGCCGGAAGTTAGGTACATCGTAGTTGAGTCGCACGTATCCCCCTCGTTCTCCCAGAGGAGTTGTCCCGAAGAATCAGTGAGGGAAACACTCTGGGCATGGGTACCCGCTCCCCTCGCCGTGGTTCTGAAGTTGCATCCGACATCAACGGGAACACTACCGACTCCGAGGTTCTCGACGCTGAAAGTTCGCGACTCGGTGATCTCGATTGGGCCGCCATCATCCAGCCCTGTGTAATTGAATTTCCCACCGCCGTAGTTCCTAGACGTCTGCGCAACGGAATGCCCGTTGACGTCACTGAAATCGATTATTGTGGCTTTAGTTGGTTGGTAGACCCCCCAATCAAGCCAATGTACTGCGGGAATCACGCACCAATCTGCGTATTCTGACTCCTCTTGGATACCTTCCCATGCTGGTAGTTCACCCGTGCTTTCGTAAGTCAGGCACTCATCCTCCCACTCAACCCACACGTTTCCGTGCTCGAAGAGGACCAACGTGTCAGCAGGCTGGCCCCTGATACCATCAAGTTCTTCCATCTTATCGTCGGCTTGGTACTCCCAGAAACCCATCGTTCCAAGCCCCCTCTGGTCCCAGAACCCGTTTTCGTAGACTGGCCAAGTGACGGCGCAGATCAGAACAGTTGCTATGAGCGAGCCCACAGCGACTTGCTTGCCAAGGAAAGGAGTCAGCCTAGCACCCAATGGGCCTAGCAAGAAGCGTCTGCTCCAGAAGTAGACTAGAGCGAACAGGAAGATTCCGGTGAGCACCCAAGGAACGGCGTTGAACACCTCGGCAGTCCAAGGCGGTTGTGTACCGCACATGAAGTTGCCATGGGATCCAGCCCAGCAGTGGTCCCTCCTGTCCTTCGCATAAAGTTCGAGGAAGATATTGATGGAGAACACCGAGATGAACCAGACGTGAGCGAGGTAGACAGCACCTGCAGAGGCGAACCACGGATCCTCCACCCCCCTTTTCTCTCTCCTGCCGATGAGGAACGGGGGAAGAGCTAGCAGGCCAACGGGAACGCCGGTGATGACCGATCCCCACCAAGCGGCATTCCAGGAGATTACCGGAGAACCGAAGAAGTCACCTATTGGACCAGCTGGGATAGTGAATTGAGGGAGGTACTCGCCCCATCTGAGGTACCCGTAGGAGAAAAGAACGTACCAGTCAGGGAACACGAAACCGGCTTGTGCGAACGGATCGGCAGCGTTGTGGAGGGGTGGGGGGATTATCCACGAGTAGAACGCGATGACCATCAGGACGGCAGCGAAAATGATGGAGTCCCTCAGTGCCTCCGTAGGCCAGAACATGTGTCCGACGAAGACCCTCCTGCGCTCCTCTTCTGCCTCGATTAACTGCTCCTTCTCGCTGATGTAAGTGTCAGCGATCCTACCGAATCTCTCCATCATCCCCATGCTCTCACCTCAATGCGGCTCCGCTATGCCTTGTACCCACACGATAAACAGATGCGCTAGTATTAGTGCAGTCACGATGACGGGAAGCACGAACACGTGCAGAAAATACATCCGGACGACGGTCTGCCCACTCAGTACGGTGTCTCCGAACAGGAGGGCCGACATCCAATCACCAATCAGTGGAGTGGAATTGGCCATATTGATGCCTATGGTCGCCGCTCCGAATGCAAGACTATCCCAAGGAAGGAGGTAACCAGAGTAACCGAAGAAGATTGTGAAGAACATGAGAGACACTCCAATCAGCCAGTTTAGCTCTCTGGGGTTTCGGTACGCTCCGGTGAAGTACACCCTGCACATGTGGAGGAACACGGAGGCCACCATGAAGTGAGTGCCCCAGTGGTGTATGGAGCGCATTATGTAGCCAAAGGGCAGCTCCACCATGATGAATTCCATCGAGGCGTAGGCTGGCGTGGGGTCTGAACTCAGGTCTCCCCCGGGAACATAGTAGAAGCCGAGGATGGTGCCTGAGATAACGAGGATGATAAAAGCGAGGAACGATATGCCACCGAGGCAGTATAGGGGGTACCAGTACCAGATGATACGTAGCTTGTACTTCTCGGCGTGAGTGAGAGGCATCTGTCTGTGCATGCTGTGGTAGGCATCCCTGCTCATGCCCCAGTAGTCCTGAATCCTGAAGCGGGTATCGAGCCAGGAGAATGCCCAGAGAAAACTCTTCTCCGCGAGGCCCATGCCACCTGAACTGGTTTCCACTGCCCTCAAGATGTCCTTCCGTGGAATGTCGTCTCGCTCCTGTCGGAGCGTGAAAGCCACGATGACGATGACTATGGCGATGAATATCCAGAGGAACCAGAACTGAATCATCATCTCACCTCAGGCGCAGAACGTGTACCAATCCTTGAAGTCGGGCAAGGCCTCTATTAAGTCCCCATTAACAACGAATGGAATCAGCGGCATCCCGACCGGAGCGGGGCCGCCGGTGCGTTTGATTCCAATGTAGTCGAACTCAGCACCACTCGACCTGTTTCGGTTCCGATTCTTTTCTATCACTGTCGGGTCATAGCGGCTGGAGTGGCAGATGCAGAACAACTTGTTACCGCCCGAGTCGGTCCCGCCAGGGTACCAGTTGTCAGTAGTGAAATCGTTGTTGACCAGTTGCCACCCGGGTATGCAGCAGAGGTGAGGGCATCTGGAGAAGATGATGATCATGTTGTCGTGAATCGACAGTGGTGCGTACTCCTCCTTCTCGTTAATCTCGTAACCGGACCCGACATAGGCACCGCTTGATGTGTAGCCATCCTGGAACTGGAACCTAGGCTCATTCTCGACAAGTGGCTTGCTCGAGTTCTCTTGGTGGGGAACGTAGGTTGCTATCACGGGGAGTCCCGACCAGAGTCCGGCTGCCGCCGACATTCCGGTTTCGGAATTCGCTGCTTCTGTAACGAAGGACTGGTGCGTCATTGGCTGCCCATCCATGCTGCTGTACCACACGTCTGAACCCTTGGGGGCATAGAAGGTGATGGCAGAGTCAGAATCACCAGAACTCGATTGCCCCATCAGGAATGAAGCGAATCCCACACTACCCAGACTCGCCATGGTGATGAGCCCAGCAGCCGTATTGAACGACAATCGCATGAACTCTCTGCGATCGATTCCACGGGAGACCTCACGGAGGTCATCATTCGCACTGGAAAGAGGACGTAGTTTGAATCTTCTCGACACTATTACACCTCGTATTCTTTCCATGCATCTGGGTCGTTCTTTGTGATGTACTTGTTCCGCCTGTATTTGACCATTACAACATCGGGAAGCACGTACTTCAGGTGGACTATCCCCAAAATAATCACCGTGAGTAAGGTCATCCCGCAGTTGAATGAGAGAATCTGCTGATCCCAGTTGTTGAATAGGCCATAAGAAAGGGCACCGGCCCAGTATAGAGTCCAGAGCAAGCCCCATAGACCGACGATGATGATTAACCAGGAGTCTCCAGAGGGCGAGATGCTCGCCCGCACAATGGTTCCGGGCTCCGGGTCATTAAACACACCATGGTCTACGGCAGCAACATACGAATCCTCAGAGATAGTTACATCCACGAGTATCTTTCTAGCATCATCGATACTGACCTGACCAGACTTGACCTCCTTGAGGAGGCGCATCACTACATCGTCTTTCACAATTGATCACCCCTTCGAAGGTGCTTGAGCCTCAGCTTCAAGAGGTTGCTTCTGCCCTCGTAGTGGCGCGAGAATCCATACCTGAGGAAGAATCCGCAGAAGATAATCACGAGGAACACGGAGATGAACCCGAGCAGACCTAGCCAGTGAGCCAAGAGCTCGGCCCCCATTAGGTGAATGTCTACGTGGTCATCGATTGGTGCCGGGGGATCAATGTCCCCGTTGCCCGAGAACACCGTCCTAGTCCTACCGTTGTCGGAACCTTCGTCCACTGTGGTAGTCAGCCTGTTCCATCTGTCAAGCTCAGACGGGATTGAATCGCCATTGACGGCGTTACCAGCCAGCCAGAAAGTGACGGCACCACCAACTTCTTCCGGACTGGTCCAAGAGACTACCCAAGTCCTATCGGCGGTCTTGGATCCAGAGTCAGTGTGAGTCAAGGATGTGGAATCATCCTCCCAATTCTGAACGAGCCCATCATAGCCCGTACCGGGCCCCAGAGTTCCTGAGCTGACCTTCATGGAAAAACCACCAGTTTGTGAGGTTGTGTCGATTGCTGGCCCCCCGATTAACTGCACTCTCAACTCGTATTCCTGTCCCAATCCATAATGATAGGGAATGCCGTCTAGTACTACTGTGACGGAGTTGTCGGGCTGTTCGGCGTGGCAGGTGCACCCGGCCATGGTTACGTCTCCTTGGCTGTTGGCATCCCCACCGATGCCAGTGTGCAGACCTTGGCCGGAACCAGTGACGAAAACGGTTACAATACACAGAATGACGGCCTTCTGATAGGATATCACGAATCGATTCATGCCAGCACCTCTTGAGACTGTCCCGCCCACAAAAAAGGGGGATATTAACGTTCCACTTCGGCCCCTTAGGGGCCGTCAATTACCCGTCTGCAATCACAACCGAATAAGACTCAAACACGAAGTCATTGAGGCTGGTGTATGGCGGGGCCGGTTTGGAAGAACGTGTACGACCTCACCGAGGCTCAAATTCACAGGCTCGATCAGGCAGAGAATCACATGGAAATGATGGAGATTAATGAGGCTGAACGTATGTTATTGGCTCTCCTCGATGAGGACCCGGATTGCATTCCAGCGCTGAACAACCTCGGCCATCTGCATGGTAGGCACCTATCTGACTTTGAGCGTGCTGTTGCGTATTATGACCAAGTCCTGTCATTAGAGCCCGATAATGCATGGGCACGCGACGAGAGGCGTAGATACAGGCGCTACCAAACATATGACTAGAACAACATCATCTAGTCTGTTACTAACCGCTCACCATGGAGCAAGGCGCGATTCTCATCGTTGGTGTGGGGGGTATTGGGTGCGGATGGTCCGAGCGAGCCCATGCTAGGTGTTCGGAGTTGGCAGAACTGCTTCTCATTGACGCCGACGAGTCCTCCTTCTCGTCTTCCCAAGAAGCCCATTGCCTCCATCTTGATGCGATGGGAGACGCCAGGGGTACGGCAGCACTTCCGAACTTGGCCGCACACAGGCTCATGGAAGGTTTGGGAAACATTTCGCCACTCCTTACTAGATCGGAACTGGTGGTCTTCCTTACCGCACTCGGCGGCGGTACCGGGTCCGGGGCCGCTGCTGAACTCGCAGCCAGAGCTAGGGAGGCCGGTAGTCTCGTTCTGAGCATCGTAGGTCTGCCGTTCGCTGAGCAGCCCTTGAGGTGCGCCATAGCGGAGAGGGCCCTCCCAGCAATCGAACGCAACTCGCACCTCTGCATCCGAGTCAGTCTCGAGAGGCTGGCTTGGCAGGCTAGGCACAGGGACTCTGACTGGAAGTTGGGTTCGGAATGGATTGGCGAGCTCATCGAGGGCCTAGTGACGACTCTTGCTAAAGTCGGTAAGATGAATCTCGATCTCATGGATCTCAGGACTGTTATCGATCGACCCGGAAATGCCACTCTGATTGTTGGAACCGGTTCTACTGATGACCCCATTGGGGTGGTTGGCATGGCGAAGAACTCCCCGCTTTCGGAAATTGATGTTGAAGGTGCCAAGGGCTGCCTCATACAGGTCGAAGGCGGCCCTGATATGACACTCTCTCATCTCAATTTGGTCACCGAGGCCTTCGTCTCATCTCTAGATGAGGATTGCCAAGTAATTCTTGGCGCTCGGGCGAGCGATGGCATGGTAGGGAAACTGAGGCTGGTTGCTGTCGTAAGTGGCCTCTAGTCGATGAGCTCGACGACATCTTCCTGAGCCGTTTCCAACGGTCTTTCATCTCCGACACCTCTCTGCTCATACGCGTCGGTGTACGCCGATGGCGCTTGAGTGAATGATGCTCCGGGGCTTTCTCTGTTTTCCAATACACCGACTACAGTTTCCGGCTCCTCGCTCACGGGCTTTCCGACTCTCGATATTGCTAACGGTAGAATTGCCAGCATCACTATGGCCGTTAGGAGGTGCCCCCCAGCAGTTGTCGTGAGGAGACTTCCCTCGGAAAGAGCGGTCAGGGAGGCGATACTTCCCCCATAGGCATAGCCGAATCCGATGCCCCAGAAAACCGCCGATTGACCTTGGAAGACCCTCCATCCATTTTTGTGGCCTCGGTTAGACATCGACCAAACAGCGAGCAATATTGCAACGGCCATTAGGATTCCCTCCTCGACTAGCATCGAGCCAGTTGCCGAATCCACGAACAGAGGATTCCTTCTCCATGCGCTGAGCAGGTGCCAGCACATGGTTAGCACCATCACCACCATCAGCCTGTCGGCAGCCACTCCATCTATCCCCTCTCTGGACCTTGCTCTGCTTGTGTGTCTCTCCGCAACCACGCTCACAAGCGCGACCACTCCTAGAAACCCCAACCACACGGCATGTCCTGTCAGACTCTGCCCAGAGATGTCACCGGCGTCGTATCCGAACCACCAGACAAGAGGAATGAATGCCACCACCGCCAAAGCGGCCCTTGTGATTGTGAAATGAATTCCCAATCTACCGGACCGGGCAAACTTAGATATTCTCCTAGCATAGGCTATGCCCCCGAAAGTCAGTGAGAGTGCTTGACCAATGGACATGAGTACGAACAGGGAAGCCATAAGGTAGGCGATTGTAGTCAGGTTATCTGACTTCAGTTGGGTCAAGATAGTTGCAGCGACCAGAGCCACTGTTATCCCTATGGGCAAGAGTGCCAGCAGACTGCTCGACCAATAGGAGGCATTGAGCACGCCCCTGCCACCATCGTCGACGCGAAATATCAGGTTCCCGATCCGACTGGGGGACAAAATTGCTGCGAAGCAGTACGAGATGGTGAGGGAGAGAAATATCACGCTCCCTCTTTCGGCAAACCCCCACCAATCTGCTTTCATGATTACATAGAGGACTCCAGTATTTGCCATTAGCAGTAGAAAGTGAGGCAAGGTGGAGGGATTAGTATAGGACTGGAGGATGCCCCGAGAATCAGATTCGTCGAACTGAGACACTTCCTCCACAGTTATCGGGGCAACCCACCATTGGTTAAGGTAAACCCCTACCCGGTGCCGTGGTGAGGCTGAACAAGGCTGCTCGCGGAAAACACAGGTGGATAGGAATTTGCATAGATTCGCCGTCCTCCAGAGAAGAAGTTGAGAGCGCTTTGCGGGACGCTCTTGGTATCTTGAATTGGGTAGTTTTCGACGTCAAGCAATCAGGGGGCTCCACTCATGCAATCCTTAAGGTCCGCCTAGAAGACCACCCCTATGCAATATCGAATCTGAATGCCGCTGCTTCGATTACGACTATTACGAGTTCAGGTAAAATTCGCTTGGTCCGGTTAAGGTTGTCGTCCTTCGAAATCTCAGAATAACCACTCGAGCCCATCGAGATCGTCAACAATCCTAGATGACTCGTGGCCTAAGACCTCAAGTCCACCACCCGCTGAAATTCCAACAGGTCTCAAGCTGATGCCCTCCAGGTTGATAGAGACTCCTCTGGATAGTTGGCGTGAAATGCCCCTCCAGGAGATATCCAGCAACTCATCCGCTGTCGGCATTGGCAACCATCCTGTATCCTCAAAATGGGTTGAAATAGATGCATCGATTCTGCGGAATACTTCGACCCCGCTCATTTCCCCTATGGTATTCGACCACCCTGCCGCATTGATCCCTTCTTCTTCGAAGTCGCACCCATTCACCCCCACACCAACTCGAATATTCTCTGAACCGCTTGATTCCACGAGAATCCCGCCCATTTTCCTGAAATCATCCGACATGATGTCGTTGGGCCACTTGACTTCAGCACCGAGAGCATCGGACACGATGGCCCCGATGCTGGTTTGTAGGAGTCCGGGTGAGAGATTACCAGCGACTTCAGGAGAGAGAGACCACGTCGCGGAGACGTCACCCCTCCTAGACTTCCATTCTGAGCCCCTTCTGCCTCTGCCTCTAGCCTGTTCGTGTGCGAAGACCCTTTGCCATCCATCGCCACCAATCGAGACCGCTTCATCCATAGTCGAATCACATCGCTCGAGTTCCATAGGTTCTATGCCTTGACCCGGCTTCCACAATGCGAAGACCTGCAATCGTTCCCTCCCTAATCTCATCGAAGCTACCGAGCGCGCAGACCACCCACTCCTCTTCCAACTGAAGGGAGAGCTAGGACTCTTGGGATCGGTTCGAAACAGCAACAGGACTAGACAGTCGTCGTTCATCGCGCCGTTATCCCTAGTCAATAACTCCATCAGAAGCTCACTCCAACCTCCCTCTTCTATGTCAGTGAAGGAAGCTTCCTCAATAGCACCCAATTTGCCCATTGTCACCTCTGGCTCCAAATACGGCAGATTCCAGACTATAAGCGAAGTGTTATCGGGAATTTCCAGCCCATCATTGATTCCTGCCTCCACGACTTCCACATTTTCCTGCAGTCGGTGTTCCTCCAAATTGCCTTTTGTAGCAGCTACAGCGAAGGGGTTGACATCACAGGCTAGGACGTCCCAACCTAAGCTGGCTAGGGCTAGGGTGACGGCGCCCGAGCCACAACCAATCTCAAGCGCCAATCCGTCTGAACGCCTGAGAGCCGCAACAGCTTTGCACATCAATTCAGTATCCTCTCTGGGGGGATAGACTGTCTGTGGAACTAGTAATTTCCACGATCCAATCCCGTCTAGGACAAAGTCATGGAAATCCCCTCGAACCCCTTGATTCGCCATGTTATCACATCGAGACAAGATATCTAGTGCTTGCAATCTAGAGATACTGAAAACATTTATGCGGAAATGCCCGGAAGAGATACACGCTTTGCTCCCACCCCTGGAGTGCAGCCCCCACGCACAGCGTGTGCTTTGCCGGAGGGTTCTTCTACCCTACCCAGTTCGGAGGATGGCCCAGCAATAGCCTTGGGCCTGTAGCTTAGTCAGGTAGAGCGCCGGGCTTTTAACCCGGTGGCCGGGGGTTCGAATCCCCTCAGGCCCGCCTGAATAGCGCCTCAGGCACTCGCTTTTTCCGGGTAGGGGGGAAGCGCTTGGCGGTTAAGAGTTCAACGAAAAAAAGGCTTGTAGAACTCGGCATATCCGAAGCGCACGCGCACAGCCTAGCAGACGATGCGAATCTGGATGCTATCAAGAGGATGACCGTTGATCAGGTGGCTAAGAAAGTCAGCCTTGAGACCGGCGATTCTGCCTTGGAGAACATCATGAATGTGATTAGCGAGCATGTCGGATCCCGTAAGCGCAGCAAGAGCAATCGAATTACCATTTCGAGGAAGGCGCTACTAGACGAAGATATACCCAGAGGTGAGTTCAGATTCAACGTCTTGAATCACATCCTCGTGCCCCATCACGAACTGGTCCCCATTGACCACGAGGCCGACCTGCTCGAGCCTTGGGACTTGCTTCAAAAGGATGTTTATGGTAACGATCGCCTAGCTAAGGAACTGCTCCCAAAGATTTTGATTACTGACCCAGCCATTCAGGCCATCAAGGAAATGGAGGAGTCTGAGAACGATGAACTCCCTGCTGGTTGGCTAGCTAATCGTGTTGTTAAGGTCATTAGGTACAGTAGGTCCGCTGGCAGCTCTGTCGCTTTTCGACTTATAGTGGAAAGAACTTAGATTCGGAGTTGAGATAATGAAAGAGATAGTTGATAGTTACTTCAAGCATAAAAGCCTAGTCAACCACCAGCTTGCTTCCTATAACGATTGCATTCCCGTAGGCGATGGCAAGCAGAGCAGGATGGAACGCATCGTCAGGAACATCAAGATTGGCAGCGACGAGCCGATCGATGACGACGAAGGCGGGATGGTCAAGCTCGACTTGCTAGACAAGGAGATTATCGTGAGGCTGAAGAACCTCAGACTAGGGAGGCCCACAATCAAGGAGGCCAACGGCGCCGAGCACCCCGCGACTCCACTAGAGTGCCGCCTCAGGAAGTTGACTTATTTCTCCCCAGTATACCTTGACTTCAAGATTTTCCGCGATGACCTCCCCCCATTGCCTGAATCCGATTTCGGATCAATCGAAGAGACGAGCGTCCACATTGGTAATCTCCCGATAATGGTCCGATCAGCCCGATGCAACCTGCATCCAAATCACATAGATGAGAACAGGAGGCTCTCCCCCGGCACATCTACCGAGGACTCCGAGAGATATACTCACCTTCTGAGAAAGTCGGGGGAAGATCCTCTCGACACGGGCGGCTACTTCATAATCAACGGGACGGAACGCGTACTCATTTCGATGGAAGACCTTGCTCCTAACAGAGTAACCGTAGAGAAGAACAAGAAGTACGCGCACGAGACACAGGTCGCGAAGATATTCTCACAGAAGGACGGCGTCAGGAAACCCCTCAATGTCGAGAAGCGCAGAGACGGCATGCTAATGGTCAAGATTCCCAGTGCCGGCACCACCCCCGTCCCCCTCGTTCTCTTGATGAGGGCTCTAGGGGTTGAGAATGACAGAGAGATTTTCTCCTCCATAGCCGGACCCCCTGAAGCCATGAAATACACTGTCGCTAATTTGAATGATGTCAGAGACAATGAGGAGTACGGCGTCGACACCTGTGAAGAGGCACTTTCGTGGCTTGAGAAGAAGTTCGCTGCCGGACAGCAAAAGGAGTACAGGGAATCCCGCATTCAGAACTTGCTGGACAACGAGCTCCTGCCACACTTGGGGTCGAGCCCCGATAACAGGGAGAAGAAGGCCATATTCCTCGGAAGGATAGCTAGGCAAGTCCTCGAAATGGCGATTATGGACAGGGATCCCAATGACAAGGATCACTATGCGAACAAGCGCGTTCGGCTTGCAGGCGATTTAGTGGAGGACTTGTTCCGCGTCAGCCTCCAGCAATTGGCAAGGGACCTCAAGTATCAACTCGAAAGGCACCACAACCGCAAGAGAGAATTGAGGATTGCCTCTTGCCTGCGACCCGATGTTCTCACGACCAAGATTATGCATGCTCTCGCTACTGGGAACTGGGTAGGCGGCCGCTCCGGAGTCAGCCAGCTCCTCGACCGTACTACCTATCTATCTGCCCTGTCCCATCTCAGGAGGGTGACCAGCCCTCTTGTCAGGAGCCAACCTCACTTCGAGGCTAGGGACTTGCACCCGACTCAATGGGGTCGCCTATGTCCCAACGAGACGCCCGAGGGGCAGAATTGCGGCCTAGTAAAGAACGGCGCACAGATGATCGATGTCTCGGAAGAGGTCCCGGAGGGCGATGTCAAGGCCCTTCTCAAGGAAGCGGGCGTCAACGATAATCCCGATGGCTGGGCAGACGGATCGAGAATCCATGTCAACGGTGACATCTTTGGCTTGCATAAGAGACCACACAAGTTGGTCAGCCAGTTCAAGAGACGTCGGCGCTCTGGTCGAATCAGGCCCGAGGTCAGCATTCGTCACGATCTCGAGAATCGTGATGTTTACATCAACACAGACAGGGGCAGGATGCTTCGACCCTTGCTTATCCTTGATCATGGCAGTCTGCAGGTTACCAAGATGCATCTCGATGGCCTCAATTCAGGAGAGATTACCTTCGCCGATCTCGTCTCCGGAGGCGTGGTCGAGTGGGTTGACGCAGAGGAAGAAGAGGACCTACTCATCGCTCCGCGGCCTTTCGATTTGCCCCACATCTCCCCCAAGCACAAGAGGCCGATGAAACCCTCGAAGGTGGAGTGGTTGAACATGGGGGAGCATGGAATCTCCCATGCAGAGCTTTCAGTGGAAGTAAGTATGCCCAATGGGGAAGCCGCTGTCGAGAAGTTCACTGTCCCCCTAAACTACTACCAGGACAACATCGACGCACTCAAGAGGAAGGAAAAGAAGGCCAAGACTGTTCTAGTTTTTACCCATGTCGAGATTGACCCTCAACTCATCCTCGGTGTCTGCGCTTCGCTTGTCCCATACCCTGAGCACAACTCCACGCCTAGGGTCACGGGGGGCACTGCGATGGTCAAGCAGAGCCTTGGCGTCGCCAGTGCCAACTTCCGGCTTCGCCCGGACACCCGTGCTCACGTCATGCATTATCCCCAGAGGTCTATTGTGGGCACTAGGGCGATGAAGTCAACAAACTTCGACCAGAGGCCCGGTGGCCAGAATTACGTTGTCGCTGTCATTAGTCACCACGGCTACAACATGCAAGACGCAGTAGTCATGAACAGGGCATCCGTAGAGCGCGCGCTCGGTCGCTCAGCCTTCATACGCACCTACAACGCTGAGAACAAGAGATTCCCAGGAGGCCAGGAGGAAAAGATCGAGATCCCCGGCACTGGACTCGACGAGATCAAAGGACTGAAGTCTTGGAGCTCCTATTCTCACCTAGAACGCGATGGACTACCCGTCCCAGAGATAGAACTCACGAGCGCCGAGGAAGAAAGATCGATCTTAGTGGGAAAAACAAGTCCCCCGCGTTTCCTCGAAGAGGCACATGGGGCCTTCTTACAGGCGCAAGAGCGCCGAGAGTCATCTATGCGCGTTCGCCATGGTGAGAAGGGATGGGTCGACAACGTGTACGTCACCGAGTCCTTAGACTCAGGCAGACTAGTCAGAATCACACTGCGAACAAATAAGATTCCGGAGCTGGGGGACAAGTTTGCTAGCAGGCACGGCCAGAAGGGCATCATCGGCAGACTGGTGAACCAGGAGGACATGCCGTTCACTGAGGAC
>Ga0257111_1000383_pt1 | contig 18416 bp, 16 predicted proteins | sample LP_taG_6_FD_191567 | JGI IMG/M metagenome (GOLD analysis project Ga0257111, IMG submission 191567) | Marine microbial communities from Northeast Subartic Pacific Ocean, Canada - LP_J_2015_P26_500m | ecosystem: Environmental > Aquatic > Marine > Oceanic | place: Canada: Northeast Subartic Pacific...
TTTATGTATTAGCTTTTAGCTATGGATTATCGCACTGAAAAAGACAGCATGGGACCTGTCGAAGTGCCAAATGATCGTTATTATGGAGCGCAAACACAACGATCCCTAAATAATTTTAAAATCGGTAAAGAACATTTCCCACGTGAATTCATCCGTGCTTACGGAATTATCAAAAAAGCAGCAGCAGCAGTAAACAGCGCAGCAGGTTTACTGGACCCGCAACTTGCAAAAACGATTTCATCAGCTGCAGATGAAGTGGTTGCTGGTAAAATGGATGATCACTTCCCACTTGTGGTCTGGCAGACCGGATCAGGAACGCAAACTAATATGAATGTTAATGAAGTGATTGCCAATCGCGCCATTGAAATGGTTGGTGGTACACTGGGAAGCAAAGATCCAGTGCATCCCAATGACCATGTTAATATGGGCCAGTCCACCAATGATACTTTTCCGACAGCGATCAATATCGCGGCTGTTGAATCTGTGGTTCATCAGCTCCTGCCAAATCTGCAGCGCTTGCGGGATGGATTGCATGCCAAAGCAGAAGCATTTTCTAATATTATTAAACTGGGTCGAACTCATTTGCAGGACGCAACACCTCTCAGTTTAGGGCAGGAGTTTTCCGGTTATGTATCAGCTGTTGAACATGGATGTAAACGGATCAATAATGCAATGGACAGTTGCTATGAATTGGCCATGGGCGGCACTGCTGTTGGTACGGGAATTAATTCCATAGAAGGGTTTGGTGAAAAAGCAGCAGCAGAAATATCCAAACTTACGGACCTACCTTTTCGTACGGCTGAAAATAAATTTGAAGCACTAGGCGGCCAGGATAGCATAGTCGAACTATCCAGCGCACTGAAAACTGTTGCCGTATCCTTATTTAAGATTGCCAATGACCTCCGCTGGTTAGCTAGCGGTCCCCGTTCCGGTATCGGTGAAGTTGTTTTACCGGCGAATGAACCTGGTTCTTCAATTATGCCTGGAAAAGTAAATCCGACCCAATGTGAAGCCATGACTATGGTGTGTACCCAGGTTATGGGAAATGATACTGCAATCACATTTGCAGGCGCGAGTGGAAATTTTGAACTGAATGTTTACCGACCGGTTATTGCTTTCAATATATTGCAATCGATTCGATTACTGGCCGACGCCTGCGATTCCTTTTTGGTAAATGCGGTAGAAGGTATCGAACCCAATGAGCAACGCATACATGAAAATCTGTACAATTCCCTCATGCTGGTGACAGCATTGAATCCGCATATTGGTTATGACAAAGCTGCGAAAGTGGCCAAGAAAGCATACACGGAAAATCTTTCCCTGCGTGAAGCGATTGTGGAACTTGGTTATATGGGTGCGGAGGAGTTCGATAAGTTGGTCCAACCAGAAAAAATGATTCGACCAAGCAAGATCAAAAAATAATTTATTGCTCACTGATGTTCAGTATAGTTTTATCACTGGACACTTGAAACATAATTACTAAACAGACGTAAATTTCACAATGGCCAAGCAGGAAAATGAAGAGCTCTGGGCACGTTCTGTTATACGATCTTTCTGGATCGCTCTAACTGGTACAATCGGTGTACTCATTTATATCGTAGTTCTGGCACATAATCTACCATCCATTGAACAACTGGAAAATTTTGATCCCGATCTGGTTACCAGGATTTATTCATCCGATGGTAAGGTTATCCATGAACTTTTCCTCGAAAAACGTGTATTTGTTGAGTTAGCCGGCATACCACTCTATTTGCAGCATGCAGTTATCGCCTCTGAGGATCGCCGTTTCAGGAACCACTGGGGTATTTCATTGCGCAGTGTAGCACGGGCGATCATCACCAATGTTCTGGCCCTGAGTTACCGCCAAGGTTTCAGCACTCTCACCCAGCAGTTGGCCCGCAACCTTTACGATACTATCGGCTTCAAGAAAACGGTCAGCCGTAAGATTAAGGAAATGATCACTGCGATCCAGATTGAAAAAACGTATACAAAGGATGAGATCCTGGAAATGTACCTGAATAGTGTTCATTTCGGACACGGAACCTATGGCGTACAGGCTGCTGCAAAACGTTTTTTCGCCAAAGAAGCTGAAGATCTAAGTATTGATGAATGTGCCTTGCTTGTGGGACTGCTGCCTGCGCCAGCCAGGTATTCACCGATTCGACATCCTGATAAAGCGTTTGTACGTCGTAATACGGTACTGCGGTTGATGCACGATCAAAAATATATCACTGATGCGGTTTATGTTGAAGCACGTTCAACAGATCTGCAAAATATTCAAAAAGATCAATTTAGAGGAACGGCCCCCTACTTCACGGAATATATTCGACGGGTACTTGAAACAGAGGACGAACGACTCGGTGTGAATATATATCGTGACGGTCTTAAAATATTTACGACATTGGATTCCCGTTTACAGCAGTATGCTGAAGAGGCAGTAATGCAGTCCATACTTGATAACCAAAAACGGTTGAATAAACGTTTGTTTAATGATGATGAAGAATTCGAAAACCTGGCTTATTTTGGAATTTTTAGTGAGGATACTGTGCGCATGATGATGAAAGGGGAATTACCACTTTACGAAGAGTTGCGGGATAAACTCCTCGTTCAGTGTGCATTTGTAGCTCTTGATCCGAATACTGGCGCAATTTTAGCAATGGTAGGAGGACGGCCCGATTATGTGGATCAATTTAATCGCGCTACCCAGGCCAAACGTCAGCCAGGCAGTATTTTCAAACCATTTGTCTACACTGTTGCCATAGATAACGGTGTCCCGGTATCAAAGCAACTTCTGAATCAACCCGTAGTGCTTAAAGTGCCAAAACCTGAAGGTGGTTGGGATAACTGGAATCCGCAGAATTATGATAAAAGTACAGGCGGACTGACGACAATCAGGGAAGGATTACGGCGATCATTGAATCTTGTATCAGTGCGGATGGTACAGGAAGTGGTGCCAGCTCGGGAAGTGGCGTCCACTGCAAAAAATATGGGCATATCCACCAATATACGGGCAGTAGATGCCATCGCGCTCGGGACTTCTGAAGTCTATCCCATCGAAATGGTAGCGGCTTATTCAGTGTTTTCAAACAGCGGTGTTTATTCTGAACCTTATGGAATCACAAAAATTGAAGATCGTTACGGCAATATTTTGATCGAATATTACCCCAAGCAGAAAGAAATATTGAGTGAAGAAACAGCCTTTATGATGACCAATCTAATGCAGACAGTCATTGATCGCGGCACCGGCGGCAGCGTTCGTTGGAAATATAATTTCTATCATCCCGCTGCTGGGAAAACAGGGACAACCCAGGGTTGGACTGATGCCTGGTTTGTGGGATTTTCTACCCAGATAGCAGCTGGTGCTTGGTTTGGCATTGACGATCCTCAAGTAAGTCTTGGCAAAGGTGCAGATGGTACACGGGCGGCTTTACCAGCTTGGGCACGCTTCATGAAAACAGCTCACGATTCACTGTATTATTCAAAGGAAAAATTTCAACAACCTGAAAAAGTGCAAACCTTTTCTATTTGTCAGGTTTCAAAAGAAAAACCCACACCACTTTGTCCATTAGAGAAAGAGTTGTTCATTCTGGGCACCGATCCTTCGCGACTGTGTAAAATCCACCGCCGCTAGTCCTTTTAATCTGCAGCCAGGAAAAGTCGGTGGTCTACATACTCTTCACCGATGACCACAGATGTATTCAACATAGTTAGCGCTGCCTGTAGTTTATTAAAATTAGAATTGAACAGCCGAATCAGCGGTTCTCCCTCCGTAACCTGGTCACCGATCTTGTGATAAAATTCCATGCCGGCGGTAGGGTCCAGCACATCAGCTAATTCCTTTCGTCCACACCCCAGTTCGGAGATTGCCAACCCGATCAATTTTGTATTTATGGAAGAAATTGTACCTGACTGTTGAGCAGAAAATGCAGTTTCTTCCGCTGGCAAATGCAATGTCTGAAAGGACGCTATATCCGTGCGGTTGCCACCGTGGGCAGACACCATTTCCATAAATTTTTCCAGGGCAAGGCCATTTTCGATCAATTCGCGCTGCATGATCATGGCTGCACTTTTGTCAGACGCTGTTTTCGCCTGGATCAATAACCGTGATCCCAATTCAAAGGTAACCGCCATAGTATCCTCTGGTCCATCGCTTTGCAGGCAGTTTATAGCTTCTTTTACCTCACACCACAGACCTGCATACATCCCTAAAGGCTGGTCCATACTTGAAAAAACGATGTCTGTAGCAACATTAAAATTATTTCCGATTTGTTGCAGTAATGTTGCTAGTCTCTGACCTTCCTCCAGTGTTTCCATAAAAGCACCATTCCCGATTTTTATGTCCATTACCAGTCCTTGAATGCCTTCAGCGATCTTTTTACTCATGATCGATCCGCAGATCAGTGGGATGGAACCCACAGTACCGGTAACGTCACGCAAAGCATACATTTTTTTATCAGCAGGACAGATCTCAGAGGTCTGACCAATCATGGAAATACCGATATCAAGGACATTGCGTTTGAATTCATCCAGTGATAAATCAACTTTATAACCGGGTATCGCTTCGAGTTTATCCAGTGTGCCGCCAGTATGACCCAGACTGCGCCCGCTGATCATAGGGATGGCCAGGCCTGCAGCAGCCATAAGTGGGCCAAGTATAAGAGAAACCTTATCGCCAACACCGCCCGTACTATGTTTGTCGGCGACATAATTATCCAGAAATGAGAAATCCATTCTTTCACCAGAATCCAGCATACTTTTCGTAAGGGTAAATGTCTCTTCCGAAGTCATCCCATTATTATAAATGACTGTTAATAGGTCGGTCATGGTTTCGTTGGAGATGCTACCCCGAGTATAGTCCAATATAAAACGTCTCAGGTCTTCGTTGGGAATAGCATCGCCCTGTTTTTTGATTTGTATCAGATCATCTGGATTCAATGCTAGCACCCTCAGCTTTGGTTTTTTGCCAGGGCCAGCGAAACTGGAGCGGGGCTCGTTCCCGCACGGTATTGAGCGTTAAATAAATACCAATGACCAGGAGGATAACATTCGGTGTCCACATACCAATTAACGGTGATACCCGATTGCGGTCGGCCATTTCTTCACCACCGATGAGAAAAATATAGTATACTAGGAAAAAGCCGAAGCCCATACTGATGGCCATCATAAAGCCACCTTTACGGGTCAGTGTACCTAATGGTGCTCCAACAAGTACGAAAAGAATACAGGCTACCGGAAGTGAAAATTTCTTATGAATCTCCACCCAGTATTTGTTCTGATTCTTCTGATAATTTTGAATGAGGCGATATTCATTATTTATCTGCCGTTCCAGACTCTTTAATCTTCTTTCTTTACGACGCTGTTCAGCTGGTACGAGGCTGGTATCATTCAAGACTGTAGCGCGATAATCTTCCATTACCAATTCGGCTGCCGCCAACGTAGGCGGTACCAGGCTATCGCCGATTACCTTTTTGATTGAACGACCAATCCGTTCTTTTACGCGCTCGGACCTTTGCTTATAATTAGCCTGTTTGTCAAGCATCATAGGTATGGTCATTTCACGGTCTGACCGGTTTGATGTATCGCGCCGAGCCAGCATCAGATCATCGGCAGGTATGATGATCTTGTGCCGTTCAAAATTGATGCGTCGATAGTTACTGTAATCATCCAGTTTTAGTTCATGGATCTCACCATCGTAGAGCATTAGAATGATGGCATCATCAAGGGTCTTTAATTCACCGGTCTTTGAATAAATACTGGTTTGAATTTCCTTATTCTCTTTACTGAAAATGCGTACATCCTCCATTAGACCATCATTGTCCTGACGGATGATCATGCTATAATCGGGTAGATTATTTATAAAGTGACCCGGTTCTATATCAAGGCCAGGTCGTTTCTTATGGATGTCGCCCTGCAGTAAGCGGGCGAAAAAATTCATTTCCGGCAAAACATAATTATTGAAATAGGTAAGGCTGAGGCAGACGAACAGTCCAAATAACAGGGCCGGTCGCAGGATCGAGGTAAAGCCGATACCCGAGGCGCGCATGGCGTTGATTTCATTGTCTTCTGATAATCTACCGAAAGCCATAAGTGTGGCAATCAGTACGGCCATTGGCACTGCCAAAGCCAAAATCCAGGCCAGGTTTAGGAATAGATATTCAAGTATAGTGAAAATATTCAGGCCTTTCCCTAAAAAGCGATCGATTGCCCTAAGGAAAAAATTTATAAAAAGCATCATTACGATGACCATCAGGGAATATATAAAGGGCAGTATGAGCTCCTTTATGATATAGCGCGACACAAGACGCATGTAAAAAATTACCGACGAACAGGCAAATATGAAATGAGTCCTTTGTGGTACTTTACAACTTGTCTGTGATAGGTAAGACCGGTAATTTCGCCCGCCTTTGCTCAATAGAACAAAGGCCGTATGGTGGGCGTAGCTCAGTTGGTTAGAGCACCTGGTTGTGGCCCAGGAGGCCGTGGGTTCAATTCCCATCGCTCACCCAAACCTTTCGCCGGTTCTACATCAAACCCAATTTCTGCAATTCTTCTTGCAGTTGGTTCGCGGATAAAAAATGAATTGTCTGGAAACCAAGATCTACTGCTATTTCTACATTGATCTTAGTATCATCAATAAAAATTGACTTACCTGGCTGGATACCGTAGCGATCAATAAGGATCTGGTAAAGACGTGGGTCTGGTTTTTTGATTTTTTCATCCCCTGAGACCACAATACCTTTGAAAAGGTCTAGGAAAGGATACATTTTTTTAGCAGTATGAAATGTTTCACCTGACCAATTGGTCAGGCTCAATAACCGGTAGTTTTTCTTTTGATGCAAATTTTCCAGGATAGCTACACAATTCTCATCGTAGCCGCCAAGCATTTCTTGCCAGCGGCTGTAATAGGCCTTGATCTCAGCATCGTATTGTGGGTATTTAGCGGCAAGTTCAGCAGTGGCCTGGGCTAAAGGATATCCGGCATCCTGTTCTTGGTTCCAAGCGTTGGTACATATATTTTTCAAGAAATAGCGCAGATCATTTTCGTTGGAGAATATTTTCCGGTACAGGTATTCCGGGTTCCAGTCAATCAGCACGCCCCCCAAGTCAAAAATGATCGTATCAGTAGTAGGCATGATTCCAGGATGAAATCAGAGTATTGTTGATAGAGTACCGCCATCAACCCGCAGGGCAGCACCATTGTTGGCTGCAGCTAGCGGACTGGATAGATATGTTACAAATGTAGCGACTTCGTCAATAGTGGCAAAGCGTTCCAGCAGGGAGGTAGGCCTGATTTTTTCGAAGAATTCCCGTTCCACATCTTCCTTGGATAACCCCCGTTCCTGGGCCAAGTCGCTAATGAACTTCTCCGATCCTTCCGATCTAGTGGAACCGGGGATCACCGTATTTACGGTGACATTGGTTCCGGCTGTCTGCTGGGCCAGTCCTCGGGATACACCCAACTGGGCAGTTTTTGTAGTACCATAGTGCACCATCTCCGCTGGTATCTGAATCCCGGACTCACTGGAAATGAAAATGATCCGACCCCAGTTCTGATCCAGCATTCGCGGCAGGTAATGGCGGGAGAGACGGACACCGCTAAGAACATTGACCTCGAAAAAATGCAGCCACTCTTCATCTGTTATCTCTGCAAACGGTTTTGGTGCAAAAATACCCACATTATTGATCAATATGTCAATGGAATCATGGTCATCGAGCAGATGCTGTACAGCATCTGCATCAGCAAAGTCAGCAGCGCAACCTTGCACTGTACAATCGGGGATGGCCCGACGCAGTTGGTCCAGAGCACTATTGATACGCGCGTCTGTCCGTCCATTGATAACGACGCTGGCGCCTTCCTGCAACAGCCGGCGGGCAATGCCAAATCCGATCCCAACGGTAGAACCGGTGACAAGGGCTGTTTTTCCTGTGAGTTTTAGATCCAATTAGTTACTGATCGCTATAATTTTACCAGGGGAAAGTTTACAAAATAACACTAGCAAGTCTGACTGTAAAATTGCTGCTTTTCCCTGTTCTATTATCCTTGTCTTAGTAAATTATCCATCGTGAATCACCAGAAAATATTCTATTATTCATTTTTGTTACTTCTGCTAACTGGATGTGATGAAAAGAAAGAACAGGGTATGAATAGCAACGATTTAAAATTAAACCAGATCCAGGTGATCGGCAGTCATAACAGTTACCGCATACACCCAGTACAAGATATGTTCAATCTGATGACCGGGCTCAATCCGGAGTTGGCCGCTGAACTGGATTATGGCCACCCCAGTTTTGACGTGCAGTTCAGTCAGCATGGCATTCGCCAGATTGAAATCGACGTTTATCATGATCCGGAAGGCGGTTTATTCTACAATCAACGGGGCAATCTCTTTATCGGACTGCCAGTACCATCGGGAATAGAGGAATTATTGAATCCCGGATTGAAGGTGCTGCATTTTCCAGACATTGATTATCGAACTCATTATTTAACGTTCATTGATGCGTTAACTGCCGTAAAAACCTGGTCTGATGCTAATCCCAATCATATTCCGATATTTATTCTGGTAGAAGCAAAAGAAGATGGGCTGGCCAATGTTTATCCTTCGCTCAGTGGTTTCACCCAGCCGTTGCCCTTTGATCGAGACGCGTTGGATGTTATTGATGCCGATATCAGATCTGTTTTTGGCAATGATCTAAATAAGGTGATCACACCGGACGATGTCCGCGGCGCCAGCGAATCATTGGAAGCAGTGATCTTGGATGGTGGATGGCCCACTATTGGCGAATCACGAGGCAAAGTCTTTTTTGGTTTGGACAACGGCGGTGCCATTAGGGACGAATATGTTGCTGATCATCCTGCGCTGGATGGTAGGGTGTTATTTACATCATCCGATCCGGGAACACCGGAAGCAGCCTTTCTGAAGTTGAACACACCAGCGGAGAGTATCGCCGCTTATGTAACTCAGGGTTATATCGTCCGTACCCGAGCTGATGCTGACACGGAGGCCGCACGAACTGGATATACAGGCCCTCGCGATCTGGCGCTATCCAGCGGTGCCCAATTTGTCTCTACCGATTATTATGTTGCCGATGCCCGCCACGATACGAGTGATGGCTGGACTGATTATACTGTAGCGTTACCAGATAATATGATCGCCAGGGAAAATCCTATAAGCGGCACTGGTAAATTCACGGGGCAGGAAATTGAATGATTTGGTTTACGCAGTGAATTCCTATAATTTTGCCCGCTTTTTACAAGAATATTTCGGGGTGTAGCGCAGCCCGGTTAGCGCACCTGCTTTGGGAGCAGGGGGTCGGAGGTTCGAATCCTCTCACCCCGACTGACGGTAAATGTAACTTATAGACGGAAGCCCCTCTATAATGAGGGGCTTTTTACTTTATCATATATATTCATAAAAAGTCAAACTTTACCATAAAGGGGACATAGAATTGTGGGACATAGCCCCCTAGGGGGTACTTCCCATATATAAGCATGGGGGGTATATATATACCGTGAGGTTTTGTTTATAGACATTGAGGACGTGTGGGGTGTAATATTGCTATTATGAAGCGATTTCTGCCAATATTATTTATCATCTCACTTTTTTATTTTTCATGTTCAGAAGAACTACAATCAGGATGCACTGACTGTAATGCAATCAATTATAATGCGGATGCGGTGGATGATGACGGTTCGTGTATTTTGCTGAATACCAATAGATTAAGCTTATATACTGTGCAAGATTCTGTTCGAGGACCCTTCTTTGATTGGTTTTACGATGAATATTTAATTGATATTGTCCGAGATTCATGTGATTCTATTGGGATATCAATTAATAATTATGCTAACATAACTAACTCACAAGGTGAAATAAATGTTAATGCACAGATTATTGGAGATTCTATTTATATATTTTATCAAATAATTGAAGCAAAAGAGCAAAATCTACCTAGTGACTATATGACAATTTTTGAATCTGTAGGGTACTTCAAAGAAGATTCCATATTCTTAGATTTGTATTACATGAATATGTACGATCCCTTTATTGGTCATCTTTGGGGAAAGAAAAACTGATATATTTCTTATCCTAAACTAGCGGGGTTTTTTGTTTATAGACATTTAGGACTACTGGGCTGTAATATTGCTATTATGAGTGAAACAAAATATGTATTTGATTTAATAACAGATAAAGCAGTTTCACATTTAAACAATAGTGATGGAATATATGTAGATGATTGGTTTCATACTGATGGTGTTCAATATGATATATTAAATGGAGTTAAAATTATAGGGGAAGATGGTTATGTGAATTTTGATGGTGATATAAATTATATAGGTAATGAGCATAAAGATATTATAAGGGCATTGAATCTATTCGCTGAAGATTACGGTTGTAGTTGGGAAGGTGAATTTTATTTATTTGATGGTTATGTTGAATCTGTTTTCAGAGCCCCCAGTTTTGAGATGGAAGATTTTATAGATGAGTAAAAAGAAAGAACTAAAAGGTAGAACAGCATGGCATTTAGAAGAAAGAATACCGTGGCAGTTAAAATTGTTGTTTATTGTATTCATCATAGTATTCACTATGATTGTTTCTTGGTTATTTCATGACCTGATATAACAAAAATGCCCAAAACAGATAATATGAATTATGAAATCAAATCGTGAAATAAAACTCGCTGAGATAAAAAATCATTCCCCATCACTATACCAAAAAGTGGTAGATGGTGATGTGCAACTACAACAAGCATACAATTATGTTATGGGAGATATAAATTCTATTACTGAATACAAAGATCGTGGAACTAAAGGTCAGAATAAAATTGGTTTACCAAAGGAAGTAGATAGATTAGAAAAAATGTATAAACCAACAATTGAAGAATGGATTAAAGAACTAAAAAGATTGTTTCCATTTACCCATAAAAAACATCTCAAGTGAAGAGGGGTTTAAGAAATTTTAATGAAGAATAAAATACTGAATGTGCTATTCGGTGATTGGACTGTGAAAAGATGGATTAGTTATATATTAATAGTTTGTGGTATTATAAATATCACTCTTTCATTTTTCAATGAAGATATGAGATGGATTGCTTTGGGGTTAGGTACTTTTTCATTGGCTTTTGGAATTGGTAGTTATTTTAATCCTCCGAAATCGTAGAGAGAACTTTAAGGAATCTCTCCTTCAAATAATCCAACGATAAATAATGATTAACCACATCAAGCCCCACCAATTAGCGGGGTTTTTTGTTTATAGACATTTAGGGCTGGTACAGTGTAATATTACTTATATGAAGAGATTTCAAATTGTATTATTAGTTATACCACTTTTGTATTGGGCTGGATGTGGAGACGACGAAAATGAAGATAATCCTGTTATTCCTGGTCGTACAATATATATTGCCGGCAGTGATGCAGATGGTGCTTGCTACTGGGTAAATGGATCCAGGGTCGGACTTCCCGGTGGAGCCTGGACAACAGATATAGTTGTTGTTAATGGTACGGTATATACTTCTGGTACAGGGGAAGCATCCGATGCCTGCTACTGGATCAACCAAACCAGGTATGACCTTCCTGGCGAATGGGGGGAAGGAGAAGCGATTGCTGTGGATGGTGATGATGTTTATGTTGCCGGTTGGTTTGATAATGGATCCTGCTACTGGAAAAACGGACAACAGATCAACCTGACTATCAATAGAGACTCGCAGGCATTTGCAATTGGAATTCGTAACAATGGTGATGTTTATGTAGGCGGTTACTATATGAGCAATCATCATTACTACGTTCCCTGCTTTTGGAAAAATGGTAATAATAGATCAAACTTACCAGCGGCAGAAGATGGGGAAGTCTATGATATCACCTTTGATGAGACTGGCAATATGAGGTATTATGCGGGAAACACAACTAAGCTGGATAATTTTTCAGGGTATCCGCCAAAAGCTTGTTATTGGCGCCATACCAACAGGACCGACCTTCCCCTGGGAGGTTCGAATATGGATATTTACGGATCATATGCAAATGGTATTACTATGGATGGTGACGATGTTTATCTCGCAGGTTACACGAATCGGTATGAATTTACCGGTGAAGAGGAAACCACGGGCGGATATTTTCCACAATACTGGAAAAACAACACCATCCATGACCTGGAAGGAGGTCCCATGACTGAGTTTGGAACAGGTGTGGCCTATGATATTCGAGTTGCTGATGGGAATGTTATTGTTGTGGGCATTGCGACCCGGGGCCCGAATTATGATGACAGCGGTGAGAGTGCCTGCTATTGGCTCAATGGCGAACTTCACTACCTAGAGGACATAAGTGGCGATTGGACTGAAGCAAAAGGCGTTTTTATTGACTAATATTTATTTCTAACTTGATATCCTTATATCCATATTAGCCAACCAAGCCCCGCCCAGTAGCGGGGTTTTTTGTTTGTAGACATTTAATGCTGGTGTGATGTAATATTTATTTCAATAGGAGGATATAATGGCAAAATCAGAACAATTTACCTTTGATGGAGGTGCTGCTACATATATTGGCACAGCAATTCTTGGTTGGATAATTACTGTTGTAACATTTGGTATTGGTTATCCATGGTCTTTGTGCATGTTTCATAAATGGCGTTCCAAACATACTATGATTAATGGGAGAAGATTAATATTTACTGGTGGAGGATTCTCTCTATTAGGATTATGGATAAAGTGGCTGATTCTTACCTTTTTAACTTTTGGTATTTACTTTTTTTGGGTAATTCCTAGCTTAAATAAATGGGTTGTGGAACATACAGATTTCGGAGATGAAGCTAAACCTGAGGGTGATTTGGTGTAATATTGTCTTAATGAAGTACTCCCTACCACTAATAATCCTCACTGGCTTGTTGTTTGGGCAAGATGTGTTACATCTTAAATCTGGTGAATCTTTTGAGGGCACATTTTATGGAAAATTAGGTAGTGATTTATTATTTAAAGAAGCAGGAGACATTAATACGAAAAAGTTTCCAATAAATGGTGTAGAAATTATTGAAACTAATAATGGTGAGTTGTCTTACCCTTTTGAAATACCCAAAGTAACTTCTTATGATTATAAAATAACTATTGAGTATCAGGCACTTTCATTTGAAGAAAAAGCTAGGTATGATGCTAGAGAAACATATAAAATTTTCCTCAATACAGATGTTGTTAATTATCCTGATGGATTAAACAATGAAGAAAAAACATTATATAGAAAATATTATGTTGAAGAAGTGAAGAGGTTAGAAGATTTTAAACAAAAACATTTTATATATATTTTAATTATTGTTGTTATAATATTTTTTTCAGGATTAAATCATATGTCTAATAGCGTAGGTACTAGTTACCCGTTTGACTTGATTCATTATTGACATTCGCTGAATGATCTAAATCATATCCCGCCCATAAGCGGTGTTTTTATTTGTGGGAGGATGTTTAGATTTAGAATGAGCGGACTTATCAATATTTAAATATAAATAATAGCTAATTATGAGGCGTTGTATAAGCATAATGAATAAATTCAAAAATCGGGTTATCACAATATTATTTTTATCATCATTTATTATTGCACAACCCATCATTGATTTAATTGAACCGGCATTTGGAGGAATTGGAAGTACAGTAACGATAAGTGGTAATAATTTTAGTTCTACCTCTATAGAGAACACTGTGTTTCTTAGTGGATTGGAAGCAAACATACTTAATTCTACAGAAAATGAAATAATTGTATCAGTCCCTTATGGTGCCTACTATGCACCCATTTCAGTATATACAAATGGACTTTATGCATCTTCCAGTCAACGCTTCAATGTCATCTTTGATGCTGAAGAAGAATTAACAGTTGAACATCTTGCTAATCAATTAGATAATCCATTTTTAGGTAGAAAATATTATGATATAAAGATTGCAGATATGAATGGAGATAATATTGCAGAAATAGTTACTTCGGAATTTGGTTATGGTTCTAGCGCATATTTAGCAATATTTACTACATCTTTTGATAATGAAGGGATGATATCCATTAATCAGCATATAGAATTCAATTTTGGAACTGGTGTTTATAGTGAGCCCCAGGACATTGCAATTGGTGATTTAAATGGGGATGGACTTTTAGATGTCGTATTATCTGAAGAAGGAGACGTGACGGATGATTTTGAAGCTCATACATGTATTTTTATAAATAATAGTCAGAATCAGAATTTTTCATTTGAATATCCTATAATTATTGATGGAGATGGGTATGAAGGGTTTTCTCAGCTTCAAGATATAAATGGAGATGGAAAACTGGATATAGTAACATCACGACAATCTTGGAATCAACTTGGTATTTATTTAAACACAAGTGATGATAATAGTGTATCATTCGCAAGTAAGATTATTATTGAAAATGTTGTAGCAGCCTCCCGACCTGCCTTTGCAGATTTGAATGGAGATGGAAAGATTGATATGGTTGCAACTGCTTATCTAAATAATGGTAGGGATATTTTTATATACTCCAATAACAGTACAGAAGAAAATATTGATTTTAATTTAGAATTCTCAATTTTAGCAGGAGGAGAACCCCCAGGGGATGAAGATTGGAATTGGAGTTCTTCAAATCCTACATTAGCTGATATTGATGGAGATGGTAAACTTGATATTATGGTTACAAATGGTAATTGTGGGTTTGGATGTTCGGTTAGTGGGGTTTCTATAATTAGAAATATAAGTACAAATGATGAATTAATATTTGAGTATGAGTATAGTGATTTTTATCAGTATGAATCAAATTCGTGGCCTCTTAGAATTAATGTTTCAGATTTAAATGGTGATGGAAAACCAGATTTACTAACTAATGATTGGGGTGGTGGTATATCAATTTTAGTTAATTCAAGTACTGAAGGGAACATAGCACTTGAAGAACAAATGATAATAGGTATAGGGAGCTTTCCACTATCTATTGCTACTGCAGATTTAAATATGGATTCTACTCCTGAAATTGTGGTGGCAAACTGGCAAGTAGAAGGTATGAGAGTGATTCATAATTTCTTGCCTGTGGAATATCAGGTTAATAATCCACCTGCAAATTTCTCTCTATCAGAACCTAGCAATAACACTCAAATAACGGTAGATGAATCCAATATGAATACTGGTTTCATCACATTCTCATGGAGTGCATCATCTGATGCCAATGGCGATTCACTTTATTATCTAATGCGTGTCACCAGTGCTGAAATAGGTAATCATGATATGGATACGAATGCTCCGTTCATTGATTTATCATACATTGATATAATTGAAGACATGTCAGAGAATAACGTTACAGCCGCTGTGCTGGAATGGACTGTACATGTTACCGATGGCATCGATACAGTAGAAGCAGACAATGCACCATACACAATGGAAATTGATGGAGCGAATGCATTAAGTGCTTATCTGGAAAGATTAATTGCAGATGAATTTGCTATCCACCAAAACTACCCTAATCCATTCAACCCAGTTACAACACTACGCTATGACCTACCAGAAAACGGTCATGTGAACATTACCATTTACGATATGCTAGGTAGAGAAGTAAAAACCCTCATCAACCAAACCCAAGATGCGGGATATAAATCAGTCATCTGGAACGCTACCAATGACTACGGCAAACCTGTAAGTGCTGGCATTTACCTATACCAGATACAGGTTGGGGAATACATTAGCACTAAGAAGATGGTGCTGTTGAAATAGAAGAAGTGATTCCTACCATTCATAAAGACTCGTGATATCAATTAAACCTATATCAGTCGGCATTTTCATTTTTAATGATGTGGATGTTCTGGACTTCACTGGCCCCTTCGAAGTTTTTTCCATAACCCGTAAGCAGGAAGGCGGTGAAAAACAGTATCTCTATTCTGTTTGCCTCATCGGGCTCACTGATGGTGCCATAACGACAAGAGGCGGTATGGAGGTGAGGCCCCATTTTTCCATTAACTCACACCCCCAACTGGACCGGCTTATCATACCCGGCGGCTATGGTACCCGGCGGCTTATGCATGATGAATCCTTGATTAACTGGCTTGGTTCATTCAATCTACGAAGCACACGGTTAGCGTCTGTCTGTACTGGGAGTTTACTTCTTGCCAGCGCTGGCCATCTTGACGGGAAAAGTGCCACTACGCACTGGACCGTCCTTGATATGATGGAAGAAACATTTCCGAAAGTTAAGGTGGATCGGAACCGCCACGTTATTATAGATGAAGAAGTTTTCACTTCCGCAGGAATATCCGCTGGTATCGATCTTGCCCTTCAGATGGTCAGACTCGATTTTGGAGATCTACAGGCAAAATGGACAGCCCGTCACATGGAGTACGCTTTTGATAGTGACAACTTTCAGCGACGACTCGATATGAATACCTCGCTTTAAAAAGCTAAAGCCTTGCCCAAGTAGCGGTGTTTATTGTTTATAGAAATGATGTTATTCATCATTCTATAAACCCATCAAAATCAGTTAAAACATGGGAAGATAATTTCAAATGCCCCTTTTGTAGTGTAGAAAGACATTGGTAAATAAGGTCCCATTACCTGTTTTTCTTTACCTATCTCATTTACATTTTGGATTGCATGTTTAAAATCAGATGAGGCTAACATGTTTCTTATTTGAATAACCGTGACGTCTTCATCAATTGCGCCATCACCATCATCAGCCATGGGTAACCAGCCAACTCCGCATTCAGCATAAGCGTTCCGAGGACGGTCTTCTTCTCGACTAACCACAATAATATATTCACCGTTATTATTCACAGGAACTTGTTCGTCAAAAAGGCAATCATTTACCCGGGTATTTGCAAAACCTTGATTAGAACAAATAGACCAGTATACCAGTTCTGCTTTGGTCATGAATTCATCGCCATGATAAGTTTTTGGAGTTTTGGGCAACTTTCCTTTCATAACAAATACTTTGCCATGTTTACGATTAATAATGGTCCGTACATAATTATTATCAAGATTTGGATAAAAGCCGCCAGTGCTTCTTCTAAGCGATTTTGGTTGCTGTCCGTTATAAATACCTAGAAGAAATTCTCTGTCATATTGAAGGTACCAGGTTGGCGGTACAGTGGCTGGCCATGTATCTGGTTTCCCAGGTTGGTTTATTAGTTCTGAATATACGGTCATGGGTAGGCCTATTGCGTCGATTGTGATTTGCGCTGGTTGGTTAGTATGTAATGCATCGCAAGCTTCCCCCTCTCTTAATTCATCTCCATTATTAAGGATTAAGACAACTTCAGGTAAAGGTACCCCTCCTGATTCACTCTTACCTTTATCAGGGACATAAATTCGATAGATAATTGACTGCTGCCCTTGTCCGTATTGTGCCGCATTTAACGAATTTCTGTGACTGATTTGTTTTTGCGAGCTAGAACCTTTAACGTCAGTTTGAAGCTCAAGCTTGATTCCTTCTTTTCTTATTATTTCTGGAGAATGATTTAGAATTTCCACAGTATAAGACCTTTTTTCATTTGTTCTTCTTGATCCATCCACAAATGGATTTATCGAATTTTCATCGGGTACAATAAGATAATCAGCCAAAGACTCTATTGGTGCGCCTCGTCCGTCATAACTAATTAATGACATATATCTTGAGTGGGGGAACGTTCCTTTAAGATACAATCTGGCGCCCTCAGGTACGGTAAAAGTCGCATTCCAGTAAAAAACACCAGCATCAGGATAGGCAATATTTATGTAGGGATCTTTGCTTACAGGACCACGGGCCCAAAAACAGGTCCGCTGTCCAGGGATTATTGGTTTACTCGTTTCTTCATGAGAGGCTTTCCGGTCTCCTAATTCCATTTTTAATGACGCTTCCTTGTCGCATGATTGAATGAAAAAAGTGAGTGGTAACGCAATGAATGAAATGAAAATGTATTTAATTACTGATCGATTCATCATTTATTTCTGAAATTAATTTTAGAGTTAACAAATTCCAATCTTTGAATGTTTAATTATAAAACATCACAATACTTAAATTTCTTCTAGTAATTACAATTAATAAAACATTAAATCTCACCCCGTAGCGGGGTTTTTTGATTATAGACATTTAGGTCTGGCGGTACATACATTGCATAAAGCTTTTTAATAATTGTTATCCAAAGGAGGGTTCTATGAAAGGTTTAAGGGATTTAAATCACTTAAATTACAGAATTATCTTGTTCAGTTGATTCTTAAGAACTCTAATTGTATATTGGGTTTAATAGCTTGCTTAACTATCAATTGCTAATAATTTATTGAGGAGGAAAAAGCCATGAAACGTTGGTCATTAATGCTACCTGTATTTATCCTATCATTTATTTTTGCATTAGGTGATAATGTAAAAGTTCAAGAAGAGACTCAGCAGCAAAAACAAATTGTTGCGGATAATGATATTACTATTCCCATAGATGTTGATAACC
>Ga0257111_1000384_pt1 | contig 18400 bp, 16 predicted proteins | sample LP_taG_6_FD_191567 | JGI IMG/M metagenome (GOLD analysis project Ga0257111, IMG submission 191567) | Marine microbial communities from Northeast Subartic Pacific Ocean, Canada - LP_J_2015_P26_500m | ecosystem: Environmental > Aquatic > Marine > Oceanic | place: Canada: Northeast Subartic Pacific...
ACTACGCGGCAACAAACGCTACCAGCCGTTAACCAAAGTTTTCGCCACGTCCGTTGGGAAGAACATGAGGTGGTCCCAGTCGTAACGTTGGATCACTTGATCGGCCTGTACGGGGTCCCGCAATTCTGCAAAATCGACGTGGAGGGTTACGAAGCCGAAGTCCTGGCGGGAGTCACCCAACCGTTGCCCCAAGTGTCCTTCGAATTTGTGCAGGGTGGACTAGACGTAGCCTTGTCATGCTTGCAACGTTTAACGGAGTTAGGAGTGTATGAGTTTAACGCTGTATCGGGCGAAGAACGTCGCTTCCTCTTCGATGGCTGGCTGACCAATGACCGAATGACAGCCTGGTTACAAAGCGGGGCGAGCAACTTGTCATCGGGCGATTTATACGCCAGACTGCTATCCACACCTGCTCATGACGCACAGGACCATTCACGAATCAGTCGAACCTGATAGGTCGATTCCGTACTGGCACGCCCTGACCAACGCCGAAGGGAAAGACGTCGTGGCTCAGGACCCGGTATTGATTCTTCCACTCGCGGCGACGGAACAACATGGTCCCCATCTTCCACCATCCACGGATGTAGACATCGGGCTAGGCCTCCTCTCCAATGCCTTCCGTCAACTGCAGGACAATTTTCCGGCGTGGGTCTTGCCAATGCAAGCCGTGGGTGCCAGTCGGGAACACGCGCGCTTCCCAGCAACCGTCAGCGTCACTCACGAACAACTCAGCCAGCGTATTTACGAGACTGGGAGTACTGTGGCAGCATGCGGCGTCAAACGTCTTCTCCTGGCCAATAGTCATGGGGGTAACCCGCCCGCAATGGCTGCGGCGGGGCTGCGACTGCGCGAAGAGCATAACCTCCTGGTCGTTCACGCCAACTACTTTCGCTTTCCACGTCCGGTGGATGTAAAACTGCCCGCTGCCGAATGGCGTCACGGGTTTCATGGCGGCGCCGTTGAAACCGCGATGATGTTACATCTGCATCCCGAACGCGTGCGACTCGATATCCTTCCACATAACAGGTCACTGGGCCAGGATCTGGCTGCCACCTTACAGTTCCTGAGCCCTGAAGGTTCAACAGCGTCTTTTTCATGGCTCGCTGGCGATCTTCATCCGTCTGGTGTGACAGGAGATACACGCTTGGCAGATGCCGACATGGGCCAACGTCTTGTGACGTCTTACGGAACGGTACTCGCGAGAATCATCGAAGACGCAAAGGCCTTCCCCGTGGAACGCTTAGTCTGATCAGACAGTGATCTTATTTGCCAGTCGCCGCGCCAGACAGGAGCTCGGAAAGCCAGTGTCCGGACCGGGTCGCCTTCGTTTTGACGTACGACAGATTGTAGTCGTTGAGGGTTCCATAGATAGGTTGCCGATCGATCACCTGGATACCGGCGTCCTGAACAGCTTGTACCTTGTTGGGGTTATTCGTTAAGAGTTGCACGCGCTCGATCTGTAGGTGCTGCAACATCTGCACCGCTGCATCGAATTGTCGCTCATCGTCATCAAAGCCCAACGTGTTGTCTGCCTCGACTGTATCCAGGTTCTGCTGCTGTAAGGAGTACGCACGAAGCTTGTTGCCAAGGCCGATACCGCGCCCCTCTTGTGCAAGATATAGCAACACACCGCCGCCGTGCGCTGCAAAGTGACGCAAACTGCCACGTAATTGCTCGCCACAGTCGCAACGGAGGCTTCCAAAAAGATCGCCTGTGAAGCAGGCGGAGTGGATTCGTACAGGCACCGGGTCGGGCCAGTGTTCTCGTGACCCGATCAGCACCGCCACGTGTTCAAAAATTCCGTTGGCTTCACGAAACAACATGAAGCGAGTGTCCTCTATCTCCGCGAGTGGAACGAGTCCGTCACTGACATGTGTCAACGCCACCGGGGAGTCAGCAGTCATCGCGTCGATGTGTGCGGTCGTCGCAGCTAGAATGCTGCCATTCTCAAGAAATGTTCGCAAGGCCGGTACTTTGTCCGCGTCCACAGGCGCACTCACAATGGCGGGCAGTAACCGGGCGAGTCGTGCCAATGTAATACCGCCAGCTTCAGGCGCCGAAGCTGCTCGTAGATCAAGCGAGTCCGTGGTGTATGTCTCTCGTGCGCTGGACAGATGCAAAATCTGATCCGGCCGTATTTCATCAGTGAGCCCAATACTCACCCCGCCGCCGCGTTGATGGGTCGGTGGATTACATGCTGCACCGATGGCGTGTGTGAACCCCATTACCTCAGCGCGATGGTGTGTAACGACTAGACGAACGGGTTTATTATGGAACTGCTGGATCTGGGTGAGAGTCTCAAGGGTGAGACCCTCCACGGTGGCAACCAATGTGGGTTCGGACTCCTGGCCGTCTGGCTTGGTGACCAACAAGGGGCGACCGCGCCCAAGCTCAAATAACCCGCGTTCAGCGTCGTGCATATTGTGTCCAGCGTGGTGAATAATACAGTGTTGCGCGAATGAAAACTATTGACGAACGGACCGCCTGGCATCTCCTTCGCGCCGTGCCTCCCGGGTGCACGGTCAAAAATTCGTCCGCTCGTATCTACCATCATTCCAGTCCGGATGTCTGGTTGCAAGCCCAGACTGGTGGTGTCTGGGAGACCTCAGCCCCCGTGACTCACGAGGCACGTGTTCTGCTCGATCTGTTCTTGCCACTTCAACTACAGACTGAACTCGTAATCGCGCAGACCGGACAGAGCCTCGATGGGCGCATCGCCACCGAAAGCGGTCACTCGCACTACGTGACTGGCGCGGCCGATATTCGACGACTACACCAACTGCGGGCGATCGTGGATGCTGTCGTTGTGGGAGCTGGTACGGTGGCTGCCGACGATCCACATTTGACCGTCCGGGCAGTCGACGGAAACAACCCTGTTCGGGTGATACTTGATCCAAAGAACCGCTTGGACAGAAACAAGCATGTTTTCTCTGATGGGGCTGCGCGTACTTTGGTGATTCATCAAACCTCAGACCATGCGGCTCGCGCAGCCAGTCCGCAGAACGGTGACACTCTTCTGTTGCCAACAGTCGACGCGCAGGCGACTAACAACCCTGATGGGTTCGCCAGCTTTGATCCAAAGGTGATCCTAGAAGCCCTTAATGTCCGCGGGTATAAGCGCATTCTGATTGAAGGAGGTGGCATCACAATCTCTCGCTTTCTTCAAGCGGATGTCCTCGATCGCTTACACGTCACGGTTGCGCCATTGCTCATCGGGTCGGGCAGACCGGCACTGAGCTTGCCTCCTATCGCGTCATTACAACAGGCGCTTCGGCCAGTATGCCGTCACTTTCATCTCGGCGAGGATGTGTTGTTCGATCTGGACCTCAGACAACCTGCCGGTCTGGAGGAAGAGCCAGTAAATCTAAATGCTCCACGACCAGACTGAAACGCCCGCTGTCGACTTTCTCTCGTCGTCTATCAGCCCACTCGCGAATCCTGTGAGCCTCGGTAGAGGGTTCGATCTCGAGAGCTGCTGCTTCCCACGTGCTGAGCAACCGTCGAACCAAGCGGGAGTCTCCCGAACCGAGGCGCCAGGGACTTGGTCGATGCCACGTCCGGTAACCAGCCGCCTTGAACAGCGTCTCCGCAACAGCGCTAGCTGTGGGTCCGAGGGCTGGCCCCAGCCCCTTATCCAGAAGCTGATGCTGATTAAGAGCCTGTCGAACTAGGGTATCGTCTGAATGGTCGTCTGGAAGAGGACGCGTCTCCGAGTGGTCAGTGTCGTGCGTGTTGACGTGGAACCACTGGAGATCACCACTGTAGGTCAAGCCGAAAAGCACGCCGCAGCGTGCCGTTTCAACGGCGCACACTAGGCGCTCTAACCAAGCGTGTGAAACTAGGTCGAGCAACGCAGATCCAGTCACCAAATCGGTTTCTTTAATCAGGTTGATTCCTTCATCAGCAAGGTCACCATGCACACACCGAATGCCTTGGACTCCTTCAGGGATGTCAACCGCTGCAAGTAGTGACGCGTCGCTGTCAATCAACGTCCACTCTTGATCGGTAGCAATTCTTGGTGCCAGGTAGCGAAGATTGGAACCGGTACCACTCCCGAGATCAAGAATGCGTGACCAACCATAGGTAAGCCAGTCAGTTTGCAATGGCAACAAAAGGTCTGATGAGCGGGAACGGTGGTCGACGGATTCACGCAACCGCAACCACTCGGCATCAAAATGTTGCCTAGGACTCATCAGGTGCCAATTCCAGTATGGCCGCCGCGAACACGCGACCCGCCTGATCCCAACTCGGCAACGACGAAGCATGCCGGCGGGCAGCCGCTCCGATCATGTCGCGCCGAACCTGACCTGCCTCGCCCGCCAAGAGCGCGCCAAGCGCGCCAGCTAACAATTCTGGGTTCCCAGGTTCCACCAACATGCCAGTGTCTGGAGGAACGGTACTGGGAATCGCTCCGGCAGTGGTGCTGACAATTGGGAGTCCTCGCGCCATAGCCTCTACCAGCACCAGGCCATATCCTTCGTAATGGGATGGGAGGACAAAGACTGAACTAGTGTGGTAGAAATCGTTTAGGGCGTCTTTACTGCATTCCCCAGTGAAACAGATTCGTCCAGAAAGTCCATTCGTCCGAGCCTGCTCCTGGACCAACGTAGCATACGTCGGCGCCCGTGTAAGACTGCCTACACAGACACAAGTCCACGCGATTTTCTGAAGCTTTGCCAACGCATGAATCAGCAGCTCGTGGCCTTTGCGAGGAATCACGGATGCAACACATAACAGGCTCGGGGGGTCACCGGAAGGTGGTCCTTGCGCCAACCTTGCGGGATCGTTTCCTGGCGATACCACACGCACGGATGAAGCGGGTACGCCATACATGTCCATTTGCTCTGCCGTAAACGTACTCGTCACGACTACACCCCTGCAGCCTGCGAGCGCTTCGCGTTCGCGGGTCGCCAACTGTTGCCTAGTTTGATCGGCAAGTCCGGTCTCCTCAGCAAGAGGATGATGGATCAGACCCAAGATCCGTAGGCGGGAGCTGTGGGTGTCTGCGAGGTCCGCGAACCCAGCCAGGGCTAACCCGTCGATCACCACCCGGGCACCATCGGGACACGCCTCCAAGGTTTGAGTGATACTCGCCCGCGCTTGATTATCCACTACAGGAAACGCGCCTTCGAGATTGTGGATGGTTACGCGCCACGCTCGCTGTCGCAGTTCGTTCACGATACGCGCATCGTACAAATACCCACCGGTGTTTTGGGCGAGCGACCCCGGAACGACCAGATGCAGTTCGGCTGCAGTCACACCTCGCCTTCGAAGCTAGCCCAAGCGACGGGAGATTCTTTTAAGGTAACGCAGAGCGTGGTCACCCCGCGGGCGTCGTCCCCGAGTTTTCCGTCCCGAATGGCCTGCACAAGGCGGTCAAAGATTTCTCGGGCGAGAAATTCCGTGGTCGTATTGCTTCCGCTGAAGCGAGGCTCGTCGTCCAGGTTTCGGTAATTGAAATCCGCCAGTATTGCTTTCAGGCAGGCACTGGCCTGACCAATATCCACAACTAAACCCTCCGTATCCAGAATCGGACGACGGAACGTTGCATCAACCACATAGGTCGCACCGTGCAAGTTTTGCGCGGGGCCGAATACTAAGCCGCGCAAACTGTGGGCAATCATAAAATGGTCGCGAACATTCAAACTGTACACGGCTGACACCTCCTAATAACAAATGCGGTGGCAGAGTGTAGTCCCTGGATCCTGACTCAGCCTTGCCATCACTTCAGGTAGTTCTTCGAACGGACTTTCTTCCGTGATCAATGCATCAAGGCGTCCATCGCGAAGTAACTCCATCGCTAAAGCCATCCGGCGCGCGTGATTCCACCGCGGCGTTTGCTTCGGATTCAGACGCCCTACCTGACTGCTCTTGAGCGTCAAACGGCGCGAATGAAACGCTTCGCCTAAAGGTAACGAAACGGATTGACTGCCATACCAACTGACATCGACGATTGTGGCTTCGTGGCCTGCAACAACCAGTGCATCTCGAAGTCCCTCAGGCTGACCACTCGCATGGATAACCAAATCCGCCTCAGTATCTGCAGGTACCGCAGTAACAAGCCGAATGCCCAGTTCAGCGGCTACTTTTTTACGCGTCGGGTTGACATCGACCGCCACTACCTTGGTGCCAGGTAGTTGCCGGCACAACCAGCTAATTAGCAAGCCGACTACGCCCGCGCCAACAACCACAATGTAGTCACCGACAGCAGGCTGTGCATCCCAGACAGCATTTACAGCGGTTTCCATGTTCGCCGCCAGCACCGCTCGACTCGCGGGGACATCACTTGGAACGGGAGTTAGTGCGTCTGGGTCGATCCAGTATCGATCCTGATGCGGATAAAGACAGAAGACGGTTTGACCTGCAAGGTCGCCTGGCGTATGTCTGTCGGCTTGTACTTCTCCGACACTGTTATAGCCATACTTCACAGGCCCAGGAAAATCACCTTCCTGGAATGGGGCACGCATCGACTGATACTGCGATGGTGGCACTTGGCCACCAAAAACCAAAGACTCGGTTCCGCGACTAATTCCAGAAAAAAGTGTGCGAACTTGCACCTCATTCGGTTGCCCGGGAGGCAGGGATGCTGTCACTATCTCACCGTGGCCAGGGGCCTGGATCCAAAATTGCCGTGCGGTGTTAATCTCCGACATAGTGTTGTCGCTTTTCAGTACAGACCATAACCTATTAGTGATGGTATCCGTAACTCATAACGTCCGGTTTCAGTCCACGGGCAGCCCGATCCGCTTAGCAATTCTTGATCTGTTGAGGCTAGGGCTACCTCTCGTTCTGATGTTGAGTGCAGTGACTAAGTGGCGTTTTGACCTACCAATTGTCTATCTGCTTCATACGATAGTGCTGTACGTAATCATGGCCGGCTTAATCCTGTGGTATGCACCAGCCGAGTTTCCCAGTCCTGGACTCGGTAAAGCGAATCGCATCACTTTAATCCGAGCGAGTCTGGTTCTGCCCGTAGTTCCACTACTGTTCCAGCCGGGAATGCTAAACGATGCCGGATATTGGTGGGTCATCGTCATATCGATTATCGCCATGGCGTGTGATGGAATCGACGGCTGGATTGCGCGGAGGTCAGTCACTTCGACGGTGTTCGGTGGTCGGTTCGACATGGAACTCGATGCGCTGTTGATTCTAGCGCTGTCAGCGCTGGTCGCATTAAATGGAAAGGTCGGAACCTGGGTACTCTTCATCGGTGCCATGCGCTACCTATTTGTGATGGCTGGCTGGTTATGGCCGCGCCTGCAAGGCACTCTGCCGCATAGTCAACGCCGAAAGACTGTCTGTGTGCTCCAAGGGGCGGCGTTGCTGATTAGCCTGGCTCCCCTTACTTCAACTCCGGTTGCGGCAACTGCCACTGGGAGCACACTTGCCATACTAGTTGTTTCGTTCGCGATTGATACAAAGTGGCTAATTGCAGAATCGCCACGTTAGCTTAACTCAGCTATCTAGGGGCGATAGAGTTGGCGGAGGGACAGGGATTCGAACCCTGGAGACGGTTTCCCGCCTAACGGTTTTCAAGACCGCCGCCTTCAACCGCTCGGCCATCCCTCCTGTAAAAGCCTTTCTTAATTCTTCTGTTTTCCCGACGTGGACTTTTGGTGCTTCCAGTCCATGTTCCGGCTTAGCCCGTGGGCTCCACTACTTCTTGCCCGTCCATGAACGGTTGAAGCACCTTCGGAATGACCACTGAGCCATCTTTTTGCTGACCATTCTCAAGAATCGCTATAAACGTGCGCCCAACAGCCAGGCCGGAACCATTGAGTGTATGTACGAACCGAAGCTTACCAGACCCTTCGGGACGGAACTTGATGTTAGCGCGTCGAGCTTGGAATGCTTCTGTGTTGCTACACGAAGAAATTTCACGATAACCCTGCTGCCCCGGCAGCCACACTTCAAGGTCATACGTCTTTGCAGCCGCAAAGCCCATATCACCCGCGCACAGTATTACTCGTCGATAAGGCAACTCAAGTTTCTCAAGTACCGTTTCAGCATGGCGAGTGAGCATCTCGTGCTCGTCATACGACTGCTCTGGCGTCGTAAACTTGAATAATTCCACCTTTTCAAATTGATGTTGTCGGATGAGTCCTCGCACATCTTTTCCGTACGAACCAGCCTCACTGCGAAAACATGGGGTATAGGCCACATAACTCAACGGCAACCGGCGGCCATCAAGAACTTCGTCGCGATGAAGATTCGCAAGTGGGACTTCAGCGGTCGGAATTAGATACAAATTGCGGTCGCCGACTACCTTAAACAGGTCATCTTCGAATTTTGGTAAGTTTCCAGTTCCGAGTAAGGCCTGATCTTTAACCAAAAATGGCGTTGCTGTCTCAGTGTAACCGTGTTCGTGTGTATGGAGTGCCAACATAAAATTAATGAGAGCGCGGTTGAGTCTCGCACCGTCACCAAACAGCACCGCGAAGCGTGAGCCCGACATCTTTGCTGCGCGCTCGAAATCGAGCACGCCCAATGCCGGCCCGAGGTCCCAATGGGCCTTCGGTGTGAAGCTAAACTGTTTTGGGTCCCCCCAGCGACTGATTTCCTGATTATCGGTTTCCTCTGCACCGGGCGGCACACTAGCATGGGGGATATTTGGCAGTTGGAGCAGGAGATCGCGGTACTCTTGTTCGACCTTCTTAAGTTTTTCTTCTTGTTTCTTGATCTCGTTGCCGTATGTTTGGCCTTGTTTCAGGAGCGCAGCTGCATCCTCCCCTGCCGATTTGGCAGCCGCAATCTTGGCACTCAATTCCTTGCGAAGACGTCTCGCCGTCTCGAGTTCTGGAATAATGGACAAGCGCTCAGCGCCATACCGCTTGAGGGAGGCAAACTCGCCTTGTAGCTTTGCGGCTCGTACGCCCAGTTGGGCTTTAGTTTCATCGAGCTGATTCTTCACTAGTATTGGATCGAGCATGATGCCATTGTAAATCGTTTATTCTAGAAGCAAAACCTGAGGTACCATGCCAGTCGAGGAGGCACGTGTGACAGTCCAGATTCGTAAAGCGGTGTTTCCGGCAGCCGGGCTTGGGTCTCGGTTTCTACCAGCGACTAAAGCACAGCCAAAAGAAATGTTGCCGCTGGTCGATAAACCTATTATCCAGTACGGCGTAGAAGAAGCGCTTGCGTCGGGTGCTGACCAGATCATTGTGGTTGCCGGTAAGTACCAGCATGTTATAGAGGCCCATTTCACTCCCAACAAGCCACTGGAAGACTTTTTAGAATCCCAAGGCAAGATTGACCTGTTGGCCGAAGTACGTGCAGTCCCCTGTCCTGCAGCATTTACATCGGTCCTCGAGGCTACACCCCTAGGACTTGGTCACGCAGTTCTGGCGGCACGGGAGGCGGTCGGCGACGAACCATTTATCGTCATTTTGAGTGATGACGTGATTGACGCGCAACCTCCCGCAACGCGCCAACTTATTAATGTGTACAACGATCTCCAGAGTCCTGTGCTCGCTGTCGAACGACTCCCGGCTGATCAACTTTGCCAGTACGGTGTTATCGATGCCGAACAGATTCGGGACCGAGTGTATAAGATTCGCGATTTGGTCGAGAAACCGAAGAGCGGTGAAGCCCCGTCTGACCTCGCTATCATTGGACGATACGTGTTGACTCCAAATATTTTTTCAATCATTGACACGACGCAACCAGACACCAAGGGCGAAATTCAACTCACCGACGCCCTTCGTGAGTTGTTGTGTACTCAACCAATCTATGCCTATGAAATTGATGGTGTTCGGCACGACACTGGCAATAAACCTGGATTTCTTCGCGCAACTACCTATTTCGCCCAGCGACAATCCGGTCTTGACGGGCCTTTTTGAAAGCCTGTCCTTGCCTAACTTGAACTCGTAACCACGAAACTAACCGGATAAAAAGATAACAGAACGTCCTTACTTAGAAGGCTTCTTTGAGGAGGCCCTTTCGGCAGAGGAAGCCCCGGATGATGCGGAATTAGACTTGGTTGACTGAGTCGACGTCTTACCAGTCGCTTTGCCTGAGTCTCCACCAGTGCTTGTCCCTGACGCTGCCTTGTCCTGTGAACCTTTCCCCGGAGCGGGTTCTGAACCTGTAGAACCTTTTTTTGCGTAGTCAGTTACGTACCAGCCACTGCCCTTAAACCGAATGGCGGAAGAAGAAACTAGTTTGCGGACTGAGCCTCCGCATTTCGAACAGGTGGTCACTGGCGGATCGGCCAATTTACGGATTAATTCAAATTGGAGACCGCACTTGTCACATTCGTATTCGTAAAGAGGCATTTCTTAATTTGTTGATAATTTCCTGATCGTAGTGGGATGCTCTCAGAATTGTCAACGACCCCACACCTATGGGAAAGGTTTAATCCAATAGGTTTCCATCGTTCTGGCCAAGCATTAGTTTCCGGTGCATCCAAAATGGCACGGCCCCATTGGACAATACTGTGTCGTGGAAGGCTTTCAGAGAATAGCCCGCTTGGCGATGAGCCTCGTAATCGGTTCGCAACCTTAGCATCATCAACTTCCCTACAGCGTACACGATATAACTTGGATCAAAGGTGCCTCGCTCCGCCTCCTGACGGGCGCTCCCTTCTTCAAGAAAGGCCTCATCGCGGAAAAACCGTACCCCCTGCTCCACCGAATAGTCCTCCGCGTGGAGCTTGATACCTACGACAAGCCGCGCGAGTCTAATCAATGCTTCGGCAAGCTGCCCCAAGCGAATATGGTCATCCCCTCGACCGAATCCGGCGTTTATCATCATCTCTTCGCAATAGTGCGCCCAACCCTCAATAAAAGACGACGCTGAAAACAAGATCGATTTTCGGGATTTCGATTTAATCTGCCTCAAGTGCTGGAAGTGCAAAAAGTGCCCTGGAACGGCTTCGTGAATCGACACACACCAAAGCGCACCGTGGGAAAAATCTCGAAGGTGTGCATTTTGACGATCCGCAGGCCAGTTCGGGTCGGCGGCAGTAATGTAATAGTATGCGCGACTCGGGTTTAATTCGAAGGGCCCAGGTGTCCACATGCTGGCAAACGTCCATCGGAAAAACTCTGGAGTTGGCGCAACAAGGGGTGCCTCGCTTTGCGGAATCGAGACAATAGCGTTTCGCTCAACAAACTTAGACAATTCCTCGACTTGTTGACTGACGACCGGCACAAGTTCAGCGTTACTTGGATGGTCGTCTTTTACGCGACTCCACGCATCGTGAGGATCTTTGCCGTTTAGGCGGCCCGCAACGCGTCGAAATTCTTCTTGCGTTTCGCGTAACTCCCGCATGCCGATCGCCAACAGCTGATCAACCCCTAACGTAATGCCTTCTTCCAAGCGCAACTTTTCTTCGAAATGCTTACGGCCCAAACGAAAGGAGCTTCGGCATCGCGGCGCTAGGTCATCTCGCAAATACTCAAGGTACCTTTGGATGGTTTGACTTGCTTCCGTCGATGCGTCAGCAAGATCGCCGAGCAAGTGCGGATCGTCGAGGGCAGATAAAGCTTTTGGTAGGTCACGTTCAATAAACGTTAGCGTTCCTTCAAAAGCTGTTGCTCCGATCTTAACGAAAATACCGGGTGGATCATCAATGTTGGTGCGGGCGGCCTCTATGAATCTCGGAACCTGTCGAAGTTTCGAGAGAATGCGTCGGGCACGCTCTTCGACTGGTGCGTAAGGAAAGAGCATTTGCCCTGCAAGGCTCATTGCTAGTGTCTCGGCATATTTACGAGGATCGCGCTTCCAGCTCTGCAATTCTTCCTGCTCAAAGATCCGCCCGCGCACATTATCTTCAAGCATCCGTCGCTCGAGGCGTTCGACAGACGTGAGCCCCTCCGACCCAATAGCCTCAAAACGGCGCCGAAAGCCTCCGAGTTCACGCCCTTGGGCCTCCAGCGCTACCGCACTCGGATTTTCCAATAGATCATCATTGACGTGAATGCCATCGAACGCTGCATCCGTTGGGTGCATTTCGTAGAGATAGGACAGATATTCCTCCACAAGATGCGTCAAAGGTTCAGCTGACTGTATCGGTCTGGTCATTGGGCTCGATTTGGTTCATCACCGCCGAAATCACTCCAAATGGTACAATAGCGTCAGACGACGTCTAGTTCTGTTTTCTGCTATTTTTCTGAATCACGCGTTCGCACAAGCGTACGGTACTCACCATGTCCGGCACCCTCTACGTGGTTGCCACGCCAATTGGCAACCTAGAAGACATCTCATTTCGAGCCCTGCGTGTATTACGAGAGGTGAGCCTAATTGCAGCCGAGGACACACGGCGAACTGCCAAACTGCTTCAACATTACTCGATTCTCACTCCAACTACGAGTTTTCATGCCCACAATGAAAAACGTAAACAGGCTTTGTTGCTTGACAAGCTGAATAATGATCAGGCAATTGCCCTAGTATCTGATGCTGGAACACCAACAATTTCAGATCCTGGTGCACTTATCGTTGCTGCTGCGACTGAAGCTGGAATTCGAGTCGAAGTAATACCTGGACCGAGTGCGGTCATCACGGCCATTTCGGCATCTGGTCTTTTAAATGGATCTTTTACCTTTGTAGGGTTCCCACCAAGTAGGTTAAAAGACAGAATTATCTGGCTTAATGAACTGATCAATGAAGAGCGTGCCATCGTTTTCTTTGAATCACCTCACAGAATAAGGACCACACTCGAACATATGCAACATATTATGAGTGACAGAAATATTGTAATAGCACGTGAAATGACGAAGGTTCACGAGGAATTGGTCAAAGGACCTATTAATGTGGTTCTTAAGTCGCTCAGGACAAAGGTTAAGGGCGAAATTACAGTGGTCATACAACCTAAAATCTTATCCTATAAGAAAAAAAGCCCGCCGACAACTGAACAGGTATGGAAAGAATTCTGTCATTTAACAGAAGAGTTAGGTCTTGGAAAGCGAGAATCAATCTCTAGAATCGCAAAATCTTATGATATGAAGTCTCGCGATATTTACTCAGCAATTGTCAGATCCAAAACATAGGTTAAATAACAAAAAATATGTTGATTCTCTTAAATAATTTGCGGTATTTTTTCGTCGTCTTGACCGATAGTGGTACTTCTGCTAATGTAGCGCGGCTCGAAGATGGTTTTTCGCGTATTCTTCGCCTTAACTTAATGGCACACCCAAACTAACGTAGGAGGCTCGATGGCAAAAGAGCGCCGCACCCGCACTCAGACAAAGAAGACGGCAGCTACCAAGAAATCCAGGTCGAGTCTAAAAGAGAACGATCTCCAGAAAACAAGTCAGCCATCTGGAGTAGACGCTAAGCGCTCGAGCTACCTTAACGCGGTGAAACTTTATGGAAAAGGACTCGAAGCTCTCCAGCAGCGTAATTTCACTGGCGCATCTTCGGCTCTACTAGCCGTCATAGACGAACACAGTGAGGAGAGGGAATTACACGAACGTGCTCGAATTTACCTAAAGATCTGTGAACGAGAACTGGCTCCCGTCGCTGCCGAGCCCCACACCCTGGAGGAACTCGTTTTGGCCGGGACGATGGCTCTCAACGAACATGAAAGCGAAAAAGCGCAAGGATATTTAGAGCAGGCTGTCAGAGAAAATTCTTCTGCTGACGGAGCGTACTACATGCTAGCTGTGCTTTTCGCTCAACAAGGCAATGCCGAACAGGCACTAACACACCTAGGCCGCGCGATTGAACTTGATCCAGAGAATCGTCTTGTAGCACTGCAAGAAGCCGATTTCGAGATATTTAAAGATGAAATAGAGTTTCAGACACTCGTCGCGGAACCACCACCCTCACCTTCGAAATAACGACGATCGGTATTCTAGATTCGAGCATTTCCAGTGAACCTCAGTCACAGAAGTGCAACATAATCGCTGGGCTCGATCTACACTGTGACTGTGATTCAGACTCGAAATTCCACAACTAACACGCACATTGTGGTACTGGCCGCTGGTCAAGGCGCCAGAATGAAGTCTTCCCTGCCGAAGGTGCTTCACGCCGTTGCTGGCCTGCCGATTATTGTTCACGTTTTACGCGCAATTGAACCTCTCAAAGCAAGTTCAATTGCAGTCGTCGTGGGACACAAGGCTGCACTCGTAGAAGAGGCGCTCGCTGGTCGAGCCTCGATTGAATTTGTGCACCAAGGACCTCAGCTTGGAACCGGACACGCACTTTTGCAAACCGAGTCACTCTTAGCTGGTGCAACCGGCACCCTTTTGCTTCTCGCCGGTGATGTTCCGCTTATACGCCCGTCGACCCTAACAGGCCTTTTGGAAACCCATCGCGCGGCGGCTGCAGGGCTGACAGTGCTGACAGCTAACGTGCCACGCCCTTTCGGATATGGCCGAATCTTGCGCCGCAACGGCCAATTAATCGGTATTGTTGAGGAGCGAGATGCGACCGACAAACAACGTAAGATCCGAGAAATAAACAGTGGTATCTATGCGTTTGAACTGGCACCCCTTTTCGATTCACTAAAACAAATTGCGCCAGAAAATGAGCAAGGCGAGTACTATTTGCCCGATATTGTCTCAATCTACCAACGACTGAATTTATCGATCGAGACGCTCACGCTGGAGCATGCGGACGAGATTCAGGGCATCAACAGCCAGGGGGAATTGGCGGAGGTGAATGCAGTCATGCGACAAGGTAAAAACGAAGAACTCATGGCAGCTGGCGTGACCATTGACAATCCTGCGTCAACGTTTGTGGACGTAGATGTAACGGTAGGCCCTGATACCGTGCTCCATCCCGGGGTTATACTGGAAGGACAAACTCGTATCGGTGCCGCCTGTGAGATTCATAGCGGTTCTCGAATTGTTGACTCGACACTTGAAGACGGCGTCACCATCCAAAATCATTGTGTAATTACTGGATCGCGGATCGCAAAAGGTGCACGGATTGGCCCCTTTGCCCACCTGCGCCCCGAGAGTGACATTGGCGCCGAGGTGAAGATTGGCAACTTCGTGGAAATTAAAAAAGCTGCGATCGGCGCAGGGACAAAAGCGAGTCACCTCGCCTATCTGGGTGATGCGACAATCGGCCAAAATGTGAATGTCGGTGCTGGCACGATCATTTGCAACTACGATGGTACCAAGAAACATCAAACCGTCATCGAAGACGGCGCATTTATCGGCAGTGATTCGCAACTGATCGCACCGGTAACCGTCGGGAAGGGTGCCTATGTAGCTTCGGGGTCATCCATCACCGATGACGTGCCGGCCGGTGCGCTAGCTGTCGCACGGGGCCGACAGATCAACAAGCCAGGATGGACTGATAAGAAGCGTTCGTGAAAGTGCACACACATCGCGAGGAATCACTGCCATGTGCGGCATCATCGGGTATCTAGGATCGAAACCAGCCTTACCGATCATTCTTGACGGTCTCCGCCGACTCGAGTACCGCGGGTACGACTCGGCAGGTATCGCACTCGTGCGTCAGGGCACAATCGAGCGACGGCGTATGGCTGGCAAGCTGGCGCGTCTTGAAGAGACACTAACCGAACAGCCGGTTGATGGCGATTACGGTATAGGGCACACCCGCTGGGCAACGCACGGCCGGCCAAACGAAGAAAACGCTCATCCTCATGTGGATTGTTCTGGTCGTCTCGTGGTGGTCCATAACGGGATCATCGAAAACTATCTTGACCTCAAGCAAAAACTGCAACACGACGGACACCAGTTCACGACTGAGACTGACACGGAAACGATTGCGCATCTGGTTGAGCGCGAAATGCGTGAAGACGGCCTCGCGCCTGCAGTCCGGCGCGCGCTCGGTTCTCTGCGCGGGATGTTTGCGATCGCAATTATTTCTGCAGACGACCCCGGCACCATCGTCGCGGCTCGTCAAGGTCCTCCGATTGTGATCGGTCAAGGCGAAGATGGGTCCTTTATCGCTTCCGATGTCACCGCGGTGCTCAACCATACTCGTAACATCGTCTTTCTTGGCGATGGCGAGATGGCCATCATTACTCGCGAAGGTCCGACCTATACCGACTTTCAAGGGAAATCACTTGCTCTTGAACCACAACGTGTGCGCTGGGATGCTGTGTCGGCAGAAAAATCTGGTTACAAACACTTCATGCAGAAAGAGATTCGGGAACAACCCGATGCGATTCGAGAGACGTTATTAAGTCGACTCTCGCTTGAAAATCGAAGTGTCGTGCTCAATGACCTAGGCACTTCGGACCAGAAGCTTCGTGAAATTGAACGGGTGACGATACTCGCATGTGGTACCTCCTGGCATGCAGGGCTTGTCGGAAAATTCCTGATTGAACACCTCGCGCAGCTCCCTGTAGAAGTCGACTACAGTTCGGAGTCTCGTTATCGCGATCCAATCATCAACCCAAAAACACTCACTATCGCAATCACACAGTCAGGTGAAACAGCCGACACCTTGGCCGCGCTGCGGGAAGCCAAGCGAAAGGGTGGCCGCAGCTTGGCAGTGTGTAATGTCGTCAACAGTATGGTCTCCAGGGAGGCTGATGGGACTATTTACACCCATGCAGGCCCAGAGATCGGAGTCGCATCTACCAAGGCATTCGTAACGCAACTGGTGGTGCTTCATTTAATCGCGCTCTACCTTGCTGGATTGCACGATCGAATCTCGGCGCAGGACGCCCAGTCACTCCTGTCAGCGCTCACCCAATTGCCGCGTTTGGTGGAAGAGACCCTCGCACTCGACGACAGGATGAAAAAAATCGCTGGACGAGTTTATCAATGCAATGACTTTCTGTATTTAGGGCGCGGAATTCATTATCCCATCGCCCTAGAAGGCGCGCTCAAGTTGAAGGAAATTTCCTACGTGCACGCCGAGGGGTACCCCGCTGGGGAAATGAAGCACGGACCGATCGCCTTGCTTGAAGAAGGCGTTCCTGTCGTTGGCATCGCACCACGCGATCATGTATTTGAAAAGATGGTTGGCAATTTACACGAAGCCAAGGCGCGAGGGGCCACGCTCATCGTCTTGACTAATGATACGGATAACGGTTTTGAATCGCTGCTAGACCCAGCACAAGACCATCTCGTCACGGTGCCGACGACACACCCCCTTATTATGCCGGTGCTGATGACCGTTCCCTTGCAACTGCTCGCCTATCACGTCGCCGTCAAACGCGGGTGCGACGTTGACCAACCGCGCAATCTCGCCAAAAGCGTGACAGTAGAGTAGTTTTAAACCGTTACTCATGTAAGGTTTTCGAATGTCAGGAAAACAAATGAATTCTAAAAGCGTTCTTTTGAGAACCATGTGCCTTACATTGTTTCTTTCAAGTATTATTCTTACCGAACTTATTGGTTTTTTACGTTCTGACTACAACTTGATAAACCATTTTATTAGTGAGCTTGGAGCAGCTGGGGCAGAATACTCAAGAATAATTAACTACTTCGGATTTGTACCAACTGCCTTTAGTGCCCTGATTATTGCGCTTCTTCTTCAATCTAAGTTTTCAAATACTAGATTATCTCGGGCAGGGCTTTTATTGGTTGGGAGCGGGGTTTTTATTGGATACTTTGGTGCTTTTATTTTTCCTTGCGACTATGGTTGTCCTGCTGAGGGAAGCTTTAGTCAAAACATGCATAACAACCTTGGATTGATATATTACTTGATTATTCCTGTTGGGCTTTTCGTCTTAGGAATTGGGTTGAGAAAAGAACCCATGATTATTAATTCATCAATTTCATTCGGCGCAACTTTTGTTTTCTTGTTAGGGTTTTTTATGATGCTTAACCCAAGTCAAATTGATCTATTAGGTTTGTGGCAAAGATTAGCAGATTACACAGTCGTTGTTTTTTTAATTTTTATGAGTCTGTTTGTAAAAGGTGAATCAAGATAATTGCATTAATGAAAACAGCAAAACGAGTAACGGTTATAAACAACTCCGTTACAGTGGAGTAGTAAAAGAATGAAAATGAAATCGAATACACCCTCAAGTCTTTCAAGACGTGATTTTAACAAGCGTCTTCTGATCGCAGGCTCGTGTTTGGGAATCGGTTCGGCTTTACTCACACATCGTAGTTACGCCCAGACGTCACAGGAAATGAAAATTGGCATCATTGGTTCGGGGCGAATCGGTGGAGCCATTGGAATTCGCTGGGCTGAAGCAGGTCACCAGGTTCTCTTTTCATCACGTAACCCAGACCAATTAACAGACTTGGTCAAACAAGCAGGTGAAAATGCCAGCGCCGGGTTACCGGCTGAGGCAGCAGCGTTTGGCGACGTGGTGTTCATAGCCGTGCCCTATCACGCCTTGCCACAAGTGGGTGAGGATTACGCACACCTGATGCAGGATAAAGTGGTGATTGACTGCGGCAATCCTCGGGCTGATCGAGATGGACCCATGGCTGATGAGGCAATTGCCAAAGGGACAGGCGTGGCTTCCGCCGAATATCTTCCGGGGGTGCGATTAGTTCGCGCCTTTAATGCAATT
>Ga0257111_1000386_pt1 | contig 18314 bp, 26 predicted proteins | sample LP_taG_6_FD_191567 | JGI IMG/M metagenome (GOLD analysis project Ga0257111, IMG submission 191567) | Marine microbial communities from Northeast Subartic Pacific Ocean, Canada - LP_J_2015_P26_500m | ecosystem: Environmental > Aquatic > Marine > Oceanic | place: Canada: Northeast Subartic Pacific...
AAAACAATGCTTTTATCTATGTTGATTGTGAAGATAAAGGAATCATACAAGAACTAGCAGAGGCATTTACTTTTTATGTCCCTGGTTATAAGTTCACACCTCAATTTAGAAATAAATTATGGGATGGAAAGATTCGTCTCTTTAACTTACGTGACCAATCTATATATGCTGGATTGTTTGGTTATATAAAAGCTTTTTGTTTAGAAAGAAATATAAAGCTTGATACATGGGATGACCCATCAACAATAAAATATAATCACCCAGGATTTGTATATGATGATGACCTATCTTGGATTAAAGATTTACCAATTCCGTGGATACCAAAAGATTATCAATTAGAAGCTATTAAACATGGATTAAAAACTCGTTCAGGATTATTAGTATCTCCTACAGCTTCCGGTAAATCATTAATAATATATCTTCTTATGAGATATTTTTTAATGCATAATGAGGATAAGGTATTAATAATAGTACCTACCACTTCCCTTGTCAAACAAATGTATGGAGACTTTTGTGAGTATGCAGATAATGATGATGATTGGTTTGCCACTGAAAATTGTCATGAGATTATGGCAGGACTTGATAAAGGTCATAAGACTAAAAGAGTTTATATATCTACTTGGCAATCAATATATAAAATGCAAAAGGGATACTTCCAACAGTTCGGTATGGTTATAGGTGATGAGGCTCATAACTTTAAAGCTAAATCTCTTACTAGTATACTAACTAAATGTACTGAAGCTCGGTATAGATTTGGATTAACAGGTACTCTTGATGGTACCCAAACACACAAGCTTGTTCTTGAAGGTTTGTTCGGTCCTCATAAGAATATAACCACTTCAAAAGAACTTATTGACAGAGGTGATTTAGCTAATTTATCTATAGATGTTATATTACTAAAACATAAAGAAGAAGATTGTCGTGAAGTATCTAAAATGAAATACCAAGATGAGATAGATTGGATTGTAAGAAATAACACGCGAAATAAATTTATTAGGAGTTTAGCTCTAGACCAGAAGGGTAATACCTTAATCTTATTTCAATTTGTGGAAAAACATGGTGAACCATTATTTAGATTGATTGATGAATCAGCTAAAGGTGTATGGGAAATGGGTAAAAGAAAAGTATTCTATGTGAGTGGTAAAACCTCAGCTGATGCAAGAGAAGAAATAAGAGCTATAACAGAAACAGAGAAGGATGCTATATTAGTATGTTCTTATGGTACATTCTCTACTGGTATCAATATAGTTAATCTAAATAATATAATTTTTGCCTCGCCCAGTAAAAGTCAGATAAGAGTATTACAATCTATTGGTAGAGGATTAAGAAAGACAGATAAGGATACTAAGTTGTATGACATAGCTGATGACTTACATTGGAAATCTAAAAAGAATTATACCTTAAATCATTCAGCTGAAAGGGTACAAATATATGCTAAAGAGAAATTTAAATTTAAGATACATGAAGTCAAGTTATTATAAATAGATATATGGAAAATAAACTACCACGGAAATTAGACGACGTACCAGTTAAACTTTTTAAATTGATTTCAGGTGAATCAATAATTGCCTATGTGCATGATATAGAAGAATCTAGTGGTGCCTTAATTGGAATAGAAGAACCAATGAAAGTAATTGTTGAAGGTAACAATCATTTTGTTATGACTCCTTGGTTACCATTTTCATCTCAAAAATTACATGTCCTTGAGGATTTTAATGTAATGATACAATCAGAAGTTAACTTAGATGTTAAAGCACATTATATGAAGATAATTCTAGATGAAGTTAGTGGAAATCCTTTAATGGATGATGAAACAAAAGAACAATTAAAAAGAATGAAAGGTGATAATACACTTCACTAAGCTCTCTAATCTAGCCTCCCCGGCAATCTATTCTATTATAACATATAAATAAGCTATTGTAAACAGTTTTAGTAAAATAAATATGGAAATACTCCCAGCAAATATAGATTTTAGTGACAATGCGTCAAAGCGTGTTGCTGCCATGAAGTCAGGAGATGAAAAACTCCGTGTTTATATTAATGGTGGTGGCTGTTCAGGCTTTTCTTATGGCTTTAAATTAGATGAGAAGAGAATAGAAGGTGATGCTAGTATTATTAAGAATGATGTTGAATTACTTATTGACCCTATGAGCTATCAATATTTAGAAGGAATAACAATAGATTTTATACAAGATTTGCAAGGACAAAGGTTTCAAATAAGTAACCCAAATGCTAAAACAACATGTGGATGTGGTAGTTCTTTTTCCATCTAACTGTTTACTTTAAGGCCTTTTTGTGATATAATGTATATAACATGGAGAAAGAAATGACTGAAAAAATCAAACCTAGAGACAAACCCCATTACGTTAACAATAGACAGTTTAGTTATGCTGTAGTTGACTATGTGACTGAAGCCCAAGAGGCTAAGGAAAAAGGAGAAAAAAATCCTATAGTAACAGATTATATTGCCACTTGCTTTATGAAAATATGTGAGGGCCTTTCCCATAAACCAAACTTTGTTCGGTATACTTACCGTGATGAAATGGTTATGGATGGAGTAGAGAATTGTCTTAAAGCTATATACAATTATAGAATAGACACGGCCACCCGTACGGGAAAGCCAAATGCATTCTCTTACTTTACTCAAATAGCTTACTTTGCTTTTATACGCAGAATAGTTAAAGAGAAAAAACAAACAGATATCAAATTCAAATTTATGGCCCAAGCAAATATAGAAGACTTTGTTTCTAGTGTAGATATCCATAGTCCTATTGACCAATCATTCCTTGATACAATTAGAGAGAAAATATCTAAGATTCAAGAGACTGATTCAGCAATTAAAGATTTTGCTAAGGAAGAAAAAGCCAAGAAGAAAAAAGGTTTAGAAAAGGTAATGGAATGACACATAAAGATTTATTAATTATTGGCTATGGTGTAGTAGGCCAAGCTGTAGAACTAGGGTTAAATCAAGACGAAGATAATTATATACAGATTTTAGACCCTGGAAAAGATTTAATTTTATTAGATGATGGCATTAATGATTATACAGATTATAATTATTATGATGGTATTATATTATGTCTACCCACTCCTCAAGGACCAAGAGGTGAATGTGATGATATGATGGTTGAACAATATGTGCAAGGGATACGTAAGGTTGCACCATTTGTACCTATCCTTATTAAGAGTACTGTGTCATTAGAGTTAATTCAATTATTAAATGATGATGTAGCATTAACTCATAACCCAGAGTTTTTAACTGAGGCTGACTCAGTAGAGGAATTTCAAAATCAAAAGTTTGCTATATTTGGTGGTAATAATGCTAGATACTGGTATGACATATTTATAAATGCAGGTATTAAAATAGATAAAGTACGTTTTACTTCTTTAAGAAATGCTTGCTTTGCTAAATATACTATTAATTGTTTCCTTGCAACTAAGGTTGTATTCTTTAATGAATTAAGAAATTTATATGGAGATGTAGATTTTGATTCACTTACTGAGTTAGTAGCAATGGATGAGAGAATTGGTTCAAGTCATATGATGGTTCCAGGTCCTGATTTAAAACAAGGATTTGGTGGTATGTGTTTTCCAAAAGATACATTAGCTTTTGCTACTTCTGCTTCTAGAGCTGGTTCCCCATTAAAATTATTAGAAGAAGCTATATTGATTAATAACCAGATACGTAAATGAATATAATAATGACTGGCCATCATGGCTATATAGGTTCTCACTTAGCACCATACTTGGAAGAAAAGGGACATATAGTATATGGATATAATGGTGATGTAAGAAAATTTAATAGTAGATACCATCGGTATGGATTTGATATGGTTATTCATCTTGCTGCTTTAGTAGGTGTAAGGAAATCTCTTGACGAACAAGAAGAATATTGGGATGTAAATGTCAATGGAACAAAAGCTGTATTTGATTGGTGTAAAGAACATAATGCAAAATGTTTATATGCTTCCTCTTCAAATGCTATAGAATGGTGGACTAATCCTTATGCTATGACCAAGAAGGTTAATGAACATGATGGAAAAGATTTTGTTGGATTTAGACCTCATACAGTTTTTCCAGGCAGAGAGGATATGTTATATGATAGAATGAAAAATAATCCTAAGTCAGTTAAATATATTAATAGCCAACATTGCAGAGATTGGACTCATATAGAAGATTTATGTAGCGGGCTGTTTACTTTGATTGAAAACTATGATATAATAGTAGGTAAAGTAATTGATATTGGAACTGGAGAATCTATCAGTTTAAAAGAAGTGGCAGCTAAAATGATGCCAATGTATGCACCTCAAATTAATTTTGCTAATCCACCACATGAGCGTGTAACTACATGTGCTGATACAACTATATTAAAAGAATTGGGATGGACCCCTAAGCAGCCTAGAGTAGTTTTAAAATGAAAGCAGATAGAGAAACTATATGGCATTTTGTATGTCTATACTGTTCAGCTTATTGGAGCATAGCTACTATGGAACATGAATGGACTCCAACCAAATTATACTGTCCTCACTGCGGAAAATTAAATGAAAATAGCACTACTCAATGATACCCATTGTGGTGTTAGAAATTCATCACAAATATTTATAGACTTCCAAGAGAGATTCTATAAGGAAATATTCTTTCCATACTGTGAAGAAAATAATCTTAAACATATAATACATCTTGGAGATTATTATGACCATAGGAAATTTGTAAACTTTAAAGCATTGAATGCTAATCGTATGCATTTCCTAGAGCCAATGAAAAAAGCTGGTATGACAATGGATATAATTCCAGGGAATCATGATGTGTTCCATAAGAATACAAATGAGCTTTGTTCTTTAAAAGAACTCTTAGGATATTATACCTCCAACATTAATATTATAATGAAACCTTCCACACTAAATTATGATGGATTGGATATTCATTTAATGCCGTGGATTAATCCAGAGAATAGTGAGCACTCATTTGAATTCATAAGAAAAAATAATGGTATGCTTATGGCCCATTTAGAGTTACAAGGATTTGAAATGATGAGGGGTATTAAGCAGCCAATAGGAAATGGTATGGGAGTAGAACCATTCAAACATTATGACACAGTATTGTCTGGACATTATCACGCCTCAAGTCAACAAGCTAATATAAGATATCTTGGATGTCAAATGGAATTCACATGGGCTGATGCTCATGATGAAAAATATTTCCATATATTAGATACAGATACAAAAGAAATTGAAGCAATACCGAATCCTTTAAGGATATTTGAGAAAATATATTATGATGATACAACTCAAGATTACAATAATTTTGATATAAATATATGTACAGACAAATTTGTTAAGGTCATAGTGGGTAATAAGTCGAACCCATTTATGTTTGACAAATTTATTGAGCGAATATCAGAGCTAAATACACATGATTTAAAAATAGCTGAAAATTTCTCTGAATTCTTAGGTGAGAATGTGCTTACCAATATAGAAGATATAGAAAATACGACTGACTTAATGGCAAGCTATATAGATGGTGTGAACACAGATTTAGATAAAGGGAAATTAAAAACCCTTATGAACAGTCTATATAACGATGCCTTAGATATGGAGATACAATAATGGTACAAAAAACAAAACATAGACTAGCATGGCTAGCTTTATTTTTAACAGTAATAGTTATATTATTAGCACAAGGATGTTCAATGTTAGAAGAACAAATGGCTACAATGAAATCTTCACTAGGCTTTGCTGGTGATAAAGATGTTATAGTATGTGAGGGAACTGAATGCGTAGAAACACCGGTCGCAACCGAAGAAGTAAGAGGATAATGTCAATGCCCAGATGGGCACTTTGGTTTGTGATGCAATTTTCTTTTATTGTTATGATATGTGCTTTAATGATGATGCCATTTATAGTATGGGGAGACATTGGAAGTTCAGAAGAGACATGGACAGACTTTAGTCCAAAGGTTGAAGAAGTTATTGCTGACCCAGTTCAAAATTGGATGCCACAAGATACTCTTGAACTAGACCAGCTTGCAAAATTAGATAAAGAAAAGTATAGAATTTATTTTGAAGATAAATCTCTTGTATTAATGGTGCTTGGTGGTCTAGAATATTGGAAATTAAATTGCGGAACACTATCAGGCACTGGTGATTACTTTATGAATTTGGCAGTCAAAAAACATGCTATAGATATAGATGAAATGAATATGGATATGAGTTTCCAAACCGGTCTTTTTGCAGCGACCTTATATAATGACTGTGACATATTTTTAGAACAAGTAAATAGTATTGGTCTAGGAATGATGTTTACTAAAACCCCTCAGGAGATTATACTTGATACAGTTCCAGAAACTAACATATAAGAACTTCCTCTCAACTGGCAACAACCCAATAACAATAGAACTTAATAAGAGTAAATCTACTCTTGTTGTAGGTACCAATGGGTCCGGCAAATCTACAATCCTTGATGCAATATCTTTTGCTTTATTTGGTAAGGCTCATAGAAATGTTAATAAGAATGGATTAGTAAATTCAGTAAATGGAAAAGATTGTAGAGTTAGTATAGAATTTGAGACAGCTGGTCATGACTTTAAAGTTGTACGGGGAATACATCCAAACTTTTTTGAAGTATGGCAAGATGATAGAATGCTAGACCAACAAACAAATGTTAGGGACTACCAAAAATTCTTAGAACAAAATATCCTTAAGCTTAATCATAAATCATTTCATCAAATTGTTGTTCTTGGTTCAAGTTCCTTTATACCTTTTATGCAATTAAGAGCTCATGACAGGCGTGATGTCATTGAAGATTTATTAGATATTAAAATATTTGGTAAGATGAAAAATGTTTTAAAAGTTAGGTCATCACAAACTCGTGAAGAAGCTAAAAGTTATAAGCAACATGTTAGTGCACAAAAAGATAAAATAGAATATCAGAAAAAACATATCAACCAATTAGAAGAATTAAATAAAGAGGCTAAACAGTCATTTGATTCAGAAATAGCAGAGGCCCAGGGGAAAATAGATGCGTTGAAAAAAGAATTAGATGCATGTCCACCTCAATCAGGAATAGAGTATAAATTAAAGACTATGAAAAAAGTAAAAGATGATTTAATTTCTGATAAAGGTAGATGTCAACATGAAATGAAGAGTCTAGAGGATAGGCATAAATTCTTTGAGACATCTGTGGCATGCCCAATATGTTCACAAGCTATTTCCGAAGATTTAAAGAAATCTATGGAGAGTGATATCATGGCGTCCGGTCTTGGAACTATGAATGAGTTGAGACATACTAAAGCTAAACTAAAATCTGCAGAAGATGCTTTGGAAAGTGCACGAAATCATTTGTCAGATGTTCAAGTTATAAATGCTAAAATAGCTACACATAATAATACAATGTCAAATTTAATAAATAAGCAAGTTAAAGAAGTTGATATGTTTGAACCAATACAAGAATTAATTGCTCAATCTAATGAGCTCACACAATGGTCAATGGCATATGATAAAGCAAATACTGATTTATTATATAATGACATAGCATCAGAAATGCTAAAAGATACTGGGATAAGAACTAAAGTCATAAAAGAATATCTACCTGCAATGAATAATCTTATTAATCAATACCTTCAAGTTTTAGAATTCTTTGTTGCATTCCATTTAGATGAGAATTTTGAAGAGACAATTAAGTCCAGACATAGGGATACATTTGTCTATGACAATTTCTCAGAAGGAGAAAAGATGAGGATTGACTTGAGTTTATTATTTGCTTGGCGTCAAATAGCTAAGATGAAAAATTCTACTAACACAAATCTGTTAATCCTTGACGAGACATTTGACTCATCACTAGACGATGATGGTGTGGATAGTCTATTAAAAATTCTACTGACTCTGGAGAATGGAACAAATACATTTATTATTTCCCATAAACCAGACCTACTTGAAAATAAGCTCAAAGCTAAGATTCAATTTAAAAAAATCAACAATTTCAGCACCATAGAATAGTTAGCTGAACTAACGGATCCGTTAGAATTCTTATTGAAAATACTTGCCTAAAGCAGCCAAAGTATGATATAATATACTCTATTATAAAATAAAAATAGGAACTAAATATATATGAATAACATTGATAAAATCGCAAAATTAATTGCAACATTAGATAATGATGGTTTAAATAAAATCATCCCTATCTTTAAACAACATCGTAAGACATTAGCTATGGCAACCAAATTAGATTTAAAGGTTGGTATGAAAGTTTCTTGGGGTGCTATGGGACACGGAGTGGTTGATAAAATTAATCGTACTAAATGTGTTTGTACTAGGAATGATGGTCAAAAATGGACTATTCCTATGACAATGTTGAGGATTGCGTAATGATAACTCACACAATGGATTTTGACCCGAACATTTCAGTTTTTGAATTATTTAAAACTTTAAACTTTTTTGGTGCGACTTTAATATCATTAAACGAACAACCGAATTTACCATTACCTTCAGTGACAATTGAAATTACTAAACCAAATTTAGACAAATTATTAACTCAAATCTAAAATTCCCTGGACCACTCACTCGTCACCACTGGACCCATAAATACTTGCCTAAGAACGGCAAAGTATGATATAATATACTATATAAAATAAAAAAAGAGGTTATAATATGAATGCAACAATTGAAAAACTAATGAATGATTACCCGAAAATGAGTAATTTTACTTCAAAACAAATTAAGGAAGCTGCTGAATCTATTGGAGAAAATCCAAGGTCTGCATATGTCAATATAAGATATACAAATAAATGTCCTACGGTCCGCCGTGGAGTTTATAACTTAGAAAGCATGATGCCAAAATCAGCTGTTCCTACAAAGGCTAAAGTTGCAATGGCAATTAAAGGTGTTGCTTCAGTTTCTAATGATGAAGTTTTTGTTCCTGAATTTGATGAGACATTTGTCCCTTGGGGAAACTTTACAGAAATTGTAAAAGTTATTAAATCTAAAATGTTTTATCCAACTTATGTTTCTGGACTATCAGGTAATGGTAAAACATTTCAGATAGAACAGGCTTGTGCTAAATTAAATCGTGAATATGTTAGGGTTCAAATATCTCCTGAAACAGATGAAGATGATTTAATTGGTGGTTTCCGTCTAATTAAAGGTGAGACAGTTTTCATGAAAGGTCCGGTTATTAAGGCTATGGAAGCTGGAGCAGTTTTAATGATTGACGAAATTGACCGTGGTACTAATAAAATTATGTGTCTTCAAGGTGTTCTTGAAGGTAAGCCAGTTTTAATTAAAAAGACAGGTGAAGTTGTTACTCCTAAAAAAGGTTTTAACATAATTGCTACAGCAAATACCAAAGGTAAAGGTTCAGATGATGGCCGTTATTCAGGTGCTCAAATTATTGATGATGCTTTTTTAGAGAGATTTACTATTACTCTTGAACAAACATTTCCTACTATGAAAACTGAGGAAAAAATTGTTATGAAGCATATGAAAAAGTTTGAAGTTATGGATGAAGAATTTGCTAAGCTTTTAGTTGGTTGGGCAGATGCTATTAGAAAAACTTTTTATGATGATGGAATTGATGAGGTTATTTCAACTCGTCGTCTTTGCCACATCGTTCAAACATTTTCAATATTCAACAAACGTGATAAAGCAATATCTTTATGTGTTAATCGTTTTGATGAAGATACTAAAATTGCTTTCACAGACCTTTATGAAAAAGTTGATGCGACAATCAATGGTGAACCAGAAGTTTCTATGGATGAAGAGGATTTAAAGGAAGCTATGAAATCTGAATTAGAAAGAGATTGGGACGAAGAGGAACTATAATGAATTTATCAGCTCAAGAATATTTAGCAAAATTATTAGCCAAAGAGAACTTATCAGTTCAACATGGTAATTATTCAACAGCATCATTTGATGTTATGAATAGAGTTTTAAGATTACCACTTTGGGAAGACAAAGGTAAGGATGTTTATGACTTACTAGTTGGACATGAAGTTGGTCATGCTCTTTATACTCCAGCTGATGGATGGCACGATTCTGAAAAGAAAATTGGTAAAATTCCAAGAGCTTATTTAAATATCGTTGAAGATATTCGAATTGAACGTATGATACAAGAGACATATCCTGGTATCGTTCGTAGATTTAAAAATGGTTATAAAAGACTTTTTGATGATAACCTATTTGGTACAGATGATAGAGACATTAACAAAGCTGGTCTTATGGATAGGCTTAATGTTTCATCAAAAGGTAGAGGTTATGTTCCAGTTGAATTTTCTGATGAAGAGTCTCCTTTAGTTAAAGAAGCTATGGAAGTTAAAACTTGGGATGATGTTCTTAAAGTTTGTCAAAAACTATTTGATTGGGTTAATGAAAATGAGGAAGAAGAAGAAAAGCCTGAAGGTTCTGATGCTACTTTTCCTTCTAATGAAATGGCCGGTGATGATGATGCTCAAGCTGAAAAGCCTGAAGGTTCTACTCCTCCAGAAGACGATGAGGAAATGGACGAAGAAGGTGAAGGTGAAGGTAGTGAATCTGATTCTGAAAGTAAAGAAAAAGAAACTGAAGAAAAGAAATCTGATAAACATTCTCCTTGGACTGAAGAAAATTTTAGAAAAAATGAAAAAGATTTACTTGAAACTAAAGAAGACAAATATGATAAAGAGACAAAACAGTCTACTTATTCTGCAGGTATTTCTGATGAAAACTTAGAAAAAATTGTATTTACTTATAAAGAAGCTGCAGCAAAAAGAATAGAATGGTGTGAAGAAAACCAAAGAGATATTGAATATAGTGCTTATGGTAATCCAGCAGTTACAGCAGACTGGGAAAAATCAAAGCCAGGTTTAAACTCTACAGCTAATTTATTGGCTAAAGATTTTGAACGTAAGAAAGCAGCTTTTGAATATTCAAGAGCTCTTACTGCAAAGACTGGAAAACTTGACCCATTAAAGCTTCATGCTTATAAAACTTCTGAGGATATTTTCCTAACAACTACTCAATTAGCACAAGCTAAATCACATGGAATTATGATGTTCGTAGATTATTCTGGTTCAATGTGTGATATCATAGAAGATGTAACTAACCAAGCAATTACGATTGCAATGTTTTGTAGAAAAGTTCATATACCATTTGAAGTATATTCATTTACTACTGCTGGATGGCATGGTAGAGATCTTCAAGACGAAATTGTAGTTAAAGGTAATGAAATAGATGACTTAACTAAAATAAAAGTTGTTGAAATGTTTTCTTCAAAAATGAATAATAAAACTTTTGAAGAAGCTTCTAAAGAAGCATTTGGTATAAGTAAAGCTCATTCATATAGACGTGATTCTACATATTATATAGCTGGTGGCCAGCTTCATACAATTGATGCAATGGGTTCAACTCCACTTATTCAAACTACGATTTTAGCAGCTAAACTTACTAAAGCTTTTCAAAGAAAGCATGCAATACAAAAAACAAATATTATGATACTTACTGATGGTTACCCTGATACAGTTGGAATTAATGATGATGAACATGCTGATGTTAAAACTCATCGTAATAATAAAATGATTAACTTTAATGGTAAAATTATTTCCGGTGAAAGCGCTAGAGAACTTTACACAAATTGTTTAATTAGACTTAAGGAAATTACTGGTGCTAAAATGTTTGGTTTTCATTTAGCAGTTGATGCTTCTTCTTTTGGTCAAGGTTATTGGGATGTTAAAGAAAAACAACATATAGAGTTTAAAGATGTTATGAAGAAATGGAGAAAAGAAGGTCACCTTGTTTGGAAAAAACAAAAAGGTTATGATGATTACTTTATAATTAAAGTTGGTCAAAAACATGTTGATGATGAATTTGAACCTCAAAAAACTGAAACAATTAGAGACATTAGGAATGAATTCAAAAAATTCAATAAAAACAAAAAACACACTAAGCAATTAGTTGCGAAAATAACTGACGCGGTAGCTGCATAATGAAAAAATTAATCTTATTATTCCTTGCTGTACAAACATCTGTATTAGCAAATACTAATACTTGGTATCAACCAGGAAGTTATCCCGATTGGAACCACCCGAATACTTTCGGACATGAAATTAAAGGTGCTCCTAATTATTATAAATTCGAATCAAATCTAGGAAAAGATAACGATGTTTTAGATGAATTTAAAAATAATGACACAACAGGAATAATTAGTTACTTATTGTTTGAAGATAATAAAATTGTAATAGATGAAGTGGATATGCCACCTAAAATAATTAATGGCATGTTACCATCAAATTCTATGGGTAAAAGTTTAGTGTCTTATGTCACAGGTCACGCAATTTGTCTAGGATATATTAGTAGTGTCGATGAGGTAATGGATTGGGATTTACTTGATAATACTTTATATGAAGACCAAATATTAATTGATATATTAAATATGAGAGCAGGCGACCAAAGATATATTGGAGACTATACTCGTCCATCGAATGATAATATGTGGAAAGCTAGCGGTGAAAATTTAAATATGACTTCATTAGAAACAATAGCAGAATCAAATTTACAAGGTACTAAAAAAGGAAATCGTGTTTATAATTATAGTGCTTTAACTACTCACGTATTAATGAATTACGTAATTTATAAAGCTGGTGATAATTGGGAAAGATTATTACATAAAGTATTTAATGAAAAAGCTAAAGTTAAAAATAGTGTGTACTTTGAAAAAACTCGAAAAGGTGAAGGTTATTCAATACGATATAGCTTCTACGCAGATAGATATGATTATTTAAGAATTGCAAAAGCAATAATGGATGATTGGAATAGTGATGGATGTGTTGGTAATTATTTAAGAACAATACATGATAGAAGAATTGCAAAAAATAAACGCTTTAAAGAAGCATTAGGTGTCCATAGTTATACAAAAACTTATGGAGGTCAATTCCACTTTGATGTTTATGGAATGCAAGATACTATTATTGGACTAGATGGATTTGCTGGTCAACAAATTTTGATTAATGTTAATGATGAAAGGATAGTAGTTATTAACTCAAAATATAAAAATTATGATTGGGAAGAAATAGTTTATGAAAAAATTTAAAAAGAATTTATTAAAAACTGTTTACTTTAGCCGGTTTTTATGATATAATATAACTATATTTAAATGGAGAAATAAAATGATGAAAGAAAAAGTTAAACGTTTTGGGTGGTTTATGGCTGGCTTCCTATTTATGATGGGAACATATGCTATGGCTGGCACAATTACACATAGTGCAGTAATAAAAGACAACTATCGTGAAGTTGTTTATTTACAACCATACTCAGTTGAAGTATGCCAAAACCAACAAGTAACAATAGGCAATAGTGCCGACATTGCGAATAGTGCATTTTGGGGAGCAATCTTCGGTGCAGTTGTTGGTGATGCAATAGATGATGAGCATGGTAAAGTACCAGGAGCAGTAATTGGCGCATTGATTGGTGCTGAAGAAGGACAAAATCAAGGTGCAACAACTACAGCTATGGTGTGTAAGACTGAGACACGTAAGAAGTCTACTGCATCAAATGAATACTCACACTCAACTATTACATTTGATTACGAAGGTTCTTATTATGAAATCGACTTTATTAAAAGATAAATATGAAAGAAGGACCATTTAAGTCATCATTTGAAACAAGCACCAAAGGTGTTTTATATCAAGAATTAATTACATATAAAATTAATCTTAATGGTATGTTGACTAAAGAAACAGTTACACGAAGATTTAAACATGATGGTAATTACCATGATACTTCACATCACTTACCTCTTATACAGATAAAAGATAATGAAATTTAATGAATTAGAAAACATCAAAGAGTTGACTGAATATGTTGAGAGTACTTATTCAAAACATTACGCATCAGAAAATGGTATTCAAAGTATGGATTTAATCTCAGCTTCTGGCTTAGGATTAGACTTTTGTCTTGGCAATGTATTAAAATATGCGTCAAGGTATGGTAAAAAGAATGGAGCTAATCGTGAAGATTTAATGAAAATCATGCATTATACTCTATTAGCAATTAATGAACACGATTTAAAGGAAGAAAGTGGGTAAAAGAATTGACTTAAGAGGTTTAAAAGTAAGGCATGCAATTGACAGAAGAATGATAAGAGATTGCATAAGGAATTATGGAGATTTTGAATTAAACGAAGATACAGTAGTTCTTGATTTAGGATGTAATGTTGGTGGATTCCAATATTGGTTAAAAGATTCTCCAATAAAACAATACATTGGTATTGATGCTTATGAAGATAATATAAAATTTTATCGAGAAAATAATTTACCTGATAGGTCTAATTTCGAAATATTTCATGGTGCTGCAACTACATCTGAAGACGATACACATTCATTTTGGGTTAGAGAAGATGTAGAACTAGGTAGTAGTAATGGTCAATCAAATCCAAGTAAACGTCAGATGAGATTAAGAAATGTTGAAATGAAAGTACGAAACTATAATATTGATAAATTAATTAAAAAATATAAGCCAACAATTTTAAAAATGGATATTAAAGGCACTGAAATGTTATGGCTTGAAAAGAATGAAGGCATTATGCCATCATGTGTGAAACAATGGTTTGGTGAAATTTATACTAAAAAAGGTTCAATTGATTATGATAAATTATATTGGCCTATACAAAAAGAACAAGGTTTTAAAGTAACCTTCCTATTTCCAACTGAAAAATTTATTGGTATGGGAGATTGGTATAGTTTACCAAACTTAAATAAAGTTGATGTTAATGCACAGCTTTATGATTTAAATATTTTAATTAGCAGGAATGATATATAATGAAATTTAGTAATGAAATGAAAGAAGTATTGAGCAACTTCCAAACAATTAATAGTAATATTGCTCTTGGTGAAGATGGTATGATTAGATCAATGTCTACCTCAAAAACTCTTATGGCAAAAGCCAATATTGTACCAGAAGCACCGTACGAATGGCCTTATCAATTTGGTATTTATGACTTAGGTGAATTCTTAAGTTGTTTAAATATGTTCACAGATCCAACATTATCATTTGATGAAAATCAAAAATTTGTTAGAATTACAGATGGTATTACAACATTTAAATATCACTTCTCTGATATTAGTAGCTTAACAGTTCCAACAAATGATATTACTTTACCATGCGAAGATTTAATTTTTACACTTACGCATGATGAACTATCACAACTACGTAAAGCTTCTGCTACACTTAAAGCTAATCAACTTTGTATACGCATGAGTTCAACTGGAAGTCAATTTATTGAATGTGTAGTTCTTGATAAACAGAATCCAACGTCTAATGAATATACATTAAACGTCTCAAATTGTAGTATAAATACTACTGCAGAGTTTGATTTTGTATTTGATATAAACAATTTCAAATTCAAACCATCCGATGAATATATCTTCGGAATTGATAAGAAGCAAGTAGCTTCTGTAAAGGCTGGCAACACCAACTATTGGGTTGCTCTTGATAAAACAACAACATACAAGGAATAACTTATTATGGCAAAGAAAAATGAAACTGAATCAACTGAAGAAGGTAAATTCAATAAAGAATTAGCTAGTTCAGTAGATACTCCAGTTCCTACAGCACCACCACCTACAGGTGATGGTTTAAACGTTAGTGACATTAGAGCATGCGTTACAATTATTGATATTGTAACTAAGCGAGGTGCATTTGAAGGTGCTGAACTAGCAGATGTTGGTGCAGTACGTAATCGTTTAGAAAAGTTTTTAGTTGCTGCAGTTGCAGCACAAGAAGCTAAAGCTCCTACGACAGATGAAGTAGAAGCTTAAAAATTTAATTATATTATGAGGTATTTGTGGAAGAATTTTTATTTGTAGAAAAGTATCGCCCAAAAACTATTGAAGAATGTATTCTCCCTGATGGATTAAAAGATACATTTCAAGAGATAGTTCAAAAGGGTAAATTACCCAATATGATGTTCACTGGTTCGGCTGGAGTTGGAAAAACTACAGTCGCTCGAGCATTATGTAATGAAATGGGTTTAGACTATATGATGATTAATGGGTCCGAAGACGGAAACATTGATACTCTACGTGGTAAGATTAAACAATTCGCAAGTACTATATCATTACAAGGTGGACAAAAGGTAGTCATTCTCGATGAAGCTGATTACCTCAATCCCCAATCTACTCAACCTGCATTACGTGGGTTCATTGAAGAATATTCAACAAATTGTAGGTTTATATTAACATGTAATTTTAAGAATCGTATTATAGGTCCTCTTCATTCAAGATGTTCTATATATGAATTCAACATTGGAAACAAAAGTAAGATGGCAGGCCATTTTATGCAACGTCTTCAATTCATTCTTGATTCTGAAAACATTACATACGAAAATCAGGTTCTTGCTGAACTGATTATGAAATACATTCCAGATTGGAGACGTGTCATTAATGAGTGTCAAAGATATGGAATGAGTGGCACCATTGATACCGGCATTCTTGTTACTCTATCTGAGTCAAGTGTAAAGGAATTAATGAGTGATCTTAAAGACAAAAACTTTAAGGGTATGCGTAAATGGGTTACAGATAACATGGACGTAGAATCCGCAAAAATATTTAGAATGGTTTATGACAATATGATCTCATATGTCGAAGCTTCAAGTGTTCCACAATTAGTGCTTATACTTGCTGATTATTCATATAAAGATAGTTTTGTTGCAGATCATGAATTAAATGTAGTGGCATGTATGACAGAAATAATGTCACAAATTAAATTTAAATGATAATACTAATAGCAATTATTATTCCAATAGTGGTAATATTGTTATTAATATTTACTTAGGAGACCAAGATGGTTGAACAACTGGCAAGTTATGCATCTATTATTGTCGCATTGGCTATGGTTAATGTGGTGTGGCAATTAGATAAAGCAGCTAAATTATTACATAAGATGAGCAGACTTTTAGGTGAAGCAGTGGACGAACACGACAAACTGTGAATCCATTTGAAATAATTAAAGCAATATCCTCTACTAAAAAGGATATATTGGAAAATGAGAAAGACTATAATGGTTTTATGATTAATCGTGGGTTGTCTTATTTTCCTGATACGGTGATATTTGCAAATGAAATGAACAAATACCACCACTTAGATAACCGCCTGCAATTCGATTTTCTTATAAATATTGTTAGGAAGCGGAAACGTTTCTCCAAGTGGAATAAGTCTATTGAATCTGAAAATATCAGTGCTATAAAACAACATTATGGTTATAGCAATGAAAAAGCTCGTGATGTACTTCCGCTTTTAAGTGATGAAAATCTTAAAACAATAAGAGGAAGAATACAGCATGGCGGAATTCAACGATGAACTGGTTAATTGGAAACCAGATATGATGTTAGAAGTAATATTAGCAGAACCAGATGACTTTTTAAAAATACGTGAAACATTAACACGTATTGGTGTAGCTTCTAAAAAAGACGCTAAACTATATCAATCTTGCCATATACTTCATAAACAAGGAAGATATTTTATAACACATTTTAAAGAATTATTTTTATTAGATGGTAAGCCATCTAATCTTACAGAAAATGATTTAAAACGTAGGAATACAATTGTTAAATTAATGGACGATTGGGGACTACTTGAAGTAGTTACTCCTGTAGGAGAAACAGCAGCTTTAAACCAAATTAAAATAATATCCCATAAAGACAAGTCTGATTGGGAATTATGCCCGAAATATAATATAGGAATTAAATGAAACCTGTATAAATAAATTTGTAGGATGCCGAAAGGACCTGCAATAAACCGTAGTCATGGTGACTACACTTTTAACCTTGCTATTTAATAGGAGGACAATTATGTCAAACTTAGCATTTAACTTCCCAAGGGATACGTTCCTTGGATTCGATCAACTCTTTAACACATTAGCGGAAACAAATGTAACCGATGCTAGAGGCGTTGGATACCCACCATACAATGTCATTAAAAGAGATGACGGTCACTTTTTAATTGAAATCGCTGTTGCAGGATTTAAAAAAGATGATATCGATTTAACCCTTGAAAAAGGAGTATTATCTATAACCGGTAAGAAACATTCTGGTGCAGATACTAGAGATTATACACATCGTGGTATTTCTCAAAGAGGGTTTGAGCGTTCATTCACATTATCAGAAACAATCAAAGTTGTTGGAGCTGATATAGTTGATGGACTACTTGTTGTTATTTTGGAGAACGATATTCCAGAAGCAGACAAGCCTCAAACTATTAATTTAGGTGACCTGCCTAAGCACGCTAAAAAGCTGTTGCTAGGCTAATAAATACTAAGGAGCACTATGGCATATTCAGACCAAGTTTTAGATCAT
>Ga0257111_1000389_pt1 | contig 18260 bp, 14 predicted proteins | sample LP_taG_6_FD_191567 | JGI IMG/M metagenome (GOLD analysis project Ga0257111, IMG submission 191567) | Marine microbial communities from Northeast Subartic Pacific Ocean, Canada - LP_J_2015_P26_500m | ecosystem: Environmental > Aquatic > Marine > Oceanic | place: Canada: Northeast Subartic Pacific...
ACTCTCAGCAGGGTTGCCGCCAGCAGCGCTACCGGAAGACCCACCGGTCGTCGGCGAGACGGTGACGGTCGAACTCGTAGCGGCGCCCTCGTTGGCCGCGGTCGTGGACGGTGCAGCGGTCGTGGACGGTGCAGCAGTCGTCGACGTCGGAACCACCGTCGTAGTCGACGAGCCCCCGGGAATCGCCGCCTCGGAGCGGAAGGGGCCACTGATCTCGTAGGTCACGCCGACGTGGCGTCCTTCCACCCCGGCGCCCCAGTCCAGGTCGGTCACCACGTCACGCACCAACGCCTCGCCGCGACCCCGCAGTGAGCTGACGTACAGCCGGGTACCCGACGTGTCGAAGCACGGCCCGGTGACCGCCGAGAGCCGGTGGGCGTTGCCGACCATCCGGCAGAAGGGCGCCACCTCTCCGGACGGCGTGATCATGACCACCTCCATGTCACCCCGGTCCTCGGACACGAACAGGTCACCGGAGGACGCCACAGCAAGGTCCCCGATGCCGTGCAACGGGCGGCGGCGTCCCGAGCCATCCCACACCACCGAGTAGTGGCCGGCCGTCAAGTCCACAGCGTGGACGCGATCGTCGAGCCCGGTGGTAAACACCAGCACCCCGTCGTGGATCTGGACACCACCGCCCATCGGGGTGACGAAGCCGTCGAGCGCCTGGAACCGGGTCGGGATGAACGAACCCGAGGGGTCGGGAACAGACAACCAACGGACCCCACCATCGGGGTCCACAGCCAGGGCCTCCATCCGGTCGGGGTCGGACCCCTCTCCGGCCAACGGGTCATCAGATCCGGCGAGGGACACCCGGTAGAGGCGACCGTCCCGGTGGGCCTCGGTCAGGTAGGCGTGCCCGCCCTCGGGATCCACGGCCACCGATCCGTGGGTCCGGCGTCCCAACACCGGGCGGGCCACCGCTGGTCGCTCGCCGATCGGGTCACACTCCCAGACGAAGCCGTTGCCGTCGCTCGCTACCGAGCCGAACGCCTCCTGGCAGGACAGCCACGTTCCCCACGGGGTAACCGCCCCACGGCTGTTGGAGTGGCTCCCGGATAGCACGGTCCAGGCGCCCCTGATCGACCCGTCGGGCGCGAACCCGATGGTCGACGCCCCACCACGCGGTCCGCTCGGGGTCTGGAAGTCGAATACCTCGTGGTTGCAGACAAGCAGCCATCCCCCGTCGTCAGCCGGCACCGTGCCCTTGCCGTCGGGAAACAACGGCCACACGAGATCGGTACCGGCCACCGGCGCCCCACCTTCGGCGACGATCCGGGCAGTGAAACCCTCGGGCAGCACGAGACCATGACCATCGGGGGTCCGGCCGTCCAGTGATCCGTAGGGGCCCGGCGAAAACGCCGACCCCTGACCGGCAATCGGACCGCCAGCCTGTGCGCCCGGGAGGGCCACCCCCCATACGCCCGTGGCCACGCCGAGGGCCGCTCCGGCCCGGAGGCCGTCCCACAGGAACGTCCGCCGTTCCATCTCCGCCGGTTCCCGGACGCCCGTCAGGTGCCGAACGCGTCGAGCAGACGGACGGCGGCCGCTGACGGTGAGGTCCGGCCGTCTAGAACGTCGGCCTCCACGGCACCAAGGAGGTCCAGCACCGCCCGATCGGCCCGTATGTCAGCCAGGAGGCGGTCCTCAACCATCGACCACATCCAGGCCAGACGGTGGGCACGTCGCCGATCGGCCCACTCACCCGAGCCGGTCAACGCCACGCGGTGGGCCTCGACCTGCCCCCAGACCTCGTCTAGCCCCTCACCTGACAGGCCGGCGCACATCACCACCGGCGGGGTCCACGTGGGGCTGGTCGGGTGGGTGAGGCGTAGCGCGGCCGAGTAGTCCCGGGCCGCCGTGCGGGCCGCCGGGACGTTGTCCCCATCTGCCTTGTTCACGGCGATCATGTCGGCCAGCTCCAGCACGCCCTTCTTGATGCCTTGGAGTTCGTCACCGGCTCCCGGCAACATCAGAACCAGGAAGAAGTCGACCATCCCGGCCACCACCGTTTCAGACTGGCCCACGCCCACCGTCTCGACAAGCACCACGTCATAGCCGGCGGCCTCGAGCACCACCATCGACTCCCGGGTAGTGCGGGTCACACCGCCGAGCGTGCCGGCACTGGGTGACGGTCGGACGAACGCCGCCGGATCGTTGGCCAGGTGGAGCATGCGGGTCTTGTCGCCCAGGATGCTGCCACCGGTAACCGTGCTCGTCGGATCGACGGCCAGCACGGCAACCCGACGGCCGGCCGCAGTCAGCCGGCCACCGAGCGACTCGATGAACGTGGACTTGCCCACCCCCGGCACCCCGGTGATGCCGACGCGATGTGAATCCGAAGCGTGGGGCGAGAGGGCGTCGAGCAGCGTGGTGGCCTCGGCCCGGTGGTCGGGATGGTTCGACTCAACGAGCGTCAGGGCCTGACCGATCGACGCCCGGTTGCCGGCCAGTACGCCGGCGGCGAGTTCGGGGGCGGTCATGGGTCGTCTACCTGGTGGCCGGTCCGGCCACCAGCGCGTCAAGCAGGTCGACGGCCGCGGTGGCCACCACCGTGCCCGGGGGGAACACCGCCGCGGCACCGGCGGCCAGTAGCGCATCGTGGTCGTCGGGTGGGATGACCCCACCGACCGCGATGGCGATATCGGTGCGACCGTGGTCCGCCAGGGCGTCGCGTAGTTCGGGGACCAGCGTCAGGTGACCGGCGGCCAGCGAGCTCACGCCCACCACGTGGACGTCGTTCTCGATGGCCTGACGGGCCACCTCGTCGGGCGTCGAGAAAAGGGGCCCAATGTCGACGTCGAAACCCAGGTCGGCGAACGCCGTGGCGATGACCTTCTGGCCGCGGTCGTGGCCGTCCTGGCCCATTTTGGCCACCAGGATCCGGGGTCGACGACCGGCTACGGCCTCGAAGGCCGCCACTCGGGCACGGGCCGAGACCACTGCCTCCCCGTTGCCGACCTCGCTGTTGAAGACTCCGGAGATGGTGCGGACCTCTGCCACGTGGCGCCCGTAGACCTGTTCGAGGGCGTCGCTGATCTCCCCGACCGTAGCCCTCGCCCGCGCTGCGTCGATGGCTAGTGCCAGCAGGTTGCCGTCGCCGGATGAAGCACTTCTCGTGAGGGCCTCCAGCGCCACGGCGCACGCCTGCGGGTCGCGCTCGGCCCGGAGGCGTTTCAACTTGGCCAACTGGTCAGCCCGGACCTGAGCATTGTCGACCTTGCGGACGTCGATCGGATCTTCGTTGTCCAATCGGTAACGGTTCACCCCGACCACCGACTGGCGACCGGAATCGATACGGGCCTGGGTACGGGCTGCCGCCTCTTCGATCCGCAACTTGGGAATCCCGGCCTCGATGGCCCGGGCCATGCCACCCGATTCCTCCACCTCGCCCATGTGGGCCAGCGCCCGCACAGCGAGGTCCCGGGTGAGGCGCTCCACATGGTGGCTGCCGCCCCATGGGTCGGCCACCCGGCAGGTGCCGCTCTCCTGCTGGAGGAACAACTGGGTGTTGCGGGCGATGCGGGCCGAGAAGTCGGTGGGCAGCGCTAGGGCCTCGTCCAGGCCGTTGGTGTGCAGCGACTGGGTGTGGCCCTGCGTGGCGGCCATGGCCTCCACGCACGTCCGGACCACGTTGTTGTAGACGTCCTGCGCGGTGAGGCTCCAACCAGAGGTCTGGGAGTGGGTTCGCAGCGACGACGACCGGGGGTCGGTCGGCTCGAACTGGCGCATGAGGCCAGCCCACAGGAGCCGGGCGGCCCGGAGCTTGGCTACCTCCATGAAGAAGTCCATGCCGATGGCCCAGAAGAAGCTCAACCGGGGGGCGAAGGCATCCACGTCCAGCCCGGCGGCGATCCCGGCCCGCACGTATTCCACCCCGTCGGCCAACGTGTAGGCCAGTTCCAGGTCGGCCGTCGCCCCGGCTTCCTGCATGTGGTAGCCGGAGATGGAGATGGAGTTGAAGCGGGGCATCTCGGCGCTGGTGAAGGCGAAGATGTCCGACACGATCCGCATGGACGGGCCCGGCGGATAGATGTACGTGTTCCGGACCATGAACTCCTTGAGGATGTCGTTCTGAATGGTCCCGGCCAGCTGGTCCGGTGACACCCCCTGCTCCTCGGCGGCCACCACGTACAGGGCCAGGATGGGCAGCACCGCCCCGTTCATGGTCATCGACACGCTCATGCGATCCAACGGGATCCCGTCGAACAGGGTCCGCATGTCGTAGATGGAATCGATAGCCACCCCGGCCATGCCTACGTCGCCTGGCACCCGCGGGTGGTCGCTGTCGTAGCCGCGGTGGGTGGCCAGGTCGAAGGCCACGCTTAGGCCCTTCTGCCCGGCGGCCAGGTTCCGCCGGTAGAAGTCGTTGCTCTCCTCGGCGGTCGAATAGCCCGCGTACTGGCGCACCGTCCACGGCTGGCTGGCGTACATCGTCGGGTACGGGCCCCGCAGATACGGAGCGACACCCGGCCATGCTTCGGTGAAGCCCGTGTTTGGAGACCCGTCGGCAGCACCGTCGGACGGTGTGGACAAGATGGGAACACGGATCTGCTCGGGGGTATCGCGGGCCAACTCGTCGGGCGTGCAACCCGTCTCGGCCACCACCTGATCGGCCCATGCGCCCGGGTCGGCCCTTGTACCCGAGTCAACTGAAGTCCGGCCATCGGTGTCCGGCGTCAAGGAGACCGTCGTGAAGTCGGGGATCATGTCGACTCCCCCTCGACGTCCGCCGCCGTGTCGACACCTAGAGCGTCCAGCGTTCGTCCCATCAGGTCGATCACATCGGAGCCGGCATGCACGAACTCGTCTACGCCAGCCTCAACCAGGGCAGCCATCAGGTCATCGTCCAGGCCTGCCGCCCGGGCTACCAGGTGGATTCGGGACACGCCCTCGGCTCGGAGGGCAGCCACCACGGCGACACCCTCAGCGGCGTAACCGCCATCCGATCCGCACACCACGGCTACCGGTGACCCGGCGTCGGAACCGGTGTCCGATCCAGTGGAAGTAAGAGCTCGGATGCCGGCCACCGCGTAGAGATTGGTGGCGAACGTGCTACGAGCCGTGTGATCGGCCAGGTCGCCCACCGTGACAAGGCGCACCGTGGGCGTCAGCGCCACAGCGTCCGCAGCGTCCCGGAGGGCCTCAAACGCCTCGGATCGACGTCGAAGGGGCAACGGCCCCGACGGGTCCGACGGGGACGGCGGCCGTTCGGGAAGGTCCTCGTCGAGGTCGGGGAACTCCGACACGCCGGTGATCGCCTCGGCTCGGGTGGCCAGCCGGGTCCGGCGAGCCTCCCAGCAGGCCTCGGCTTCCCGGCCGATCAGTCCCGAGGCGAGCGCCGCGGCGATTCCTCCGGCCGCCTCGACGTCGCGGAAGCGGTCCCAGGCCACGTCAGCCATGCGGGACGTCAGGTCCTCGACGTACCAGGACCCGCCGGCCGGATCGACGACCGAGGCCAGGGCGCTCTCCTCGAGCAAGAGCACCTGGGTGTTGCGGGCCGTTCGTCGGCCGAACGCGTCGGAACGACCGAGGATCGAGTCGAAGGGACGGACGGTCACCGCGTCGGCCCCACCGATGCCGGCCGCGAAGGCGGCCACCGTGCCCCGGAGGAGGTTGCCCCACGGATCCCGACGGGTCAGGTCGACCGCCGAACCCATGGCGTGCTGGACCTGGCCCCGATGGGCAGTGCCCGCACCGCTGGTCTCTGCGACCCGGGCCCAGAGTCGGCGCGCTGCTCGGAGCCGACAGATGGTCCGGAACTGGTCAGCATCGGCCGACCACGTAAAGGCGACCTGGTCGAGAGCCTCGTCGATGGTCAACCCGTGATCGACCAGAGCCCGCAGCACGGCCACCCCACTGGCCGTGGTCCAGCCCAACTCCCGTGCGTCGCTCGCCCCGGCGTCGGCGAACACTGTGCCGTCCACCGTGAACGTCCGCACGCCGGGCAGTCCCCGGGCACGGTCCACGATGGCGAGCACGTCATCACCGACGTCCGACTCCCCACCGTGACGGGCAGCCACACCCAGCGGATCTAGACCCAGGAGGCCGGCCTGCTCATCGGTCGGCGTGCCCCGTCGTTCCCAGAGGTCGAGCAGCCATCCGGCGGCCGCCACGCTGGTCGGACCGGGCACCAGGGCTACGGTCGCCATCTCGAGGTGCACACCGGCCAACACGGTGCCGAGGTCATCGAGCGACCGGATGCCGATCGCCTCCACGTCGAGCAGCACTGAGGTGGAGCCCCGCTCGAGTTCATCGAGCACCGTGGCGTTGGCGGCGTCCGGGCCGTTGTCAGCCACCAGGGCCCGTACGTCCCACCCGTTGGTCGTCCGCCCCGCAGCCGACGATCCACGGGTCCGGTCGCCGGAACCGGGCAGGCCGAATCGATCGTCGGAGCCGTTCGGATCTGCGTCGGAGTCCGGCGAGTAGACGGGGGCGATCTCGATGCCGTCCGCCGTGACGGTGGCCAGCGACGCCAGCGTGCGGCCCCGCAGCCTCGCCTCGGCGAGGGCCGCCCATTCGGCGCGGTCAACCGTGACGAAGCCGTCGGTCGACAGGGCGTGCGGATCCATGCGCAGATGGTAGGTGACGGTCTGTCAGGTGCTCGGAGCCGTGTGACTCATGACCTGCCTCCCAATCGGGCCCTCGCCTGTCGCCGGGCGACTGCTGCTGGGAGGCTCACGAGATGTCCGAACACACTCCGACCGCCGTCTCCGCCGAGGAGACCGGCCACCCCCGACGGTGGCTGATTCTCGGCATCCTCACCCTCTCCCTGGTCCAGGTGGTGGCCAGCGTCAGCTCCATGAACCTGGCCCTGCCGGCCATCCAGAGTGCGCTGGAGGCCTCGGCGTCGGGACTGGTGTGGATCAACGCCTCCTACGCACTGGTGTTGGCCGCCATCCTGCTTCCGGCCGGCGCCCTCGGTGACCGCTTCGGTCGCAAGGGCGCCCTGCTCGTCGGCCTCGGAATCATCCTCGCCGGAGCACTGGCCGGCGCATCGTCCGATTCGGCCGGTCAGATCGTGCTCTGGCGCTGCATCATGGGCGTCGGTGCCGGGCTCGTCATGCCGGCCACCCTGTCCATCCTCACGACGATCTTTCCGGCCCATGAGCGGAGCCGGGCCATCGCCATCTGGGCGGGCTTCGCGGGCGCCGGCGGTGCACTCGGAATCCTGTCGGCCGGACTGCTTCTCGAGTACTTCTGGTGGGGCTCGATCTTCTTCGTGAACGTGCCCATCGCCGTCCTGCTATTCGTCCTCGTGGCGACCCTGGTCCCCACCTCACGCGACACCCTCGGACATCCGCTCGATCCGGGGGGAAGCGTCCTCTCGGCCGCTGCCCTCGGGGCGCTGGTCTTCGGCCTCATTCAGGGGCCCGAGTACGGCTGGTCCCATGGCGGCATCGTCACGGCCTTCCTCGCCGCCGTGATCCTGGGTCTCGCCTGGGTCCGATACGAGAACCGGCACGACCATCCGATGCTCGACCCGGGCCTGTTCCGCATCCGCCGATTCGGTCTGGGCAGCCTCGGCATCGGCGTGGCCTTTGCTGTGATGTTTGGGATGTTCTTCGGCCTGGCCCAGTACATGCAGTTCGTCCTCGGCTACTCGGCCCTCGAGACGGCGCTGAGAACCCTGCCGTTCGCGGCATCCATGGTCTCCATCTCCCCGACCGGGCCAAAGCTGGCTGCCCGCTTCGGGGTCCGGATCGTCATCGGTGGCGGGCTACTGATCACTGCCATCGGCCTGGTCGGTCTGGCCACCCTCGATGGCTCCAGCGGCTATATCCACGTGGTGGCCAGCCTCTGCGTAGTGGCGGCCGGTATGGCTCTGGCATTCCCGGCGGCCACCGAGTCCATCGTGACCTCGCTCCCTCAGGACAAGGCCGGGGTGGCCTCGGCGGTCAACGACACAACCCGAGAGGTTGGTGCGGCGGTCGGCATCGCCCTGCTGGGCAGCCTCCTGACCTCGGGGTACCGAGACAGCATCGGCGGCGGCTTCGACGCGCTGCCCCCGCAGGCCGCCGAGGCGGCCCGGGACTCGATGGGTGCCGCACTCCACGTGGCCGCTTCGGCTCCCGAGGCACTCCAGCCCAGTCTGCTGGCCGTGGCCCGGAGTGCGTTCGCTGACGGCTACTCGCTGGCCATGCTGGTCGGAGCCGCCATGCTGGTCTCCGCGTCAGCCATGATCCTGCGCTGGTTTCCCCGCGACTGATTCTTCAGCCAGGGGTTCCTGAACAACAGGTTCTTCGGGGACCGGTTCCTCAGAGACCAATCTCACCTGCGAGGCTCGGCGCCATGCGCATCTCCACCAGCCTCAACTACGCCACCGACCCCCAAACCGCGGCCGTTCAGGCCCGGGAACTGGAAGCGGCCGGCGTCGACCGCATCTGGATCCCCGAGGCCTACGGCTTTGACGCCGTGAGCCTGCTCGGCTACCTGGCAGCCAGCACGTCAACCGTCGAACTGGGCAGTGGCATCCTCAACACGTACAGCCGCACCCCGGCCCTCCTGGCCCAGACGGCCGCCGGTCTGGATGCGCTGTCCGAGGGTCGCTTCGTGCTCGGGTTGGGGGCTTCAGGCCCCCAGGTCATCGAGGGCTTCCACGGGATGCCCTACGCCAAGCCTCTGACCCGGACCAAGGAGATCATCCAGATCTGCCGCTCGGCGTGGCGCCGCGAGCCCCTCGTCCACGACGGCACCGTGTTCACCCTTCCGCTGCCGCCCGATCAGGGCACGGGCCTCGGCAAGCCGTTGAAGATCATCAACCATCTGAAGCGCGCCGAGATCCCGATCTACATTGCCGCCCTCGGCCAGAAGAGCGTCGAGGAGACCGCTGCGTCGTGCGAAGGCTGGCTCCCGTTCCTCGTCTACCCGGAGCGCATGGCCCGGGTGTGGGGCGACGCAGTGACCGCCGGGCTGGCCCGGCGCGATGCCACGCTCGATGACTTCGACGTGGTGGCTGGTGGCCTGGTGGCCATTGGCGACGATGCGGCTCAGTACCGCGACCTCGGCCGCCCCATGGCCGCCCTTTACATCGGCGGGATGGGCGCCCGCGGGAAGAACTTCTACAACGACGTGTGCCGCCAGTACGGCTTCGCCGACGAGGCGACCGCCATCCAAGATGCCTACCTGGACGGGCGCAAGGAGGAGGCCGCCGGCCTACTCCCCGACGAGCTCATCGAGAACACGTCACTGTGTGGCGACGAGGCCTACGTGGTCGACCGTCTGGCCGCCTACAAGGACGCGGGCGTGACCTCGCTGAACGTCACACCGGTCGGTGGTGAGGCCGCCACCGTGCTGGGTCGCCTCCGGGAACTCGCCGAACACGCCTGATCACGGCCGGCTGTCCGTGGGGTCGAGCTTCACCCCGGCCAGCAAGGCACCGATCATCCGGTTCGCCCCTTCGGCTATCAGGAAGTTGCCCATCAGGCGCCGTGGCGTCCGGACATGACGGGTTCCCCGTCGAGTGGCCGCCACCACCTTGCGGGCCAGCCGATCCGGGTCGGCAATGGGGAGCATCCGGACGGCGTTCATCCGGTCCAGCACCTTCTGGCCGCTCGGTGACGTGGACTCCACTGCCTCCCACATACGGGTGGCCACCGGCCCCGGCGCCACCGTGGTCGTGCCGATCGACGTGGCCTTCAGTTCCAGGGTGAGCGCCCGCACGAAGTTGGATATCCCTGCCTTGGTGGCGCAGTAAGTGGCCATGGTCGGGAACCCGGCCGTGCCGGCGATCGACGACAGGAACACCAAGTGCCCCCGACCGCGTTCCAGCATCAGAGGCAGGACATGTCGGGTCAGGACCATGGGCGCCTCGAGGTTCAGCCGGGTGGTGGCCCGGATGACCGCCGGGTCGATGACCGCCGCCATGTCGATGGTCTCCATGCCCGCGTTGTTGACCAGCACGTCGACCGGTCCGAGGTCGGCCTCCACGCCCGGGATGAGATCCTCGACGGCTGCCGCCTCGGTCAGGTCGACGGCCACCGCGTGACCGCCCACCTCGCTGGCCACCGCATCCAACTCGTCCGACGGACGGGCGGCCACCACCACGTTGGCACCGGCCGCAGCGTAGGCCCGGGCCAGCGAGGCCCCGATCCCCTTCGAGCCGCCGGTCACCAGTACCCGTGCGCCATTCAGATCCATGTTCCCCATCTCCCGGTCCCGTTTTCCGTCGGCTCTTGGTTGGGCCCTTCATCGACCGTAATCCCCATTCCGGTCCGGCTTTCCAGCCGACTACCCGCCCCGGGTACGGTCGCCCAGTGCCCCCCGAATCCGACCTGATTAAACCGTTCACCGTGTCGATCACCGACGAGGCAATCGACGACCTGAGACACCGTCTGGCCGACACCCGCTGGCCTGACCAGATTCCCGACACCGGCTGGGATTACGGCTGCGACCAACGCTGGCTGCGCGACCTGGCCGGCTGGTGGGCCGATGGGTTCGACTGGCGAGCCGCCGAGGCTCGGATCAACGCCTTCGAGCAACTGGTCACCACCATCGACGGCCAGCAGATCCACGCCATCCACCACCGATCTCCCGAACCCGACGCCCGACCCCTGCTGCTGTCTCACGGCTGGCCCGGCTCGATCGTAGAATTCCTCGAGGTCCTGGGCCCGCTGACCGACCCGGCATCCCACGGCGGAGACCCCGCTGACGCCTTCCACGTGGTCGCCCCGTCGCTTCCCGGCTACGGCTGGTCGGGCCCGACCACCGAACGGGGCTGGGGCCCCGACCGCACCGGACGGGCCTTCGCCGCGCTCATGGCCCGGCTGGGCTACGACCGCTACGGCGTCCAGGGCGGCGACTGGGGGTCGATCATCTCCCAGCACGTAGCTGGCCATGCTCCGGACCACGTGACCGGCTGCCACCTAAACATGGTTGCCGCCTTCCCCCCGGGAAGGGACGATGATCTGGCCGACATCACGCCGGCCGAACAGCAGCACCTCGACCGGGTCGCCTGGTACCAGCAGGAGGACCGCGGCTACTTCGAGATCCAGCGCACCCGCCCCCAGACGGTGGGTGCCGGCCTCCACGACTCGCCGGTCGGACTGCTGGCCTATATCGGCGAGAAGTTCCACGGCTGGACCGACCACGACGGCGACGCACTGGACGTCGTCGACCGTGACCACCTGCTGGCCAACGTCGCCACCTACTGGTTCACCGGGACCATCACATCGTCGACCCGCTTCTATTTCGAGTTCGGGAAGGACCTGGCGGCTGGGAAGCTCCCGCCGCCCAACCCCGATGTGCCGCTCGGCGTCTCGGCCTTCCCCATGGAGCTCATGGTGGGTCGGCGCCGCTGGGTGGAGGCCGACCGCAACGTCACCTTCTGGCGCGAGCACGATCGCGGCGGCCACTTCGCCGCGATGGAGCGACCCGCCGAACTGGTCACCGACGTCCGCGAATTCTTCCGAGGTCTCCAATGGGCACTGAAGCCCTGAGAATCACCGCCACCGACGGGATCTCGATCGCCGTGGATTCATCCGGCAATGTCGGGGCCGCGGGCCGGCCGCCCATCGTTGCCACCCACGGCTGGGCCAACGACCGCTCGGTCTGGGCGCCCCTCGTCGGGGAACTCGTCGGAGAACCGACCGGTGGGCATCAGGTCGTGACATGGGACCTCCGGGGCCACGGCGACAGCGATGCTCCACCGCCGGGCGCCTACTCGCGGGCCCATGCGCTGGCCGACCTTGCGGCCGTGCGCGATCACGCCGTCGGCTCTGACGGCGGCCCGGCCATCCTCATGGGCCACAGCCTCGGTGGCTTCCTGTGCCTGGCGCACGCTGTGGACCATCCCGACGAGGTGGCCGGACTGGTGCTGGTGGCCACCGGGCCGGGCTTTCGCAAGGCTGAAGCCCGCGAGCAGTGGAACGAGTCGGTTCGCGAGTCTGCCGTCAAGATCGGGGTGCCTCCAGGGTCCGAGGAGATCTCCATGCACCACGACTCGTATGTCATTGACCACCTGGCCGAGATCCAGGTGCCGGTGCTGGTCCTGCTGGGCGAGCGCGATAAGCGCTTCGCCGCGTCGGCCAGCCTCTTCGAGCGGGATCTCGACGTGCGCGAGTCGGTGGTCGTTCTGAACCAGGGGCACATGGTCCACGTGAAGGCGCCCACCGAGTGCGCTGCGGCCGTCCGTCGCTTCATCGCCGGTCTGGCCTGAGCGGCTGCCCGACCCGACCCGAAGCCAGCCCGTAGGCGCGAAGATCGTTCCATGGTGGCCACCGACCGTCGGATTGACCTGCCCGGGGGCAGCTTCCTCATGGGCAACGAGGAGGACGCCTACCCAGCCGACGGTGAGGGCCCGGTCCGCTCCGTCCACCTCTCCCCGTTCGCCATCTCGTCCACCTCGGTGACCACCGCCGAGTTCGCGGCCTTCGTGGACACCACCGGCCACCGAACCATCGCCGAGCTGGAGGGATGGTCATTCGTCTTCGCCGGCCACCTTCCCGACGACTTCGACGAGACCCGAGGCGTAGTGGGCGCCGAATGGTGGCGTCAGGTGTTCGGTGCCGACTGGCGCCATCCCGAGGGCCCGCAGAGCGATCTGGCTGACCGGGATGACCATCCGGTGGTTCACATGTCGTGGTTCGATGCCGTGGCCTACGCCAAATGGGTCGGCGGACGGCTCCCAACCGAGGCCGAGTGGGAGTACGCGGCCCGGGGCGGACTTGAGCACAAACGCCTCCCGTGGGGGGACGAAAACCAGCCCGGCGGCCCCGACGACCACCGGTTCAACATCTTCACCGGCACGTTCTGGAGCCACGACGACGGCGCTGACGGCTGGGCCGGCACCTGCCCGGTGGATGCCTTCGAACCCAACGGCTACGGCCTCTACAACTGCTCGGGCAATGTGTGGGAGTGGACCGCTGACTGGTTCACGGCCAGCCACCGCCCCGACGGATCCGACGGGACGCTGGTCGACCCGAACGGACCGCCAATGGGCGTAAACCGTGTCCTCAAGGGTGGCTCGTTCCTCTGTCACGACAGCTACTGCCACCGGTACCGACTGGCAGCCCGGACGTCCAGCACCCCGGACAGCACCACCGGCCATCAGGGCTTCCGAATCGCCACCTGATCCGACCCGTAGCCTTGACGAGATGGGCCTACGATCCGAGGTGAACAAGCACGTTGAGCCGGCCGCCTCCGGCGAGTTCGCCGTACCCCGGATCGGTCCACTGGAGGTCTGGCCTCCCGTCGTGCTGGCCCCCATGGCCGGCGTCACCAACGCACCGTTCCGGTCGCTGTGTCGCGAGTTCGGCGCCGGACTCTACGTGAGCGAGATGATCACCGCCCGAGGCCTGGTCGACGGACATCTCAAGACGTCGCGACTGGCCCACTTCGATCCCGACGAGACGCCCCGCAGTATCCAGCTCTACGGCACCGAACCCGAGAGCATCGGCCGGGCGACCCAGATGCTGGCCGGCGAGGGCCGGGTCGACCACATCGACATGAACTTCGGCTGCCCCATGCCCAAGGTGACCCGCAAGGGTGGCGGCGCGGCCATCCCGTTGAAGCCCCGATTGTTCGAGTCCATCGTGCGGGCCGCCGTGGAGCAGGCCGGGCCGGTCCCGGTGACGGTGAAGTTCCGCAAGGGAACCGACGACGGCCACCTGACCTTCCTCGAGGCGGGCCGCATCGCCGAGTCGGTGGGCGCCGCCGCGGTATCTCTCCACGCCCGCACCGCCGAGCAGCTCTATTCCGGTGAGGCCGACTGGACCGCGGTGGCGGCACTCAAGGCCGCGGTGACCTCCATTCCGGTGTTCGGAAACGGTGACGTGTGGGAGCCGTGGGACGCCCTTCGACTCATGCGCTCCACCGGATGTGACGGCGTGGTGGTGGGTCGGGGTTGCCTCGGCCGGCCGTGGCTGTTTGGCGACCTGGCCGCTGTTTTCGGCCCCACCCCAGACGCTGGGGGAGCCGAACCCGGCGAACCGCCCGTGCTGGCCGACGTAGCCCGGGCCATGGCCCGCCATGCTCGCCTGCTCGTGGAATGGGCTGGCCCGCACGGCATCAAGGACTTCCGCAAGCACACCTCGTGGTACCTCAAGGGCTACGCCACCGGCCCGGCGATTCGCCATGCTTTCCAGTCGATCACCGACATCGACCATCTCGACGGGCTACTGGCCGACCTACTCGACGAGGTCGACCCGGACATGACCCTGGATCCGGCCTCACTGCGCGTGCCCCGGAGTCACCGCAACGGTCCGAGGCCCGTGGCGCTGCCCGATGGCTGGCTGGACGATCCCGAGGACGCCACCCCGCCGTCGGCCGAGGCCGAGCTGCTGGTCTCCGGCGGCTGAGCCGCCCGACCGGCCCCATGCCCACTCGCCACCTGATTCTCGCCTCGGCGTCGCCCCGCCGCCTCGATCTGTTGCGGGCCACCGGGCTCGATCCCGAGGTCCGGATCCCCGACATCGACGAGTCGCCGCTGCCCGGTGAGGATCCGACCGCCATGGTTGAGCGACTGGCGTGCGCCAAGCGCGACGCGGTGCTCGCCTCGATCACCGACGGTGTTAACCGCCGCGTGGTGGCCGCTGACACGGTGGTCGTGCTCGACGGCGTGATACTGGGAAAACCCGGTACTCCCGGAATCGCAACGGCCATGCTCAGCCGCCTGTCCGGGCGGACCCACCACGTGGTGACCGGTGTGGCAGTCAGCGGGCCGGCCGACACCGCATCGACCACCGTGTCGACCGAGGTGACGTGGCGTGCACTGTCAACTGCGGAGATCGCCACCTACGTGGCCACCGGCGAGCCGTTGGATAAGGCCGGCGGCTACGGCATCCAGGGTGGCGGCGCCGACTTCGTCACCTCGCTGATCGGCAGCCGGGACAACGTCATCGGCCTGCCGGTGACCACCGCACTGGAGCTACTGGCCCGGGTCAGTTGATCGGCGGCTCGAACCGACCATCCACCAGGAACGGTCGGACCCCGACCACCACGACCACCAGCCCGGCGACAGCCGCCGTCCCCAGGATCAAGAAGAGCAAGGCCGCCTGGATGAGCACGGCATCCATGGGGTCAACCCCGGCCAGGATCAGGCCGGTCAGGGCGCCGGGCAGGAACACCATCCCGACGCTGCGGGTCGTCTCCAACTGGGGCCGTAACGAGAGGCCCAGGGCATCAGACGCCACGTCACGCACCGCCCGGGTCGGTCCGAAGCCCAACGCCAGCAGGGCCTCCACCTCACCCGCCCGCTCCCGGAGACCGTCGACCAGCCGGGTGGCGGCCACCACCACGACCCGCAACGAGTTCCCGACCACCATCCCCGACACCGGGACGAGTACCCGAGCCTCAAGGGGCAGCACCCCCAGGCCGAACACCACGCTCAACGAGATCCCCAGACCGATCAGCCCGCCCAGGCCGGTCATCCAGCCGAGGCCGGGCAGACGTGGCTCCCGGCGGCGGGCGGCGTCGCCGGCCATCGGAACCATCACGGCCACCCAGGCCCACGCCCAGGCCATCGACGCATCGCCGTCCAGGAGCAGGGTGAGCGCCCAGCCGGCCGCCACCAACTGGGCGATGGCCCGCACGGTGGCCACCACAAGGTCGCGTTCAAGGCCGAGTCCCCGGCTGAGGGAGATCCCGGCCACCACCAGCAACGGCACCAGCGAGGCGATCAACCCCCACCACGGCCCCCACCGGCCGAGTTCAACTGCCGCTTCCCCGGTTGCGACCACGACAGCATCCACGGTCAGGCCCATGGCCGCACGGTAGCCAACGGCTGACGGGTGGCCGGGGCTGGCCGGGGCTCCGCCTTTGGCAGTGATCCACAACAGCCGTACCCTGTTAGGCATGCTGAACAAGCGGGTGGTCGTGCCTCGGGCCACGGCCGAGGACCTCTCAATCGAAGGCCTCTCGGTGGCTTACGACGGGCCCCCCGTGCTCCACGACGTGTCCCTCGACGTGACGGCCGGCGAGATGGTCGCCCTGTTGGGGCCTAGCGGTTGCGGGAAGACCACCCTGCTGCGAACCATCGCCGGACTCGAACGCCAGATGGCCGGCACCGTCCGACTCGGCGAACGTACCCTCGGCGACAGCTACTCCTTCATCCCGCCGGAGAAGCGTCGGATCGGCATGGTGTTTCAGGATGGCGCACTGTTTCCCCACCTCGACGTCGGACAGAACGTGGCCTACGGCCTTCCCCGGTCAGAGCGTCGGTCCGGGCGGGTCACCGAGACGCTCGACCTGGTCGGACTCGGTGGCCTGGAGGATCGCCGACCGGGCTCGTTGTCCGGCGGACAGCAGCAGCGGGTCGCCCTGGCTCGAGCGCTGGCTCCCCATCCCGGCGTCCTGTTGCTGGACGAACCGTTCTCCAGCCTCGACACCTCGCTGCGCGTCCAGGTCCGATCCGAGATCCACCACCTGCTCCTCGAGCTCGGAGTGACGACGGTGTTCGTCACCCATGACCAGGAGGAGGCCTTCGTTCTCGGCGATCGGGTGGCCGTGCTCAACGAGGGACGGATCGCCCAAGTGGGAAGCCCCGATGACCTCTACCGGCGTCCCGTCGACCAGTGGGTGGCCACGTTCGTGGGTGACGCCAACCTCCTGCCGGTCGCCGATGCATCGGGCACCTGTGACACCGCGGTGGGGCCCGTGGCCGTGGCCAGCGACGCGGACGGGATGGTGGGCCGGGTGATCGGTGGCCCGGCCGATCTCCTCGTGCGACCCGAGGACCTCCGGCTAGACGAGGGCTCGACGGGAACGGTGGAACTGGTCGAGTACTACGGACACGACGCCATGGTCCGGGTCCTACTCGGCGACGGCTCCACGGTGCACGCCCGGACCGGCGCCGACGTCCGCTGGCAGCGGGGCGACCGGGTGGGTGTGACATATGTCGGCCCCGGGGCCGTACCCCTCGGGGTGTGAACTCAGAGGATTGATTGGTAGGTTCCCTTTACTTCTTGTTAGGGAACCTTTACAAACTCCTCTGATTGAAACGGCGAGCTTCTCAAAATGAACACACGATCCATCTCCTCACGACTGGTCCGCCCAGCGGCCGCCGTCCTGATGCTCATCGTCCTCACGGGAACCGCCGCGGCCTGTGGCGGCGACCCCGACTCGCTGACCGTCTACTCCGGCCGCAGCGAGAAGCTCATCGGCCCGATCTTCGAGGCCTTCACCGCCGAGACCGGCATCGCACTCGACGTGCGTTACGGCTCGTCCAACGACCTCGCTCTGCTGCTGGCCGAGGAGGGAGACAAGAGCCCCGCCGATGTGTTCCTCTCCCGCAGCCCCGGTCCCGCCGGCTACCTCGACGACCTCGGGATGCTCTCCGAGTTGGATACCGACGTGCTCGACCGGGTGGCGACCGGTGACCGTTCACCCGACGGCACCTGGGTCGGCTTCGCCGGCCGTGGGCGGGTGCTCGTCTACAACATCGACGAGGTGGCCGCTGGCGACCTTCCCGATTCGGTGTTCGACCTGACCGGCCCCGAGTACGCCGGCCGGGTGGCCGTGCCGGGCAGTAACTCCTCGTTCCAGGACTGGTTCACCCTGTTCCGTCTGCGCAACGGCGACGACGTGGCCATCGAATGGTTGGACGCCATGGTGGCCAACGACAGCCGCTTCTACCCGAAGAACGGCGCCATCGTCGAGGCCGTGGGCCGCAACGAGATCCAGTTCGGCCTCGTCAACCACTACTACAACTTCCAGAAGGTGGCGACCAACGGTGATGCCCAGAGGTCGGCCAACCACGGCTTCGCTGTCGGCGACGACGGCGGCCTCATGATCATCGCCACGGCGACCATCATCGACTCCAGTGAGGAGAAGGACACCGCCAACCGGCTCCTGACCCACCTCCTGAGCGACGCCCAGCAGACCTACCTCACCAACAAGGTCTACGAGTACCCGTTGGCCCTCGGCGTGACGCCGGCCGACGTGCTGCCGCCAGTGCCGACCGACCGGGTGGGTGCCGTCGAAATCGACGACGTGGCCGCCGAGTTCACGCGCACCATTGAGATCATCGAGGCCAGCGGAATTCTCGACCAGTGATCGTGCGCCCGTGTTGAACGGGCCCACGGGGGTCGACCATGTCCGGGCGGGTCACGGTCGACCCCATCTTCTCCTGCCGATGGCAGCCGTCCTCGTCGCGGCCGCCTTCGCACTCCCCGGCGGCTACGTGGCCTGGCGGGTCGTCGGTGGCACCGAATCTCCCCTGGCCCTCCTGACCAGCCCCCGGACGCTCTCCCCGCTGTGGCGAACCGTGCAACTGGCCGTCCTCGTTTCGGCGACCGCCGCGTTCCTAGGCACCGCCCTGGCCT
>Ga0257111_1000391_pt1 | contig 18237 bp, 12 predicted proteins | sample LP_taG_6_FD_191567 | JGI IMG/M metagenome (GOLD analysis project Ga0257111, IMG submission 191567) | Marine microbial communities from Northeast Subartic Pacific Ocean, Canada - LP_J_2015_P26_500m | ecosystem: Environmental > Aquatic > Marine > Oceanic | place: Canada: Northeast Subartic Pacific...
CTGAGACAGCTCTATAACTACCTACAACAGAAATAATGCCAGAAAGTAATGTTAGCCATAAAAATAAAATAGGTGCTATCGACAATTGAATGTTCCAAGAAGTAAAATTGTTCATCATATAGTTTATACCATTTACTGTTACTAGAATTAATGGTGATGCTATTAATGAAGCCATAAATCCATCAATCAAACTCTCAAAAATAAAAGGCATTTGGATAAAAAGTTTGGTAGCACCAATCAGGTTTAAAGAATTTATTAAATCCTTCCTAGCAAAAATTGAAAGTTTAACAGTATTATATATTACCAAGACCGCCACAAGGATAAATACCATTGCCATAAAAGGAAAATATTTCATTATTTTTGCATAAGTTCTTTCGATTTTTTTTATTAGATGTCCCTGATAGCGAACCTCTTCTACCCCATCTAAACTTTTTATCTCATTAACTATTGGAGAAGTATCTAATAATTGGTCTAACTTCCTTTTCAAATTCACTACAGCGCTTATAGGAAGAGGATTATATCCTAATATTGAAAGAATATCCTCTCCAAATTGATCTTTAAAAATCCTAACAGCGTCATCTTTATTTATAACTGTAGATGACCGTACTCCTTTTATTTTTAATATAGAGGCTGATATACTTTTTGCCGACTGGTATTCAACGTCCTGCTTAAAAAATACTTCAATCTTATACTTTGATCTAAGATATTGTAATATGGACTTGGTATTCTCTCCTGCGACAGCTAAAAGACCAACAAAATACAATGCAAGAAACAATGAAAATACTGCGGTAAATGTTGTCATTTTATGTCGCCAGACATTTTTAAACCCTTCTGAAATCAAATATAGAAGTTTATCCATTAACTTCCTCTAATAGCTCCATCTTTTAGCTCTAATATCCTACGACCACGACCCTTAATTAGATTATAATTATGAGAAGCCATTAAGACAGTCGTGCCATTATTATTGATTGTTTCTAATAATTGCACAAGTTCAAAAGCAGCTACGGGATCTAAGTTCCCTGTGGGTTCATCTGCTAGTATAATATCGGGCTCCTTAACTATCGCACGAGCAAGCGTTACCCTCTGTTTCTCACCTCCTGAAAGTTCATCTGGATAGTGGCCTCTTTTTCCTTCAAAACCAACAAGGTCTAGTGCTTCTTCTACTCTATAAGGTATCTCATTTGCATTATAGCCCATTACATGTAACGGCAGGGCTACATTGTGAAATACATTGCGATCATTGAGAAGCTGATAGTCTTGAAAAACCATTCCTATATTTCTTCTGATATGAGGAACATGTTTTTTTCTTATTAATTCTGAGTTATGATCTCCTATTTGAATCCTTCCGGTATCACACCACAAGTCAAAATAGATTAGTCTCATCAATGTAGTTTTTCCAGATCCCGTGGACCCAATCAAAAAAACAAAATCACCATCATCTATCGAAAAAGTTAAGTTTGTAACACCACTCCCTTTATTATGGGTGTAAGAAACATTTTGAAATTCAATCATACTGTTATATTACTTATTTATTATAAATAGAAAAAGCTACGAAGATCGACAACTAGAGGTTAATCTTATATTAAAGAATTAGCAATATACGTACCAATTAATATGTGTAACTTTAATTTCTTCTTAAAAACCATTCATAAAATAATAATTAGTAAATGATCTTATTATTAGATGTCATTTTAGTCATCGCATCAATTGTAATGCTCTGGAAAGGCGCTGATTATCTTGTTGAAGCTGCTTCAGAGATAGCCCACTCTCTAAAAATATCTGACCTTGTAATAGGACTAACGGTTGTGGCGTTTGGTACTTCAGCACCTGAGTTTGCAGTTACCATACGTGCCGCCATTACTGGTCAGACAGATATATCTATTGGAAATGTTGTAGGATCAAACATATTTAATCTTGGATTTATTCTAGGTGGTACGGCTATCATTAGGGCAATACATATTACCCCAAAATTATTATATCGTGATGGTTTCTTTCTATTATCTGTTACCATTTTAATCTATATACTCTTCTTCGGGTTCAACGGTTGGGATATCAGCGATAATATTGCAGCTATAGAAGGATCACTACTTTTCCTCGCTTTAATAGGCTATATCGTATTTCTATTTATTAAAAAAGAACCGATTGAAGAAACACATCCAGAGTCAGCTAGTATTCAATCATATGCATTTTTCTTTTTCGGCTTGTTAATGATTGTACTTGGTGGTCACCTTATGGTTGAACACGCGTCTTCATTGGCACGGGCTTTTGGTGTATCAGACTGGGTAATTGCTGTTACAATCGTTGCAGCAGGAACTTCTGCGCCAGAACTTGCCACTTCCCTAACGGCAGCGTTTAAGGAAAAGCATGGTATGGCGATAGGTAATTTAATAGGCAGTGACCTATTTAATCTATTGGGTGTTCTAGGCCTTGCTGGAATCATTAATCCAACTCATATACAGGCCGATATCCACTCAAGTATTATTGTGCTTATTATTATGGTTTCTATGGTCCTAATAATGATGAGGACAGGCTGGCAAATAAGTAGACTAGAAGGCACCTTACTAGTATCACTAAATCTGGTTAGGTGGTACTTGGATTTTTCTGGATAAGATTAACCTTTACTGCTGTAAAGGCTATTTTTATTTATATATTCCCAAATAGGTAGAGTAACCATATACCTTATTGTCAAATCTTTCACCCATCTAGATCTTATTTTAGATGAAGAAAGCTCAAACCTTGGTATGTTAGCAAAATGAACCCTTTGCAGAATCCAGTATGGAATATCACTAGGTCTGAATCCAGGACGAATTGCTACAATAACATTACACTCGTCTAAAATTTCTTTAGGATTTTTCCAGTTTTTAAAATCAATTAGACTGTCGCTTCCTATTAGAAAATAAATTTCATCATCAGTTAATTCGTATTTACGTTTAATATCAACAATAGAATCGATAGTATATGAGATTCCTTTTCTGATTATATCAACATCTGAATATTCAAAATTTGGATTATCACTTATAGCAATTTTTACCATCTCTATCCTGTGCTTCATCGGAGTTACACCATTTTTATGAGGTGGTGTATATGCTGGAATAAAAAGTATTTTATCAAAATTCTCAGCTTCATAAACAGTTTGGGCAATAAGCAAGTGACCTATATGAGGAGGGTCAAATGTTCCACCAAATAGACAAATTTTCATTATTTTTCTACTTCTGCAAACAAATGCTCAATTTCATTAATTAATTCTTCACTAATTATCTCTTCTTGGCCTTTATTTAGCCAATATTCTTTTGCCTGCTTAATCTTATTACTTTTTATATATGATTTTATCACACCAACATAGACTTCTTCAACAATATCCGTATCATAGTATTGATCTAGGACACTATTGAAGGACATTCTAGCCGGTTCAAATTCATCCATTTTTAAGTAAAGTACTCCTGTCTCATAAAGTTTCTTTGCAAGCTTATTTCTTAAGATAGACATTGACTCTGTGACATTCTGACCATGCTCCGATTCTGGGAAATCATCTAAAAATTCTTGATATCTTTCTAGAGCCTTTTCCGTATAAGACTGATCATTGTAGTAGTCAGGACTTTCAATACGATAAGCCTCGCAAATCCTGAACCTCGATTTTTCAAAAAATGGACTGAAAGCCATTTTCCTAGTAAGATTTTCATATTCTTTAATAGATAGCATAAACTGATCATTCAAAAAATAAGATTCTGCTAAAAAAAATTGTGCATCATCGCCATAATCAGTTCCAGTTCCTCTTGATAATACAAATTTAAACTCATCTTGTGCCTTGACATATTTTTCTTCGTCTAAATAGTCCATACCAATTTTTAAATGCTCTGCCAATGATATAGATTCATCAGGAAGCGTTGAAGAACATCCAAAAAAAATAAATAATAAAAAATAAACTCTATACATCTTAAAAACTTAACCTAAGTGTTAATCCGCCAATGCCAATATTATTATTTGGATTGAAAAGTAAACCTAGATCTAGATCTACTTTTTTCTTTTCTTGATTAACATCTTGAGAATCTTTATTCCTATTAGCCCATACGGCCTCTAATCCGCTCAAAACATGATTAAACATCATAGCGCTAACACTGAATTTAGCGAAAGATAGCCACTGATTTGCCTGATACCTTTTTTCAAGATAATCCTGTTTATTTGGAGTTTTTATTACAATCTCAATACTGTCACCGACATCTTTTTCTTCCCAATACCAATCTGTAGATACGTCTGACCAACCACCAACAAATTGATCATATTTTCCAATATTCTCGTAGTAGTGCCTATCTTTAACCATACTAATATCATCAGAACCTAAATAACTGGAAATTAGAGCAAGACTGTCTGAGGTTAAAAACTCTGTATTAAAAAGGTTTAACAGATCGCCTTTCAAATGAATTGTTAGATGATGGGTTCCAATATAGCTTCGCATTGCCTTTAGCTTATTATCTGTAAAGTACATACCATTATTTTCAATAACTGATGGTCCTGACTGGGTAAAATTCCACCAGTTTTGTAGGCTCCAATTATTATCAGCAAATTCTTGATATTTCATTCTAATCTCATCTGCTCTTTTATTTGCATAAAAGATGCTTGCCAAACTTAATATTTCTGAACCAATAAATAGACTTGGTTTCCATATTGGCTCTTTATTGTATAACTGCCCCAAACCTGGAACTATCAGAGACATAATCAAGGGCTTACCGGGATAGAATGTCGAATCTTTATCCACAATCACTTTTGTTGAATCTTGACCATTCAGAGGAAGAATAAGGATAAGTAGTAGTATTAATCTAAAAATCAAACAAGACCCTGAAATATGTTCTAAGTTCTTTTCCATATGAGTATGTTTCTCCTTTAATTACTCTATTGAATTTATTTAATCCTCGGTGTATTTCTAACTCAATTGCTGTAGGAAAATTATAAAAAGAAAATCCATTAACACGCCATTGAATACCAACTGACTTTTTCCACATCTGGTCAGTTTTATCTCTCCATGCATCTCCAAACTGGAAAATAGTACCAAGTACACTATTTTGTAAAATAAACCAGCCTAACTTTATATGCTTTTCTCGCACTAATGGAAGTCTAAAAGAAAGATCAAACAACGCTGTTTTTGTACCCTCAATACTATAAAATGGATACCCCTTTATTCCGCTCATTCCTCCATTAAAAAAATGAAAGAATGAATCCACCTCTGTATTTGTTATATATCCTCCATTTATATGTATCGAGGTTGTCCATCTTTCAAACCATGGAAGTTCATAATGATAGATAAAATCACTCTGCAAACGTACAAGATTATTGTCCATGAATTTTTCAACTAAGGTTCCTGCATCTGAAAAGTCCAATCCCTTAATAAATTTATTATTTTCGATGTCAATTTTAGCTGATAGTTTTAGACCATTTGATGGATTAATACCCCCATCTAGCCTTGGTTTAATTATATCTATTTTCCAATCAGCATTGATAGATGCACCACGGTAATAATCATATGCAGCGCCAGCTTCTATCATCTCCGAAGGTAATGATTCATTAATAAAGGCCCGATATCTTTGCCACGAACTAAAAATTTCCAACGTGCTACCATAAAGAGGGATTCTTAATCCCGGCCTGAATAAAATCATCCTGAATTTGATATCACTGTCAATCTCATAGATATCTTGATATTCTAGTTGATCAGTTGTATTTCTTGTTAGATAATAGGTTTCAAAAAACAATGTTGGAAACAAACGGTTAAACTCAAATATAAAAAATAAGTCAGAGTCCAATAAATTATTAATAGAAATTCCACCAAAAATGCTCAAACGATCTAGTATTTCACTAGAATAAAAATAGATTCCATGCTTGGTAGTACCATAGTCAAACATAAGCTTCGGCATTATGAACATATTAGGAAATTGGTCAACATATACAGAAGATTTAGAAGTATCAAGATCGGTAATTGGATCAAGATGATCTTTATTTTTTATATAGTAGGAAGGAGAATATCCCACCAAGGACTCATCAATAAATTCTAATGAGTCAATTATGGCAATTTTATATCCCCCATTATCATAAATAGAGTATAACACCTTCCCATTTTTATTAATGCTAGGCATAAACGCACCACCATATACATTAGTTATATATCCTTGCATTTTATTTAATGAGTCAATGCAGTATAGGTTAAATATTCCACTTCTATCATTGGAATAAATAAGTGCTCCGTTATCCATAAAAGTCACGTTTCTCTCATCCCACATTGGATTATTCAAAACCATCCTATATACGGTATCAGACAAGGATATTATTGCAATATCTCTATAGTGATTTGTAGAAATATCAAAGTATAGACTATGGTCTTTTTCGTTATATCCTAGGCTACTAACTATAGGCCTATCATTAAACTCTGTTATTTGATTTATCTCTCTGTTTTTTAAATTAATTTGATATATATCCTGCGCACCGTCTTTCGTTGATAGATAAGCAATACTACTATCTTGAGCAATAAATACCGGTGAATAACCTCTGGAAGATTCCGTTATTCTTGTTTCTTTTTTTGTCTCCAGATGATACTCATACAGATCATAGTATTTAGATCCATTTTTATCAGGAAACTTAGGTTTCTTACTAAAGTAGACTACCTTACCATTAGGATTCCAGGCTGGTGCTGAGAACACAGAACCAGATATTTTTTGCTCCTTATTGTCATTTAGATCGTATAGATATAAGTCTGTTTGACCAAAAAAATCATTCTCTTTATTACTCAAGTATAAAAATCTATTACTATCTGGAGACCAAACTGGGAATACATTTGTACTTCCTTCATCTATAATTATATTAGGCTTTATATGATTTATTTCAATTGGTTTAATAAGCATATCATATCTTTCTTTTATGGTAAATATAAAATCATCATACAAATCATATCCGCTAATATCTAAGATATTATAAATAGCAGCATCAATAGAAAATTGGAACGGTTTTGAAAGCTCTGTCATTATTTTCTTTAACGAAGCTGATCCATACTTATAGGATATATACCTGGTTAGGGCAAACCCTGCGTTGTATGTTGACTCGTTTCCTATTCCCTTCTTGCCAAAAGTGTTCATCTCATCAAATGTCAATAAATTGTTATTTATAGATCTGTCTCTCAAAATCATATCCCGGTGAGTATCCCAATGATCCCAGTCAGCATCATCATACATAAACTGAGCAACTCCCTCAGCTAGCCATGGTGGCACAATTGTACCTGGAATAGGATAGCTTACTAAGGTTTTAGGATATCCATAGAGGACATCCTTCCTTTTTTCTTTTTCATAGCCCATAAACTGAAAATAAGCGCCAGGAATATGCGTCCCCATTTTCATTGATTTTTGCAGTGACACTATGTGTGCAAACTCATGAGTAATAACATTCTGTAACCACCTGTGACTTCCTCTTAGTTCAAAGTTCAAGGGGGAAGCCCAAATAATAATTTTGTTATCATAATAATATGCGGCTCCATTAGAGTAATCATCTGTATCCTTAAGAATTAGATCAGTTTTATCTTGAGGCTCGAATTCATAAAATTGGGTTATCTTAGGATAAATAAATTCCGCTACTGTGGCAGCTTCTCTAGCAGATATTTCAGTCTCACTATGGTAATGGATCATAAAATGCTCGGTTTCAAAAGTATACCAATCAAGCTCTGGATGATTATATTTAGCTTGACCAAAAATGATTGATAGGAGGAAAAATAAAATAAACCTATTCATCTTTATTTTATAACTGCAATCTTAATTATACTTGAATAATCAGAAACACTATTAGAAGAATTTGCTTTCGCCTCTAACCGCGCAAAGTATATTCCGGACTCTAATTCACTTACATCAAACTCCCACTCTGTAATATGGTAACCTGTAAAGTTCGTATTATTAGTGAATTTTTTTATAAAATGGCCTGAGGAATTATACACTTTTGCCTCTAAAAAACGCGCACTATTTGTTTCAACGCGAATTTTAGCTTTCAATGATTTGATTGGATTAGGATAACAATAAGCCTTTGAAACTAATTTTGTACTTACCTTAGCAGGTCCATATTGAATATCTAAATCTCTACTATTACCTTGATCTCCATGATTATTTGTCCATTCATTTCCTTTATTGTCATCATTATCATAAAATTGAAAAATATTATATCTGGTGATGATACAATTCTTTTGATTAATCGTTGCGATTAAAACTAATTCATCATTTTTCTCGGTAGCAATTGAAGATAATATTCTCCCTTGATAATCAATAATATAAATTGAACTCGAGTCTATTGATTTAACAATTATTTCAGGATAATCATCACCTAATAAATTTTTAGATAATAGAGTCCCTTTTACCTTGTAATCAGCAGGGAAATTAGATAACAATGATAACTGATTATTATATGCTGAAAGTATTCCATCGTTATCAACAACCAGTAAATCAACTGCCGCATCAAGCTGTAGATCAATACCAGAAATAGAACTCGGTGATAGCTCATTTAATGTGATTTCTTCGCCACTTGAACTAGTAGTGGATATTCCATTTTGTTCATTAATTCTGTACACGCCTTGAGGGCCAAATACAGAATTAGTATGTTCATCCCATTGTTGTTGATTTAATAGTGACTTTTCTTGAAAATCATTTCGATATACCGGAAATATTAGAGAGTCAATGGTAACAGAACCTCTAAAAGAAAGATTCTCATAATCACTATCATACTCATATACTGAATGCATCACACTATTATGAGAATATTCAAAAACCTCAACCAAAGAAAGTTCACCTAAATTATTCATACCAATCAAAACCTCATTGGAAATGAGTGAATGAAAATAAGTACGAGAATCGTTATTGATATTCTTTTTAAACCATAGTGAGTCCAAGCCCCCAATCAATATAGTTGATTCCGCATTATTTATTGTAAAAGAAGCTCGATAATATGCACTGGAATCACTATATCCATACGGCTTGAGCGTATTAATAATATTAAACGTGGATGTATCTTGTGCATGTCCGATATTTTCTATGGATAAATAACTTTTTGAACCATTATTCGAGTTCGTGTTTGGGTAAGTATTTTCATCAAACACAGGTAACATTCCTTCATTCTGGGGATTTGCACGAAAATATTCCTCATTCTCAGAAAACCACATATCTCCAAAGTACCCAGATGACGGATCGTTAAACATAAAAAATGACTCATGCCCAATATCTTGTGCTCCATCTGCTTCTTCAATATCTATTCCAGAAAAGTCTATGTTTTTATTTATTGAATAATCACCAATACTAGATTGGATTTTGTTTTCATCAATATGCCAAATCAACAAACCAGAACCAGGTAAACCAATATCATAGTCTGGTATACTTGTTATTACGCCATTGTTATCACTCTCTATACTCACAGAGTCTTTTAAACTTTTTATAAAAGACGGGTAGTTATCTGTATCTTGCCAAGTCTTAAATCTTATTGAATCTACGCTTACACCTTTTCGGTAATGATTGATCCTGTTTTCTATTAAAAAGTATTCTGCCTCATTAATATCAACTCTAATAATATTATTCAGACTTCTTTTTGGAAGAACAACTTGAGAATTGTCAGTAACGATAGTTGGTAATTCCCAGCCAGCATAGATTCGTGTCCAAGGATCTGGCGGAGAAGGTACAATTCCTCTTCCATTGTTAGACCCTTGATCCATCAGCCCAAAAACACCAATTCTACTTTTACCACTTTCAATATCCCAAAGTGGAGGTAAGCCAACTGCAAATCCAATCATTAGTGATAAAGTGCCACTTAATCCATACTGATAATCACATGGATCAGACTCATTAGAGAACATAGAATTAGAGATTTCATAGTTGAGATGATTTTGAGTTTCTGGTAAAAGAATTCCTTTTTCTATAGTAGCTGTTCCTATTGTGATACCATTTTCACCTATAGAATTTTTTATCATTTCAAGATCAACAAATGTAGATGGAATATCTTCAGGAGTAGGGTCTAAAAAAGGGAGTGAAAAATCCTGCCCAATACCAGCATGAAAAACAATTATAAGGTCATAATTAGAATAATCTATAGCATCCGCTATATAAGCTGTTTCAATTGACTCTTTAAATAGTTCTACAAGCCTATCTTCTGAAATATTTTCTTCATTGTATGGATAATAGTAAGACATCGGTTGTAACAGTTCATATGATGTAGATGCTAGTGGATATATATCGCTCTGGGAAAGGTCAACCCCAAATTGCCCATATGAAACAGATTGAAAATAATTATTGACTGCCTTTAACTGGGAGTAAAAGTACGCTCTATCATGCGGTGGTGGATCAATATGATAGAGTCCACAGTCAATACCTTCTACAGCACTTAAAAACTTCCCGTTCCCCGTTGTGCTTTCTTTATTATCCTCTTGAAAACTAACCATTAGAGCACAAATACGGAGTTCTCCAGATGTTTCAGCACTCGTAATAGATAATAAAAACCAGGAAAAGAAAAAAATCCAGTTTCTAGACAAACTAAATTTCACAGAAATTGACTAATATTCCATATTTAGTGAGAATCTCATCGTATTTGTTAGCGGATGTCCTGGCTCTCCATATGTGTATCCAAAATCAAAACCATAGCCAGCAAATCTTAGACCTATTCCAAAAGTTGGATTACTTATTTTCCCTGTTTTATCATAATAATAACCAGTACGTATTGCAAAATACTTCCCATACCAATATTCAAGGCCAAAATTATGGACTAGTTTATCTAATTCATTTGAAAGGCTGCGATCATCACTATTACCAACTTCTTTCTGGCCCCATTCATTGTACTTTCCCCAGCCTTGACCACCAGGATTAATATCATCTGTTCGGACCATTTCATTTGCATCGGGCTTATTATTTTCATTAAGATCCATCGAATCATCCCAGGTCCACCCTCCAATAATTTTGTCTCCATACTCGCCTGACACTGCTCGGTCAATATCACCACCTATAAACCAATCATCAACCCATGAAGTGAACAATGCTAGATATATAGGATCTGTGTGAGCGATCTCTATCTGACCTTTTTTGTTATAATCATTACCAGGACTCTGGTTACCATCTTCATCAAAACCACCAATATAACTATTATCATCCCAATCCATATCAGGGTAAGAAGCAACAAGTAATTTATCTACATCATAAACTAGATTCAGTTTATTGTATTCAGTATTTACAATCCCATAGTTTAATCCCAAAGTCAGATTTGTCGGCTGAGGGTCTGCCTGGTCCGGATCAATAAACGAAACTTTTGGTCCGATGTTAGATAAATTAAAACCAATATCAAGATCATCGATCAGCCAATCTTTTTGCAAGTAACCAATGTCAAAACCAAAATCTAATGATGTACCTTTTCCTTTTTCACTTCCTGCTCCAATTTCAACTAAATGCTGGTAGGATACTTTTGCATTAATCCCAAAAGATTTCTTTTCAGAGATTAAAGCTCCATAAGACAAAGAGAATGCAGTCATATAGCTCGTAAATGTACCAAGCTCTTCACCAATTTCACTGGTCCTAACCTGTTCACCAAGGTTAAGAAAAATGATATGTCCACCCAACGTACCCAGCGTATTATAATGCTTTCTAAATCCAAAAAACTCATAATACATATCATCTGCTAAGCCTGGCAACCAGTTAACATGCATTAGAGCAGCTTCAGAACCTTTTAAAAACCCTAATCCAGCTGGGTTCCAATAACTAGCATAGGCATCATCTGCGACCGCTACCTGCGCCTCTCCCATTCCACCAGCTCTAGCTCCAGGTGCAATTAGTAAAAATATCGCTCCGGCCTCACTCTGTGCGATAACCGAACGTGTAATTATAGATAATAAAATGAGTACTACGCCAAAACGCTTCATGGACGATCTCCTTGATAATATTAATTTAGTGCATTATGCCCTTTTTTCTAGGGGATGAAATAGCGTTTACTTTCTAATAGTACTCCTGTAATTCAGACGGCGAATATATTTCATGTGTGTTCGGAGTGTCAAGGAATGTTTATATTAATAATCGTAGCTACTTTATAATAACCAAAGCGTTAGACTTGGAACATAGGTTATAAAAAGGACAGCAACTAGTAGAACAATAAAAAATGGGAATGTCGCCTTATATATGAATGGCATTTTTTCATCAAACCTGTATGCTGATAGAAATAGATTCATACCAACAGGGGGTGTTAAATACCCGAGTTCTAGGTTTGCGATAAATATTATTGCCAGATGAATTGGATCTACCCCATAGTGTAAGCCCAAGGGTGCAATAAGAGGTACTACAATTATTATTGCACTGAAGATATCCATGAGACAACCGACAATTAAAAGAAAAACATTTAATAATATAAGAAATACATATTTAGAGGTTACCAACTCCTTCATTATTGATAAAATCTTCATCGGTATTTGTGCATCAACCATATAACTCGTTAATCCCATGGCAGCACCAATTATAATCAATACCCCACCAACAAGTGTTGCGCAAGAAACGATAATCTTTACAATATCTTTCATTTTTATATCTTTATAAATGAAAGTTTCAATTACGAAAATATAAATGACAGTAAAAGCGGCAGTTTCTACGAGCTTTGCGTGTCCACCAAATATTCCATAGAGAACTATGAAAGGAATAAACAATTCCCACTTAGTCTCCCAACATGCATTAATCGAATCTTTTATATTAAAATCATTTTTTTCAACCTTGTCTAATTCACCGGAATAAATTGTCCAGAGTGATAATGCTACAATTAGAAATATTCCTGGCATAATTCCTGCAATGAAGATACTTTTGATTGATATACCAGCAGTGACCCCATAAAGAATCAATGGCAGACTAGGGGGAAATAATAAACCTATTGATCCAGATGCTGTTATCAGGCCCAAGCTGAACTTTCTTTTATAACCATCTTTTATTAGCATAGGAAAAAGCAAACCACCTAAAGCTAGGATAGTCACACCTGAGCCGCCAGTTAACGCGGTGAAGAAACCACATATTAATAATACTATTACCGGTGTCCCACCAGGAAGCCAACCGAACACAGCTTTAAATACATTAACCAACCGATCTGATGCCTTGCTCTCGGCTAAGAAATATCCCGCAAGGGTAAACAATGGGATGGTAGCTAGGTGTGGAGAAACAACAATACGATACGCTTCTGCTATGACTGCGGAAATAGGTACATAATCAAACCAAAATAGTAAAGCCCCGAGGCCACCTAAAACAGCAAAAATAGGAGCCCCATTTAGTACAGAAAAAATAAAAAGAAATAGCCCCAGTGTTAGAGTAAATACATTCTCCCTTAAATCGTCTTGAGATATCAAAAATAGTATGATAAATAGAATAGTAAATAATCCGCTTAACGAAAAAATATTTTTTCTCATTTTTCCTGCTATATGAAGAAATATAATGAAAAACCCAAGTGGCATGGCGGCCTGAAATATCCAACGCGGGATGCTGGGAGCAATAAATATTGGGTATTGTAAAAATAGCTCTACTAGCACAAGGTCTAGACTTCCTATAGCTAAAAGAAAAATAACAAAAAGGGTGACCCACTTTGTAATATGCTTACTAATACCTGGCAAACTATCATCAAATAGGTATGTATTCGATAGTGATAATAGTTTATTATCCCTAGATGCGATAACTGCACCACTAAAGCCAATCAAAAGAGTTAAGTGTGAGACTAAAGTTTGTGAGGCTGGGATTTTAGCTATTCCAGAGAAAAAGGGACGAATTGCTTCCCTGATTATTAAATCAGAGAATGGGAGCAGTACTAATAATATGAAAATTAAACATGCAGCTATATTTTCAACTTTATTAACAATTTTCAAGTTTTATCCATTATTATTTTTTCTTAGCTGATGGCATACTATCCTTCAGTTTCAAAACACGATCAAAAATCTCTTCCTGGACGATATTACCTCTAATTAGTGGATACATAGACTCTACAAGTGTGTTCCACTCGGCCAGTTGTGTAGGCGTTAGGTCATGAACCTGAAGATCATATTCTTTCATTACATCGATAGCGTTATCTGCTTCATTACGATTATTAAGCTGGTATTCAACTCCAATCTCTTCAGAAACTTTTAGCATTATTTCTTGATATTTGGGTTTGATCTTGTTCCAAATTTTAACATCTATTACTATTGCTGCTGTTAAAATACCCCACTTCATATTTAGCATATGAGATGTTATACCAAAATACTGATTTGCGGCCACATACAAAGGAGGAAAAGCCATTGCATTTACCAGTCCGGTCTGTAAGCTGGAGTGTACGTCTGGTACAGATAGTGGGACAGCGTTAAACCCTGCCTTGTCCCATAATTGAGCAGTTTTATAGTCGCCTGCCCATGTCCATATTTTTTGAGATTTAAGATCGTCAGGCGTGATTATAGGATTTGAACTAAACCAATAGACCCAACCGACATCTACCATTGTCAGAATCTTTACACCATTCTTTTCGGCGCCATTAACAAGATCATCTTTAATATTGTTTCTGATGTAGTCTATGTCTTCGTAACCTTGAAAAAATAGAGGTATAAAACAGTAGGTATATTGAGGATTTACTTCGCTTAAACCTTCTGCGGAAATAGCGGCTCCATGAATCTGACCGATTCTCATTTTTCTGATCATATCACGCTCATCCCCGACAATACCTCCCGGGTAGATTCGAAGCCTGATATTACCGTTTGTTTCCTCGCTCCACCTTTCTCCCATTTTTGCAATCAGGGCGTACCATGGTGTGCCCTCAGGTGCCAGTGTCGCCATTTTTATTATGGTCTTTCTTGCACTGATAGAATCAGTACTAATGAGTAAAAAATAAGCGATTAATATTATTATATTTTTCATTGATTATACTTCCTCTAATAAAAAAACTCATCAATATTTTCCAATAGCCATTCAGCGCGGTTTCTACTTATTGTATTCGTCAGCCTAAAATCTTTGCTTTTAGAAATTTCTATTTTTAATGCCTGATTTAAAAGATCAATAAACTCATCCTTGTTTTGCATCACGATTGATACAGACTCAGCGTATGTTACATACGGACCCATATCTAATCCTCTAGAAGCTTTTACAGCAGAATTAAAAAGATTTTTTGAAATTTTCACACCCTTATCAGTAGATATTTTAGGATTATTCATGGTGTAAGATATCAGAGCTACGAGAGCTGAACCTTTATTCCAAGATGAATCTATTGCTACAATCGTATTTAAAAGTTTACCGACTCTTGGAAGTTTTATTATCCATGCGGGGTTGCCACCGCTGGAGCTAATCGCTCCGCCATAGGCTGCCGCCGTCCAATAAAAAAGTGTAAGGTCTGAAGATTGAGGCGTAATAATGTTATCACTATTATCATTAATCCATTCTATATAATCTTTATAGATAAAACTAAGAGCAGAATCACCATACTCCACAGCATCACTAAAATAATTATGCGCTTCTAGCTTAAGTTTTTTTCCTTGAGAATAATTATGTAGCATCACTCTATCAGATTCTTCAATCAGAAAACCATATGCGTAAGTAGTTAGCTGTTCGACCCCCTCTCTAAGCAGATGGATGTCGTTTTTTGATTTTGTTATCTTTTTCTGCGTTTTATTGACGGAACCTTTAAAAATATTCCCGCCTAATTTTGGCTTGTGATCGAGAATATAGACCGTAGGACTGCATGAAAAGAAAAAAGTTACAAAGAGTATTGAACCTAATGTTTTATTGTGCAAGTTCTTTGTATATAGGGTATGATTCACAAAGATTTTTGACCTCAGCTTTTACTTGATGAATATTTTCAATATTTTTAGAATCTCTTATAATCGAATCGATCATCCGAACAATTTCTTTCATTTCTTCTTTACCCATGTCCCTTGTCGTAATTGCCGGAGTGCCAATTCTTATCCCGCTTGTCACAAAGGGACTTCTTTGGTCAAAGGGGACCATATTCTTATTTACAGTAATCCCTGCAGCTTCTAAGACTTTTTCTGCTTCTTTACCTGAAATATTTTTATTTGTTAAATCTATTAGAACAACATGTGTGTCTGTCCCCTTGGAAACCAAGTCATAATCTAATTCCATTAATGAATTTGCCATAGTCTTTGCATTGTCGACTATTTTTTGAGCATATTTTTTAAAATCCTCTTTAAGCGCTTCTCCGAATGCTATAGCCTTTGCTGAAATTATATGCATTAAAGGCCCCCCCTGCATTCCAGGCATAACTGATGAATCAAGTAACTCAGACATCATCTTTACCCTGCCTGATTTTGGGGCAACCCTACCCCATGTATTCTCCTTATCTTTACCCATCATAATAATACCACCTCTTGGGCCACGTAATGTTTTATGAGTGGTACTAGTTATAACATCACAAAACTCTACAGGAGAAGGGTGCATCCCCGCAGCAATTAAACCACTTGGGTGAGCAATATCTGCCATCAAATAAGCGCCATTTTCTTTTGCTATCTCATAAAATTTATTAAACTCAATAAATCGCGGATAGGCACTTCCACCACATATTATCATTCTTGGTTTATGCTCTTTTGCTAAGGAACTCACCTCATCAAAGTCCACTCTCCCAGTGTTTTTATCAACGTGATAGCTAATAAAATTATAGAGTTGACCAGAGAAGTTAACAGGACTGCCATGCGTAAGATGACCCCCATGAGATAAGTCTAATCCCATTACGGTATCGCCAATTTCTAAGAAAGTCATAAATGTAGCCATATTAGCCTGTGAACCAGAATGTGGCTGGACATTAGCATATTTCACATTAAACAACTTTTTTAATCTTTCTCTGGCTAAGTCTTCCGCCTCATCCACATGCTCACATCCACCATAATAACGCTTTCCAGGATAACCTTCTGCATATTTATTCGTCATTATCCCTCCTGCAGCTTCCAATACCGCTGTACTCGCAAAATTCTCAGATGCAATAAGTTCTAATGTATTATGCTCTCTTTCCTGTTCTTTTTGAATTATACTATATAATTCAGGATCAATATTTTCAATATATGACAATTATTATTTCCAACCTTTTTCAGGTGATAGTTCATCTGTGACCCAATCGTAGCTAGATGTTGTAGTACGAATAACACCAGATCTTTTTACTTTATCTTCTGCCATAAACCATTGCGCTTTACCATAGAGTAAATCTTTAGAATTTTCATTCAGGTATTTAGATCTACTAAAACCACGATAATTTAATTTTTCAGCTTTTAAAAAATTATTGTAAGAAAGTTTTGCAACAATTCTATCGTCCACTGATAATGGATTATTCTTTAAAGTTTCCCATCCTTTATAATAAACTTCTCCTTTTTGACCATAACCCTTACCACTATTGTCAATCAGATTAATTGCTTTATCTGCCCATCGTAAAGCTTTCCCGAAATTTTCCGAGTCTATATAAATATCAGATATATTAATAGCAACCTTGCCATCTCTAGGATCAATCTTGAATAATGACTCATAAGCAGATGCGGCATTATCTAAATCATCAGATTCCCAACATACTTTACCAAGTTTTTGATAAGCTAATTTGCTTGTTGGTTCTTTAGATATAATTCTTCTTAATATATCCTTTGTTTCATCAATCCTATCAGCTTTGATTAACCTTTCAGAATAATCAAGACCATAACTAATATTATCTGGATTATCCATATATCTCTTTTCATATACTTCTAATGGGTTTCGACCGCTATTTTCATATGCGATTGCTAACTCACTTTGAGCAATATCATTGGTATCATTTAGCTTTAGTATCTTTTTAAGAATAATGATCTGATCTTCATACTTACTCTGATCTTTATATATTTTTGCTAGATCATTTAGTATGCCTATATCATCTGGTACAATATCTACTAGACGTTCATATTCAATAATCTCATTATCTGTTTTACCTTGTCTTTTGTATGCATATGCAAGTTGTTTTCTTAGTTGAATATTCTGAGGTATTTTTTGCAACCCATCAAGTAGTACATACTCTGCACTATCAAACCTTCCTATTTGAGTATATGCGAAAGAGTAATACTGATATATCTCCTCTGGTGGAGCATAAACAACATTCCACTCATCACAGTCTAAATCAGTGATCTCGCTGTATACTCTGATTGTTTGTTTCCAATCACGATTACGATAGTATTCCGCAGCACTGCTCATTAACCTAGGGCACCTTACATTTCTTAAAGAATCTAACATGGCTTTTTCTTTTGCAAAA
>Ga0257111_1000395_pt1 | contig 18018 bp, 17 predicted proteins | sample LP_taG_6_FD_191567 | JGI IMG/M metagenome (GOLD analysis project Ga0257111, IMG submission 191567) | Marine microbial communities from Northeast Subartic Pacific Ocean, Canada - LP_J_2015_P26_500m | ecosystem: Environmental > Aquatic > Marine > Oceanic | place: Canada: Northeast Subartic Pacific...
AAACTCGGCGCCGATCAATACTACAAGAGCAACCAGAAAAGCAGGAACACCCAGCTTAATCAAGAACACACTTAACTGAACCCTCGCTGGTAATTTTATTTTTTTATAAGGAGCGTCATTGGCTATAGAAACCAAATTAAGGGCAAATGGAATTAAAAGAAAGTAAACCAACGGAATCAGAAGCGGCGAAATAAAAAATAATGGTAACTGTGTTGCTATAGACAAAAGCAAAAATAAAACAAAGAAACGGCCCAAACGAATGCTCGGCAAAACAACCCCAAACCTTGCAACGGAAGCGCCTCCTGAAACCACTAAACGATAGACATTGATTAGTATTGCTATATAACCATAGTCAAACATTAACAAGTAGAGTTGATAAAACTGAGGGTAGGCTTGGACTTGGCCAGCTCCAAATAATTGCGCTTGCAGAATACCCATCATTTCTGGCAGAATGGTAACTAAAGGGAGCGCCATCAACAATGGAAATATACTCACCTCTACTAACTTCTTCCAATTAGAAAATGTGAAAGCCAAACTGGCAAGAATGGTTTGTATAATCGGCATATTTGTCATGACAAATTTGAGTTTACTACATTAATTGTAATCGTCAATTTTTCACCCGGTTGTAAAATATGGTCTTTATCTAAATTATTCCATGAACGAATATCTATAACTTTAACATTGTATTTACTGGCTATAACTGAAAGGTTGTCACCAGACCTAACTGTATAGACAATTTTTCGACTAATATCAATTCCTGTATTGGCTATTTTAGCTAACTCAGTTTTATTCTTATTCTCAAGCCAAATAACCAGTTCTTTTCCTATAGAAAGTGGCGCAGTAGGGATCAGCTGATTCCACCTCACAAGGCTATTAACCGTAGTATCAAATTGTACTGCAATTTTCCATAAACTGTCGCCAGAAGAAACTTTATAAATAACTTTTTCAGAATTTTTTTGAGCATTCAGTCGGCTTTTCTCCCTCTGCTTTTCGGAAAGAGCATAGTACCCTTCTGTTTGCTGAGCCAGAGGTACAATTAGATAATCACCGGCCCTAATCAAATCACTACGTAGTTCATTGACACTTTTAATTTGTTCAATAGTTGTCTTATATTTCTTTGCAAGATAGCTCAAACTATCACCAGATTTTACTTCATGACGAGCCCAACTAATTTGCGGCCTTTCTCCTGCTTGAGATAACTTATTCTCAAAGCGAGAGACCACATCCTGAGGAAGAAGAATTGTATATGGAAGAGTCACCGGAGTTGCCCAGCGCCTTAGTCCGGGATTAAAGGTATATATTTGATCAATACTCAAACCTGTCCACTGAGCAATCAACGCAAGATCGAACTGCGAGTTAAGTTCAATGGCCTTGAGATAAGGATTACGATCTATCTTCAATAAGTTCTGATTATAACGCGATGGATCCTCAACAATCTTTGCCAAGGCTAATAGTTTAGGTACATATCTTGTAGTCTCTTTGGGTAAATTTAAATGCCAAAAATCTGTTTCTTGACCATTCTCAATATTTGCCTTGATTGCTTTTTGAATTCGACCAGGTCCTGCATTGTAAGCAGCAATTGATAAGAGCCAATCACCATTAAATAATTTATTTAGGTCTTTCATATATTTTACAGCTGCCCTAGTCGAGGCCAAAACGTCTCTCCTGTCCTCATACCACCAATCTTGATCTAAACCATAAAGTTTTCCTGTTGAAGGTATAAATTGCCAAAGACCAACCGCGGTGCCGTGTGAAAAGGCGAAAGGGTAATAGTCTGACTCTACAATCGGCAACAAAGCAATTTCGATAGGTAAGCCTTCTTTTTCAACTTCGGAAACGACAAGGTAGAGGTAGGGCTGCGCCCTTTCAGAGATTCGGGTAAGGTAGTCAGGGTGTTGCTTTAACCATTTAATATGCTCCAGAACCCTCGGATGTTCTTCAATTAGAAGTTCTTGATGACTGGCTATGTAGTTCCATAGGTTTGATTCATCAACATATTCAATACTATTAGTCGAGTCAATTGCTTGGTTGCTTAGCTTTTGTGAATTATCAATGAAGCTCTGACAACCAGAGACAAGTAAAACTGACAATAAAAGAACAAATTTCACTTCTAAGACTTGCTAGAACATTCTGGAGACTCTGGTGCACTCTGGCGCTTTTGCCATTCCTTCGGGGTATAAGTGTGCATAGCTAGGGCATGAATATGGCTAAGCTCTTCAGCGAAAAGTTTATTGATAAAACGATGTCGGTCTATGAGCTTCATTTCATTAAATTGCTCACTAACAACCACCAATTTAAAGTGAGACTCAGTTGCAGGTCCTGAGTGCTGGCTAGATTCATTAACAACCTCACAATAATCGGGCTTTAGAGCTTCCTCTAGTTGCGTTTTTAAATGATTTTCCATATTATTCGTCATCGCTACTCTCAAAAGCATATTCAAAAGCATCTGAAAAGAAGTTCTTCTTACTTAGACCTTTCTCTAAACAGCCTTTTACTGCAGCCTTAACCATCACCGGTGGACCGCAAGCATAAACTTCATAATCCGACAAGTCTTCAAAATCTCTCATCACAGTTTCATGTACATAACCACGTTCACCTTGCCAAACTCCACTTGCTTCTGATAATACTGGAACGAACTGAATTTTTGGAGATTTTTCAGCCCATTCACTCGGAAGTTTTGAATATATATCCTCTTCATCTCTAACGCCCCAATACAGATAAACAACTCTTTCTGAGTTAATAGCGACCAGATGTTCAATTATAGCCTTTATAGGACCAAAACCCGTACCGCCAGCAATCATAATAATTGGTCCCTCACTTTCCTCTCTAAGGAAAAAATCACCCTTAGGTCCTTCAATCCTTAGAATAGTTTTTTCAGCCAAACTATTAAAAATATAATTAGTAAATTTTCCATCTTCAACCAAACGAACATGGAGCTCGATTAAGTTTGAATTAACTGGCGCATTGGCAATCGAAAAAGCTCTCGGTTCGAAATCGGAATGTTCCAAATCTAGATATTGACCTGCTAGGTACTGCAAAGACTGAGCGCCAGGAATTTTTAATAAAATTTGAATGACGTCATGATTCAAATGATTTATTTCTTCAACCCTACAAGGAATACTACGAACTTCGATATTGGCAAGAGCATCCAGTTCATCAACGGCAATGTATAAATCACTTTTTGCCCTACATTGGCAAAGCAAAGCCATGTTGGCTTCAACTTCTTCTTCTGTGATGGCTGAAGGAACTTCGCCGTCGTATTCAATTTCACCATTCAAGACAACGGCTTTGCATTTACCACAAAAACCATTTTGACAGCCATATGGAAAATTCAAACCATGCGAAAGTGCACCATATAAAACAGGCTCTTCACCACTGCTTTCAAAGGATTTACCGCTAACTTGATTTAAAACTGTAAACATCTTTTTGGAGATACAATTTATAAAGCTGACATTATAATGTAGGTCTTAGTGATATAAGCTTAGTATTCTTATGACAATAGCGTCAAATAATTCAGTGGTTTTTTTGATGGGCCCAACAGCTTCAGGTAAGACTGAATTAGCACTAGAAATATATGATCGCTTTGATGTCTGCTTGATAAGTGTTGACTCTGCTCTAATCTATCGTGGTATGGACATTGGCACCGCCAAACCGAGCCAAGAAATCCTAGTAAACTACCCACACAAACTGATTGATATTTGCGAACCCGAAGAGAGTTTTTCAGTCAACCACTTTGTCACTCTTGCAAAAGAGCATATCGACTTAGCGCTGAAAGAAAACAAGCTGCCAGTTTTGGTGGGTGGTACCTCTTTTTATTTCCATGCACTCGAGCATGGACTATCTGATTTGCCTGAGTCCTCAACAGATTCGAGAAAGCATTTTAATGATCTTTTAAAGAATAATGGCAGTGAAAAATTACACTCACAATTAGTAAAAATTGACCCAAAGTCTGCTGAACGTATCCATCATAATGATTCACAAAGAATTACTCGAGCACTGGAAGTTTTTCACCTTTCAGGACAAACGTTGAGTGAGCTCCAAGGCAATCAGGCGATAAACAAGCTAGATCATCAAATCAAAAAAATTATACTCATGCCAGATCGTTCAGAACTTCACCTAAGAATTGAAAAGCGCTTTATGAAAATGATGGAGAGTGGATTTCTTGATGAAGTAGAAACACTCAGGAATAACAAAAATTTGAACTTAGATTTAGCTTCTATGCGTTGTGTTGGTTATCGTCAAGCTTGGAAATATTTTGATGGGGTTTATGACAAGCAAGAAATGATTGATAAAGCTGTTATTGCTACGAGGCAGCTGTGTAAACGCCAGTGCACCTGGTTAAGAAACGAAAATAATGCACTTATCCTTAATAAAGCTAATATTGATAAAGTGATTAATTTTCTTCAATAAGTTGTAACTTTACCTAGATAAGGTAATTGCGAACATATGTCAACTGTTGTCCTTGTTGGTAAATTCTTCCATCGTGTGAAGCATTGTTCTTAGGCTGTCTATAGTAGTTTCGAATTCATCACTCGTTAATTCGGATACAGCAAAATCTTCGATTTTATGATATTTTGAAAAAACTTTTTCCATAAGCTCTTCACCAGGTTTGTTGATATGAACAACAACTCGTCTAGCGTCATTTGGGTGAGCTAGTCTTTGACAATAACCATGTTTTTCTAGTGTTATTAAAATTCCTGTCAATGTACTTTTTGCAATGCCAGCATTTTTGGCTAGTTTTGCAGTCTCAAGATCCCCCCAAACCCACAATACCCACATAACAACAAAGCCAGAAAAGGATAGGTTAAATTCCTTAAAAACATGTTTTTCTGCATAACTCCTGATAATTGATGTAAGTCTGAAAGCATTTGAAATGATTGAGACTGATCTTCCATATAGTCCAACTGAAATTAAGTGTTGCTTGGCTTTCTCTTCAGCACTTGTGGCTTTAGGATGTGATTTATTTGCAGATTTATCCATCAACGATTCTCATTAAATAGTTAACTAGAGTTATGTTAAATTTTCTCTAGCTAGAGTTGTACCACCCTTCCAAGACACACCGACTTGGCGGTAATAGCCCTGAATTAGTTCCTCAGGTTCGAGTAAATGAAACTCCTCAACAGGTGAGGAGAACAATTCAAGCTCAAAGGAACCTTTAAAGGTTAAGCCAATCTCAGCGTCAAAACCTGACATTGTGACCACTTCATTCAAACTGTCTTTCCCATTGCATTCAATTGCAGGCATCCAACGGTTGTGAAGCATTGGTAAAGCATTGACAAAACCAGCATGATCTGATTCTGACTCAATAGTGAACTTAGCTTGAACTAGGCGATGATCATAAGCTGCCAAAGTGGCTCCAAAAATACCCCCAGGCTGAAGTCGAGGTCCGGCTTTTCCTACAGTAGTTGACCTTGTTAAATGGATAGAACCAATTTTTTTCGGATAACCCTGAAATTGACCACGAGCGGCTGAAAAATCCTTATCTACCCAAATATATATACAACGTGAGTAGGTTTTTCCTTGATATTTACAACGAACAACAAAAAACACCTCTTTATATTGAGCACGTACAGGATCTAATAATTCGTTAAAGTTATCACTACAACTTTGCCAATCTGCCCAAATAACAGCAACAGCTCCAGGATCTTCATCAGCCAACTCAATTCCATCAGGCAAGAGTTCAGCTACACGGTCAGGATTAGTTCGATATTCTAAGGTTAACAAGTCTCCCGAGTAGTGCCAAGGCACATTAGGAATTAATGACGAATTACCTGTGTGAGTTCTGGGAAAGAGAAAACCTTGTAAAGACATTTATACACCAATCAGAATTATTAATAAACCTATGATACCATTCGGGAACGAATGAAATTATCAAAATTTAAATATATAGCTTTGAAATTAAGTCATAATTCATCAATCATCATATATAATATATAATCATTCGTACCCAAACGAAATATAGGAATAAAGCATGCCAACCAAAGAATATCGGAAAATACTGTTAAATGGACGCTCGATCCAAGTTACTGTAGAGGGAGAAGAGCTGGTTACTGAAGACGGAAAAAGTGTTGGTATCGAAGAAGCGCAACATCTCCCACCAACCCAACCCTCGAAGATTATATGTGTACATTTAAACTATGAAAGTCGCGTTAAGGAATATATAACAAAGCTACCACCGGCTCCAACATATTTTCATAAACCTATCACTGCACTTAATAGCCATAAAGGTGATGTTGTAAGACCTGAACGCTGCAAATGGCTAAACTATGAAGGAGAGATTGCCATAGTTATTGGTCAAAATTGTCGTAATATAAGTCCTTCTGATGCAGGAGAATACATTGCAGGTTATACGATAGCTAATGATTACGGTTTGCATGATTTTAGAGATACAGATGCAGGCTCAATGCTTAGAGTTAAAGGTTCAGATACACTTTGCCCAGTGGGACCAGGTTTAGTTACTGGTTGGGATTTTCATAACAAAGGAATCCGAACAATTGTTAATGGGAAAGTTATGCAAGACGCCAACACTAACGAGATGGAGTGGGATATGCACTATCTTGTCGCTGATATAGCCCGCAATATTACTTTAACACCAGGAGACCTGCTACTCTCAGGAACACCTGCAAACAGTCGCCCTGTTCAACCAGGTGATGTTGTTGAAGTTGAGGTAGAAGGTTTGGGAGTGTTATCCAATACAATCGTTAATGGTGCAGCTATTCGTGATGATGTTGGCGCACAACCTTCTAGCTCTGAAGAGGTTGTTTCTACTGCTATGGGTGGTGACTGGGAATTTCGTGGCAAAAGAGCAGCAGGCGGTCAAGGTGCTAAACATTATAAATCTGCCGTAAAAACCAAAAAATAGTTAATGATTATCTCTCGGAAAAAACAATGATCAAAACAGTTAGCCCAAATAACAATGACGATATCAATGCAGATATTACTAGTCACGATACTTTTGAAAAAGGCTTTCCACATTTGGCATTTAAACGGATGCGTGATGAAGACCCCTGTGCTTGGATAGATGAGAGCGATGGTGGAAGCGGTTTCTGGTCAGTTACCCGATATAAGGACATCAAAGAGGTTAACGGTTTACCGAAAATTTTTAGCTCAGCTCAAGGAATTCGTCTAGAAGAGCAATCAAAAGAAGAATTCGAAGCTCGCAAGACATTCCAAGAAACTGACCCACCAGTTCATACCCGTCAGCGAATGATGTTCCATCGTGGATTTACACGTAAACTAATCACAACCTATGAGCCAATGATTCGTGATATTTGTAACGATATTATTAATGAAGCAGTTGACTTGGGTGAAGTCGATGCCACTAAACAGATTGCTAGAAAACTACCAATGAGAATGTTGGGTCGTGTTGTTGGCACCCCAGATGAGGATGCAGAATGGCTAGTTTCAAGAGGTGACTCAATGATTGCTAACAGTGACCCAGATTTTACAGACTATGTTATTGACAAGGTTGATACAGATGAATATCGATTTTTGCCTTTTCGCTCCCCTGCTGGCAGAGAAATTTATGATTATGGAGAAAAACAAAAGAGGCTTCGTGAAGATCACGATATGGGTGATGTGATGTCAATGTTATTGCAACCAAATAAGCAGGGAGATAAGCTATCAGACCTCGAATTTAAAAACTTCTTTGCGCTCATGGTGGCTGCTGGAAATGATACAACTCGATATTCGATGGCGTCTTCAATGCATGCTATAGCCAATAATCCGTATATTTTTGACTGCCTAAAATCTGCACCTGATGATGCCCCAGTTTGGGCTAGCGCTACCGAAGAGTTTATCAGATGGGCTTCACCAACTATGCACTTCAGACGCACTGCAACGGAGGATTATGAACTTCATGGAAAGCAAATCAGAGAGGGGGATAAAGTCGCTATTTGGTTTACTTCAGGAAATTACGATGAGCGCAAGTTTTCCAGTCCATTCAGTCTTATTTTAGAGAGAGAAAATAATCAACATATCGCTTTTGGTCAAGGTGGTCCTCATGCTTGCTTAGGTATGTGGCTTGCACGATTAGAAGTCCGTGTGGCCATGCAAGAGTTACTTAAAAGAGTTTCGAAAATAGAACAAATCGGCCCCGAAAAATACTTACGCTCTAATTTTATTCGGGGAATTAAAAACTTGCCTGTTAAGTTAACACCAGCATAATATGGTAGTAGATAATTAAGTAAAGGAGAAAAATGAAAGATTACAGAAGAGTTCGAGTACTATTCTCAGATCACTTGGGTTTAGCGAGAGGAAAATATCAGCCAATAAATACTGCAGTTAGTGGTGAGGCAAGATTTTGTATTAGTCTTTACGGCCTTACCTATGATAAGCAGTTATTACCAGTACCAGGTAGCGGCTTACTTGATGGCTTGCCTGATGTGGTTGCTAAATTCAAAGAAGAAGATGTTCGCCCTTCCTGGGAGGCTGACACGGGTGTCGTTATTCCCGATATTGAATTTAAAGGAGAGCCTTTGGCACATTGTGGACGTAATGTATTAAAAAAGACAATAGCTCAGTTTGAAGAAATGGGTTTAACACCATATGTCGGAATAGAACTAGAAGCCTATGTTTTTCAAAAGGATAGGTACGGCAAATGGGTGCCCTACGACACTCCAGGAGCCTACGTCTACGGTACTGGCTCAACGGTTGATCCTGCGGGTTTGATTGATGAGGTTTGGGAACAAGCTGAAGCTTGCGGTATTGAGCTAGAATCATTCAATTCAGAGTTTGATTCACCGCAATTTGAATTGACTCTAAAGTACGACAATGCTTTGGAAGCGGTTGATCAGATATTCCTGTTTAAAGCAATGGCAAAAGAGATTTTTCAACAAAGTGGATACTTATTAAGTTTTATGCCAAAACCTTTATCGAAAAATGGCGGAAGTGGAATGCACGTCAATTTTAGTTTCAATGACAAAAAAGGTAATAATGTCATTTATGATAAGTCTGCCAAAGATGGCTTGTCTGATATTGCAAAAAAATCGATTTCTGGTCTTGTACAGCACCATGAAGGTATGTCAGCTTTACTTGCGCCAACAGTTAATTCTTATCGAAGATTATTGCCTGCAAGTCTTTCAGGATATTGGGCAAATTGGGGATACGACCATCGTGGAGTGACAACTAGAATACCTGATGAACGTGGCGCAGGCACAAGAATTGAATTCAGAATGGCTGATTGCGCTGCAAACCCCTATACTGCTGTTGCAACTGTTCTTCAAGCTGCTAAGTTGGGTATAGAGAATGACTATGAATTGCCTGATGCAGAAACTCTTGACTGCCTTGAATCTCAAAGCACAGATAGACATGTTCCAGACAACTTGGCTCTAGCCTTGGAGGCTTTAAATGCTGATAAAGTTTTATGTCAAGCGGTAGGCCAAGAGCTGGTAGATAATCATACTGCTATCAAGGAGCAAGAGTGGCAAGACTATGCTGCTCATACAACAGATTGGGAATTTGATCAATACCTTAAATATATCTAGGATTGGGTAATGTCAAATAGAATTTCTATAAAAGGCGTCAAGGTTTCTACGGATCACTATATTAATGGAAAGCGAGTTTCGTCCGAAAAAAAATTTACCGTCATCAATCCAAATAATCCTAGCGAGGTTCTCGCTGACATCTCAAGAGGTGATGCGGAAATAGCTAAACTCGCAGTTTCTGCTGCCCGAGAAGGATTTAATGTTTGGTCAGAAATGAGCGTTGATGAGCGTGCATCGATTATGCACAGGCTAGCCGATCTCATCGAGTCTAATATCGACGATATTTCCCTTATTGAATGCTTAGATATGGGTATGCGCCATGAAAGTCTAAGAAACCGTGTCATTCCAAGGGGTGCTAGAAATTTTCGTTCATATGCAGATATAGCTAAAGAATATAAACCAAGGAAATGGCATTCAAATACTACGAAGAATGAAATTCAACGTATGCCTAGCGGGATTAGTGTCATTATTACTCCCTGGAATGCTCCATTTATGCTGTCTACATGGAAATGTGCGCCTGCCCTCGCTGCAGGTAATAGTGTGATTTTAAAGCCAGCAGAATGGTCACCATTGTCAGCATCATTGTTGGGTGATTTAATTGATGAAGCGGGTTTTCCAGCTGGAGTCTTTAATATTGTCCAGGGTATTGGAGAAGAAGTTGGAGCGATACTAGTATCAGACCCAAATGTGAATCGTGTTTCATTTACCGGCTCCCCTGAGGCGGCACGCCATATTGGTAAATCAGCTGCTGAAAATATCACTCCATTCACTGGTGAGTTGGGTGGAAAAAGTCCATTAATCATCTTTCCAGATGCTGACCTAGAAGCCGCTACTGCAAAGGCGGTAGGTCAGTTTGATGACTCTGGTCAGGTTTGTCTTGCAGGAACTAGATTACTAGTACATTCATCCATAAAAAAGGAATTTTTAAATCGCTTCATAGAACTAACTGGCGAACAAAAACTAGGTGCAAGTTTTGATGATGAAACGGAAATCACCCCGATGATTCACCCAGATCACCTAAAAAGTGTTGCTGGTTTTGTTGACCGAGCTAGAATCAACGGAGACAAGATTCTTTGTGGTGGAAAGGTATTTAAAGATGGCAAGTTGTGGTACGAGCCAACTTTAATTGAACCTGTTTCTAATCAATCTGAAGTGGTTCAAAAAGAAATTTTTGGTCCAGTTTTGACCCTTCAAACATTTGACACTGAATCAGAAGCGATCGAGTTGGCAAACAGCACAGAATACGGACTCTCCGGAATGCTCTATACTAAGAATCGTGGCATCGCTGAAAGAGTTGGACGTGCAATTCGCGCAGGCACGGTTTGGGTCAACTGTTTTCTTATTCGTGACCTGACAGCACCATTCGGTGGTTTTGGTCTTAGTGGCATTGGACGTGAGGGTGGTGATTATGGAATTGATTTTCATAGTGACCTAAAAACATTTCAAATACTTGATGATTCTTTATCTGAATAGTATTTTCATTATTGAGGATAAGTTAAATGGCAATTGTTAAATACATTTTAGAAGATGATTCTGAAATCTTAATTGAAGCAAATGTAGGGCAAAATTTAATGCAATTGGCCCTTGATAATAATCTTAATGGTATTGAGGGCGCCTGTGGTGGTTCCTGTATGTGTGGTACCTGCCACGTTCTAATTGAATCGGTTAAAGGAAAGCAGCTTGAAGAAAGAGATGAAATGGAAACAGTAATAATAGAAATGGAAATTGATGAGCTTGCTCCAATTAATAGTCGCTTGGGATGTCAGATTACTATAGAAGAAGGGATGGAGTCAATCACAGCACGTATTGCCAATCTCAGTAATTTCTAATATCTGGTGTAATATTTAAGTCCAACCCTCAGCAGGATGGTCAAACCAAAGATGGACTTGACCGGTTCCTGTGGCGTTTTCGTAGTCACTAAACTGGCGACCTTTGGCTCGACAATTCACTCCACCAATCGCTTCTGCCATAATTAAGTAGTGTCCAAATTTACCCTCTGGAGCGTATTTTTTATATTCATCCATTCCCTCAAATACAGAGCGATGGTCACCTTTTTTTAACCAAGAAATTCGCTTCTCATCGGCTTTCCTTGCATCTGGTGTAATGACGTGAATAGGGTCAGAAGCTTCGTGTTTCTCGAGTTCATCAAGTGGCCAAAATCTATGACTTAATCCTCCGCTAGCTAGTAGAACTACACGCTTATCAGATTGCTCTATGGCTTCTTTCAAGCCCCTACCAACCTTCATAAAATGCTCTTTCTTAGCAGTACCGCAAATACTCATAGAAAGCCACTGTTCATTACCTTGGAGATACTCAAGCAAATTAACAGTTGGATAATGTATTGGCAGGTGTTCATTGTCGTTGGCAGAGCAACGCACACCATTTTCATTGACACGTTCTACAATATTATTTGCTAATTCAGGGTTGCCAGTTATATCGAATGGAATACTGTTCATTGTCCGAGGCAACTCCTCCGATGTATAAAAACCTCGACGACTTTGATGGCTGGTGACAATGAATTCAACGATCGTAAACCAATGAGTGTCAATAACAATAACAACATCGGGCTTGAGTGGCTCAAATATTTCACGTCGCATATCTTGAAAACCTGTCACTAACGAGATCTCTTTACCATCATTTAGAGCATATCGTTGCTCTTTAGTCATCATGATTGTTGGTGCATGAGAGACCAATCCAACCCCTACTATTTCACCCAAATTTGTTCTCCAAAAAAAATCAAAAAAAACGTTCTAATTACAGCAGCTTATTTCAACAAAGAATTAACGAGAAAAAACTTGTTCGTATACGAACGTTATTAATCAATATACTATAACCTTAACTCAGAGTCAAGGAAATTAAGAACAAAAAAACTCCATGATCCACTGAGCCCAAACACTGGAATCAGATTTACCATTTTCAATACGCAGCTTAGCTTTTTCAAGTTCTTTTTCAGTTAACACTTTTTTAGTAACTTCAAGAAAGTTATACATTGCGCGTTTTGGCTGTTCTGGATGTCCCTGAAGACAAGCGATATTATTGCCAAGAGTGTAGGCAAAGTCTGGATAGTCTTTAGTGCTAGCAAAACTTATTGCACCCTTAGGTAATTTAGTGACTCTCTCTTTATTAAAATGATATAGGTCGGTAGTATCTAATGTATTCTTCATCCAAGGAAATTTTTTTTTGATTTCTAGGGGAAAACTCCCTATCATCCAGCCTTTTTCGTTGTTACCAACAACACCGCCAAAATACTCTGCAATGAGCTGATGACCGAAACACACTCCAACGATTGGTTTATTTTTATTGTCTGCCTGGCCCACAAACTCCGAAAGCATTTTTATCCAATCATAATTATCGTGAACACTAACTGGGCTTCCTGTCAATAAGTAGCCATCATAACTCTCAATACTGTCGGGAAACTCGTACTCCGATACATAAAAAATATCAAATTTTGCATTGTCATTTTCAGGCGCTAGTAAGTCAACAAATTTTTGACCATCAGTAACACCATTGTCATCGCGCCAATGAAATTTAGGCACAGAGTCAAGTATTGCAATTTTAATTGGCTGCTCGTTCATCTACCATCTACCAATAATAATGCCTGCCTTCTCATCTGCTTCAGGCGAACGTTTATAAAGTTCATCTAAATGAACCACGGTTCTTTGCTTTCTTTGTCTTAGCCAATCAAATAATTGCTTTTCAAAGTCAGCTAAACGCTCAGATTGGTTTTGATTTTCAGCTAAATCGTTGAACTCATTAGGATCATTCAACAAGTCAAACAATTGCGCTCGGAAGCCTTCCCAATAAATATACTTCCATTGAGTATTTTTGATCATGTAGCCTCGACACTCGTATGGGTGCTGATCAAGAATTTGTCTGGCACCACGATCGCCATAATCTATTTCGGCAAAAACTGTATCACGCCAAGCTGGGTTATCTCCAAAAAGCAATGGAACAAGTGATCGACCCTCCATTCTATTAGATGCATATGAGCCTCCCATCGTTTCGACAAGTGTCGGTACTATATCAACGGATTCAACCATTCTTTTTTCAGAAGTTCCACGTAGATTTATTGGCATTTTGGGTTCAACAATAATCAATGGAATTCTAATAGAGGGCTCGTGAAATAAATCCTTCTCACCAAGCCAATGATCGCCAAGATAGTCACCATGATCACTAGTAAAAATAATAACAGTATTTTCACTTAAATTGTTAGTATCCAAAAATGATATGAGCCTTCCAATATGATGATCAATTTCACTGATTAAGCCCATATAGGTTGGAATCACGTGTCTACGTTTTTTCTCATCAGTATAATTTTGAGAATATTCAAGCTGCTGAAAAGCAGAAAAGACGGGGTGAGGATTTTTCATCTCGACCTCATCCTTAACAACCCCTATAACATCACTGTCTTTATACATTTTGTGGTACGGCGAGGGAGCAAGTAAAGGCCAATGAGGATTGAAGTAGCTCAAATGCAAACACCATGGCGTATTCTTATTTCGAGTAGAAATATACTCCATTGCACGATTAGTTAGAAAAGCTGTTTCTGAATGTTTTGCTTCAATATCTGAAGGCAAATGAGCATTTCTCATCTCCCAGCCGCTACACTTCAAACCAGACTTTTTAGTGGCTGTATTGGCTGCATTTTCCCAAGGATTATGCATCTCATAGCCTTGAGACAATAAATAATCGTTATAGCCAACTCCATCATGGACTATAGGCTCTGGATATAAACCTCCATAATGCTCAAAAGGGGTAAAACCATTGTCATGACGATTTAGAGCTATTTCAGAATCTAGTGGTACGTTTAAACGCGACAAGCCTTCTGTATTAGGTCGGCCTTCGCTTTTACCTACAACATGTGCTTCGCAACCCAACTCACGCATGTAATCACCCAAGGTAACTTCATCCACTTTTATTGGGTCATCATTAGCCATCACCCCATGGCTAGTCATATAACGACCAGTATAAAAACTTGCCCTGCTAGGACCGCAGAGTGAGGCATTGCAATAACTGTTCTCAAACAACATACCTCGACTGGCAAGTATATCAATATTTGGTGTTTTTAAGCTGGGATGGCCAGTACAACCAAGATAGTCATGCCTTAGCTGATCACACATAATAAATAAGATATTTTTAGTCATTCAATTAATGTAGATTAGTTAGTTTTGCTTTCTGTATTGGCGCCATATTGACCAAAAATGAATTAATAGTGCAATCACAATTATCGCAAAAATTATGCCTGAAACGGGTCTATTTATATAGTCAAATAAGGTATCGATACGTGCCTGACTGGCGCGAAACCTTTGTTCCATAATAGTGCCTAATACCATTCCAAGAATGATGGGCACAATAGGTAAATTAAGTCTCTTTAAAGCGTAACCAAATATACCAAAAACTGCACACATTATGCAATCAATCATAGAATTTCGTAGCGTATAAACACCAACAAAAGAGAGACCCAAAATTGAGACACCTAAAAAACGCTGTGGTATCTGAATTATTTTGAGTAGGTACTTTGTAGCAAAAAGCAAGAAAATCATCACAATAATATTAATCAAAATTAAACTTGCATATAGTCCATACACAAAATCAAGATGTCTTACAAACAAATCTGGACCCGGAATGATGTTGTGAACATAAAAAACTGACAGCATCATTGCGGTTAAAGCTTCACCAGGAATACCGAGTGCTAAAAGTGGAATCATGGCTGCAGCTGGAACGGCATTGTTGGCAGCTTCAGAGGCGATAATGCCTTCTGGAGCCCCTTTACCAAATCTCTCAGGTTTGTCAGAAATGCCTCTGGCTATATTGTAAGAAAAAAATTGTGCTAAGAACTCACCTACACCAGGAATAATTCCCATTATCACTCCCATCGCTGAGGAAATGAGCGCAACAGTTTTATATTTAATTAGATCGAAAAAGCCTTCACTTTTTTTACCTTTTAAACTAGGCATTGACACTCGTCTATCGTTACCAATAAGTAGTATGAAAGCTTGAGAAACTGCAAATAAACCGAGCAATACGGTAATTAAATCAAAACCTGATAAGAGCCACGATTGGTCAAAAGTAAATCGCTTTGAATATTTGACACTTTCCATTCCGATAGTACTTATAAACATTCCAAAGAAAACTAGCATTCCAGCTATTAAGGTTTGTTTTCTATGTGAAATAACAACCAATACCAATCCCAACAAGGCTGCCATTAGTATATCCCTAGAGCCAAATAGTGGGGCCACCTTGGCTATTAAAGATGTCATAAAAATGAGAGCTATGATTGAGAAAATACCGCCAGTAAATGAAGACCAATAAGCCAGAGTGATTGCTCGCCTTGCTTTATTGTCTTTCGTCATGCTGTAACCATCATAAGTAGTCAACGCATTGACAGGTGTACCAGGAGTATTAATCAAAATTGCAGGAATCGCACCACCATACATTGCAGAACCATAAATACCCAATAGCACAGTAATACCAATAATTGGGTCCATACTGTAGGTTGCAGGGAGCAAAATAGCAATCGCCACGGCTGGTCCGACGCCTGGAATCGCGCCTATAATCACTCCACCTATTGAACCAACTAATATAGCTACCCAGACATCCCATCGAAGGAATATGTCAAAACTTGAAAGAATTAATTCCATGAATTCTAATCAAAAATAAATCATAAAAAATGTTGCCCAGCCATCTGGAAGATAATCATAAATTGCACCACTGGCTATCTTCACTTGTAACAAAGATTTAAATACAACCACAATTCCAAAACCTGTTGCCAAACTAACCCAGAACATTAAAAGAGTTCGATAACCTGCCCTAATGGTTAGTAGCGAGAAAAACAATAAGGTTGAAAGTAAATAGCCTACCAAAGGAACAGACCAAACATACAATACAAAATAAAAAACAAACTCTAAAGGCCTTAACCAGGATGATAATTCATTCAATTCACCCTGAACCTGGCCTAGTTGAATTTTATAGCTTCGCCAAATCTGAATACTATAAAGCAAACCAAAAAGAGCCATTCCCACTAAACAAAATGTGGGCCAAAGTCTTGGCTGTTTAACTAATGGGACGCCATCAAACCACTTTGTTTCAAAGGGAATTGATACCAATAAAACCATTACAATAAAGAGCATCAATATTGCAAAGACCAAATCGCCTGCTTGATATTCTTCTCTACCCATAAAGACCTATAAAATTATGATTAGTTTATATTTTAAATAAAAAAAAGGAAGGTAAATGAACCTTCCTTTTCTTTGTAGTTTTATCTTTTCTAAAGACCGGCAATAGTAGCCATGGTCGCCCTGTCTTTATTGATTTGTGCAGTTGAAGCGTCAGCATCCATCCAGTAGATTAATGCACCGCTGTTGGCCGCAACTTCTTGCGCCCTATCACTTAGCATTGATCTCTTGGCAACAGCAGTAATCTTATCTTTAACATCCTGTGGTGTGCCTGCTCCGACAAATAAGCCGTTCCATAAAAATATGTCTAACTCAGGTATCAATTCACCAATTGTTGGTGTGTTCGGTACCTTAGAAATACGCTCATTTGTTATAGAAACTAAAACTTTAACGTCATTTAAGCATGGCAGGATTAGCTGAATCGTTGTATTAATAACGTCTGCATCACCTGAAGCTAAAGTATTACAGTCCAACATATCAAAGGCAGCATCTGAACCCCATTCGAAGCCCATTATCTTAGCTGCAGCCTTAGTCACCTGAGTTGGTGCCAGTGGGTCACCAAAGTGACCTAGCGTTACTTTATTACTTTTAGCATAATAAGATAATTGTTGTAGCGAACTATATGGGGCATCGCCTGCTACAGCTATCACAAATGGATAGGTCAGGAAAATCCCTAGAGGCTCAAAAGTTTCTTTAGTTAAACCCTCTATTCCAATTTCTGGACCTACAACCGGTACACCTATTACAAATGAACCTACCATAGAACCATCAGGATCTGCCGCCGCTACTTCCATTGCGCCGGGGAATGGACCACCGCCACCACCCGGTTTATTGACAACCGCTGCAGCAACACCATATTCAGCCTGAAAGTCTTCCGCAATCATCCTAGTTAAAACATCTTCAAGATCCCCAGGAGGCCATGGCACAACAAAAGTCACAGGTTTATCAGGATAGTCGGCCTGCGCAATTGGCATACCCACTAAAAAAGTTGAAAGTACAAATAGCACTCCAATAAAAATTTTATTCATCATTTATCTCCTTTTTTTTAAGTTAATTTCATTATAAAAAAACGTCTCACAAATAATCCATAGATTACTTTTTTCACTCAATTAAGTCATATTAAAGAGACGTTCGTATACGAACAATCTAAATATAACATAATACTTTTCAATTATCAAGTTATTCAATTCAATTAAAACATAATACTTATCAATTATCAAGAACGTGATCTAACTCTCTCAGGGTCATAAACCGGAGTTGCCACGATTTCTGCCTGACCATCGCTTTCCATACTTAGATCTAGTCTATTACCCACTGAAGAGTTTTCCCGATTGATTCGAGCTAATCCAAGAAATTGT
>Ga0257111_1000399_pt1 | contig 17998 bp, 29 predicted proteins | sample LP_taG_6_FD_191567 | JGI IMG/M metagenome (GOLD analysis project Ga0257111, IMG submission 191567) | Marine microbial communities from Northeast Subartic Pacific Ocean, Canada - LP_J_2015_P26_500m | ecosystem: Environmental > Aquatic > Marine > Oceanic | place: Canada: Northeast Subartic Pacific...
TTATGTATGCTATTAGCCAGACTGGTATGACTGACGCAAAATTTTGGCGAAAAAACATACGATATGCAATTGTTGTCATTGTAATTTTTGGCGCACTAGTAACCCCTGATGGTAGTGGAGTAACAATGTGGTTTATAGCTGGTCCAATGATCGGATTATATCTAGCAGGCATGGTTCTAGTAGAGCGTAAAGAAAAACAAACACTGAAGACTTAAATCTGTAATTTAGTAAATGTGATCAAATGCTTGGTGGAATGGAACTAGTGATACTTGTGGTTGTAATTGGTGTCTTCATCTTTGGTGCCGCAAAAATCCCTAAGCTTGCAAAGACGTTTGGTAAGGCAAAATCTGAATACAAAAAGGGTGAAATTGAAGGCGATAATGAATTGAAAGACTTCAAAGAAAAAAAGAATAACGAAACGTCTTAACTATACAATTTTAATTTTTTGAACCCCATCTGGTGAAAAGATCATGTTCAATGTTGAACTGGTCTAAACACTTTCCTACAATGTGGTTTATCATATCATCGATATTCTTTGGTTTTGTATAAAATTCCGTTACCGGTGGCATTATCACAACACCAAGACGAGCTAATTTCAACATGTTTTCCAAATTAATTGCTGTCAGAGGAGTTTCTCTAACTACAAGAATTAGTTTACGTGATTCTTTTAGTATTACACCAGCAGCACGTGCAACCAGCGTCTCATCATAACCATTTGCAACACTGGATAATGTTTTCATACTGCATGGAATAACTATCATCCCATCAGTTTTGTGTGTACCGCTGGAAATACTTGCAGACATGTTTACATCATCAGATACCTCTGATGCAAGTGATTTCACATAATTCGTATCATGTTCAGTCTCCATTGTAATACACTTTTGTGCCCACTCTGACATAATCAAATGAGTTTCGATTCCTAGTTTTTTTAATATCTCAAGTAATCTAATTCCATAAATGACTCCAGTGCTACCTGTTATTCCTATCACTAATCTCATGTAATCCTTCACAACTTCACATAATTTTAAGGATTATAGATTATCACATATTATCAGTAGAATCATGACTTACATCAGAGTCAAACTCATCAACTTTTTGTTCTTTGCGTTTAATCAACCAAATTTTTACACCGCCGGCAATCATAGCGGAAAATAAAATAACACCAACAAGAACCATCTCGGTATTCATTTTATTATATTTTGAATATAGATGGTTAAAAATATGCTCAACTTCATATTATGGATACAATTTCATTAAAATGTGATTAAGAGAGCTGAGATTCAAAAAATTGTAAATGGCTATGATGATCTTAGAATTGGAGTTCTTGGAAGTCACTCTGCACTAGAAATAATGGATGGTGCTAAGGATGAAAAATTAAACACAATTGTTTTTTGCCAGAAAGGAAGAGAAACACCTTACAAGCGATTTGATAGAATTGCTGACGAAATTAAGATTTTAAAAAAATTTAGTGAGATGTCATCAGCAAAAAATCAAAAAATGTTAAGAGATACAAATACGATAATTGTCCCGCATCGTTCACTTACTGCATATCTTGGCTACAATGTTATTGAGAATTATCTTAAGGTACCAATATTTGGAAATAGGGCATTATTTCAAGCAGAAGAAAGAAACAACAAAAAGAATCAATATTATCTGCTAAAAAAAGCTGGAATAAAATATCCAAAAATTTTTAAAAATCCCAAAGATATCAATAAACCTGCAATAGTTAAGATACAAGAAAAAAAACGCAAGTTAGAAAGAGCATTTTTTACTGTAACATCATTTTCTGACTATACAAAAAAATCTGAGAGTAAAATAAAACAAGGTATTATTTCAAAAAATGATTTGAAAAATGCTGTAATAGAGCAACTTGCGATTGGAACGTATCTTAACTTTAATTATTTTCATACACCAATTTCTAAAAATGTTGATTTTATTGGAATAGAGAGAAGACTTCAGACAAACATACATGACTACAATGCACTTCCGGCAAAACAACAATTAGAACTAGACATTGACCCGCAAAATATAGAAGTTGGTCACACACCAGCCAGTATTCGTGAATCTCTGCTTGAAAAGGTAATTACTATGGGTGACAAGTTTGTTGCTGCTGTAAAAAAGGAATATTCACCTGGAATCATTGGACCATTTTCACTGCAAAGCGTGATCACAAAAGATTTGGACATGATTGTTTATGACGTATCACTTAGAGTACCAGGAAATCCAATTCTAGCAACAACAAGTCCTTACACAAAATATCAATATGGACAGACATTTGGAATTGGTCGTAGAATTGCCATGGAGATTAAAACTGCTCAAGAAGATGATCTTTTGAGTAAAATTGTTACCTAAACCTTTACTGGCTCACGTAACATGTTAGCCCTAACCAAGATTGGTATTTTATAAAATACAGCAAGTGCTACAGCATCTGAAGCACGATAATTTCTTAACACCAAATCTTTTTTTCCTGTGAAGTAAAGATTTGCTCGGAGAGTGGCACCGCTTTCATAAATTTTAACTTTAACAAGGACTGTTTCATTTTCTTCACAAATTTCTTCGAGCATTTTGTAAATTGTTGGGACAGTCTCCTTACCAGAAAGGAAACTTGAGATATGCCTAGATACCTCGCCAGAAAATGCATGCATATGAAACTCCCGTTCATCATCCGCCTTTAACAAAAGTAGACCCTCAATACCATATTCATCAATAAAACCCACATTGACGATTTTAACAGTTACATAATCTGGTTCTTCGGAGTCACTAATTTTCAATTTGCAGTCTCAAATTTAATCAAAATAGTCTTTCTAATAAGCATAAATTTATTCTTGGAAAAATTTCTTTGAATATATGGAAAAACATGTAGCAAAGAAACAAAATGATCGATCATTCATCCTTCTTGGATTTATTTCTATAATAATTCTATTCTTACTTTATTCAAGAATACAGGATATATCGTTAAGTTTAGATCTCATAGAATCCCTAAACAGACTTGCTGTTGGATTTTATGTACTATTATTGATCTCGTTTGGATCAATTGCATACGGCTTATACCGATACCACCAACATAAGGCGATTAAAAAACAAGACGGGTTGTTGTCTATCATTGCACATACTACGTGGAATAGAAAATCAAAGAAAATCTTTATTATAACATTTATCGTTTATGGGTTATTTTTTTCATTAACATCTGGATTAATTGTATACCAGCCTGAGGTTGTGTTTTCATATCATTATGATGTAATTGTCCCTTCAGCCCACATAAACACATGCTGTAGTGAACCTGGATATATGCCTCAAGTTATTGTATTCTTCACTGAACATATTGGTCTACAAATCATTCCAATAAATCTACTACTTGTTGTGATGATAGCATACCTTGTTGGACTTAACACATCACTTGCTGCCAGTGCATTTTCCATAGTGAAAAAGAGTGGTGGTTTAAGTGGTATTGGTGCTACTACTGGTCTATTCATTGCCTGTCCAACATGTGTAAGTACATTTTTTGCTATATTCGTTGGATCATCTGGTATAGTTGCATTTACTCTGTTATTGACACATCTACAAACACTTTTCATTGGAATTACAATACCTGTGCTTTTAGTCACACCCTTAATTATTGCAAGAAAAATTCAAACTAAAAATAATAAATGTTAGTGACATTAAATTAATTTAAACAATTCAATTTCTCTGTAACAATCTTAAAAATCTCATTATTATCTAATAATATACATGGAATGCCATTTTCATCACATGCTTCTCCACTTTCTGTATCACGAGTTATCAAAATCATACTATTTTCCTTAGCATAATTAATTACAGAATAATCAGTATGAAGTTTCAAACCTTCAGCACGTAATTTTTTTACGCTGTGTGCATCATAGCCCATACCATTAAGCCTCACATCCATACCATCATCCATTTCATCAACTAAAATTTTTAATGGTTTTTTGGACATGTTATGTAAATCGATTTTTATTATTCAATAGTTTATCAAAATGTTATAGGTTAGATGAGATTTTTTTAATTTTTGTAATTATTGACATTTTTTTATCTATACTTATTTCTGGTTCCATTGTAACAAATATTGTGCTTTTTTGTGAGTAAAGATAGATCTGTGTCACATTTTCTCTCTCTATGTGTGCATATCGAGTTTTCCCAAGCGAACCATCATAATATTCACGCATTAATCTTGCTTTAGCAGAGTCCTTACAAAATTTCTCCTGTTGTTTTTGAGTTTCCAATGAGGTTTTTTTCTCCTTCATAATTGCTTCCAATATGTTTCCTTTAAGATCAATAATTGCCACAAACCTCATAGCGGCATTCAAATCTAAAATTTTTTCCACTATTTCTAATAGATTAGATTCTGTATAGTGATTCATATAATTAAATCAAAAAACTGCTAATATAATTCGAACCACTTAATCAGATTTTTAAGCATTTTATTAATAAATAATCAATTAATTTTTTACGTGACATACTCTTCATTTTCAGTATTGATTTAAATAAAATATTTTCTACATAGGCTGGATATCGCATTGATATAATTTGCTGCAAGTTTTTTCTATTATTTATGTAATAATCTGCTAATGGTTCAAATACACGGGAGCCAATTTGGGTTTTTTCGACTATATGAAATTTTTTAGATGTTGTGTTAACTATAAAATCTTTAGAATAATGTTCAGATGACCAAGTAAATGCTAATATTCCAAGATTCTTGAGATTAGTCTTCTTTGTTGTAACTGGAATTGCAAAAGTGAGTATACCATTTTTTTTCACAATTCGGTTTGACTCAAAAATAAATTGCCTAAATGGTTTAAAATGTTGTGCAGATTCAAGGGCAATTATCCTATCAATAGAATTTTTTGCAAAAGGTAGCATAGTAGATGTTGAATTAATTCCATCGATTGGATAACACGTTGATTTTTTTTCCAATAGATTTTTTGCTGATTGTAGCTGAGCATAATTAGTATTAACACATGAAATTTCTATGTTAGGATACAACGAAGACCACTTCATTGCTGGTGATGATAATCCACTTCCAATATCAAGCAATGATTTTGCTGAATTTAGTTCTGCCATACTTCCAATGATATCACATAGTCTATTTTGTGCAGTGAGCGGGGATTCATCTTCATCTTCCCAGTAACCAAAATTTAGCATATTACCACCGGTGGCTAACTGCATAACAGGTGATAATGTATTATAGAGATTTACAACATCATTTTCATTTCTTCTAAACGTCCATAGAAACATCTCAAGTGGGTTGATTTTAATCAACAGTTGCCTAATGGATTGAGCATTATATACAACTTACATTGATACGATTAGTTTAGTTTGTAAGTAATTGATCAATAAACTAGTGAATATATTACTCAAATTTTTTGAGTATTTTGGTAAACCAAAAAAGGCAAACTCGGTATTATAAGAAAATTGACATGTTTTGATAATGTTAGAACAGCCTATAGAGCATTTAACAAATGAATTTTGGGTCACCGCTCATGAATTTACAGTGAATGCTGTGGAAGAGGAATTTGCTAACGAAATGGCATACATCATGACTTCATTACATGAAGAAGGATGTTAGTAATTCATTCCATACCGAAATGAAAGGATTATTTTAGATTTTAATAGGACTTGTGTTGGTTCCACCGCTTTCAATATTGTGGCTTCAGCCTCTGGGACTTTATACACAACCACCTCAAACTTCACTTTATTTAATCGGCTCTCTGCTTATTGGAATTCTTATCATGATCAAAGGTTCATTTGAAATACGAAAAGAAAGGAAACGAAATGATCAGATATAGTTTAATCAATAATTAATTTTGAGTAAAATATCAATGATAAACATCATTATGAAATTCTTTTTAAAACATTAGTCTGTTAAGTGTACATGAACACCAGGCATGCAAATCAGGTTTTAATGGTTGAATCAAATGCTACTTTTACTGACATCAGATATGCATATAGAAAATTAGTACTAGAATTACATCCAGATAAAAATCAAAAAGAAAAAAATGGTGATAAATTTAAAATTATTTCAGAAGCATATCACTATTTAAAAAAGGAGCATAAACTGAAAAATTCTAATCGTCAAAATATTAGAAAAACAAAACAGAATAGTAATCAGCGACAAAAACAACATAATGAACAGAATTCAGAAGAAGACTGGAGTAAATTTACAAAAGATTTTGAAACTAATCAGGAATTTTGGAGTAAATACGAAAAAGTATTTTGGGATGATTACAAATTAAATGCTAATAAAAAATCTGACACAAGCAACTTTAAAAATGCATTTTGGGATGAAAGTAAACAAAATATTGATGGAGAAGATGAAAAAAAAGATTTCAAAAAACAAGAAAACACACATACTCATAATCTATCTGTAAATGTAGACGAGAGCCTATGCATAGCCTGTTGTAGCTGTGAAACAATTGCTCCAAATGTTTTTGCCATAGATAAACTGAAGAATATAAATCCAAAATCAACTGTTCATAATATTTATGGAGACAACGAAGAAAAAATTATGGATGCAGCAGAAACATGTCCAACAAAGGCTATACTTGTAGATAATAAAAAGTCTAAAAGAAGAATTTATCCACGGTAATTAACTGTTTTTTATCTCATTACATAATTTATCTAATTCTTCATCAGAAAACTTTGGTCTATTTTTGAACATATTGTGTACAGGACCAGCTAAATCATCAGGTTGTCGTGGTATCAAATGTACATGAACATGTGGTATTTCTTGGCCGCTTTCTTTACCATTATGAATTGCCAAAAGAGTTGAGCCTGTAATTTTATCCACTTTAGAAATCACATTACGTAAAGTTTCAAACAAATCTGCATTATCATCAACTGTTATGTCTTGAACTTTTTCATAATGAAGTTTTGGGATTACCAGTGTATGCCCACGTGATAATGGAAATGCATCCAAAAATGCAATAGAATTTTCAGTTTCAGTAACTATTTTAGCTGGAATTTCTTTTTTGGCAATCTTACAAAAAATACAATCCATATTTTTATAATAATTTTCTAGTCTATTAAATAAATAATCACGGGTTTACAATTTCTGCATATGCAAGCCCTTCACCATATTTTATAGTGACTACATCACCAATACTATAATTACAATTGTCTATTGTTTTTGGTATATTATCTGATGTATCAACATAACACATACCCCTTTCATTTAGCAATATTTCAACATCCTCATAAACATCTGCTCTAATTAGATTCCAAAATGGAAAAATCACTGTTGCAATAACTAAACCAGCTGCAACAAATGCAACTAAAAAAGTTAGCGCGTGTTTCTTTGAATCATGCATTTCCATATTAATTATCAACTTTTAAGATTGAGTTGTATTACCATAATCCACCTTCGCCTGGACTACCACTAGCATCATCCATTTTTTTTTCTGGAATATTACCATGTGCCTTTTTTTTATGTCGCTCCAGACGTTCAGGTGTAGGTAATTCTAGATTACATACATCACATTTTGTTTGGTTACTCTTTTTTTTGCCAAACAGTCCCATGATCTACAAATAATGAGACATATTATAAAGGATATTAATTTTCTTGAACGATATGGAAATCAAAAACATCACTGTGTTAGGTTCTGGAATAATGGGGCATGGAATTTCTCAGGTTTCAGCAATGGCTGGATATAATGTAGTACTGAGAGATATTGAACAGAAATTTTTAGATAATGCTATGGAAAAAATTAAGTGGAGTTTGGATAAACTTGTATCAAAAGAAAAGATTTCCGATGATGAACGTAATAAAATAATTTCTAGAATAACACCAATAATAGATTTGAATGATGCAGTGCAAGATAGTGATTTAGTTATTGAAGCAGTTCCAGAGATAATGGATCTTAAAAAAAAAGTGTATGCAGAACTTGATAAGGCTGCTGATGATCATGTTATCTTTGCATCTAACACTAGTACGTTACCAATCACGGAAATTTCAAACACGGTTTCAAACCCAGAGAGATTTATTGGTATACACTTTTTCAACCCACCACAACTAATGAAGCTGGTTGAGGTAATACCTGGTCATAATACCTCAGAAAATATTACCAATATTACACTTGATTTTGTAAAATCTGTTAAGAAGATTCCAGTAATTTGTAGGAAGGACGTTCCAGGGTTTATTATCAATAGATTATTCATACCACTAGTTCACGAATCTTGTTATATATTGGAAAGACAAAAACTCAAACAAAGAGAAATTGATTCTGCTGTAAAATATAATCTTGGATTCCCAATGGGAATTTTTGAGCTAGCTGATTTTACAGGAATGGATGTTATTCACAAAGCTACTGTAGAAATGCATCTACGAGATAAAAAAGTAATTTTACCTCATCCTAGAATAAAGCAACTATTCAGCGAAAATAAACTTGGTAAGAAAAATGGTGAGGGCTTCTATAAATATTCTAATGAAAAATATGAAAGGATTGAACTTTCAGAAGAATTGGCAAGTAAATGTGATCAAACACAAATTATTGCAAACGTACTAAATAACGCTGCTTGGCTTGTCACAAATGGGGCTAGTGATATTAATGAGATTGAAAAAGCTGCTAGTTTAGGGCTTGGTCTTAAAAAACCATTGTTTGAAACTGCTAATGAAATAGGTATACAAAAAATTGTAGATGAATTAAAAAAATTAGCCCAACAACATGGTACATTTTATGAACCAGACCCACTTTTGGTCTCTATGTGTTAATTTGCTCTAAAATGTATTTTACTGCTTGCTGAGGAGTTTCAACGCCAATGATTTTTACATTTTTTCTATGATCTAAATACTGATCAGCATATTTTGCTGCAATTCCACCAGAATTTTTTAAGACAGTAATAGGTTTTTTGTACATGTATGCAGCACATATTTCAGATAACGTTCCAGAGCCACCTCCAACTGCTATAACACCATCCGCTGCAAGTACATTTAAAAAATCACGCATTAAACCTAATCCAGAAGGAATAACTATGTCACAAAACTCATTTGCTAACGATGGATCATTTTGTGGGATTATTCCAATAGTCACACCTCCAGCATCACTTGCGCCATGACATGCTGCACGCATTACACCACCTAGTCCACCAGTTATCAACACAGAATTAGATTTTGCAACTTCAGTTCCAACTTCATATGCAAGTTTTTCTAATTCAGGTGTAGATCCATTATCATTATTTCCAATAACTAAGATCTGTTGTCTTTTCATCATGTAATTTGATCTTAGATGAATATGAATACTTTTTGAAATATTTTATACAGTAAAGGATATTAACTGAGAAAGAAGTGTGCAAATATGCAAAAAAGATCAATGCCTATCTGTTTCAATATTAGTGAGTATAAAGAGATAGAAAAATACGCCAAAAAACATGGCATGCTAAATACCAGTCAAGCAATAGAAAAAATCTTGGCTGAAATTTAGATTTGCTACTATTAATCATACCTTATAAAAGTAAAAAATGACTGGAAAAGATATTATATTTTTATGTTTTACTAAATGATATGGGATTGTTTAATCGTAAAGAATCTGTTTGTACTATATGTAATAAATCAATAAAACACAAAAATAAAGCAAAAAGAGAATGGGGTGTTAAATCTCCTTTATGCACTGACTGCTACTTGAATAAAATGAAAGAATCCTATGATGCATCAATTATAAAAAAATGTGCTGATTGTGGAGTTAAAAATAAAGTGACGGAATTATGGGAGCCACGTTGGCAGTGGGATATGGAAGGTTTGTTATGTAAAAAATGCTTTGATAAAAAAGAATTAGATTTTAATGAAAAGAAAAATTTTTGCAGTATTTGTGGTGGCAAACTAGGTTTTATTAGATATAACCCAAAAAATGGCTGGAAAATTAAAGGACAATTATGCAAAAACTGTTGGGATTCCCAAAAAGTACAAAATGGATAATAATGAAGTTTTTCAGTAAATTTGAATGTAGTTTATGCAAGGAAAAATTTTCTAAGCATGAACAATTAATGCATCATAAGGAAATAATTCATTTCAAAGATACTCCATACGACTGTAAAGTATGCGATAAAGATTTTTCGAATATGTCAGATATGCGTGATCATCTGAGAAAAGTACACTCATACAAAAGTGGAAGATAAAACTATCTTGATTGGACAGTTTTAACAATTGGTGGTCTAACTTTAGTAAAAACCCTAAAACCACAAATACATTTTATTTCTGGTAATCGATTTAATTCAGTGTTGCTAACTTTGATACCACATCTTAAGCATGCGTAAAAAACATCAAATTTCTGAACCTGTTCAACATCATCATCATCTTCTGAATCATCATCAATAATTTCTGAACCTGTTTCATCAACCATAAGATCACTATCTAAATCCGTAATAAAAAGTCTGACTATGTGAGTGATAATTCAATATAAACATCATCTGGTATATTTAGCCGCATAAGTTGACGGATTACCTTATCATCAGCATTAATGTCAATTATTCTTCGATGCATTTTCATTTCCCATTTCTCGTATGTTTCTGTTCCGCTACCACAAGGAGATTTTCTCGTAACAATATTTAGTTGCTTTACAGGAAGAGGAATTGGCCCTTTAATTTTTACACCAGTTTTCTCACCGATTATCATTATATCACCACAAACATTACCAAGCTTTAGGAGATTTGTACTTGTTAATTTAACACGAGCAGATTGAGCCATTATAAGACTCACTTGTCTGCTTTTTCAGTGATTTCCTTAACAACACCAGCTGCAATGGTTGCACCCATATCTCGTAGTGCAAATCTTCCCATTTCTGGAAATTCTTGAAACGTTTCAATGCATGTTGGTCGAACAGGTTTAATTCTAACAATTGCTGAGTCACCAACCTTAAGGAATTTTGGATTTTCTTCTTCTGCAGCACCAGTTGCAGGATTTATTTTAGCTTCAAATGCTACTACTGTAGCTGCTACTTGTGCAGTATGACAATGCATAACAGGTGTATAACCAGGAGCAATTGCAGTAGGATGATTGATTACAATAATTTGTGCTCTAAACTCTTTAGCAACATTTGGAGGACTATCAGGTGTTCCAAGTACATCGCCCCTTTTGATATCTTTTTTCTCTATACCCCTTAAGTTAAAACCAATATTATCACCGGCTGACGCTGATGGCATTTCTTGATGATGTGTTTCAATTGATTTTATTTCGCCTAATGCACCAGATGGCATCACAATAATTTTATCATTAGGTTTCATTGTACCAGTTTCAACACGACCTACTGGAACAGTTCCAACACCAGTAATTGAATACACGTCTTGAATAGGTAGTCTTAGAGGCTTACCAACTGGTTTTTCAGGTACTTTAAAATCATCAAATGATTCTAAAAGAGTTTTGCCGGTGTACCATGGCATATTTTCAGATTTTTTAACAAGATTTTCTCCAGTCCAACCAGAAACTGGAATAGCTGGAACATTTTCAATTTTATAACCTACTGATTTGACAAGTTTCAGACCTTTTTCTTTTGCAATTTTGTATGCATCCTCAGAAAATTTACTATCATCCATTTTGTTAATAGCAAGTATAATTTGACTTACACCCAATGTCTTCAATAAGAAAGCATGTTCTCTTGCTTGACCACCAGGTGCTACTGCACTGTCTGTTTCACCCTCTTTAGCTGAAAGAACTAAAATTGCACAATCTGCCTCAGATGCACCAGTAATCATGTTCTTAACAAAATCTCTATGGCCAGGAGCATCAATTAACGTAAAAAAGTACTTTGGAGTTTCAAATTTTTTGAAAGCGAGATCAATTGTGATACCTCTAGCTCTTTCATCTTTTATGTTATCCATGACCCAAGCATATTTGAAAGTGTCACCCTTACCAGTTTCCTCTGATTCTTTGGCATGTGCTGCAATCGTTCTTTCGTCGACAACACCAAGATCCATTAGAAAATGACCCATTGTTGTTGACTTACCATTATCTATATGACCTGTGACAATCATGTTCAAATGGTCTTTTTCTGCCATATCGAATTTCAAGTAAATCCGGCTTTATTACTATTTCGATTTTTTTCAAGAATAATCAATTATTTTGAATTTTGTTTTTTTTTATGTTTTAGAAAAATTACATATAGTATAAATCAAAGCCGTAGTTATTGAAATTTGATGAAGATCACTCTATCTGTTATCAAAGCTGATGTTGGTGGAATTGGTGGTCATACACGACCAAGCGATGGCCTTCTTAATGCAGTAAGAAAAACTGTGAAAAACAATGAAAAATTATTGATTGATCACTATATTGGATATTGTGGAGATGACACACATATTGTTATGACTCATACCAAAGGAGTAAACAATAAAGAGATACACCAAATTGCCTGGGATGCATTTATAGCTGGTACTGAAGTCGCAAAGCAAGAAGGATTGTATGGTGCTGGTCAAGATCTGTTAAAAGATTCATTTTCAGGTAATATCAAAGGAATGGGTCCTGGTGTGGCAGAAATGGAATTTGATGAAAGACCAAATGAGGCATTTACTGTTTTTGCTGCTGATAAAACTGAGCCAGGGGCATTCAACTATCCATTGTATAGATTATTCGTTGATGCATTAAGTAATACTGGACTTATAGTAAACAAATCACTTGCTAACGGTGTAATTATAAACATCATGGATGTGGAAGCAGGTAAAATTGCAAAACTTTCTCTTTGGGAAGATAAACCAACGATAGAAGCTGCACTTATGTATCCAGGACGATATGTTATTGATTCAGTTTATACAAAAGATGGAGAACCAATACTGGATGCTTCGACTGATAGATTACACAATATTGCTGGCATGTATGTTGGTAAAGATGATCCGATCTGTGTTATTAGAACACAAAAAAATTTTCCTGCTACTGAAGAGGCCGGAAGTGTTTTTAATAATCCACATTATGTAGCTGGAAATACTAGAGGAAGTCACAACATGCCATTAATGCCTGTGAAGATTAATTCTGCCGCAACAATTAATTTTTGTATTCCAATTGTTGAATCACTGGTATTTAGCATGCATAATGGTAAACTAATTGGTCCATTTGATGGATTTTCAACACCAGACTGGGATCACATACGTAACATTGCTACAAAAAAAGCATTGGCAATGCGTAGTCAAGGTTTCATTCATCCAGCTACACTTGTACCATCAGAACTAGAATATGCAGAAGGATACAATGCTAGAATGGATATTTTGAATAGTAAAATGAAACCTATTGAAAATGAGCAAAAAAATGATGATAGAAAAACATCTTATGAAGATCCTGATTAAATTAATTGAAAAAGGTTAAATCAATTCAAGATTAAATAAAATATGAACAAATTAGAATATTTGATCGATTTAAAACCATTTATTATAACATATATTTCAGTAATCACTTTTTCAAATTTTGTTTTTGTGTTATTTTCCCAAACTATTAGAGATATCATCTGGTCATTTTTCAAAGATGCTAGTGGTGTAATAATACTCGGATTTGTGTTTTTATTTGCACTTGCATGGCTGATTAAAGTAAAACCACATAACATTCCAAAAAAATACTTCGTTGTATCTTTTGACGTTTATGGTATAGAAATGCGTATAGATGGATTACGAACTATCTTTAGGAATCATGACGTTGCGTGGAGTTTTATGAAATTATATAAAAAATCATATCCACTTTACAATTTTGCATTAGTATCTAAAGAAAAGAATGTTAGTAAAAAAATAATTTACAAATATATCTAATACTAAATTTTAGCATGAATTTATCATTAAATTCTACTCTATCTGATTATTGAAGGCGTAATTCATGAACAAAATTTGATATTTGTAATGATTTTACCGGGTTCAAACTTATTACTTTAGTACATAAAAAAACATATGGACTTTGCAATAATTGCAGAAACATTTCAAAAAATGGAAGTAACAACAAAGCGATTAGAACTAACATCTCTTCTAGTTGAATTAATCAAGAGTACTCCAAATGAATTAATTTCAAAAGTTGTTTATCTTTTACAAGGTATTTTAAAACCAAACTTTGAGGGTTTAGAATTGGGAGTAGCTGAAAAACTTGCAATTCGTGCTATTGTAAAATCTTCTGGTATATCAGTGCAAAAAGTTCAAAATGAATATAATATTAGTGGTGATCTTGGTGAGGCTGCATCTAGTATATTAAAACTTAAAACACAAACAACATTTGTTACTGAACCAATTACTCTAGAAAGAGTTTATGAAACGTTGCTTAAAATTGCAAATTTAGAAGGTAAGGGTTCACAGGATTTAAAAATAAAATATATATCAAGTTTACTTAACGATGCAACGCCAACCGAAGGAAAATTTATCATAAAAATTTTGTTGGGTATATTACGTTTGGGTATAGCTGAAAATACTGTAATGGATGCACTTGCCATTACTTTCACTGGCAAAAAAGAGAATAGGATTAAAATTGAGAATGCATATAATGTTTCAAGTGATTTGGGTAAGGTAGCTGAAATAATTGCAAACCAAGGAATTGATGGAATAGAAAAATTTAAAATTATTTTATTTAATCCAATAAGGCCAATGCTGGCAGATCGAGTGATCAGCGAAGAAGAAGCAGTTAAAAAAAATTCAGATAAGTTTGCTGCTGAATACAAACTTGATGGAGAACGAGCACAGATTCATAAAAAAGATAATAAAATCATTTTATTTTCGAGAAGTTTAGAAAAAATTACACAGTACTACCCAGACATTGTGGAAAATGTTACAAAATCTCTTAGTGCCAAAGAAGGTATTTTTGAAGCCGAAATTGTTGCAATTAATGAAAACACTGGAGAGTTTTTACCATTTCAGGAATTAATGCATAGAAGAAGAAAAAATGATTTAGAGAAAGCAGTTCAAAAATATCCTATAACTGTTAATTTTTTTGATATGCTTTATCATAATGGAGAAAATTATTTAGATATGCCTTATCAGCAAAGACGTAAAATTCTTGAAGAGATAGTTTCTGTGGATAAATTTTCAAAATTAATACCAATGACAATTGTTGAAACAGAGGATGATGTTAAAGATGTCCTAGAAAATTCTATTAATTCTGGATGTGAGGGTTTGATGTTAAAGGTGCTTAACGCCCCATACAGAGCTGGAATGAGAGGAAGTAATTGGTTAAAACTAAAACGTGAATATAGAAATGAATTAGGCGATAGCCTTGATCTCGTAGTAGTTGGAGCATTTTATGGTAAAGGTAGAAGAACAGGAAAATATGGCACACTATTACTAGCAACTTATAATATTACAAATGACACGTTTCCAACTATTTGTAAGGTTGGAACTGGATTTACAGATGATAGTTTGGATCAATTATATCAAATATTATCTAATAAAGTTATACTCAAAAAAAATCCTAAAGTCGATAGTGAAATGGAAGCTGATGTTTGGTTCGAACCTGAACTGATAATTGAAGTAGTTGCTTCCGAAATCACATTAAGCCCAATTCATAAAACTGCACTTGATATTATAAGAAAGGGAAGTGGTCTTGCCTTACGATTTCCAAAATTTACAGGAAAAATTAGAATCGAAAAATCTGTACATGATTCATCAACAGGTGAGGAAGTACTTTCATTGTATAAGGGACAATACAAAGTTAATAAAAATAGGCAATTTTAGGATTAACCAGTAACGATTAATTAACCGTAAAACTAACTATAATTCTTCTATGTATAGTGGTGAATTAGAGGTTCAAGCAAAAAGAAAGGCGATTGCTGTTCTGCAAGACGAAATTAATAGAATTTTAAATGCTGGACGAGTGCTATCTACACTTCCACGAATGCTGGTAAATAAAGATACAGCAGGAGTGAAGGATTCACTTGATCAAATCTCAAGTATTGAAGATGAAGTGGAAAATCTCCGACGTAAAATTACAAGGGATGTAGCAGATGTTGGTGGTTTAATTATAAATAGAGAAAATCTACTAAATACTTCTTATACAATGGATGAGATTGCTGGGTACATAACTGGTATATCATTCAAGCTTTCAAACATCAAAATAAAAACACTAAAGACAAAAAATATAGAAAAAGAATTAACTGAACTTATTGAACTTGTTGTTGATCAAATATACAAACTAAATGAAATTATCAGGAACCTGAGTACTGATTCAGCAAAATCTATAGAACTTGCTCAAGAAACACAAAAAATAGAACGAAACATAGACAATAAATATCGTAAGCTTACAATTACTGCTTTAAATGAGATCACTGTTACAAAAGAACTATTGTTAATCAAAGATGTTATTGAAGGAGTAGAAGAAATGGCTGACAAATGTCAAGAAGTTTCTGATTCATTTATCTTATTAGCACTGAGTCTTTAACTTGAAAGGCGAATTAATAGAAAATAGAATTATTATTTGGAATATTCAGGATTCACAAAAATTATTTAGTAATGGGTATTATGGAAAACCAATCGGTATTCCAAAACCAAATCCGGATGAAATTGCAGTACCTCTAGTTTTAGATCTTATTGAAGGCTGCTATCTACAGGAAATATCCAAGATCAGGATTTACAAAGATAAAAAAAAAGTTTCAGAAAAAGAAGTGAATAAAATTTGCCAAAAAGAATATCATAATTTTGATAAAAAATATATGGTATACAAAGATTTTCGAGAAAAAGGATATGTTATAAATCCTGGCATAAAATTTGGTTGTGATTTTGCAGTGTACCAAATTGGTCCAGGTATTGATCATGCTCCATACTTAGTTCAAGTTTATAACAGAAGTGACACTATTTCATCTACTGGTATAGTTCTGGCTGGTAGATTATCTAGCAGTGTTAAAAAAAAATTCATACTAGCAATTCCTAGTGGTAAAACAAAAGTTGATTATTTAGCACTTGATTGGTGGAAAGCCTAGTTAATTTTCTTTATGTACCCAGCAATCTTATCATAAACTTCAAACAATTCTTTTGTAATGTTAAAGTTATGACTATTTTTCCATTTTCCATAAATTCGTATTCCATTATCAGTGGGATCAACAAAGATTATTGCATCATTAATTGATTGTTTTGCAATAATTTTATTCAATGATGAATCAGAATTTAGTTGCTCAGCTAGTTCACCACCCTCCCATGTTACTTCAGTTATTTTTTTTGATCCAAAATAACCAGTGGTTTTTAGTCTAGTTCGGGCAGTGAAATCAATTACATTATCGCCAGAGTCCTTCTGTACAATAAAATGTGCTTGAAATCTATCCTGAGCGCCCCATGGAAGTGGATTTGGATCTTGCATTTTATCCCTTCTGTATTATCTGCACTGCATCAATGTTTGTGCCAGAAATTTTCAATGAGCCCTTGTTAGTGACCATTCTAGTAGTTTGCGAGAAACATCTGCTATAGTAATCTCCCTTCTCAACTTCACTTTCTCCTATATCATTAGGGGATGCACTAACACCAATCTCATTTAGTATATCAGAAAATTTTTCAGGCCAATTTTTTAGTAGAATAGTTTCAGGTTCAGAATCTTCCATGCCGTATCTGATTTGAGCACTTAATTTAACATTTCTTGTTGCTTTGTATTGGATTTTACCAATAAAATAAATACATGAAAAACTAATTTTTGATCTCATGCTAAAATTTCAAAATAAAACTATACTGGTTACCGGAAGTGGTACCGGAATTGGACAAGCTATAACAAAAAAATTTGTGGAAAATGGTGCAAGTGCCATAATTCTAGGAAGAAGAAAGGAACCACTAGTGGAAACTGCAAAAATGCTAGAGGGAATTATTAAAGAAAAACAAAGTAATGCAACTATCAAAATTTTTGATGGGATAGACGTCAGCGATGAAAAGGCTGTTACTGGCATGTTTGATTCGTTAAAAAATGAAAATGTCAACCTGGATGTAGTTGTAAACAATGCCGGAGTCTCGGGTCCTGTAACATGTTTTGCTCATGCACCAATGGATCAATTCAAAAGTACTGTAGACATTCATCTGACTGGAACTTTTTGGACTTCAGTTCAGGCTCTACGAGTCATGAAGAAAGGCG
>Ga0257111_1000400_pt1 | contig 17994 bp, 20 predicted proteins | sample LP_taG_6_FD_191567 | JGI IMG/M metagenome (GOLD analysis project Ga0257111, IMG submission 191567) | Marine microbial communities from Northeast Subartic Pacific Ocean, Canada - LP_J_2015_P26_500m | ecosystem: Environmental > Aquatic > Marine > Oceanic | place: Canada: Northeast Subartic Pacific...
TCCTTGTGGAAGCCGGCGTCTTCCATCACTGAGAAGAAAGCCCGGGCCATGTCGCACGCCCGGCTACCGGCCCGGGCTGCGCCCAACCCGGCGTCGAGGCCGTCAAGCACGGCCTTTTCGGCCCGGCGCATCTCGTCGGGCGGGGTGCCCAGGAACGACGTCCGGCACAGCGGCAACTGATAGCGACGGTGGGCACCAGCGATCTCGAAAAACGACCCCTCGCCGCTCTTCAACGGCTTGTCGTCCCAGGTCAGGTGGGGGGCCGAGGCTTCGGCTCCGGTCGGCATCATGGGCACGAAGGCCGGGTAGTCGCCTCCGAACTCCTCGGTGCCCGATACGCCGGTGGCATAGATCTCGGCCACCAGGTCGCACTTTCGCATGCCCGGTTCGATGATGTCGCGGATCCGGGCGTGCATGCGTTCCACGATCCGGGCGCCCCGCCGCATGTAGATGAGTTCCTGGTCGGACTTGACCCCGCGCTGCCAGTTGACGAGCGCCGTGGCGTCCACGACGTCGGCGTCGGGCAACCCGGCACACAGGTTCTGGTGAGCGGCCGCCGAGTAGTAGTAGTTGTCGAGTTCGACGCCGACCCGGGCCGATCCGTGACCCATCCCGTCCAAGAGGTCAGCCAACTGGCCGAAGGCGTGCTTCTCGGTCGACATGACGTGGTCGTCGGAGTAGTCGAGAATCCGGGACTCGTCCATGTAGACGGTGAGGCGGGCGCCGTTGGCGTCCATGCGTCGTCCCCACCACCACGGCTCGCCGTCGTGGGTGACCACCACGGCCTGCGGGGTGTAGAACGACCACCCGTCGTAGCCGGTCAGCCACGACATATTGGACGGGTCGGCGGCCACAAGCACCTCGATGCCGCGAGCCTCCATGGCTCTACGCACCTTGGCCAGGCGCTGTGCGTACTCCTCACGGCTGAACGGAAGCTCAACATCTGGCATGGATTCCCTCTCCTCTCGGGTGTCGACCCGGCTCGGTCATTGGGCTGGGGTTCGCGAAGGCTAGATCGGACGCGTGTTCACCGAAGGTGGGCCCTCCGGTGGCAGAACGAGAACAACCATGGCCGTCCAGAGGCTGCGGCTAATCGGGGCGAAGGCCAACGGTGCCACCAGCGAAGTAGTGACCGTGGGCACCAGGACCTCGAGGACCTCCGGGTCGGGCCATGCCACGACGAACGCGACGACCAACACGATCAGGATCGCCACAGTGGACAGAACGGTGTTAACAGCCACCGCACCGATCCAGTGACCGTGAGTGCGCTCAAAGACCAGCCCACAACTGGGGCAAGCCTCACGGATCCGCAACCAACCCCGACGGGACGGACGGCGGAATAAGCCCCGTCCTCCACAGCTCGGGCAGGCCGCCACGATGCCCCTGAACAGAACCCGCATCCGACCTGCTCCGTCCATCCTCCGAAGATACTGGCGACCCGACCTCGCCCACCGGTGTGGAATACCGGAGCCTCGGCTACCGTCCGCGGCCGTGCCGATACTCACCGACGAGCAGGTCTCCCGGTACCGGAGCGACGGCTGGCTCGCCCCGATCGACGTACTTACGACCGGCGAGGCCTCTGCTGCCCTAGCCGCCCTCGAAGAGGCCGAGGCCCGATACCCCGAGGACCTGCATGGTGGCCACCGCAACAACGCTCACCTAGTCCTGCCGTTCCTGGCCGACCTGGCCCTCCACCCGACGATCCTGGGTTGCGCTGCGTCACTCGTGGACCGGCCCGCCGCCCTGCTCAACTCAGTGCTGTTCATCAAGGACCCGGACGCCACGGCCTACGTGAGTTGGCACCAGGACTCCACCTACATGGGGATCGAAGGGACCGACATGGTCACCGCCTGGCTGGCTCTGACTCCAAGCACGTCGGACAATGGGTGCGTAACTATGGCCCCGGGCACCCACCTGGACGGCACCCGCCCCCACGAGGACCGGTACGGGCCGGACAACATCCTCACCCGGGGTCAACACGTGAGCGGGTTCGACCCCGACACGGCCGTCGACGTGGTGCTCCGGCCCGGTCAGATCTCGCTCCACCACCCGCACCTGATCCACGGGTCACGGCCCAACGGGTCCGATACCCGACGGGTGGGCGTGGCCTTCCAGTCCTACGTTGGGGTCGACGCCCGCCCGGAACGAGGCGAGCACCATGTGCTGGCAGTCGGCGACGCCCCCGTGGACCCGGCGTTCCTCGTCGTGCCCCGACCAGAAACCGAGATGACCGACGACGGCCGAGCAGTCCGGGCGGCGGCCAACGCCGCCCTATCCGACGTGCTCTACGACGGGTCAGCCGAGCGCCGCGCCTACTGAGGAGCACTCGTCCCGGAGGTCGGACTAGAGACAGACCCGGATCAGCTCACCAGCCTCCACGCCATTCCGTCAGCGGGCCGTCTGCTCCTGCTGGGTGAAGAACGAGGCGCCAGACGGCGGTTCGGGCAGGTCCATCTCGTAAGGCTCGGCCCGGACCCACCCGGGGTCAGAACCCCGCACGAACAGGCCCTGGTGCACGCTGGGTACCGGGCTGGGGCCGTACGGCACGGCGTCGCCGGCGCCGTAAACACAGATGAACAGCGTGCGCGGCCGGTCCGACCGGTTGGGGGCCGAGGCGTGGGCCAGCTTCGTGTGCATCAGGCAGACCGATCCCGCCAGTCCGACGCACGACACGGCGTCACGCTGCATGGTCGCCGCCACGTCCGAGTCCATGGCACCGGTGAACGCCCCGTCGTGCCAAAGCGAATGGATCGGCCCCCGGTGCGAACCGGGAACCACCTCCAACGGGCCGTTCTCGTCGGTCACCTCGTCGACCATGAGCAGGGCGGTGACCAGGTCGGTGTTGGAGTGCGGCGTGTAAGGGAAGTCCTGATGCCACTTCACGTCGGTGGCCGCCCCCGGCAACTTGGTGTTGACCTTGGTGTGGTGGAGCCGCACGTCGGGCCCGACGAGGTCGGCCACCATGTCGACCATGACGCTGCCCGCCATGACCTCGTGGTGGGCCGCCGACACCTCGGTGGGCGCCGAGACCCGACGCAACGCCGGACGCTCCGCAGAGTGGCCGGGCTGGACGTCAAATCGGGGGCGTCCGTCGATTGCCTCGCCGAATGGCCCGTCATGGGCACGGCTCTCCTCGACCCACGCATCCATGTCGGCCCGCAGGGCGGCCAACTGGGCTGGGCTGACCGCATCGGGCACGGTCAGCACCCCGTCGCGCCAGAACTCCTCGACCTGGTCGGCCGTCAGCGCTCCCGTCACTGGATCACGGGGCATGGGGTCACTGATCGCCGGCCACGCCGTAGCTGGGGGCGGCCCCCGGGTCGACGGCCCGGTCCAGGTAGGGCTGCATCTGCGGTTCGTAGTCAGCCCACAGCCGCCGCAAAACCACCAACGGATCGTCGTCGTCCCAGTCGCAACGCAGGTCGACTAGGGCGAAGGGCTGTTCATGGTGCACGACCAGCGCCGCGGAGTGCACCGGACCCTCTTCACCGCCGGCAGCCAGCCCGGCCTCCAGGCCCTGCAGCAGACGATCCGCCAGGTGGGCATCGGGGTCGGCCTCGAAGCCAGCAACCATGGCGGCCGGTACGTCCAACGACGAGAGCAGGTTTCCCGCAGCGATGCAGTGCCCACCTTCGACTACCCGGTTGGTTCCCAGGATGTGAGCCCCGGTGAAGTGTCCGGTGCGGCCGGCCAAGTCGACCACGGCCAACTGTCGGTAGTCCGCATTGGCCCGCCCGTCCATGACGGCGGCCACCGCCTCGGCCGGCGACTCGCCTGCCTCGAGCCGTTCGAAGACACGGTCGGCCAGCGACGGGTCGGTGATGTTCTGGGTGGCTACGGCGCCGACCCCGGCCCGGGCGTGCGGGCAACGCGAGCCAACGGCGATCGACGAGGTGGTGATGGCCACCCCGGTCATGTCAGTCCGGGAGCAGTGCCCGGTGATGGAGAAGGTCATGCAGGAGCCTCGTTTCTGGTGGCGTCTCAGGTAGCGGGCATCAGGCGATCAGCCAAGTAGCCCATGAAGTGGTGGAGTTCGTGTTCGAGCCAACTCAGCGGCCCCGGCGAAGCCAACGGTGAGCGCGACCCGGCGTGGATGCCCTCTACGACCAATCGGTCCTCATCGCAGACCGCGGTGAAGAAGTCGACCATCTCGGCGATCCACGCCTCAGGCTCGTCTAGCGAGGCGTGCACCTCCGGTGCCACGGCGATGCCGAACCGAAGTTCGACCTGCCCGGTGCCCCGGGGCCGCAGTGACAGGTACCAGAGGTGGTCGGGGGCGAGGATGTACATGTGGGCCGGGAACACCGTCGGCATGAAGGTGGTGTTCCGCCACGCCCCCTCCAACCGATCGTTGCCCGGATGGGCCCGTCCGTACCGAGCGTTCTCGTCCTTCTCGAACATCTGGTACGTGAACGCCCCGTGGCGTTCGTCAGGGAACAACACCGAGTCCATGGGCATCCACGTACCGAGCGTGTCCCGGTGGGTGACCGGCAGGTGGTAGCCCTCCATGAAGTTCTCGGTCAGGAACTTCCAGTTGCCGTCCCACACCTGGTCCACCCGGTGGACGGGCACGTAGCCGGCCACCTCGTAGGGCGCCACGAACCCTTCAATGGGAGCCAGCAGATCGGCCACCGGCGTGGCGTTCTCGTCCAGCGTGCAGTAGATCCAGCCTTCCCAGATCTCGGTACGGATCTCGGGCAGGCAGATGTCGGCCCGGTCGAACCCGTCGGTGCGTTCCATGTGGTTGGTGCCCACCAGTTGCCCACCCAGGTCGTAGGTCCACGAGTGGTACGGGCAGGTGATCCGGCGGGAGTTCCCGTCGCTGGCTACCAGGGTCATCATTCGGTGTCGGCACACGTTGGAGAACGTCCGTACCTCGCCGGAGGCGTCACGGACGCAGAACACCGGCTGGTCGGCGATCGACCAGGTCAGGTGGTCGCCCACGTCGGGAATCTCGGCAGCTAGGCCGGGTGATACCCAGTCCCGCCCGAAGGCCCGCTCCTGCTCGAGGGCCAGCACCTCGTCGGCGTGGTACATGGCCGACGGCATGTTGGTGGCCGCCGACAGCGGTCCGTCAGCCACGGCGCGCAGATCTGATAGGAGATCAGCAATCGCGTGGTCGGTCGGGGCGGGCATGAAGAGGACCGTTCAGTCCGGGATCACCGCAGTGACCTCGATCTCGACCACCCACTCGGGGCGGGCCAGGGCGGACACCACGATGCCGGTCGAACAGGGGTGGACGCCCTTGAGCCACTTCCCCATTTCCCGGTAGACGTCCTCCCGGTAGCGGATGTCGGTCAGGTACACGACGATCCGACAGACGTGGGACATCTCCGAGCCGGCCTCTTCGAGCAGCATGCCGATGTTGGCCATCGTCTTGGCCGTCTGGGCCCCGGCGTCGCCGGCGTGCAACGACTCCCGGGTGTCGAGGTCCTGGGCCACCTGTCCCCGCAGGAAGACCATCGTGCCGCGGGCCACCACGCCCTGGCTGAGGTCGTTGTCAAGGTTCTGTTCGGGATACGTCTCCTTCGTGTTGAAGGGACGGATGCGCTGGTGGGTGGTCATCGCTGGTCTTCTCCGATTCTCGCCGACGGTGATCGTCGCACGCTCAGGCGCCGGCCGTGGCCTGGGCGGTAGACCCGGAGCCCGCCTCGAACGGGGTGGAGCCGCCACGCCCCCCCTTCGCCGAGAAGCCGTTGCCGAGGGCCAACTGGGCCAGGCGTTCGACGTACAGGTCATCACGAAAATGGAGCGTGAACGTACGGGCGTCTCGCATCATCTGTCCCAGCGGGTAGCGCTCGTGGCAGGCGCGGGCCCCTACCAGGTCGAAGCCCTGGTAGGGGATGGTCAGCACGGCGTCCTTGGCGAGGTGCATAGTGCGCACCGCGTCGGCCTCGCACTCGTCGGGATCGTCGCCCCGGTCGAGACGGGCCGCGGTGGCGTTCAGGCCGGATCGGGCAGCGAACAGCTGGGCATCCATCTGGCCCAACTTCACCCGCACGGCCTCCGAATCGGCCAGGTCGGGTCGGCCCTTGATGTAGTCGGCCAGAAAGTCGAAGGCCGCCTGGGCCGAGCCGATGTGGTTCGAGGCGTAACCGCACGAGAACGTGCGGGGGTCGTCGGTGACCCACCCACCGGGGTTACCCACCACGTGGCTGTCGGGCACGAACACGTCGGTGAACTTCACGCCGCACGAGATGGTGGAGCGCATGCCCAGCATCTCCCAGTCGTCGAGCAGTTCGACGCCCTCGGACTCGACGTCGACCACCGCGAACACCATCCGGTTGACGTATGGGGTGTCACCCTCGACGGCGCACCACACCATGAGGTACTTCGCGGCGGCGGCCACCGAGGCGAAACCCTTGCGGGCAGTAAGGCTGTAGCCGCCCTCGACCCTCGTCAGCTCCGACTCCAGAACCTCGGCCCCGTTCTCATACAGGTGGGCCTCAGATCCCAGAGAGCCACAGAATGCCCCGTCCACGATCTCGGGCATGAACTTGTCGCGCTGTTCGGGGGTTGAGTGCCACGAGATGATGCCCGCCGCGTGGTTGTGCACCTGGAGCAACTGCGCCGTGTTGGTCTCCCACCAGGCCATCCGCTCAAGGGCCGCGTACCACGGGCTGAACCGGCCGGGAGTCCAGAGGCCGCCGCCGCCGTATTTGGTCGGCACGCACAGGGCGTGCAGGCCAGCGGCCTTGGCTTCAGCGAAGTTCTCGTGCGGGTACTCGGAGGCCTTGTCGAGCGCACGGGCACGCTCGCGCCAGCCAGGGCCCAGCGCATCGATCCTGGACAGGATCTCGGCGGTGTCCGGGGTCTCGGGCCACAGGGCCGTGGTCTTCTCTTCGGTGGAAACGCTCATCGGGGATCTCCCCTTTCGGTAACGGTCGGGCCGTCGTCGGAACAGAACTGGTGGATGGTGCGATGCAGCAGGTCGCCGCACCGCTCGAGCTGCTCGGGGGCCACGTACTCGTCGGGCCGGTGGGCGTCGGCGATGTCGCCGGGACCGACGATTACCGACGGCACGCCCAATCGGTCGGTGTACAGCCCGGCCTCGGTGCCGAAGCCGACGGGGCCCGGTGCACCACAACCCACCAGGTCGACCATGGTGGCCACGGGGGCCAGCGCCGGGTCGGTGTCGAGGCCCGGGTAGCCGATGAAGGCCTCGGTAGTGGCATGACCGCCCACGGCGGCCAGTCGCCGGTCGGCGTCGGCCACAGCGTCAAGCACGTCGGCCAGCACCTTGTCGGGGTCGGTGCCGGCGCCGTGGCGAACCTCGAACTCCAGTGTGCATGAGGGGGCGAGAACGTTGACGGCCACGCCGCCGTGGATCGACCCGACGTTGGCGCTGATGCCCCGCTCGGCGTCGTTGAGGCCGTGGACGAGGGTGGCCAGGGCAGCGGCCTCGTGCACGGCGGTCGGTTCGGTGCCGGCCCGGCTGGAGTGTCCGGACGCTGCAGCGAACTCCACCCGGTGGGCGACCTTGCCCGCATGGGCGTTGGCCAGGCGCATCCCCGTGGGTTCGCCGACCACCACCAGGTCGGGTGCACACGTCCCGGCGCCTGACGATCCGGTGGCCAGTACGTCGAGCAGGCCCCGGACGCCGACGCAGCCGATCTCTTCGTCGTAGCTCAGACCGAGGTGGACCGGTGCCCGGAGGGCGTCCACGTCGGTGTCCTCGAGCAGCACGAGGGCGGCGGCCAGGAAGCCCTTCATGTCGGCGGTGCCGCGGGCGGCCAGTCGCCCATCGACCTCGGTGAGTTCATAGGGATCGGTGGCCCAGCCGATTCCGGCCGGCACCACGTCGGTGTGGCCCGATAGCAGGATCCCGCCCGGCGCGTCGGGACCGAACCGGAGGTGGAGATTGGCCCGGCCCATCTCGCCGGTCACCACGTCCACCGCTGCACCGGCCGCGGCGGCCCGCTGCGCGTACTGGTCGATCAGTTCCAGGTTCGACGAGCGACTCTCGGTGGCGTGGGCCACCAGGTCGGCCAGCAGGTCGATGACCCCGTTCATCGTCGGATCGGTGTGCACCCCCGCATGCTGGTGGATATCGTCGCATCCGTCAAAGGGATGTCATTGATCTTAGTCATATGTTTTATTTATAAATCCCGGTCAACATAGGAAAACTGCTTACCGGGGAAACTGGAATGACGACCGGGCGAAGGTCGTAAAGGCGTCCAGCACTGCCGGGCCCCGATCACCGGCCCGGCGGGCCAGGCCCAGACCCAACGGCGGCACGTCGGTCCGTAGCGGCACGTAGGCCAGACGCGAACCATCCTGGGCCTCGTCAAGGGCCGGCACGAGGTTGCCCAACGACCAACCGAACCCGTTACCGACCAGCGAGCGCACCAGCGAGAGGTCGGTCACCGTCATGGACGGTCGCATCGACACCCCTGCGGCCAGGAACAGCGACGTGTAGTACTCCCGGCTGGTCGACAGGTCCAGCATCACGAACGGATCGTCGACCATCTCGTCGAGCGCCACCGAGGCCGCACCGGCCCGTGGGTGGTCGGCCGCCATGAGCACGTGGGGCGCCGAGTCAGCCAGACGGACGAACCGGATCCCCGAATGCACCGCTATGTCGTAGGTCAGCGCGGCATGCAGCGCACCGGATTCGACCGCCTCGAGGAGCTCCTCCTGAACGCCCGTTCGGATCTCGACCACGACCCCCGGATGGAGGTCCCGGAAACGTCTGACTAGCGAGGGCACGACGATGGGCGCCGCGGTCATCAGGGAACCGAGCACCAGACGCCCCGCCGAACCGTCAGATTCCGCCGACACCTTCTCCTGGAGTTCGTCGGCTCGGGCCAGCAAGTCCCGGGCCTCGACCAGCAGGGCCTCCCCCTCGGGAAGCAGCCCAAGGCCCCGGCCCCGGTGCCGCACGAACAACGTCACCCCGAGGGCCTTTTCCAGTTCCCGTAGCGACGTCGACATGGCGGGCTGGGACAGGCCGATGGCCCGGGCCGCCCCGGTCACCGAACCCTGCTCGGCCAGGGCCACGAAGTTCTCGAGTTCGCGCAACGTCACCTTCCGCATCCCCCCAGCATCGCGGAGATGGCGGGGCGTAACCTGCCGCGATGGCCGGACACCCCACCACCCTCCCGATTGCAGATCACCTGGCCGATGCGTTCGCTGCCGACGGCGCCGTTCACCTCCGGGGTCTGTTCACCGACTGGGTTGAAGAGTTAGCCGCCGGCGTAGCCCGCAACGAGGACCAGCCAAGCGAATTCTTCGACGACAACGGCACCACCGACGACGCCGGACGCTTCTGGGACGACTACTGCAACTGGTCTCGCATCCCCGAGTTTGAACGCTTTGCCTTCCACTCGGGCATCGCCGACGTGGCCGCCGGCCTGATGCGGTCCAACACCGTTCAGCTGTTCCACGAGCACGTGCTGGTCAAGGAAGCGGGCGCCCCCCGCCGGACCCCGTGGCACTGCGACGCCCCCTACTACTTCGTAGACGGCCCCCAGACGGTCAGCATCTGGATCCCGCTGGACCCCGTTCCTGTCGAGTCCACGTTGCGCCTCGTCCGTGGCTCCCACCTCTGGGACGAGCCCGTCCACCCGGTGAACTGGAGCACCATGACCGGCTTCTACGGCGATGATGAGACGACCCACAACGGTGGCTTCCAGCCGGTGCCCGACCCCGACGTCGAGCCAGATCGGTTCGAGATACTCGAGTGGGCGTGCGAACCGGGTGACGCCGTGGCCTTCCACTACCGGACCGTCCACGGTGCCCGCGGCTCCGCTGGGCTCCGGCGGGCCTTCTCGCTGCGGATGGTGGGCGACGACGCCCGCTACGTCCAACGCCGGGGCCGCACCTCGCCGCCGTTCGACGGCCATGACATGGTCGACGGACAACGCCTCCGCGATGACTGGTTTCCCATGCTGCCGGTCGGCAGCTGACCACTCCTCGGCTATCGACCAAACGGAGACCCGGCATGAAGTTCCAGCTCGCCATCAACCTCGAGCGGCTCGACGACGGCCACGCCATGGATGACGTGGCCCGCCACACCCTCGAGATGGTCCAGATGGCCGAAAAGGGTGGGTTCACCACGGCGTGGGCCGCCGAGCACCACGCGCTCGAGATGACCATCGCTCCCAACCCGTTGCAGATCCTGACCTGGTGGGCCGGCCACACCGACCACATCCGCCTGGGCACCGCTGTGGCGGTGGCCGCCTACTGGAACCCCATCAAGCTGGCTGGCGAGGCGGCGTTCCTAGACCTGGTCAGCGGCGGCCGTCTGGAGTTCGGCATCGGGTCGGGCGCCTACCAGCGCGAATTCGACCGCATGCGACCCGGCCTGAAGCAGTCCGACGCCTGGCGATACATGCAGGAGATGCTGCCCGTCCTCAAGGAGTTGTGGGCCGGCGACTACGCCCATGACGGCGAGTTCTGGTCGTTCCCCGTCTCCACGTCGGTGCCCAAGCCGGTGCAGCAGCCCCACCCGCCGATCTGGGTGGCGGCCCGCTCGCCCATCACGTTCGACTACGCGGTGGCCAACGGGTGCCACGTCATGTCATGGCCCATTGCCCGACCGTTCGCCGAGGCCGAGCTCTACAAACAGCAGCTCGACGCCTCGATCGCCGCCAGCCCGGAAGCGCCCCGGCCCACCTGGGCCCTGATGCGCCACACCGCGGTGTACGACTCGGCCGACCAGTGGATAGTGCCCGTGGAGGCCGCCCAACGGCAGCTCAGCCAGTTCGAGAACCTGTTCAAGAACCTGGGCGACGTCCAAGACGGCTTCCCAGCAACCATCCCCATGGACCAGGTGACCAACGCTGCGGACTACGAACCGACCACGTTGAGAGAAAATCTCCTATTCGGCACCCCCGACGAGGTGATCGCCAAACTCCGACGCTACGAAGCGCTCGGCGTGGACGAGTTCATCTACTACGCCAGCCTCGGCCTGGGCCTCGACGAGCAGAAGCGGTCCATGAAGCTGTTCTGCGACGAGGTCATCCCCGCCTTCAGCTGATCCCCGGGTCCCCGAGACCCGACACCGACCGGTTCAGTCCTCAGGGATCCACGACTCCAGCGACACGCCGAGGCCGTCCACGATGCGGTTGGCGTAGGCGTAGTAGGCCACCACCTCACAGATGTCGAGCACGTCGCGATCACTGAAGCCGACAGACCGCAGGGCCTCCACGTCAGCCTCCGCCATGTCGCCGGGATGGGCGGTCAACTTCTCCGCGTAGGCCAGCATTGCCGCGCGCTGGTCCGACAGGCCGGCGGTACGCCAGTCGTCCTCAATGGCGGCCAGCAAGTCGTCGTCCTTCAGGAGTCGGCGCAGACCGCGCCCGTGGTGAGTCGTTCAGTAGTGACAGTCGTTGTACCGGCTGACCACCAGGGCCACCAGCTCGCGTTCGACCTTCCGCAGCGTCTTCGTGCCGGCCATGGCCGACCGGTAGACGGCGAGGTGCCCGGCCAGAGCGTTCGGGTTCAGGGAGTGGATCTGCATGACGTTGTCCACCCGGCCATGGGCGTCATCGACCACCTGGCCGTACAGGTCGACCAACGGGCCCTCCCACTCATCCTCACGGATCGTTCGAATCCAAGCCATCGGTCAGTCCTCCCCAGCACCCGGGCGGCCAAGCCCCGGAGCGACGGTCCGGGCCAGGATGCCCAGGGTGGCCCGCAGGTTGGTCTCGCTGACCACCGGGAAGATGGCGTCGACCGCCGCCTCCCAGTCTGGGTGGACGTCGGTCCAGTCGTAGCTCGAGGTGACCAGCGTGCCTCCGTCGATCGGCTCCAGGTCGTAGCCGTATACGTGGCCGATGGGGGGCTGAAGATTGGCGCTCTCGATGCCCCAGGCGATGGCCCGGTCGACCTCGAAGCGGGTGATGACTACCTCGACCTCGTACTCGCCGAGGGGGAAATCCTGCAGCGACTCGCGGTCCATCTGCACGGTGAATCGGTCGCCGACTGCGGACACCGGGTCGCCGCCGGCCGACATGAGCATCCCCGAGGCGTCGATCGACACGTGCCCAGCCGGACTGGCCAGCACCTCGAAGATGGTCCCTGGTGATGCGCAGATCGCCCGTTGAACACAGATCCGTCGTTCGCCCATGCCCAAAAGATAGGCCCACTGATCCTTTCCCGGAGAATCCGGCAGGCGTTTGACCCCCGCCATCGCCTATGGGAGCCTCGATTCGTCCACCCCAATGGCGGGGTGGTGGGACAAAGGGGTGCAAACCATGACTTGGAACTTTGAGGGCAACTATTACGAGAACTGCTCGTGTTCAGCGGTCTGTCCGTGCACCAGTTCCAACATGCAAGCCCCGGCTACCAACGACCGGTGCAACGCCGTATTCGCGTTCGACCTCACGTCGGGTGACGTCAATGGCACAGACGTGTCCGGCTGCAAGATGATGCTCATGGTCGACAGCCCGGCAGTCATGGCGACTGGCGACTGGAAGGCAGGCCTGGTCATCGACTCGGGCGCGTCCGACGACCAGGTAGAGGCCATCGGTGCCGTCATGAGCGGCGACCTCGGCGGCCCCCCAGCCGCCCTCGGCCCACTGATCAGCGATTTCGTTGGCATCGAGCGCCATCCGATCTCGTTCACCGTGGATGGGGATGACCAAACGGTGACCGTCGGTGACTCGGTCTCATTCACCGTCCAGCAGGAGTTCAGCACCGCCGGAGACCCCGTCCAGCTCACCGGCATCGACACCCACCCGGCCGGCCCCGTGCTGAACGTGTTCCGCGTATCGGCTTCGTCGGTGTCGATCATGGGCATGGAGTTCGGCGGAGCGGGCCTGAGTTGCTTCTCTAACCCCTTCTCTTGGGAGGGCTGAACCCCACGCCGGCAGGGTCGGCGGACAACCCTCCTGGGGACGACTCCAGGAGGCCAGCCACCACTATCCACCTGTTGGGCACGGCCTGCTGGGTCGCGACCATCGGATGGGCCGTCCAGATGGACATGGGCCTTTGGGGCATGCCCGGCACGATGGGCATGTCGTTCGGCTCGTTCATCGTGATGTGGACCTTGATGATGGCCGCCATGATGCTGTCGTCGATGGCGCCACTGGCTCTCCTTTACAGCCGTACCATCTCCACCCACCGAGGGCCCCGACTAACCGCGTTCGGCAGCGGCTACATCATGGCGTGGGGGGCCACTGGCGTGGCGGCCTTCATCGCCGCCGACCTCTTCGGCGACATAGCCGCCGACCGGCCGACCGTCGCCCAGTGGGTGGCCGTGGCCTGCTTCACGGCAGCCGGTTTCTACCAGTTGACCCCACTGAAGATGCGATGCCTGGAACACTGCCGAAGCCCACTGGCCCACCTGATGCACTACATCGGGTTCAAAGGTCCAGCGCGCGACATGCGGGCCGGCGCCCACCATGGAATGTTCTGCCTAGGGTGCTGCTGGGCGCTGATGGTCCTGATGGTGGCCTTCGGAGTGATGAATGTGGCCGCCATGGTCAGCCTGGCCCTGGTCATCGCCGTGGAGAAGCACTGGCGACACGGTGAACGGTTCGCCCGGACCGTCGGAGTCGTGGCAGTGGGCTGGGCACTGTTGATCGTGGTCGACCCCGGCTTCGCCCCAGGCCTCGACCCCGACGCCGTCATGCAGATGGATATGCCGACGGGCGGCATGGGCAGCTGACCAGTCAGAGGGCAGTCGGCGTCAGGCTGACCAGCGCCTCGTGTCGGACAGTCGCCACGGAGCCGCCGTCGACCGAGATATCGACGTCGACCACGGCGCGGATCCCCCGCCGGGTCTCGAACCGGTCCACCACCTTCGCCTCGACCAGCGCCGTGGCTCCGACCAGGGCCGTTGCATGGTGGACGATCCGGCTAGAGGTGTGGATCCACGGCCCATCCACCAGGTGGCGGATCATCACCCCGTTGGCCAACGACGACCAGAGACACGGATGCACGATCCCCTCGGTCGCATACAGGGCCAGGTCATCTCCAGCCCGTCGGGCGTAATCGACCCGGCCGTCGACCAGAGATTCGACATGTGCCGGCAACAGCTCGCCGTCCCGTCGACTCCCATCGCCGCCGGTGTCGGCTTCCGGCCGGGCGACAAACCGGGCCCGCAGCTGCCCGTCCACTAGGGCCTGAACCTCGACTGACCCGTCGGCAGCCACCACGGGCACGCAGTCCACCGGGTCACCGGCCAACACCGGGGCCAGGAACGCCACGGTGGACGAACCGTTGGCCAGCCAGGCCATCCCCCACGCCTCGACGATCGGCCGGGTGAGGTAGGCGTGCACGGTGATCCCGGCCACGATCGCCGCTGGAAAGCCGGCCGCCCTCGCCCCCTCGTCGGTGTGGATCGGGTTGTCAGCGTGCTCGGGCAGGTTCCGGGCCGTCACCGACCAGGTACGTGGCGTGGCGGTCGTCATAGGGCCCGAAACCTACCCTCGGGAGGCCCCCGGTTTCCCTCAACGAACTAGGTTCCAACCGACCAGAGCGCCGTACTCCGGGCGGTATGGACCCAGGGAGGAAACGGTGACCCACGAGACAGCGCCGGCCCACGATTTCGACGCCATCATCATCGGCGCCGGCGTGCTCGGCGGTGCCATCGCCGTCGAGTTGGCCCGCCGCGGCTTGCGAACCCTGAACGTCGACAAGGCCCCCACGGCGGGCGCCGGATCGACAAGCAACTCGTGCGCCATCGTGCGCTTCAGCTACTCGACGGTTCCCGGCGTGTCCCTGGCCTGGGAGGCCATGCACTACTGGACCGACTGGCCTGCCTACATCGGCGCCGACGACGAACTCGGGCTCATCACCTTCAACCGGTGCGGCCAGTTCAACCTGCTGATCGGCGGGGACGACCACTCGGCGACCGTCCGGGCGCTGTGGGAACAATTGGGCATCCCCTTCGAGGAGTGGACACTCGACGACCTCGCCCAGCGGATGCCAGTGCTCGATCACGGCCTCTACGGCCCGCCCAAACGACCCGACGACCCCCACTTCTGGGACGACGCGCACGGCACCGTCACCGGGGCGTTGTTCTCACCGGACTCCGGGTACGTGAGCGATCCCCAGTTGTCGTGCCACAACCTGCAACGGGCCGCCGAGGCAGCGGGCGGCGAGTTCTGGTTCAACGCCGAGGTCACCTCCGTGGACCGGGCCGAGGATCGGGTCTCTGGCGTGACGCTGGCCGACGGTCGCCGGGTAGTGGCCCCGATTGTCGTCAACGTGGCCGGCCCCCACAGCGCGGTCATAAACCGAATGGCCGACGTGCACGACTCGATGAACATCAAGACCCGGGCGTTGCGCCACGAGGTCCACCACGTGCCGGCGCCGCAGGGTTTTGACTTCATGGCCGACGGCATGGTGGGCGCCGACGACGACACCGGCTTCTACTTCCGGCCCGAGACGGGCAACAACGTGTTGATCGGCAGCGTCGATCCGACGTGTGACCCCCGGGAGTTCGTCGACCCCGACGACTACGACACCAGCCTCAGTCAGGAACAGTGGGAGGCCCAGGTGCTGCGGGCCAACCGCCGCATGCCCAGCCTCGGGGTGCCCCATGAGAAGCGGGGCGTGGTCGACCTCTACGACGTGTCCGATGACTGGCTACCCATCTACGACCGCACCGACCTAAATGGTTTCTACGTGGCCATTGGCTCCAGCGGGAACCAGTACAAGAACGCCGGGGCCGTCGGCCAGCTCATGTCCGAGCTGATCGCCGCCGTCGAATCCGGGCACGACCACGACACCTCACCGGTGGTCATGACCGGCCGCTACACCGGCTGGGAGATCGACATCGGCTTCTACAGCCGTAATCGGGAGATCAACGCCGACTCGTCCATGTCGGTCCACGGCTGACGGCCGGGGTCGACATGATCGCAGAGGCCGACGTATCGCTCCACTGACCCCCGGACGCGACGAAGGCCCGGTCCTGGACCGGGCCTCCTCGTTTGGTGGCGGGGGCAGGATTTGAACCTACGACCTTCGGGTTATGAGCCCGACGAGCTACCAGACTGCTCCACCCCGCAGAGGGGAGGGTAACGGCGCCCCACTATCGCTCCTACCCGACGGTCGATCAGCGAACCGTCGGATAGCCGGCGGCTTCGGCTGCGGCCAGGCGTTCGGTGATCACCCTGTAGTCCGTTGTCGACCGGGGCCGGTAGCCGTAGAGGTGCAGCGTTTCCCGGACCGACAAGTCGAGGTCGGCGACCGCTTCGGCGACCGCTGTGTTCAGCCGATCGCGCAGGCCAACATTGGCCCAACCGGTGACCAGCGGGGGCGCCGGCGTGGGATCGGTCCAAGCCAGGACCCGTAGTTCATCGACAGCGGGTTCATGGTCGAGGCCCAGCCGCCAGCACACCTCGTCGATGCTTGCCAGGTCGACCCGGCCCTCGGCCGTCGCCCGCATGGACTCCCGGTGCGAACCCGTCTCCACCACCTCGCCGAAGAACCGAGCGTCGGGCGCCAACGGTGCGATCTCAGCCACCAGTGCGCCATGGCCCGACTGCGAATGCCGATCGTTGACGGCCACTGGTCGCCCTCGAAGGTCGGCCAACGAGCCGGCCGGGTCGTCGTTACGGCACACCAGCACCGACCGGTAGTCGCCGGGCCGACAGCCGTCCACCGCATGGTCCAGTACCCCGAGTACCTCGACTCTCCCAGCGAAGGCTCCGACCACCTGAGAGCCGCATGTCTCGCCGACCAGCAGGTCGGGGTGCGACCAGAGGTCCTCCGCAGCCGCTGGCCGCCAGAGCGTCGACGGTGCCTCCAAGCCGGCTGCCCGGATCTGGGTGGCAATGGCCCGCCACAGGGCATCCACCTCAGTTCGTACCTCGGGCCAGTCGTACATGGGGAGCCCGGCAACCGAGCCGGGTTCCAGGCCGGTCACCACTGCCGGACCGCCGTCCAGGTCGGCTCGCCGTCGGGCACGGGCCCGTAGTCCCAGTACTTGGTCTGGTGCAGCACGACCTCGTCGGACGATCCAACACCACCGGGTAGTCGTCCATTGTGGATACGCACGTCGCGGTACAGCGTGGGCGACATCCGCACCGCACCCTTGTGGGCCCCGCTGCCCCTCCAGTCCTCGGCATCGGACGGCTCCGAGTGCAGGACCAGGTTGGCCCAGAACCCGTCGTGCATCTCGATCGTCGAGTAGCTGGCGATCCCCGGGTGGTTGCGAAACTCGGCCGTGAGTTGGGCGTCCAGGTCGTCGATCGGGTTGGCCTCCGGACCGAGTCCACCCTCGGACGCCAGTCGGCGACTCCCGAAGAACCCCACCACCTCGAGGTCGCGCCCGTCGACCAGCCGATCCATGTCGCACGGCACCAGCCGCCGCTTCAGGCCGTGCACCCACCAGATGATCGGCTCGTACGGTACGACATCGGTCGTCCCGTCTACCCACAGTCGGGCCAGCGCCCGGACATCCTGAAGCATGTAGGCCAGCAGCCCCCGGTCTGCCGCATAAAGGCCGATGTCAGTGCACGGGCGACCGGTCACCACATCGTCAGGACCGATGGCAATCGGTTCTGGGGCGAAGTCCACAGCCACGGAGTCTAGGAACAACCAACCGGACCGCCAGCGGCCCATAGCGACAGCCTGTTCTCCGACGACCACCTCGACGGCTTCTATGACGAGACCATCGGCACCGCTCAACCCCCCCCAGCCCTATCCCCCGAGCAGGGCCCCCACGCGCTCAGCTGTCTCCCGGACGACCCGTTCGATCTCGGTGGTGTCGGCGTCACCGGGGAACCGCCAGCCGGGGCCGTAGATCGACACCGACGCCACGGCCTCGCCGTCCGGGTCACAGACCGGCGCCGCCACTCCGGTGATCTCCTCGGAGAACTCGCCCAGCGTCCACGCCACGCCCCGCCGGCGCACCTCGCCCACCCGTTGGCGAAGGCCCACCAGTGTGGTCACCGTGTGGTCCGTGTACTCCGCCAGCCCGTTGGCCGCGTACCCGGCCAACTGCTCGTCGGTCCATGACCCCATGAAGGCCTGACCCGCCGCGATGGTGTGCAGCGGAAACCGTTGGCCCGTCCAGTCGGTCACCTGCACCGGCCC
>Ga0257111_1000401_pt1 | contig 17985 bp, 22 predicted proteins | sample LP_taG_6_FD_191567 | JGI IMG/M metagenome (GOLD analysis project Ga0257111, IMG submission 191567) | Marine microbial communities from Northeast Subartic Pacific Ocean, Canada - LP_J_2015_P26_500m | ecosystem: Environmental > Aquatic > Marine > Oceanic | place: Canada: Northeast Subartic Pacific...
AAATCCAAGTATTAGACCAACCAGCACTGCCTTTCCAAGCGTCTGACCCAAAATTTCCATGTCAAACGTTCCTATCATTATAGCTTCAAACAGAACGAATGCAATTATGGTACACAAAATATCAGTCAGTGCAGATTCGAAACTTAACATCGACTTCGCCTCTTCAGAAATTCGAATCTTTCTTACCAAACCAAATACAATGATCGAGCTGCTACCACCAACTATTGATCCAAGCAAAACACTATCAAGCCACTCCCAACCTAAACCATAATGTGCTAGACCTGTTACTATTCCAACAGAAACTGCGAATCCCAAAATTACTAGAACTATTGCAAAGTGTGCAGTCTTTAGAACATTACCAATGTGCAAGTTATATCCACCATCAAACATGATTATGATCAACGCAATTGCTGCAAAGTATGGAACAATCTCAATTACAGCAGCAGGTTGTATTATTCCAAGTATTGGTCCGATAATAATTCCAAGAACCATCAAGAATGCAATATCAGGTATTCCAGTCTTTTTGAAAAACGCCTCACCTAAAACTCCTAAAATAATTACAACACTTGCTGCCAAAAGCAAAACAGGAGCAGATGCAATTAAACTTCCACCACCTCCAGAAATCTCAGCAATCACAGTCTGGAGGTTAGCGAGTCCCTGTGACAGGAAATCCGAGTTAACGCCTGTATCTACTGGATTGTGCTCAAAAAACGATCTTACAAGATCTATTCCAGTCGAACCTGAGACCTCACTCGTATTCAGATTAATGAAGAATTTATCAAAAAAATTCTGCACATCACCAAACACGGTCAGAAAGATCAAGTTCATACCTTTTCTGTCTCACACTATCTTAATTTAAGAATGGTCAAACATGGCTGATATAATGAGTGTGAAACAATGAGTGCAACTGAAACATTACGAAAAGATCATCAGGAGATTAAACGAGTAGAAAAAATCGTCATCAAATGTTATCAGGCTTTGTATGACGGAAAGGACATCCCGTTATCTGACATCGAAAAAATCACGTTTCTTATTTCAGAGTTTTTAGATTCTATTCACTACTCTCGTGAGGAGGATTTGTACTTTCCATGTGTTGCAGCATATGATTCCCTAAAAGAAGAGATTCGGGCCTTGTTGATCGAGCACGAATTTTCAAGAAATATTGCAAGAATGCTTTCGACCAATCTATCTGCATGGAAAAATGGTGAGGATAAACGTGAACCAGTTGCCAGATTTCTCAAGACATATTCAATCTATCTTCAGGATCATCTCGCAAAGGAAGAAGAGTTTTTTATAAAAGCAGAAGAGCAGACTCTTTCAAGAGAAGAGGAAGAGGAAATGTATCAACAGTTTCAATCTGTTATAGCTATAGTTGAGAAGCTCTCAGATATGGTAAAACTGATTGATTATTTGGAAGACCAAAATTGGTTCAAATATTAGTTTTCTAAAACCTACCTTAGTTTAACATATTCATACGCACCAAGCTTGTTATCAAAACAATATTGTGTTTTCTGAAACTCCTTTCTAAATTCGGTAACTTTACCTGTCACTTCTGTTGGGTTTTTTTTGCCAATTACAACATCTTTGATCATCGAGGCTATCTCCTTCATCTCAGATTCTTTCATACCAAGACGGGTAATTTCGGACGTTCCTAGCCTAATTCCGCCTGGATGCATGTAATGCCTTTTTGCCTTCAAATCTCCCGGGATTAATTGGCGATTTACAATAATATTCGCCTTCTCCAAATCAGCCTCAATCTTTCCACCATCACCATAATCAAGGACATTCACAACAGTTTGGTGAGATTCGGTGTAACCGTTTTTCTCACCAAGAACTTTGAATCCAACATTGTTCAATTCAGTAGCCAAAGCTTTTGCATTATTGATTGTCTGTTCTGCATAGTCTTTTCCAAACTCCAGTGCCTCTGCGAACGCAACGGCTTTTGCTGCCATGTGATGAATATGATGACTACTAGTAAGACCTGGAAACATTGCCTTTTTGATTGACTCTGCATGTTTTTCAAATCCTAATACAAGACCTCCCTGTGGACCAAACAAAGTTTTATGTGTACTCATAGTCATTGTATCAGTTCCCTCTCGTAGCGGATCCTGAAACCTTCCACCCGCAATCAAGCCAGCAACATGTGCAGCATCATAATTGATATGTATACCATGACTTTTCAGAAAATCAGCCAACTCTTTGACTGGATGTGGAAACAAAAACACAGAACCTCCAAACATTGCAATTTTTGGTAAACGCCCCTGCCTTTTCAAATCTTCAACTTTTGCCTTTGTCTTGTCAACATCCAACGTCATCTCTTCAGGATCAAAGGCAAAGAATTCAATATCTAATCCATGAACTAAACCAGCTGTTCCAGAATGTTCTTTCTTACCATGTGAAATATGTCCACCCGCTGGAATTGATGATGCAATCATTACATCACCAGGATTTGAATAAGCAGAGTATATTGCTAGATTAGCAACTACACCTGAAACAGCTCTTACATCTGCAAACTCTGCATTAAACAATTTTTGAGCCAGTTCCATACATTGAGTTTCAACCTCATCGATGTAGGTACAACCAGCATAAACCCGCTCACCAGGCCATCCCTCAGCATATCTATTTCCAAAATCAGACATTACAGCCTCACGAACAGCCGGACTCGGAATGTTCTCACTAGCAATTAGAGGAATTGAATTTTCGAACCACTTATGATGTGTTTCAAGACTAGAAAACACCTTATCATAGGATTCTTTTGCTGAATCAGTCATACCATTCGAGTCATTTTTCCTAATTTAAGACCAGCGATCTTTTTTCCGAATCTTGCTAAAAATCTAAAAACTAAGGTATAAATTTAGAAAATCGAGTTTTTTATTACATGACAGCACACGCAACAAAAGCAAACATGCCAGTTGTATTACTGAAAGATGGAGCTGAACAATCAAAAGGCCGGGACGCACAAAAAAATAATATTGCCGCAGCCAAAATAATCGCCGAAATTGTTCAAACAAGTTTAGGTCCAAGAGGCATGGATAAAATGCTAGTTGACTCGCTTGGTGATGTTACAATTACAAACGATGGGGCAACAATTCTAAAAGAAATTGATGTTCAACACCCAGCTGCAAAAATGCTCGTTGAAATTGCCAAAACAACTGACAATGAAGTTGGTGATGGAACTACATCTGCCGTAGTACTTGCTGGTGCGTTACTTGAGCATGCAGAATCATTAATCATACAAGATGTTCATCCAACAATAATTGTTGATGGTTATAGAAAAGCTGCTAAAAAAGCAAAACAATTCCTAGATGATATTGCAGAAAAAATAACCGCAAACGATAAATCCTCATTATTTAAAATAGCAAAAACTTCAATGCAAACAAAACTAGTAAGAAAAGATTCGGAACAATTAGCTGAAATGGTTGTCAAGGCGGTTCTTTCTGTAGCAGAAAGAAGTAATGAAAAGTATTTGGTTGACATTGATGATATTAAAGTCGAGAAAAAATCTGGTGGCTCAATAAACGATTCTACTATAATTCAGGGTATTGTGTTAGATAAAGAAATTGTTCACTCTGGAATGCCAAAGAAAGTAACAGATGGAAAAATCGCACTTGTAAACACTGCACTTGAAATTAACAAAACAGAGACTGATGCTAAAATTAACATTTCAAATCCACAACAGATGAAATCATTTTTGGATGAAGAAAACAGAATGTTAAAAACAATGGTTGACAAGGTCATTGGTTCTGGCGCAACTGCAGTGTTGTGTCAAAAAGGAATTGATGATATGGCACAACATTATCTTGCAAAAGCAGGAATTTTGGCTGTAAGACGAGTAAAAGAAAGTGATATGACAAAACTTGCAAAAGCTACAGGTGCAAGAATAGTTTCAAATCTAGATGATTTATTTGAAAAAGACTTGGGTAACGCGGAATTAATTCAAGAGAAAAAAGTTGAAGAAGACAAATGGGTTTTTGTTGAAGGATGTAAACACCCAAAATCTGTTACATTATTGCTTCGTGCAGGCTCTCAAAGAGTTGTTGATGAAGTAGAAAGATCAATTCATGATTCATTAATGGTAGTTAAAGACGTCATGGAGCTCCCTTCAATTGTAGCTGGAGGCGGTGCACCTGAAACTTTTGCTGCAACAAAAATAAGAAGTTGGGCTAAATCACTTGAAGGCCGTGAACAATTGGCGGTTGAGAAATTTGCAGACGCATTAGAAGCAATTCCTTTAGCATTGGCAGAAAATGCAGGCATGGATCCAATTGACACTTTAACAAACTTACGTTCCAAACAAATCAAAGGTGAAAAATGGATTGGCATTGATGTAATGAAGGCTAAAGTTGGAAATATGAAAGCAAGTGATATTATTGAACCACTAATTGTTAAACAACAAATCGTATCTGCTGCATCAGAAGCTGCATGTATGATTCTTAGAATCGATGATGTTATTGCCACTGCAAAATCTGCAGGTCCACCACCAGGTGCTGAAGGAGGAATGCCAGGCGGAATGCCACCAGGAATGGGTGGAATGGGTGGAATGGGTGGAATGCCAGACATGGGTGGAATGATGTAATTGTTTGGAAAATCTTTTAACAAAACAATTTAGAAACGATTTAGGTTGAAAAAATTCAGAAAAATCAGAAATTTTGAGAAACAAGATCTTAATACCAAAACTGAAGAAATCAAAGAACATGCAACAGAAAAATTAGAATCTGTAATAATCAAAGATCCTGACATAACAAAAGAATCAGCAGCAGGTAAATCATGGATTACATCTGGCACAAAATATGTTTACATTATAGCCATAGCAGCACTCTTGTCCGGCATATTCACTCCATTTACACTAGGGATTGAACAAAACACTGTGCTTTCAGGCATTCTAGTATTACTAGTAGGATTATCCGGCGGCGTTTTAATTTTTAAAGGAATTAAACGCGAAGAACCTTCTAAAATCTTGATCTTAGGCGGATTAGGTCTGATGATAATTTCATCAATCTTAATCCAAATACTGGGAACAACCCCAATGGATTAGTAGCCGATTAAACATCAAAATAGAGATAAAATTCGTGCGGATGTGGTCTTATCGAGATCTCACGCTGATCCCTTCTTTCCAACTCGATAATTTTATCCAAAACTGTATTTGAGAAAATAGGTGATAGAAATTTCCTGTCACTCTCTAATTCGTCTAATGCCCTGCCTAGATTTGCTGGCAGTGTATCAATTCCACGCTTTTTTCTCTCACTCTTAGACATTTTGTAAATATCCTCTTGGACAGGATCTCCTGGGTCAGTCTTTTTCTTTATTCCATCGAGACCAGCTGCTAATACTGCAGAAAATACAAGATATGGATTGGATGCAGGATCAGGAACACGATATTCCAGTCTTTTCATAAATGCATATTTTTCTCCATTAAAGTGAGCTGGAATTCTAATCGTTGCAGATCTATTACTTGAACTCCATGCAATGTAAACAGGGGCTTCATATCCTGGAACTAATCTGTGATAAGAGTTTGTTGTAGGATTAGTAATTGCCGTAAGTGCTTTTGCATGTGACATAATTCCACCACAGAAATATCGACCAGCTTGACTAAGCTCTAACGGTTCATCCTTATCATAAAATGCATTTTTATCATTCTTCCAAAGACTAACATTTGTATGCATACCAGAACCAGAATCCATCGATATTGGTTTTGGCATCATTGTAGCAACCTTACCAAATTTTTGTGCAATATTTCTTACAACATATTTGTACGACTGTGCACCATCTGCAGAATTTGTCATCAAATCATACTTTATATCAATCTCACATTGACCAGCAGTTGCAACTTCATGATGATGGTTATCACATAAAATTCCAAAACTATTGTTCAAAATATCTACACACTCATTTCTAAACGGTGTTAATGTATCAGACGGTGTACTTGGATAGTATCCTTCTTGGAGTCCCATCGGATATCCAGTTCCCTCTTTACTCCAAGGCGACTCCACCGATTCAATCGAATATGATTGTCCTTTGTATGGTGTTAAAACATCCCAGTGCACCTCGTCGAAAACAAAAAATTCTACCTCTGGTCCCCACGTGCTAAAATCAAATCCTTGTGATGTAACATATTTTTCTGCTTTTTGGCAAATTCCTCTAGGATCACTTTCTAACCTTCCTCTACCTCCACCCCAATAAACATCACAGAGCATTCTAGCAGTTTTTTTATCCTCTATCCAGGGAATAACAGCAAATGTACTTGGATCAGGTTTTAAAATTAGATCCGAATCATGTATGCTTGTAAATCCCACAATTGATGAGCCATCAAGTTTTGGAAGACCATCTTCCATCTGATCGTGGGTAAATGTATCTGCTGAAATTGTTGTATGATGAAACCTGCCAGGCAAACTAGTGAATTGCAGATCAATGAATTTGATCTCTTCATGTTTAATTCTTGAAAAAACCTCATCAGCTGAATATTTTATTTGTGTGGGTTTTCCACCAATTACTTTATACGGCAATCTTACGTCAATCTTGAAAGAATTAAACGTGCCATTTAAGATTACCTAGATATCAAATGTCATCAAATGAATCCCCAGATCTGAACTTACTTTATACGCTAACATTGAGAGAAATCCAAAACAGTGATATTCAAAAGCTAAAACCTGATTTTTATCAATCCCTTTCACAATTTCTTGGAAAATTAAAAACCGAAGAATATGACGGAGTTGAGAAAAAAACTAAAAATAAGTTAGCGAGTTTATTTTCCCTACTTACAACACTCCTTGTTAATTCACGATTAGGGAAGGTCTCTAACACTAATAATTTTAAAAGAGAAGATTTGTTAGATGAAGAAAAATTCATTATTTATTCTAACCAAGAAACGCTAGAGCGGAAAGATTTGATTATTCAAAGCATAATAAACGGAAAGTCAAAACTGGTGGAATCAATATCAAATGATTTCAAAACCAAACTGGTAGTTATTAGATTCTTGAAAGAAACAGATCAAATATTATGTACAGACTCAGAAAAACGCGGTCCATTTAAAGCAGAAGATATTGCTACGTTACCTAACGAAGATGCACAAAAATTAATTTCAAGTAATATCGCCACAAAAATTCGTATAGAAGAATAACACAAAAATGTCTCACGCAGGTTCAGTTGACATAATTGATTTTGTTTTATTAACAATTTATCCAGTCGGTGCACTTTTCATCATAGAAATATTTTCTAGACTTGTAAACAGAAGCAGAACAATAATTCCTTCTTGGGTAAAACTCTCTATTCAGGGCATAATCATGGTTGCATTTGCTGTTGCATATACAGTTTTTATTTCAATGTTAACTACAAGTTCGGATCCAGAAATATATGCTGAACCTCATTGGCTTTCAGCATTTGTATTAATTGCATTAGCTGTAACCTTATTTTATCAGGCACGACGTTCTAAACAAGATCCAACAAAATCAGATTACTAGTTTTATCTGAATTTTCTAAAAAATTTTTTTAAACCAGAATTATTTGGTCCACCATCTCTAATTACACCGCGTTGACCAAATTTTTTGGCTCGTATCTGAGATAATTTCACACAACGATGATCCTCTGGAAGTCTATGTTCTGCACAAAATGGATCTTTACAGTAATTACATTCGAATGGAAGATCTACCATATCTCCACAATATGCACATTTTTCTACCTTCATAACTATCGTATGCTTTTTTCTTTAATAAATTTACAAACCTCAATTACTTATCAAGAAAGCATAAAATCAATATTATGAAATTTTAATTGTGACCTCTTCGCCATTATCAATTGGAATAGTGACTGATTGAACGTTTGACTTACTCCTAACATGGGATAAATAATCTGCCATCATCTCGTTGAACCTTTCTGGAAACAAGATGTTATCAGCACCTATTATCCCACCTTTTCTTACTAGAGGTAAGCATAGATCAAAATATTCGATATAACTTTCCTTGTCTGCATCAATGAAAATAAAATCAAAATAATTTTCGTTGAATTCAGCTTTTATCTCCTGCAAAATTTTTCTAGCCTCACCCTCCCTAATTTTGATTAGGGAGTCAGCTCCAGCCTCCTCAAAGTTCCGTCTTGCGTTATCTATCTTGAATTTCTCCCTATCAATTGTTATAATTTGACCATTGAGTTGTTTGTTTGACATTACCGCGTCAGCAAACCATAGCCCAGAATAGCCCACAGACATACCTATCTCAAGAATATTTTTGGCGTTTATGGATTTTAACAAAATGTTGTAAAACATCCCAATGTTTTTTGATATACAATTCAATCTTTTCCCACTTGGGATTTCATCTAGATGCTCTGTCTCATAATCAATGTCTTTTTCTAATCTCGATAGAACACACTGAATTTTTTCATCAATCATTATTCTTTAAATTACTTGGTGCGTGATATATAACGTTGGCAGAATCGGCAAAAAATCTTGTACCGAAATTTTTTGATGAGACCGGGACAACCTATGATGGCGTTGTTTCATATGGTACGCTAGGAAAGGACAAATATTGGAAGAGAAAGATGTTGGAACAGATTTCTGACGGAAGTTCTTTCTTGGATCTAGCATGTGGTACTGGCATTCTTACCAGAGAAATTGCAGAAAAATTTCCCAATTCAAAGATAGTAGGAATTGACATCACCAAAAGCTATCTTGATGTGGCAAAGAAAAATTCAAGTTATTTTGACAACATCTCATTCATTCTTGACGACGCAGAAGAATTCAAACTGGATTCAAAGTTTGACTGCATTACCGCATCCTATCTGCCAAAATACTGTGATCCAGAAATACTTGTAAAAAACTGTACAACACATCTCAAGCCAGGTGGCAAAATCATCTTCCATGATTTCACATATCCCAAAAATTTGGCTGTCAGGGGGCTATGGAACTTGTTTCTTACCTCTCTGCGGTTGGTGGGATGTTTCATTCCAAGTTGGAAAGACGCGCTAATCGGGCTACCAAAGCTAATTCGAAGAACCAAATGGCTGGAAAGTTATTCCGATGTAATGAAGAAAAATGGATTAAATGTTAACCGACAATATCTCACATGCGGTGCGTCTGCAATCCTAACTGGCACAAAATAATTTTTAAAATCTTAAAATAAAAAATATTGCGGTGCCAACTAAAACGCCAATTGTAAGAAGTTTTAGAATGACCTCGCACCTTTTAATCTCTGAATGATTGCCGTTATCGCGCCTTAGATGCTTGTACTTTCTTGAAGTTGATATCAGAACATAGGTTATGACTGACGAAATTCCACAAAGCACTATTGTTTCCAGTGATATGGAGTTTGTCTGAATCGCCGAACCGGCAAAAACTGGTAGTATAGCCCATGAAAATATTGTTGACGAGTTATTGTGAAACTTTCCCCCAAACAATTCTAAATTATACGCAAACAGAAAGAATCCTTCCGCAATTCCTATTGCAAATAGTAAAGGCGAATCCAAGAAAGCATAGTACATGCCAATTGTAAATGCAATTCCAAGTACAATCATTGCCACCGTCCAGAGTTTCCTCTTTGGCAAATCACCCCACGGCTTTGTCTTTCCACCAACCGCATCCAGTAGGTGGGCTGAAACCCCAAGCGCAAGAAAATAAATCACACAAATTGCAATGAGACGTTCCGTTTCAAAAGAACCAGATAGGGAACCCCATGCCACAAAGCAGGTAACGATGCTAGTGTATGGTAAAAACAGTAAGCCTATAGTCACTCGAAAATTCCTTGAACCAAATTTTGGAACAAACCATTCAGACGTCCTGTCCTGAAGCATAAGGACAATACAGTAAAGTATGTTTTTAACTTAGTTTTGTTGGAAAACTGATACACTATGAATCACTATAAGAAATTTATAAAAAAAGGTGTAAATGAGCAGATTTCAAAAATTCCATTTCATAATAATGCTCCAATAAAGCGCCTTTCCATGCTAAGCAAAAAACGCTTTCCAAGTTCAAATACCCATGTTGCAGTTCATTTTGTCAGTGGTAAGCATAAAAAAATGTCAGAGTATAGTATGTTGCACAAACATAATGCCGATGAAATTAATCTCATTATTTCTGAAAATTCCAAGTTGAAATATGAAATTCAACTTAATGATGAAGTATACACTGTGTCATCACCATCAACAGTATTCATACCAAAAGGAGTTAAGCATAAAGCGAAATTCATATCTGGTAAGGGAGTTTTTGTGTGTATAATTTTAGCTGGAAAATACACTTCCTCAAAATAGGCAATAGAGATTACTTGCCAAAGATCTTTCCTACTGATGATAATTTTGTCTCAAAACTATTAGTTTTTGAATGCTTTTTCTTAGTCCGCTTATCAAGAAAACATATTTACGCATAGAAATTTTTACAAAAAGCGATTTTGATTAAAGATAAAGTAATAGTCATCACTGGAGCAAGCAGTGGAATAGGAAATTCAACTGCAAAAGCACTTGCAAATAAAGGCGCAAAAATAGTTGCCGGAGCAAGAAGATTGGAGAGACTCGAAACTTTACAAAAGGAAATTACCGAAGATGGTGGTGAAATTATCATTTCTGAAACAGATGTTACCAAAAAACCTGATTGTGATAATTTAGTAAAACAGGCAATTGACAAATGGGGTCAGGTGGATGTTTTGATAAATAACGCAGGTTTAATGCCTCTTAGTTTTGTAAAATCCCTAAAAATAGATGAATGGGACAGAATGATAGATGTAAACATCAAAGGCGTGATGTACTGTACCGCTGCAGTTATTCCTACAATGATTGAGAAAAATTCAGGTCACATTGTGAACATTTCATCAGTTGCAGGCAGAATTGTCTTTCCTGCAGGCAGTGTTTATTGTGCTACAAAACACGCAGTTACTGCATTTTCAGAAGGTCTACGACAAGAACTTAGTGTACGAAAAAATATTCGAATTACTAGTATTGAACCAGGGGTTGTACAAACTGAACTAACCAATACAATCACCGAAAAAGCATTAGAGGCATTTATAGAAAAAGGAAAAAAGATGGAAGGTCTAAAGGCAGAGGATATTTCAAACGCAATTATTTTTGCAATTGATGCACCAAATCATGTTAATGTAAATGAAATTCTTGTGAGACCAACTGTTCAAGAGTTCTAATTATTCTGATTTAGTTTCTTTTTCTTTTGTTAAGTGCTCTAATACCGCCTTAATTTCAACACCTATGTTATTTGGATCTTTTTCTACATTCAAGTGTTCAGCTAATTTCTCTTTTACCGCACCACCTTCCAACTCAATTCGTCTTTTTTCCATACAATCCAAATGATCAGATCCACTAGCAGAAATTTTTTTACAAATAGAGCAAGTTCCCATAGTTATCATACACAATACCACGATTTAATTATTTCATAATTTGTTGCATAACCGAGGGATCGTGGTCTAGCTTGGTATGATTCCAGTCTGGGGGGCTGGAGGTCGCAGGTTCAACTCCTGCCGGTCCCATTCATAATTTTAGTCCCTGAACCAAATCATCAAAACTTTCTCGGGTTCTTAATTTTTTATAATTTCTTACTAATCTGATAATTTTGTCTCTTCTAGGAACTTGAATTTTTTTACGGATAATTTTTGCTAGACCTGTACCAATGAAGATTGCTTGTGTTGCTGCTGAAACATTTGATGATATTCGTTTAGTACTAGAACTCTCAAAATCAATAATTGTATTTCTATTTTTTCCAATGATCACATGTTTATCAATCGTACTTAATTCTCCATGATCCAACCCTGCGTTATCTAAAAGATAACATTCTCTCAAAACATTATTGATAACAGGTAATAGTTCTTTAGATTTTGTTTTCGATTTTTTTGCCCAATCAATAATTTTTTCACCATCAATGAATTCCATGATCAAAAAATTTTTCGAGTTCTTGATAAACTTCGGGCCGATGTTAATTTCATTGGCAATTTTTAGTAATTTAGCCTCATTTGTCATATTTTTTCTTGGCGAATCTGTTCTCCTAATTTTTAGTGCTATTACATTACCATCTTTTTTTGCAAGAACAACCATTCCGACATAACCCTTCCCCAGTATGCAACATTTCTCAATTTGTAATGGGCCTGTGAACGAAACATGTGTAACTCCATTTTTTTTTAATTCTTTTAGTCGTTTTTCAATTTCATATTCTTTTACTTTTGGAAAGCTAAGAATTTTCTTATAGGGATCTTTTTTGAAAATACTAATTGGTTGAAAATGCTCTGTCATCGGTATTTACCAACCTCTGAGATCTCCGAATAGCAGATGTCCATGCTGCATTCTCGAGTTTACCATATTCTACAATTTTAAATCCAGCTTTAAAGTCTGCTCTTAGCCCTTTTGGAATTCCTGATTCGCCTATATGATTTTTTATTAAATCATTAAGATATGATTTAGCATTTTCATATCTTCTTGTTTGTATTGATTTTATTTTTCCATTCTTATCTATCCACATTAATTTTGATTTTTTTGAATTACTGTGAATGAATTTGGTTGAGAAATCACTCGAAAACACTTCAGGACCAGTTCTAACCTCCTGCTTGTTTATTGTTAATGATTCTAACAAAAATATTAAACTTGCTTGATTATCATCATATGCAAGAGCGTCGGTTCTAAGAACATTGAACCCTTCTTTATTTAATTGGGATTCAACAGAAGTCGTTGCTCGTTTTATTTGGCCATAAATTATATCATCACTTCTTTTTTTGTATTTGAAATGTACGAACAGTGAATTTGGATTTAATTCATTTGTAAATTTTTCTCTTGTTTTTTCTTTAAAGTAAGAAATTGAATTTTTCTTTAAGAAATTTCTTGCAACTAAGATGAAGTTTGTAACATTGTCCATTGATATTGCTGCCCCAAGATTTCTATTCCTATCTATTGGATCAATAATGACCATAGATGATTCAAATTTCCTTGGAGACTTGCCTATCATCTCATTTTTTTGTAGTTTCGTCATTTTCTTTAGTACATTTTCAAAACTTCCTAAATAATACACTAAAACCTCACAAACATAGCCACTAAATCCCTGTTTTGCAATCTCAGCACCATACATTTCATTTATGTTTAAAAAGCATTTTAGAATTCTAATATCATCTTTCATCTGTCCAGTTAATTTTTCGCTCATAAATTCAGTATGAAATGTTGATCTGTCTGCTGCACTTTTCCACGCTCCTTTTTTTACATCATAGCATGGGACTACATTTACTCCTACACCATCAATGTTTGCTTCAACAAACGGATGCTCAGAGTATCTTACATATGGTTTGAATTTTTTAAGTGAATCAAACCCAATCTTCCTACCAATCTTTTCAAAATTTTTTTCAGTTGTTGTTGTTTTAAATTTTACAAAAAGGTCGATATCAGTTTTTTCTGGAGTCCATGTTTCTTTAGCATAAGATCCTCCAAAGTGTACTGATACAACTGATTTCTGTTTTTCAGCTTCGTTGTTAACCAAACTAAAAACCTGATTTGCAATCTTATCGACCTTTTTTCTTTGCCTATAGTTTGGAATTGCAATTTCTTTTGCTTTTTTTAACACATTATTTTTCATTTTCATTAACCACCAGTAAATCTGAATATTCTGGCCCTTTTGGACTTAAAACACTTCTTTTTAATTTAATTTTTGATACAACCTGAGTCCCAAATTCAATCGTCTCATACTCTTTCATCCGTAATGAAATATCACCAACCTTGTGTTTTACTCTCAAAACTGTCAAGTGAGGCTTGAATTTTTTATCTTTTTCAAAACCCAAGGATGTTAACTTCATTTCTATCTCTTTTGCCATCTCGATTAGTTTTCCAGCTCCTTTTTTATCAATTCCAATCCAAATTACTCGAGGATTTTTTAAATTTGGAAATCCACCTACCCCTTTTAGCGATAAATTAAAGTGTGAAAATGTAATTGTCCTTAACAGATCTTTCACCCTCTCACATTTCTCCTCATCAATTTCACCTAAGAATTGTAAAGTAAAATGAATTTGGTCAACTCTTATCGGCTTTGCTTTAAAATGAGCAGATTCTTGCATTGATCTAATTTTTTGAAGAATGTCTTTATTGTCTACCTCAACGGCCACAAATACTCTCATGAAAATTTAATTTCTTTAACGATGGTATAATTATTCTGGTAAACCTTCATAGAGATCCATTCCAAAATCATCATGTTGGTAAAAACAATGGTTTGCATTACTGGAATGCCTGGAGCTGGAAAATCTACAATTGTGAACAAATTAGAGGAGATCGGATTTGAAAAATTTACACTAGGTGATGGAATACGAGCTGAGGCAAAGCGCAGAAATATTGATCCATCAGGAGAAAATCTTGGAAAATTAATGCTTGAAGTTAGAGCAAAAAGTGGACCAGGCGCTGTTGCAGAATTTGTCAAAGACTCAATTCAAAACTCTACAAAAGATGTTGTAATTATTGACGGAGTAAGATCAATTGCAGAAATTGATGTTTTGAAAAAAATTGGAGATGTTAAGTTATTAGCAATTCAAGCTTCACCAGAAACTCGTTTTAATTTTCTAAGTTCTAGAGGAAGATCGGATGATCCAAAAACAAGAGAAAATTTTGAAGAACGTGATAATCGTGAAATTGGGGTTGGATTAGAAAAATTGATTGAGATTGCTGATAAAACAATTACAAATCATAATCTAACAATTAATGAACTAGTTAATTCTTCCAAAGAAATCATTGAGAGTTGGATTAACTAATGACAGGAAAAAAATCATGCAAAATTCAAGTTTCTTGTAAAATTAATTTATCAGAAGATCCATCAAAAATTAAAACTGCGGTTCTTAATGTTTTTCCGGGTTTAGAAATTTCTGTGGATGATCAAAACCTGATTGGCAAATCTGATGACATATCTTCTTTATCAAACATTTCACAATCAATTCATACAAAAAACACATATCATAGAATTCTCACAAAAAACATAAAGGAAAACTCTACTTGGTTTTATCTAAACAAACAGGCAGCATTTGTAAATACAGTGGCATTATGTAGTGAATCAGATGAATCACCTTTAGGCCCAATCAAAGTAGTTTTAGAGACAGATGATATTGAAAACACAATTCAAACATTAATTTGTTGAAAATCTATGCCTAAGTAAGTCAAAAAATCTATCCATATAGATAATTTTTTTTTAGTCTGGTTCTGAAAAAACAATTTTTGAATCATTTTCTATGAAGATACAACTGGCAATTATAGGCGTAGTGCTAATTGCAGGTGGAATAATGTTCTTCCCTGAAACTATCAAACAATTGCCTGAAGGCACATCAATTTTTGATGCCTTAGTTATTGATGCTCTCAACATTAAAGAATACAATATTAACACCAATCAGATTGCTGATACATTATATGATGTTGGCTTAGAGGTAAGTGAAACAATGATTGATGTTGTAGATAAAGTTGAAGATACTATAGACGATGTTGAAATATCTCCAAATCAGATTTTAAATTTGGAAGATTAAACTATCTCTGAATTTCTATTTCCAACAGATCTTTTGCAGCTATGGTCGATTCATGTATTTTCTTTGCTTCATCCAAAAGCACACTTTCATCTTTATATCTAGCAGAAAAATGTGTGAGAATTAAGTTTCCAACATTAGCATTGTTTGCTAGTTCTGCTGCTTCTTTTGCTGTTGAATGATTAGTTTTGCGAGCTCGTTCTTTCATATCATCAGAAAATGTACAATCAAAGATAAGATAATCACAATTCTCAAAGAATTTTGTTAGAGATTCAGTTGGTCTTGTATCACCTGATACACCAATATTTTTTCCTATGCGTTTCTCACCTGTAACATCTGTCGGCAGAATTTTTTTACCATTAATTTCTACTGAATTGCCATTTTGTAATTCATTCCATGCTTTACCTTCTGGTATGCCTAATGCCTTTGCTTTTTCAGGAAAAAATTTTCCTATCCGTGCTTTTTCTTGATATCTATAAGAAAAAGCTGGAATTCCATGTTGTGCACCACAAGCCAAAACAGTGTATTCATCTTCATTCGCGACTTCGTCGTTTTGTATTGGGGTAATTATAACTGGAAATGATAAACCAAAATTTAATATTTTGAGATTTGCTGCAATAAATTCATCTATACCATCAGGACCAAATATCTCAACAACCTCTGTTCTGTTTTGCATATTCATTGTTTGTAGTAACCCCAAAATTCCAACACAATGGTCACCATGAAGATGTGTCACAAAGATTTTCATTTTCTTGTTCCAGGGCAAACCTGCTTTTACATAAGCAACTTGTGCACCCTCTCCCGCATCAAACATCAAAATTTCGTTATCTTTTACTAGACAAATACAGGTTACTGCACGTTTGATAGTAGGCATAGCAGCAGATGTACCTAAAAAAACTAATTTCAACATTATAATCACAAAACGGCGTCAGCTATTATTTTTGCTACATCAACCTTTGAAGTGTTTCTTGGAATCGTATTTGTGCTAACGATTTCTGTCACACCGGCTTTTTTAATTCTACATTCTGCATCATTTACAAGCAAGGCATGTGTACATGCAACAAAAACACGTTTACATTTTTGTTTTTTTAAGAATTGTGTAGATTTGATTATACTACTACCAGTACTTATCATATCATCAACCAATATTAAATCACGATTATTTACATCAACTTTACTAGTTAGAATATTAATTCTCCCCGTTTTCCTATCACGATGCTTCTTTAATGTAATAGACTCGATACCCATAAGACTTGCAAATTGATTTGCTCTTTGTTTTCCACCCAAATCAGGAGACACGATTAGTGGATCCTTTAATTTCTTCTTTTTGAAGTACTTGACCAATTCAGCAACTGCGGTAATATTTTCAGATGGAATGTTAAGTTTTCGTAAGGCTATCTTACTATGTATGTCCACTGTGATTATTTTTTTAATACCAACAGATCTGAATAGTTTTCCTATTACCGAAACTGAAATAACTTCACCCTCTAAAAATTCTCGATCCTGTCTTGCGTATCCCATGTATGGAATTATGGCATAAATTTTTGACGAATAATTTCTTGCCTTGGAAACTATGGAAAGCAAATGCAACAAATTTGTATCAACAGGTGGATAGGTTGATTGTACAACCAAGATAATGTTATTTTTTGGAATTTTTTTTATTATAATTTTGCTTTCTCCATCAGGAAATACACGACTTTCAGTTTTAACATATACCGCTTTTAATCTACGTGCGATTCTCTTGGCTAAATCAGCAGAAGAATCTCCACCTATCACTGTAAATTTTACCATAAAATCAACGAATCAGACACATTCTTAAGTTTTCGATTGTGGATTTTTGACTTTAGAAAACCACAGTAAAATCATCATTACTACTCATCAGATTCACCTTTACCTAAATCACCCACACCGAATTCATCGATTATGGCATTACGCTGTGAATCAAGCTGACCAATTTCCTGCTCTTCACGTTTTTCATCACCTTGGTAAACCGTTCTAATTGGCCATGGAATCCTAATGTCATACTTTTTGAATTCTTCATACATTATGAGTCGTATATCACTTTTAGTTTTGAATTGTGCCCCATAATCTCTGACATAAACCCACATTGAGAAATCTAGCGACGAATCGTTGAATTGGTCAAACCTTACTACTGGTTGTGTGACATCAACGTGAATGTCTTTATCACAACCACAGCTTGCTTGGTTTGTTTCAAGGTAAGGACATCTATTTTGTCTTACTAAATGTCTACCTTTCGCATCTACCGTTTCAGTCATTGCTCGTTTTCCAACTTTCACTAAAATTGCAGTGACTTGACGTGGATTGTTTAGATAGGAAACACCAATATTTACTACAGCAGGAACAAGCGAAATCTCTTTTGTATAATTAATTATTTCAGCACTTACTAACTGTCTTGTAGCAATTATTGCAAGTGATTCATTTAGACCATGACGAATGTATGTCACTCGTGGGGTTATTTTGTGTACATAGCCATTATAACCACTAGGTAATTGTACTCTATCCCCTTCTTTGACAA